>Ga0209347_1000235_pt1 | contig 151791 bp, 147 predicted proteins | sample AutmiccommuBRH23_FD_187382 | JGI IMG/M metagenome (GOLD analysis project Ga0209347, IMG submission 187382) | Deep subsurface microbial communities from Mt. Terri, Switzerland - Autotrophic microbial communities BRH/23 (SPAdes) (version 2) | ecosystem: Environmental > Aquatic > Deep subsurface... | reverse complement strand
AGGATCAGTAAAGATGCCTTTGCCAAGGGCTTCCGCTTAAAGCATATCGGCGAGATCCTGTTTGCCAAGTTCAAGTCCGAGTTTTCGGCCATCGTAGACCGGGTCCAAGTCACCATCTACAGCGACGAAGAAAAAGTCAAAGAGATGCGCGAAACCGCCCGGGGCTACTACCAGAAGCGTGACGACCGCCTCAAGGAACTGCGGGACGAGAAAGTGGACACCTTCTACTCCTGCACCCTGTGCCAGAGCTTTGCGCCCACCCACGTGTGCGTGATTGCTCCCGAGCGGGTCGGCCTGTGCGGCGCGGTGAGTTGGTTGGACGCCAAGGCGGCCTTCGAGATTAACCCGCACGGTTCCAACCAGCCCATCCCCAAAGAGGGCGAGCTGGACGGCGTGAAGGGTCAGTGGAAGTCTTTCAACGATTTCTGCTTCAACAATTCACAGCGCTCCATCGAGAATGTTAACTTCTATACCATTATGGAATACCCGATGACTTCCTGCGGCTGCTTCGAATGCATCCTGGCTATGGTGCCCGAGTGCAACGGGTTCATGGTAGTTAACCGTGAACACAGCGGCATGACTCCCTCGGGGATGAGCTTTACCACCCTGGCCGGTACCATCGGCGGCGGCGCGCAGATGCCTGGTTTCATGGGCATCGGTAAATCGTACCTGGGTTCGCCCAAGTTCGTGCCTGCTGACGGCGGTTTGGGACGTCTGGTATGGATACCCAAGGCGCTGAAGGAAAACCTGCGGCCGCTCTTGGAAGAGGCGGCAGAGAATGCCGGCCTGGGCAAGGATTTTGTGGATAAGATTGCTGACGAGACCGTGGGTACCAGCGGCGAAGAGATTATGTCCTTCCTCGAAGAGAAGGGGCACCCGGCGCTGACCATGGATCCGTTGATGTAATTTAGGTAAGTAATTTAGTTTCGAGTTTTAGGAACACTAAAGGCGGAACGGTAAGGTAAGGGGACACACCTGCTGAAGACGGGGTATTCCTTTTGGGGACAGGAATGTCCCCAACGTATGATAGGGGACACCCCTGCTAAAGACGGGGTATTCCTCTGAGGACAGGAATGTCCCCAACGTATGGTTCCGCCCCCGGTGTTCCAAAAAGGTCAGGGGACACACCTCTGCTTATAGGTCAAACTTACGGGTCGAGGAATGTCCCCAATGTATGGTCAGGGGACACACCTCCTCATTAGAAGTTAGAGGTTGGAATGTCTCCAACGTATATAAGGATTCAGAGAAAGGAGTTTGGAGTAATGGGTTTAACAGGTTTAGCTATATTTAAACAGCTCCCGAAAACTAACTGCAAAGATTGCGGTCAACCGACCTGCCTGGCATTTGCCATGCAGTTGGCCAGCGGCAAAGCAGGCCTTGATCAGTGCCCCCATGTCAGCGATGCTGCCAAAGAAGCCCTGGATTCAGCCTCTGCACCGCCGATAGCCCTGGTTAAAGTAGGCAAAGGCGAAAAAGAAGTGGCACTGGGCAGCGAGACTGTGCTGTTCCGTCATGAAAAGCGTTTTGAAAATCCCACAGGTATTGCCGTATCCGTTAAGGATACCGACGGTGATATCGCCTCCAAGGTAGCAGCCATTAACAAGCTGGTTTTCGACCGCGTAGGTCAAATTCACAGTGTTAACCTGGTAGCCGTTGTAAACGCTTCCGGAGACGGCGCCAAGTTTGCTGAAGCAGCCAAAACCGTGCAGGATAACACTGAATTTCCGCTGATTCTAGTCAGCGAAGATCCTGCCGCTATGGGCAGCGCTCTGGAAGTGACCGGCGCCAACAACCCGCTAATCTGCGGCGCCAATGCATCCAACCTGGAAGCAATGGTGGAACTGGCCAAAAAGTATGACGCTCCGCTAGTAGTTAAGGGCAATGGTCTTGACGAGCTGGAAGCCCTAGTGGAAAAATCCGGTTACAAGAAACTGTTCCTTGATTCAGGCGCCCGTGAAATAAACAAAGCCCTGGCCGACCAAACTCAGATTCGCCGTCAGGCTCTGAAAAAATTCCGTCCTTTCGGCTATCCGACCATTGCCTTTGCCGACAATGCTGATCCTGTCCAGGCAGTTGTGGATGCCAGCGTTTATATCGCCAAGTATGCCGGAATCGTAGTGGTTGATTCCGCTGATCCCGCTGACCTACTACCACTGGTTACACTGCGTCTGAACGTTTACACCGACCCGCAAAAACCCATCGCAGTGGAATCCAAATTGTACGAAATAGGCACCCCGGGACCAGATTCACCTGTATTCGTGACCACCAACTTCTCCCTGACCTACTTTAACGTGCAGGGCGACGTGGAAAGCGGCCGGATTAATGGTTACATCCTGCCGGTGGACACCGACGGTATTTCTGTAATGACCGGCTGGGCCGCAGGCAAGTTTACGCCTGAGAAAATCACCGAAATGCTGAACACCTCCGGCGTAGCGGAAAAAGTAACGCACCGCAAGGTGATTATCCCTGGCGGCGTGGCGGTTCTGAGTGGTAAGCTTAATGAAATAAGCGGCTGGGAAGTGCTGGTTGGACCTAGAGAATCCGGCGGGATTCCGTCCTTTATTAAGCAGCGCTGGGGCGCATAAGCTAGAATTAATTTTAAATTCACTTAAGCGAGTGTGGACCGCAAACCTAGATTAATTATGACAGTTTTATTACCACAGCCAAAGGAGGACAAATCTTATGGCATTTCATATAGCAGTAGCCGGCAAGGGTGGCACGGGGAAAACCACATTATGCTCGCTGATTGTCAGGCAATTGATCAAAGCTGGGAAAAAACCCATTCTGGCGGTAGACGCCGATGCCAATGCCAACCTTAACGAAGCGTTGGGCCTGGAAATTGAAGGGACCATCTCTGAAGTTTTAGCTAGGATATACAATAACCTGGATCCCCTGCCGGCAGGCATGACCAAAGACCAGTACGTGGCCTTTAAGGTGCACGAGTCCCTTGCCGAAGGAGATAATGTTGACCTTTTGGTAATGGGCGGCCCCGAAGGGGCAGGGTGCTATTGCTACGCCAACAATATCCTACGTGGGTTTGTGGCTGAACTGAGCAACAATTACCCTTATCTGATTATGGACAATGAAGCCGGTCTGGAGCATCTAAGCAGGCGTACAACCCAGAATGTGGATGTGCTTTTCATTACCAGTGATGCATCAGCAAGGGGCATCCGTTCGGCAGGTCGTATCCGCGAACTGGTGGAAGCCCTTAAGCTGGACATGAAAAAAATGTACCTGGTGGTCTCCAGAGTAAAAGAAGGTTCCATTGAAGCCCTAATGCCGGAAATAGAAAAAACCGGTTTGGAGCTGATTGGTGCCATACCCACAGATGACCAGGTGATGGAATATGACCTACTAAGCAAACCACTGATCAGCTTACCTGATCATTCACCGGCGGTGGCGGTGGTTGACGAGATCCTAAAAAAAGCCGCCATCGTTTAAGGAAAAGGGACACACCTCTGATTATGGGTCGAACTTACGGGTCGAGGAATGTCCCAACTTATGAAAAGGGACACACCTCTGATTATGGGTTAAACTTACAGGTCGAGGAATGTCCCAACTTATACCAAGCTTTATAATGTAGAAAGGAGCGGAACAATGGCTGTTACGATAGCAAAAGAAAAATGGACCAGCAAAGTTGGGGAAATGGAGCTGGGCACCGGCGCCAAGGCTATCAAAGTAGGCGGGGAAACCTCGCTGCCTTTCCTGCACTTTGAAGGTGAAATTCCCAACCGTCCGGTTATGGCTTTGGAAGTATGGGATATGGAACCCACCGAGTGGCCTGATATTCTGAAAAAACCCTTTGATGGCGTACTGGCAGATCCCGTAGCCTGGGCCAAGAAAAACGTAGAATACGGTGCTGACCTGATTGCCATACGTTTTATGAGCGCACATCCCGACTTTAAAGATGCCTCTCCCGAAGAATGTGCCGCTACAGCCAAAGCAGTGGCCGACGCTGTCGATGTACCTCTGGTACTGATCGGCTGCGGTATTGAAGAGAAAGACGCCGCTGTTATGGAGAAGGTTGGAGAAGCTTTAAGTGGTAAGCAGTGCCTGATTGGCTGCGCCACCGAGAAAAACTATAAGACCATCACCGCCGCTGCCATGGTTAACGGTCACAGCGTGATTGCGTCCAGCCCGCTGGACATTAACCTGGCCAAGCAGCTAAACATCCTGATGACTGAAATGAACCTGCCCACCAACCGCATCGCCATAGACCCGTTGGTTGGCGCGCTGGGTTACGGCATTGAGTACGCCTACTCTATCATGGAGCGGGCTCGCATGGGCGCCCTAATGGGCGACAAAATGCTGGCTATGCCGGTTATCTGCTTTGTGGGCCAGGAAGCCTGGAAAGCCAAGGAAGCCAAGAGCCCGGATGAAGAGACTCCCGAATGGGGCGCCCTGGATAAACGGGCCATCCTGTGGGAAGTTGTTACCACTACATCCTTCGCCCTGGCCGGTGGCTCGATCTTCATCCTGCGCCACCCCGAGACCATTAAGCACGTTAATGCTCATTTTGCCAAAGTAATGGAGAGCAACGCTTACTAAGAGAAATATTTTTAATTATAGGTAAGGGAGGCTAAAAGCATGATCCTAATCGGCGAACGGATTAACGGGATGTTTAAAGATATCCGTGAGGGCATCCTAACCAAAAACCCGGAGCCCATCCAGTATTGGGCCAAGCGCCAGTATGAAATGTGCGCCGGCTACCTTGATATCAACACCGGCCCCACTGTTGAAGCTGAAGATCAACCCGCTGTTATGGAATGGCTGGTCAAAATAGCTCAGGAAGCCGCGCCGCTACCTTGCTGCGTTGACTCCACCAACCCGGCAGCCATTGAAGCCGGCTTGAAAGTACACAAAGGCAAAGCCATGATTAACTCTACCACTGCCGACCAGTGGAAGATGGACATCTATATTCCGATGGCTGCCAAGTACAACGCTGCCATTATCGGTTTGGCCATGAACGAAAAGGGCGTGCCCAAGAGCGCTGCCGATCGGGTAGCTTTGGCTATGGAAATCGTAGTTAATTGCGACATGCACGGCGTGCCCATGGAAGACCTGTACATCGACCCGCTGATGCTGCCGGCCAATGTGGCCCAAGAGCATGGTGTTGAAGTGCTGGAAACTCTGCGGCAGATTAAAACTCTGGCGGATCCGCCCCCGCGTACCACTATGGGCCTGAGCAATACTTCCCAGGGTTGCACCAACAGGCACCTCCTCAACCGGACATTCCTGATTATGTCCATAGCCAATGGTCTGGATTCAGCCATTGCCGATGTTGATGATGATGCCCTGCTGGATGCGGTAGCCGCTGCCAAAATCCTAATGAACAATGACATTTATTGCGATTCGTTCCTCAAAACTTTCCGTTCCAGGTAAATTAACGGGAAATCTAATGCAATGCCGTACCGGTTATGAAAAGGCGGCCCCAAAACCGCCTTTTCATAACCTCACCGGGCGGATATTTCATCTTATTCCGGCTATTTGACAGTAAGTACGGCAGGTATTATACTGTGGTCAAGGTGTGTATAATCCCGGAATATTGAATAATATTAAGATTTTTCACAAAATAACACGCTTAGCACTGTTTTTCAGCATTATTGCCTGCCGCTCCCCAGGGTCATCAGGTTCAAGAGAGCTCGGCAGCTCCAATCAATGCTGAACGGCTTTAAACGGCCGGTCAACGAACTAATTGAACAACAAGGGATAGCACCTTTTTTTATGGCCGGTGGGGCGAAAAATTGCCCGTCACACGCACCTGGCCTGGCGGAAGAAGGCATATTTATGTACGCTGAAACTAGGAGGACGGATGTGATGCTTAGATGATTACAAAACCTGATAAGGTTGGAGCCGTTCTGGTGGTTGGCGCAGGTATCGCCGGTATTCAGGCTTCGCTTGATCTGGCGGAATCAGGATACTATGTATACCTGGTTGAAAAAAGCCCCGCTATTGGCGGCACCATGCCCATGCTGGACAAAACATTCCCCACCAATGACTGCTCCATGTGCATCCTGTCTCCCAAACTGGTTGAGTGTGGGAGACACTTGAATGTCGAGACCATTACTAATTCTGAGGTAGCTGACATTCAAGGTGAACCTGGTAATTTTAAAGTTACCATTAACACAAAGGCACGTTTGGTTGATCCCGATAAATGTACTGGTTGCGGCTCCTGCGCGGAAGAATGCCCCGTTAAAGTGGATGACGACTTTAACCAGGGTCTTGACAAGCGTAAGGCCATTTACAAGCAGTACGCCCAGGCTTACCCCAACGCCTACGCCATTGATGCTACCAGGTGTTTAAAAGTTAAAAAACCCAAGGCCTGCGGTAAATGTCTGGAAGTGTGCCAGGCAAACGCCATTGACCATCAGATGCAGGACACCACTCTGGAAGTGCAAGTTGGTTCCGTCATTCTGTGCCCCGGCTTTGAAAAGTATGACGTCAGCCAGCTGTGGTATTACGGCTACGGTAAGTTGCCCAACGTTTTAACCAGCCTTGAATTTGAACGTATCCTCAGTGCTTCCGGCCCCTTCGGCGGTCATCTGCAAAGACCGTCCGACGGCAAAGAGCCGAAAAAAATTGCCTGGCTCCAGTGCGTTGGTTCCAGGAACTGCCGCAATGAACACGGCTATTGTTCTTCGGTTTGCTGCATGTATGCCATTAAGGAAGCCGTTATCGCCAAAGAGCATACCAAGTACCCCCTGGATACGGCTATTTTCTTCATGGACATGCGCACCTACGGTAAAGATTTTGAAAAATATTATGACCGCGCCCGGGAAGAAAGTGGCGTGCGGTTCATTCGCTCGCGTGTGTTTGAAGTAACCGATACCTTTGACGGTACCGGCAACTGCCAAATCCGTTATTCCAACGAGGACGGCACTATTACCACTGAAGACTTCGACATGGTGGTGCTCTCCCTGGGTCTGGAACCGGCCTCCGGCATGGTAGAACTGGCCGGCAAACTGGGCCTGGAACTGAACAAGTTTAATTTCTGCGAATCACCCAGCCTTACCGGTGTGGGCACCAGCAAACCCGGTATCTTTGTGGCGGGCGCATTCAGCGGTCCCCGGGATATTCCCGAGACTGTCATGCAGGCCAGCGCAGCAGCATCAGATTCGGCAGCAGACCTGGCGGATGTGCGTGGCACCCTGACCAAAGCCAAGGAATACCCGGCTGAAAAAGACGTGTCCGGCGAGATTATTCGTACCGGCGTGGTCGTTTGTCACTGCGGCATCAATATCGGCAGTGTAGTCAATGTGCCCGAAGTTGTGGCTTATGCCAAGACCCTGCCGGGAGTTGTATTTGCCGATGAAAAACTTTATGCCTGCTCCCAGGACACATCCGCTCAAATCAAGGATGCCATCCAAGAACACGGCTTAAACAGGGTCGTAGTTGCATCATGCAGCCCGCGGACGCACGAGCCGATGTTCCAGGAAACCCTGAAGGAAGCTGGTTTAAACGCCAACCTGTTTGAAATGACCAATATTCGCGACCAGTGTTCTTGGGTACACATGAAGGAACCTGAAAAGGCGACTGCCAAGGCTAAAGACCTGGTTAAAATGGCTGTCTACAAGTCAGCCCTGTTGGAACCCATTGACGGTGTAACCCTGGATATGAACCATGACGCTTTGGTTATTGGCGGCGGTGTTTCCGGGTTGACTGCAGCCGACAATCTTTCCAAACAGGGTTATCAAGTCTACTTGGTGGAAAAATCCGCCGAACTGGGCGGCATTGCCAACCGTTTGCGCTTTGGTATGAAAGGCGAAGACCTGCCTGTTTACATCAGTGAGCTGGTGGCCAAGGTTAACGCCGATCCTAACATTAAAGTGTATACCGGCGTAGAGATAACCGACGTGCAAGGCTTTGTGGGTAATTTTGAGACCACTCTGTCCAGTGGCGAAGTTATTCCGCACGGTGTGACCATGATCGCCACCGGCGCCCAGGAATACAAGCCTACTGAATACCTGTACGGCCAAAACGAAAACGTCATGACGCTGCTGGAACTGGAAAGCCTGCTGGCCGACAAGGACAGCAAAGTAACCGGCGCCAAGAACGTTGTTTTCGTCCAGTGTGTAGGCTCCAGGGATGCCGAGCGGCCTTATTGCAGTAGAATTTGCTGCACCAAGTCCGTTAAACAAGCGCTTAAAGTTAAAGAACTTAATCCCAATGCCAACGTATTTGTGCTGTACCGGGATATCAGAACTTACGGTTTCTTCGAAGAGATGTACCGGGAAGCCCGCAACAAGGGCGTTATCTTCATCCGCTACACCGCCGACAACAAACCTGTTGTTAAGGCCGGTGCAGACGGCGTGCAAGTGACTGTAACCGACCATGTGCTGGGTATACCTGTTGAAATCAACGCGGATATAGTGGGTCTGGCTGCCGCCATCGTGGCGGACAAAGATACCAACGGTAAACTTAGCCAGTTCTACAAAGTGCCGCTGAACCAGGAAGGGTTCTTCCTGGAGGCCCACATGAAACTGCGCCCGGTGGACTTTGGCACCGACGGTGTGTTTATGTGCGGACTAGCCCACGGGCCCAAAAACCTGGAAGAGAACATCTCCCAGGCCAAAGCCGCGGTGGGACGCGCCTGTACGGTTCTGGCCAAGGAATCGATTTCCGTGGAAGGCAAGAGCGCTTTCGTCAATGAGAGAAAGTGCGCAGGCTGCGGTGATTGCGAAGCTGTTTGCCCGGCTAAGGCCGTTCAAGTGGATGCAACTAAAAAAGTTGCCGTGGTTAACGAGGCATTATGCAAAGGCTGCGGCGCCTGTGCGTCAACCTGCCGCTGCGGAGCAATCAATGTCAAGGGTTGCACGAACCAACAGCTTATAGCCATGATTAAAGCGCTGTAGATGGGGGAGGGAAACGGAGACATGGAACGCGATCCCAAAATTGTAGCATTCTTGTGCAACTGGTGCAGTTATGCCGGCGCCGACCTGGCCGGTATCGGACGTATCCAGTACCCGCCCAACATCCGGGTGGTGCGCATACCTTGTACCGGTAGGATTAACCCGCTGTTCATAATCAGCGCGTTGCGTCACGGAGCTGACGGCGTGCTGACCTCCGGGTGACACCCTGGCGACTGCCACTATGTTAGTGGCAACCTGGTGGCCCGTAGGAAATTCGCTCTGCTTAAAGACCTTTTGGAATACATCGGCGTGGACGAAGGCCGGGTAAACTTCTCTTGGGTATCGGCAGCCGAGGGCGGCCGTTTCGCAGAGTTGGTCAAGGACGTTACGGCCAGAGTTAAGGAAGTTGGGCCTAATAAAGGAATAGCGCAAGAAGGCCTAAATGAAAGTGAATCGGGGTGTTGCGGATGCAAGCAATAGCAGCTCAAGTAAAAGAGGCCGCGAAGAAACTACTGGAAGACAAAAAAGTTGACCTGGTGGTTGGTTTCGCCGAAGGCAGCTTGCCGCTGCGCGGTACACCGCTGTTCGCCCGTACACCCGAAGAAGCTGACCAGTTAACCTGGAACAGGGGCTGTGAAAACAACCTGGCCAACTTCCTGCGCAAGCGGGAAGGTAAAGTAGCCGTTGTGGCCAAAGGTTGTGACGTCCGTTCAATCGTGGCCCTAACCAAGGAAAACCAGATTGACCGTGACAACCTTTATATCATTGGTGTACCCTGTGACGGCATGATCGACCGTAAAAAAATCGGTAAACTACTGGGTGGTAAGGAAGTTCTGGCCGTTGAAGACCAGGGCGACACCATTGTGCTAAAAGGCAATGGTTTCTCTGAAACCGCCAAGGTGGCAGACTTGCTGCATAATTCCTGCATTGACTGCCGTTATGGTAACCCCGTGGTTTACGATGCGTTAATCGGTGAACTGATGCCGGAGAAGGCTGAAGAAGATTTCGCCGAAATTAAGGAATTCGAAGCCAAGACTACGGCCGAACGCCGCGCTTTCCTGGCGGAGGAGTTCAGCAAATGTATCAGGTGTTATGCCTGCCGCAATGCCTGCCCGATGTGCTATTGTACGGAGTGTTTCGTAGACTGCTCCCAACCGGAGTGGATTGGCAAGAGTGCGGCGGACGTCCAAGATAACATTCTATTCCAGGCAGTTAGGGTATTCCACGGCGCCGGTCGCTGTGCCGATTGCGGCGCTTGCGAAAGGGCTTGCCCAATGGGCATCAACCTGCGTCTGCTGACCCGTAAGCTGGTTAAGGATGTCAAGGTACTATTCAACGCCGAAGCCGGTGTCAGCATGGACGACAAGGCAGCCCTGGCAACATTTACAGCTGACGACCCAGAACCTTTCTTGGTGAAGGAGTGAGGTGAAACTGATGATCGTAAGCAAAAAAGATATACCCAACCTCCTGGATAAAATGATTGCCGAATACGATGTTTTAGCGCCTGTTAAGAAGGATAATTTTACGGTTTTCAAGCCCATCGCCTCTGGAGCTGATGCAGTACTGGGCGAGGGAAACACCAAGCTTCCAGCCAAAGAATTGTTCTTCCCGCAGTCGGAAAAACTGTTCAGTTACAGTGTCACCGAAGAGGGCGCCAAGCTTGATGCTCCGATGGACGACAAGAAAAAAGTGTTGTTTGGTGTGCGCCCCTGCGACGCCAGGAGTCTCAAACTGCTGGATAACGTTTTCGACAATGATAAATTCCAGGATCCCTATTACCTGACCAGGCGTGCGAATACAGTTATGGTAGGTATTGGATGCAACATGCCGTCCAGCACCTGCTTTTGCACCTCGGTCAATAGCGGCCCCTTTGATACTAGCGGGCTGGACATTTTGCTGGTGGATACTGGTGACGCCTACGTAGTCGAATTGGTTACCGATAAAGGCAAGGCCTTGGCTGACCAGGCCGGTCTGGCTGCGGCGTCAGATGCTGACAAGACAGCCGCTGCGGCAGCCAAGGAAGCCGCCGTGGTAACCTGCCAGGTGAACACTGACGGTCTAAAAGCCAAGCTGGATGTTAATTTTTACGACCCCATCTGGGAAAAGATCCATGAAAAATGCTTGGGCTGCGGAGCCTGCACCTACCTGTGCCCCACCTGCCACTGTTTTGACATCGTGGACGACGCGGTGGATTGCGCTGGTTGCCGGGTACGTAACTGGGATTCCTGTGCCTTCCCGCTGTTCACCCTGCATGGTTCCGGGCACAACCCGCGGACCAGTAACAAAGAGCGCTACCGTAACCGGATTATGCACAAGTTCAAGTATTTCGTTGATAACTTTAACGAAATAGGTTGTGTCGGCTGCGGCCGCTGCATTAAAAACTGCCCCGTTAATATGGATATCCGAGTGGTACTGGAGAACATTCGGGGTTCGGAAGCGAGGTTGGATAGTTGATGAAAAATCCATATCTGCCGCTACCAATGAAGTTGGTTAAAAACTTCACCGAAACAGAAGATAAGCTAATCCATACCTTTACCCTGCAGTTCCTCAGCGAGGAAGATGAAAAGAGTTTTCCGTACATGCCGGGGCAATTTGCCGAGCTGTGTGTATTCGGAAAAGGCGAAGCACCTTTTGGTATCGCCTCATCTCCCACCGAACCAGGGTTCCTGAAGTTCTCAGTGGCCAAGGTGGGTACTGTATCCACCGCCCTGCACATGCTGGAAGAAGGAAGCATCGTGGGTGTTCGCGGCCCACTGGGCAATTCCTATCCGGTCGAGCAGTTTAAGGGTAAAGACGTGGTTATTATCGGTGGTGGTTTTGCGTTTACCACGCTGCGTTCACTGGCCACTTACATGATGCACCCCGACCGCCGCAGCGACTACGGTAAAATTACCGTTATTTACGGCGCCCGCAACCCCGGCCTGCTGCTTTACAAAGACGAACTGGCAGCCTGGGAAGCCAGCCCGGACATCGACCTGATTACCACCGTGGACAGAGAAGCAGAAGGCTGGAACGGCAGGGTCGGCTTTATCCCTTCAGTCACAGGGGAAGTGGCACCCAGCGCGTCAAACGCTCACGCCATTATCTGCGGCCCGCCGGTAATGATTAAGTTCACCATGCCGGTGCTTGAAAAGCTCGGGTTTACACCGGAAACCACCATTATGTCGCTGGAAAACCGGATGAAGTGTGGTATTGGTATGTGCGGCCGGTGCAACGTGGGTGGCAAGTACGTCTGCAAGGACGGCCCCGTTTTCACCAGAGCGCAACTTAACGAACTGCCTAACGAATACTAAAAAACAACTAAAAATAGCGCCTCTAAGCAAATTGGGGACATTCCTGGACCCCAAATTCTCAACCCATAAACTGAGGTGTGTCCCCTTTAATAAAAGAGGCGCTATAGATGAATGTTCGTTAGAACATCCTTACGAATACTAGAAATTCTCCGTTTATAACGCCAAGATTCGGAGGGAGGCTAAATCATGGAAGTTATTAAAGCTGCCGATCTTAATCCCCAATTTAGGGACGAAGTGGCCGGCCTGCTAAAAAACATTGATTTCACCAACTGCCTGGCCTGCGGCATGTGTACCGCCGGGTGCCCGTACTCAGACGTACACGAAAACCAGGATCCGCGCAAGTTCTTGCGTAAAATCCTGCTGGGCATGAAAGAAGAAGTTTTCAAGGATCCATATATCTGGTACTGCACCATGTGCGAGCGCTGCACCATCGAGTGCCCCATGAACATTAACATGGCGGTGCTGGTACGCAACTTGCGCGGTACCTGGGACAAGGACAAAATTCCCGGCTATCTGCAGACCATTGCCCACGAGCACATTGAGTCCGGCAACCAGATGAACGTTGACCAGGTGGATTATGAAGAGACTCTGGAGTGGATCGAAGAAGAACTGCAGGAAGAACTGGGCGACCCCGATTTCAAGATCCCGCTGAATAAGAAGGGTGCCAAGTACTTCTACGGTTTCAACGCCCGGGATATCAAGTACTACCCCAACGAACTGCAGGCCACAATAAAGATTTTCCATGTGGCCGGTATCGATTATACCATCAGCACCAAGCGTTGGGACGCCACCAACATTTCTCTGTTCACCGGCCAGAACGATGACTTTCAGGCTATCTCCATGCCAGTATGGCAGGAAATGGTGGATCTGGAGTGCGAAGAAATGATCGTCACCGAGTGTGGTCACGCCTTCCGTTCCATGAAGTGGGGTTACCGGACCTTCTGGAAAGGTAAGCAGTTTCCCATTCGTCACATCCTGGAACTGCTTAACGAGCTGGTTAAAGAAGGCAAGCTAAAACTTGATCCCGACGCTATCACTGAAGTAGTCACCTACCATGACCCCTGTAACACTGCCCGTAAAGAAGGCGTTTACGAAGCACCTAGGGAACTGATCAATAGCTTCATCAAAAACTTTGTGGACATGAACCCCAACGGTAAAATGAACTACTGCTGCGGCGCCGGCGGTGGCGGTATGGCTATGCCTGAATACAATGATATCCGTAAAGCCAAAGGCAAGCGGAAAGTTGACCAGGTGCTGGCCACCGAGGCAGAAATTGTCATCGTGCCCTGCCACAACTGCATTGACCAGTTTAACGACCTGAACAAGTGGTACGAAGAGAAAGCCAAGTCCAAAAACATACACATGTGCTCACTGATGGAAAGAGCGCTGATTATGCCCGAGAAAGAAGAAGCGGCAGAGTAGCAATATAGATTATCCAATAGATGTATTGCTTTGTTTTCATGGACTCAAAACCGAGAGGACGGATGTGATGTCATGGGCAAAGATAAAGTAGGATCGGTGCTGGTAGTAGGTGCTGGTATTTCTGGCATCCAGGCATCCCTTGACCTTGCAGAGTCCGGCTATTACGTTTATCTCGTGGAGCAATCACCGGCTATTGGCGGCACTATGCCGCGGCTGGATAAGACTTTCCCCACCAATGATTGCTCCATGTGTATCCTTTCTCCCAAACTGGTTGAGTGCGGGAGACACTTGAACGTTGAGAAACACATGCTTACCGATATAGTTGACGTTCAGGGCGAGCCGGGTAATTTCAAGGTTAAACTGCGTAAAAAAGCACGTTTCATCGACCTGGAAAAATGCACCGGATGCGGCGAATGTAAAGACGCCTGTCCGGTGGAGGTACCAAGCCAGTTCGATGCCGACCTGGGCCAAAGGAAAGCCATTTACAAAATGTACGCCCAGGCCATGCCTGCTGCATATTCGATCGAAAAAACCGGTACATCACCATGTAAAGCTGCCTGCCCCGCCGGCGTTAACGCCCAGGGCTACGTGCAGCTTATTAAAGACGGTAAATTCATTGAATCGTGGCAATTAATATACAAAGACAACCCGCTGCCGGCAATTTGCGGCCGGGTTTGCACGCACCCTTGCGAAACCGCCTGTCACCGTAAAAGCGTGGACACTCCGGTTGGGATTAGGGAACTAAAACGCGTAGCTGCGGAAGTAGCCTACCGTGATCTGGACGGACTGCCGCTGCCGGAAATTGCTCCTGCAAACGGCATCAAAGTAGCTGTAATTGGTTCCGGCCCCGCCGGCCTTTCCACCGCCTACCAGTTGGCCAAGGGCGGTTACTCGGTAACCATTCTTGAGGCCCTGCCGGTAACCGGTGGGATGCTCCGGGTGGGCATTCCCGAGTACCGCCTGCCCAAGAGCATTGTCGAGATGGAAATTGGTTTGCTGGAAAGAATGGGCGTGGAAATTAAGACCAACACCCCGCTGGGCCCACAGCTTACCATTGATGACTTGATGAAACAAGGCTACAACGCTGTGTTCCTGGGCATCGGCGCGCACAAGGGAGTATCCCTTAATGTGCCGGGCGAGGACCTGGATGGCGTAATCCCGGGTGTCGATTTCCTGCGCCGGGTTAACATGGGCGAAAAAATCGCGCTGGGTAAAAGGGTAGCCGTAATCGGCGGTGGTAACACCGCGATGGACGCCGCCCGTACCGCGCTGCGCTGCGGCGCCCAGGAAGTGACTATTGTCTACCGTCGTTCCGAGGCTGAAATAACAGCCGCCGAAGAAGAAATTCATGAGGCCAAGGAAGAGAATATAGTATTCCAAATGATGACCAGTCCTGTCGCCATGCACGGTGACGGTGGCAAAGTCGCTAAACTGGAATGCATTCAAAATGAACTGGGCGAACCCGACGAAAGCGGTCGCCGCCGGCCGGTTGCTGTGGCTGGCAGCGAGTTTGCTATTGACGTGGACAACATCATTGTTGCCATCGGCCAAGCCGTTGACGTATCTGGTTTGGGCGGAGCTGTGGAACTGAGCAGGCGTAATACCATCGTCGTGGACGGAGCAACAATGGCTACCAACGTACCCGGTGTATTTGCCGCCGGTGATGTGGTAACCGGTCCGGCCACCGTAGTGGACGCCATCGGTACCGGTAAAAAAGCCGCCGCCTCCATAGATAAGTATTGCCGGGGTGAGGAAGCAACCATTTGTTTCAACTGGGCCACCAAAGAATCAGTGGTGGACTTTCCTAAAAATTCACCGGGTAATAGGGTTGAAACCCCACGTTTTGAAGGCAGCTTTGTCGAGCCTGCCAAACGGGTCGCCGACTTTGCCGAAGTAGCACTGGGCATCAGTGAAGAAGCCGCTCGCCAAGAAGCTCAGCGGTGTCTGAACTGCGCTGTGTGCTCCGAGTGTGGCGAGTGTGTCAAGACCTGCCTGCGTGAAGCAATCAACCACGACATGCGCGATGAGGAACTGGAGCTGGAAGTGGGCGCCATCATCCTCAGTTCAGGGGCCGAGATATGCGATCCCACCGACCTGTTCTACTATGGCTACCGCAAGAACCCCAACGTGGTTACCAGTATTGAGTTCGAGCGTATCTTGAGCGCTTCCGGACCGTATGGCGGTCACCTGGTCAGGCCTTATGACGGCAAAGAGCCGAAAAAAGTGGCCTGGATCCAGTGCGTGGGTTCCCGCAACAAGCGCATCGAGCATAATTACTGCTCGTCAGTATGTTGTATGTACGCCATCAAAGAAGCGGTTATCGCCAAAGAACATAGTGCCCAGCCGCTGGACACCACCATCTTCATGATGGACATGCGTTCCTACGGCAAGGATTTTGAAAAATACTACGAACGGGCCAAGAACGAACACGGCGTCAATTTTGTCCGCTCCCGGATCTTTGAAGTGATGGATGCACCAGGTGAGGATAAGAATCCCACCATCCGTTACTCCAACGAGGACGGTTCCATTACTACCGAAGAATTCGATATGGTGGTTCTTTCGGTAGGCTTCCAGGCCGGTGCCAAAGCCAAGGAACTGGGACAAATTATGGACGTTGAACTTAACCGGTACGGATTTGCCGAGCTGGCCCCGATGACGGGCGTTAACACATCTCGCGAAGGTGTTTACGTAGCCGGTACCTTCTCCGGACCCAAGGATATTCCGGAAACAGTAATGCAGGCCAGCGCTGCGGCATCAGCAGCTGAAAGTTTACTTGGTGATGTGCGTGGAACCCTGGTCAAAGAGATAGTATTCCCGCCGGAGCGTGACGTTGCGGGAGAGGAACCAAGGATTGGCGTATTTGTTTGTAACTGCGGTATTAACATCGGTGGCGTGGTTAAAGTGCCCGAAGTGGTAGAAACGGCCAAAAAGCTGCCGGGCGTGGTCTATGCCGGAGAGTATCTATATGTTTGCTCCCAGGATAGCCAGGCGACCATGAAGGATATTATTAACGAACATCAACTCAACCGGGTGGTAGTGGCCTCCTGCAGTCCCCGGACGCACAAGCCGCTATTCCAGGAAACGCTGAAGGAAGCCGGTCTGAACCGGTACCTGTTTGAGATGGCCAATATTCGCGACCAGTGCTCCTGGGTCCACATGCACGAACCGGATAAGGCCACCGCCAAAGCCAAAGACCTGGTCACCATGACCACGGCCAAGTCAAGACTGTTGCAGCAGATTAAGCAGGGTTCGGTCGGTGTGACCAAGTCCGCCCTGGTTATCGGCGGCGGCATCACCGGCATGACCAATGCCGTAAGTCTGGCTGAGCAGGGTTACGCAGTACATCTGGTAGAAAAGTCAGCCGAACTGGGTGGACTGGCCAGGCGATTGCAAAAAGGCTTCAAGGGTGAGGATATCCAGGCCCTGGTTGCCGATTTAGCAGCCAAGGTTAACGCCAACCCGTTAATCAGCGTCTACACCGGCGTGGAAATCAAGGACGTTACCGGCTATGTGGGCAATTTTAACACCGAGCTGGCCGACGGCCGGGAAATCAAACACGGCGTAACGATCATTGCCATCGGCGGCCGTGAATACAAACCTAACGAGTACCTGTACGGTGAAAGCGATCGGGTGATGACGCACCTGGAACTGGACGAGGCCATCGCCGCGGGGCGGATTAAGGACGCCAAGAACATCGTATTAATTAACTGCGTTGGTTCCCGCGAACCTGAAAGGCCTTACTGCAGCAGGGTGTGCTGCACCAAATCCATCACCCTGGCTCTGAAGATGAAGGAAAAGAACCCCAATACCAATATATTTATCCTGTACCGGGACATCCGCACCTACGGCTTCCTGGAAGAGCTTTACGAGGAAGCCCGGGCCAAGGGAATCATTTTCGTCCGTTACGCCCCCGATAGTAAACCAGTGGTTGAAAAGGACGGCGACACGGTCAAGGTAACGGTTACAGATCATGTACTGGGGCAGCCCATTGTCATTGAGGCTGATGTGGTCGGTTTAGCTGCGGCCATCATGGCGCCGGAAGACAACGTCAAGCTGAACCGGCTGTTCAAGGTACCTTTGAATGCCGACGGGTTCTTCCTGGAAGCACACATGAAACTTCGTCCGGTGGACTCTGCCGCCGAAGGTGTATTCATGGCCGGCATCGCCCACGGACCTAAAAACATGGAAGAGAACATCGCCCAGGCCAAAGCTGCCGCCGGGCGCGCGGCCACCTTCCTCAGTAAGGACCGCCTGGAATCACACGGTGTGGTCGCGGTTGTACAGCCCGACAAGTGCGCGGCATGTCTTACCTGCGTCCGCTTGTGTCCATTTGGCGCACCACGCGTGAATAATTACGCGGCTGAAATTGAGTCGGTTCTCTGCCAGGGCTGCGGCACCTGTGCCGGTGAATGCCCCAACAAGGCCATTACCCTGCAGGGATACAATGACGATATGTATATGAACATGATGGATGACTTATTCAAGGAGGTGCGTTAGAGTGGCCGAATTTCAACCTAAAATAGTGGCCTTTTGCTGCCACTACTGAGCATACTCGGCTGCGGACCTGGCAGGTTCGATGCGCTTACAGTATGCCTCTAACGTGAGAATAGTTGAAATGCCTTGCTCGGGCACCATTGATCACCGGGTTATCCTACACGCTTTCGAAGACGGAGCTGACGGCGTATTTGTGGCCGGGTGCATGGAAGGCGACTGTCACTTCCTAAAGGGTAACATTCGGGGCAAAAAACGTGTCCAGTACGTCAAACAAATTCTTGATGAAATAGGTTTTGGCAGCGAACGGGTTGAATTTTTCAACCTTTCCGCGGCCCAAGGCCAGCGCTTTGCCGAAATCGTCAAGGAGATGACCGAACGGATTATGCAACTGGGCCCCAATCCATTAACTTCTAATCCTGATGGGAAAGAAGGTGGGATAGCATGATTATCGCCCAACAAAAGCCTGTCAAGGATATCGCTGCCATGATCAGTGACTGCAACAAGGTACTGTTCGTGGGCTGTGCCGGGTGTGTTACCGTATGTCTGGCCGGCGGCGAAAAGGAAACTGAAATATTGGCCTCCAGCTTGCGCATCATGCGCAAACTGGAGCATAAGCCCATTGAAACAGTCACCTTTACTGCCACCAGACAGTGCGATCCCGAATATATTGTCGCTCTGGATAACATGGTGCAAGAAGTTGACGCCATTGTGTCCCTGGCCTGCGGCGTAGGGGTTCAATACCTGGCCGAACGGTTCAAGGACAAGTGGGTGGTACCCGCCCTGGACACCAAGTTTATCGGCGGTGCTACTGAACACGGTGTCTGGGAGGAAAAATGCGGGCTGTGCGGTGACTGTGTACTGCATCTCACCGGTGGTATTTGCCCCATTATCCGCTGTTCCAAGAGCATTCTAAACGGCCCCTGCGGCGGTTCCCAGTATGGCAAATGCGAAATATCCAAGGACGTGGACTGTGCCTGGCAACTTATCTATGACCGTATGACCGCCCTTGGCAAACTTGACAAATTGATGGAAATACAGCCGCCCAAAGACTGGACCAAGTCCCGCGATGGCGGCCCCCGCAGGGCAGTCCGGGAGGATGTGATGATCGGTTGAAAACTGAGAGCAAATTACAACAAATTCTTGATAACGGCCAATTTGGTGTAACTGCCGAAATAGGCCCGCCCAAGCACTCATCGTCCGAGGGTATGCGCCACCACGCTCACATGCTGAAAGAGCACGTGGATGCCACCAATATTACCGACAACCAGACTGCCATTGTCCGTCTGTCCAGTATCGCCGCCGGCGTACACATTCTGGATAGCGGCATTGAACCCATTGTGCAAATGACCTGCCGCGACCGTAACCGAATCGCCATGCAGTCAGATTTAATGGGCGCTTACAGTCTGGGCATGCGCAACGTCCTTTGCCTGTCGGGTGACCACCAGCAGTTTGGTAACCACCCTACGTCAAAGAACGTTTACGATGTTGACTCCATGCAGCTTATTCAATTGCTGCGCCGGATGCGTGACGAGAAGAAGTTTTTCTCGGGTGAAGAAATTAAAGAGCACGAACCCCGGTTCTTCATCGGAGCGGTGGCCAACCCCTTCGCGGATCCCTTCGAATACAGGGTAGCCCGGTTGGAAAAGAAGGTCGAGGCAGGCGCAGAATTTATTCAGACCCAGTGCATTTTCGATATGGAACGCTTCGAGCGCTTCATGGAGATGGTCCGGGCGCGCGGTATTGATGAGCGGGTCCACATTCTAGCCGGCGTCACGCCCCTAAAAGGCTGGCGGGCAGCTAAATATATCCAGAACAACGTCAGTGGCATGATTGTACCGGAAGAATTGGTTCAACGCCTGAAGAGCGCCGAAGACCCCAAAAAAGAAGGCGTCAATATTTGTGTTGAACAAATTAAGTACATCAAGGAAAACATCAAAGGTGTACACGGCGTGCACATCATGGCCATCGCCTGGGAAGAAGTAGTACCTGAAATAGTAGAAAGATGTGGTCTGTACCCCAGACCCAAAATAAACTAATACCATAACCAAATAAACTCAGCATAATTTAAGGGCTATGCCTCCTGCCGGAGGGATAGCCCTTCTTTATTAGTTGGGGACATTCCTCTACCCATTATTCTGACCCATAAGCAACCCATAAGCAGAGGTGTGTCCCCTTTCCTTTTACGCAAAGCCTTTATTTATTTTACGCTGTGCATTTATAAGCAATAATGAACCTGAGTTCTTAACTTGTCGTAATTTAATCGTAAATGGCTCTTATGACCCGTCATTGACATATGCTCATAAGTCACAAGCTGGTATAATATTGGAAAAGGGGGTGCATTTAATGTTTTCCTTTGACAAAAAACAAGTCTCCATATCCCTAAAATACCTGGGCGGGCACCCGGAACTGCCGAAACAAAGAACACTAACCGCTTTTAGAAATGACAACTTTATTCAATTTAAGGAAGTAATCCGGCCTGTATTAGCGGTTCAATCCATAAAAAAAATAATCTTAAGTAACTTTGGTCCGGGCACCCCTATGGCAACTTCCCGTACAGGTTTTACTCCTGATAATGAAAGAAGGTCAAAAAAAGTTCTTGTTATAACGGTAGATTATAATGGCCTTGATGTGCACATGCTGTTTACCGGCGACAACATGACCGCAAAATACGCACAATTTATGGGTTTACTTAAAGGAAATTATAAAGAGTATGTGCATAGCGAAACATCTTCCTCTTAACAAGGTGCCAGGTGTTGCAAGTTGAAAGTTGCGTATTTTGCAGCTTTCAACTTGCAACACCTGGCACCAAAGCCCAACCATAAAGTTGTATTCGCTTTAGCTTGTTTTTTACGAGGTAGGTTTAACCTACCTCGTTTTTTAATTTCCCCCCCCCAAAGCTATAAAAGTCACTATCTGTTAAATATATACAATAAAAATTGTATAGTTTATCGCCTATCTGCTTTATTTTTATACGCAAGTAATATATAATATTTACGCTATACGTAAATAAACTAAAATTATTATTAGCGTAATGTTCATAAAGTCTAGGTGAAACTTAGGCATATTAGATTCAATTAAATGGCAAAGGTTTCACGGAGAGGATGAAGTATGATGAGCATTATTAACCAAGAGGGATTAGAATTTTATCGCGAAATAAGGGAAAAGAGCGGCCAGCCTATTGAACTTTGTTACCAGTGCCAGAAGTGTGCTTCAGGCTGTATTGCCACAGAGTACGCAGATTTTTACCCCAATGAAATACTTCGACTAGTTCAATTAGGGCAGAAGCAAAAAGCACTGAACTGTTCAAGCATCTGGATCTGCTCTAGTTGCGAAACATGCGGTGCCCGGTGTCCGAACGGGATTAATACCCGGGCGGTAATTGATGCATTAAAAGAGAAGGCCATTGCTGAAGGCTTGGTTAAAGAAAAGAAAATTCACCTTTTTCATACCGTATTCTTGAACTCGGTTCGGGCAAACGGCAGAGTGCACGAACCGGTGATGATGGCCATGTACAAATTAAAAAGTAAGGATCTGTGGTCGGACCTTGATCATGGATTTAACATGTTTATTAAGGGCAAGATGCCTTTACTGCCCAGCCGGGTGAAAAACAGGCAGACTTTAAAACAAATATTTAAGCAAAGCTACAGTAGTTAGATACCTTCCCAGAAAAAAGATTTAAGAATGTCATCCTGAGCGCAGCGAAGGATCTAATCTTTAAGATTCTTCGCTACGCTCAGAATGACAGATTTGCTGCAATCATAGCAATGACATGAAAAACAAAGCGATACATAACAGGTGTATTGAATTTTCCCTGAAGTACTACCAGACGGGGTATGTTGTTTAATCATATTGCCAATAAGCCAATATCCTTTTATACCCGCTACATACAGCCGGGCTGGATTTTTGTTAAACCTAATAGGGAAAGGGGTCACGGCCAATTGAAATTATCATATTTTCCGGGCTGTTCTCTTGAATCCACTGCCAAGGAATACGACTTGTCCACTCGTTCAGTTTGTCATGCTCTGGGTATCGAGCTTGTAGAGTTAAAAGACTGGGTTTGCTGCGGCGCTACTTCCGCGCACAGCACCAATCACACCCTTTCGTTAGCCCTGCCCGCCAGAAATATTGCCCTGGCCCAGGAGCAGGGGGCAGACTTGGCTATCCCGTGTTCGGCCTGCTTTAACGTACTCAAGAAGACCGATTACACCATGCGTAATGACGAAACCATGCGACTTAAAACTGAAAAGATTACCGACTTCAAGTACAACGGATTGGTTAACGTTCTTTCATTACTGGAAGCCTTTACCACTAGCATAGGAGTTAACTCCATTGCCAAAAGCGTAAAAAAACCACTGCAAGGACTGAACGTTGTTTGCTATTACGGTTGTTTACTGGTACGTCCTCCGGAGGTCACCCAGTTTGACAGCCGTGAAAATCCCGAATCACTGGACAACATTATCAACTCACTGGGCGCCCAAACCATTCCCTGGTCCTATAAAACAGATTGTTGTGGAGCCAGTTTAAGCTTGACATCAGCCAACATTGTGCACAAAATGGTGGGGCGTCTCCTGGATGCGGCCAGGGAGGCCGGCGCCGAAGCTATCGTTACAGCCTGCCCCCTTTGCCAATCCAACCTGGAAATGCGCCGCGCCAAAGGGGACATCAGTATGCCGGCATTTTACTTTACCGAATTAATTGGCCTAGCCATGGATTTACCGGATACTGAGCAATGGTTTAAACTACATCTTGTTGATCCTAGACCGCTCCTTAAATCACTTTCGCTAGTGCGGTAAACAACCAATGTAATTGGGGGTCTGATTTATATTGAAAAAGGATAATAACAGTGACCAGATAGTGGGCTCCGTACTGATTATCGGTGCCGGCATCAGCGGTATGCAGTCAGCTCTTGACCTGGCGGAATCCGGTTATAAAGTATATATAGTTGAAAAATCGCCGGCCATCGGCGGGCATATGCCCATGTTGGATAAAACCTTCCCCACCAACGATTGTGCCATGTGTATTCTATCACCCAAACTGGTTGAATGCGGCCGACACCGCAATATTGAGATTTTTACCAGTTCCGACGTGATTGGATTGACAGGGGAGGCCGGCAATTTCAGCGTTAAAATAAATAAACGGCCCCGATATGTAGATCCGGACAAGTGCCTGGGCTGCGGCGCCTGTGCCGAGGAATGCCCCATTGGTGTGGCCAATGAATTCAACCAGTATTTAAGTGAACGCAAAGCGATATACAAGTTATACCCGCAGGCTTACCCGAATTCTTTCGCTATAGACGCCACCAGGTGTCTGCGCATAAAAAAACCACGGGCCTGTGGTAAATGCCTGGAAGTTTGCCCGGTAGACGCCATTAACCATGAAATGCAGGCCGAAGCAGTTCAGGTTCAGGTCGGGTCAATTATTCTTGGCACGGGTTATGAACTATTTGATTCTGAACTGCGCGGCGAGTTCGGTTTTGGAGTTTATGATAACGTATTAACCAGCTTACAGTTTGAAAGAATGCTTAGCGCCTCCGGGCCGTATGAAGGACACCTGCAAAAGGCGGACGGTGCCGAGCCCAAAAAGATTGCTTTTATCCAGTGTGTTGGTTCTCGGGACGTATCGCTTAACCGGGGTTACTGCTCATCGGTATGCTGCATGTATGCCACCAAGGAAGCCGTTATTGCCAAGGAACATCAGCCCGATCTTGATGTAACTATTTTTTGCATTGACGTACGGGCTTATGGCAAAGATTACGAAAAATATTATAACCGGGCCCGCTATGATTACGGAGTCAAATACGTAAAGTGTATGGTCAGCTCGGTGAAAGAGCAACAACAATCCAAGGAACTGCGTATTAGATACCGTACCGCAGACGCTATGGTGGAAGAAGATTTCGACCTGGTGGTATTATCGGTGGGACTTAAACCATCAAAGGAATCAACCGAATTGGCCGGGATTCTGGGTATTGACCTAAACCAGTATGATTACTGCCGCACCAGTGCCCTGACCGGCGTGTCATCTTCACGGAAAGGCATCTATGTGGCCGGGGTATTTAGCGGGCCCAAAGATATTCCCGAAACAGTGATGCAGGCTAGCGCTGCAGCGGGTGACTGCGCCGCTTTTCTGTCACCCGCCCGCAATTCACTGGTGACGGAAAGGGAATTTCCTCAAGAAATTGACGTTAGCGGTCAGGAACCGCGCATCGGGGTGTTTATTTGTCATTGCGGCAAAAATATCGCCGGAGTGGTGGACGTCCCCGCGGTGGTGGAACATGTTAAAAAATTACCCCATGTGGTTTACGCTACCAATAACATTTATGCCTGCTCCCAGGACAGCCAGGCCGCCATGCGGGAACTGATTGAAGAATATAAGTTAAATAGAATCGTTGTCTCATCCTGCAGTCCCAGGACACATAAACCGCTTTTCCAGGAGACATTACGGGAAGCAGGTTTAAATCCGTACCTATTTGAAATGGCCAACATCAGAGATCAGTGTTCCTGGGTGCATATGCACGAACCCGCCAAAGCCACGGAGAAGGCCAAGGATCTCAGCAGCGCTGCAATATCCAAAGCAGCCCTGTTGGCCCCCATTAAAAATATTAAAGTAAACGTGACCCAAGCCGCCCTGATTATCGGCGGCGGGGTGGCCGGCATGACCAGCGCCCTGAACTTGGCTGAGCAAGGTTACCGGGTACATTTACTGGAACAAAATGAAAACCTGGGCGGCAACGCCAGATTGATTAACCGCGGGTTTAACAACGAAGATATCAGCGCACTGGTTGCCGACCTATCAGCCCGAGTGATTAATAGCCCATGCATAGATATCTATAACGACTGCAGCATCCGTGAGGTATCTGGCTACAAGGGTAATTTCACCACTTTATTGTCGGACGGCCGGCAGGTCAAGCACGGAGTCACCATTGTTGCCACCGGTGCCAAGGAGTCAAAGCCGGTTGAATATCTTTACGGCCAGGATCCCCGGGTAATGACGCAACTGGAATTGGATCAGGCCATCGCCGCCGGCGAACCGCGGGCCAAAAACGCGCGCAGTATTGTCATGATCCAGTGCGTCGGTTCGCGCGAGGAGCAGCGTCCTTATTGCAGCCGGATCTGCTGTAGTAAAACAATGCAGTTGGCCCTGCAGCTAAAAGAAATTAACCCTGATTGTGCAATTATTGTGTTGTACCGCGATATCAGGACTTATGGCTTTTTAGAGGATCATTACCGGGCAGCCCGAGAAAAGGGAGTACTCTTTTTCCGCTACGAGCAAGATAATAAGCCGGTGGTGGAAGCAGTTTCCCGGCCGGGGGAGGAGGATGTACTGCAGGTAACAGCTACTGACCACGTATTCGATACACCTTTCCAGGTCAACCCGGATCTGGTGATTCTGGCGGCGCCGGTGACACCACCGGAATCCAACCGGCAGCTATCTCAATTGCTAAAGGTTCCTTTGAATCAGGACGGCTTTTTCCAGGAAGCACACATGAAGCTGCGGCCGGTAGATTTTGCCTCGGAAGGCGTGTTTATGTGCGGACTGGCCCACGGGCCTAAAAATATTGAGGAGACGATTACCCAGGCCAAAGCTGCAGCGGGTCGCGCGTCGGTTATACTCAGCCGGGATACCCTGGAGTCGGGCGGTGTGGTAGCAGTTGTACAGACGGATAAATGCGCTGCCTGCCTGACCTGCGTACGCCTGTGCCCATTTAAAGCGCCAACCATAAAAAATCACAAAGCAGAAATCGAGTCGGTGATTTGTCAGGGCTGCGGTACCTGCGCCGCCGAATGTCCCAACAAGGCCATCACACTACAGTATTACAGTGACAATCAAATAAACCGGTACGTGGACGGTTTTTTCAGATAATTGTGCAGATAGAACGCCAACTGGGGTCAGACTATAAAAGCCTGGCCCCAGTTAATTTTGCTTTTTTTTTACTTTACTATAATTTACATAAAAAGAATTGTATCCACCATCCGGCAGGAATAACCCCACTCGTTATCATACCAGGCTATTAACTTGACCAGTGATCCGTCGGTAACCATAGTGCAGGAAGCATCTACAATTGCTGAATACGACGAACCGTTAAAATCTTTAGATACCAGCGGCTCGGCACAATAATCCATAATCCCCTGCAGTTCCCCGGCCGCTGCCTCCCGGAAGACTCTGTTGACATCCTCTACATTGACAGGCCGCTCCATCTGAGCTACCAGATCCACCACCGAAACGTTGGGGGTTGGCACACGCAGCGACATGCCGTTAAGTTTGCCGGCCATTTCGGGCAGCACCAGAGACACGGCCCTGGCTGCACCGGTGGTAGTCGGGATAATGGAAAGAGCCGCAGCTCTGGCCCGCCGGAGGTCCTTATGGGGCAAGTCAAGCAGGCGCTGGTCATTGGTATATGAATGTACTGTGGTAATCATACCCCGGGCAATGCCAAACTCCCGGTTAAGCACCTTTACCAAGGGCGCCAGGCAGTTGGTGGTGCATGATGCTCCTGAAATGACATGGTGTTCATCTGGTTTGTATTGGTGCTCGTTAACGCCTATGACAATGGTTATATCCGGCTCTTTGGCCGGTGCCGAAATCAGCACTTTTTTTGCTCCGGCTGACAAGTGTTTCGCCGCTTCAGTTTTATTATTAAACTTGCCCGTGGATTCGGTTACATAATCCACGCCCATTTCGCTCCAAGGAATGAGTTCAGGCTTGTTCATAGCCGTAATAATAGTTTTTTTGCCATTGTACAGGATGCCATCCTCCACAACCTGAATATCCCCGGGATCCTGCCCGTGCACAGAGTCATATTTAAGCAGGTGGGCAATGGTTTGGGCATCAGCAAGGTCGTTAATTGCCACTACTTCAATAGTTGGCACCTGCTGGGCAATCCGAAAAATATTTCTCCCGATGCGGCCAAAGCCGTTAATTCCAATGCGCTTAATCATGAATTATTTCACTCCTTGTCTTAAAATACGTTAACGAGATAACTAATCACTGATTTTATAAGAAGTTTTAGGAGTTAGTGAAAATAATAACACATAAAGTACTGCTTTGACAATAAATGCTAACAATAATTTATTGATTCCAAATTGAGAGTCAAGCAGGATTGTAATGCTCATTGACGTAAGTATATAGACGTTGACTTTGGAGGTATGTTCCATGGTATTAACCACCACGCCCTTTGTAGAATACTTGAAAGAATGACCGGACAATGGGGGTGGACAAACCTACCAGGGTACCATAAAATATGTTAAGGAAATAGGAAATATGGTCAGAGGAATCTCCCCAACTTATTATGAACGTCCTCAATTAAAGGAGAGGTTAGGAATGGAAAACACCGGGCAGGCAAGGACAGTTAAGAAGTACAAAAAAGGTAACATTACCGCCGCCTTTGGAACGGACCTTTTTATTCAGGGTTTTACATCCATTCCAAATTTGTTACTTAAGCTATACAAACATATGGGTATTTCGGATACCGAAATGATATTGGTTATCCAATTATTAAGGCTGCGTACCGAAGAAAAAAAGTTTTTACCATCACTTAAAGAGCTGTGTATGGTAATGCCAAAAAACGAAGAACAAATTACTAATGATCTGGAAAGTTTGTTGCAAAAAGAAATGCTTAGAATTACCGATTATTACGACGACGAGAGTGATCTGGTGATTAAGGGCTATGACTTTGAACCGTTATTTGAAAAACTATCCGAAATTTGGGCCTGTGTGAGGGTCAGGGAAAACGAACGGATTAGGAAGATGCTCGAAAAGGAACACGGCACTGCTGTGAATCTATATAGTATTTTTGAAAATGAATTTGGGCGGCCTTTATCGCCCATGGAAGTAGAACAAATTAACCTTTGGTCTACCAAACTTAGTTCCAATATGGTTCTTGAGGCGCTGCGCAAAGCGGTGATGATGGGGAAACACAATTTTAAGTACATTGATAGCATCTTGCTGGAATGGGAAAAAAATAATTTGCGCAACCCGGGCGATGTGGAAGAATACGACAAGCGGTTCAAAAACCGGCACAGCAACGTAAAGCAGGGAGGCCGGGGTAAAGATAATAAGAAGAGTATGATCCAGTCGCTGTATATGAGTTAGGTCTACCGGGAAAATAATTAGACTTTAGGGATTGTCATCCTGAGCTTTAGGGATTGTCACATCCTAAGCTTTAGGGATTGTCATCCTGAGCTTTAGAGATTGTCACATCCTAAGCTTTAGGGATTGTCATCCTGAGCGTTAGCGAAGGATCTTATCTTTTTTAATCACTTTGTTAAGAACGACATAATTATGCCTAAAATATATTTTTTCCTACTGATAGTGTCGCGACAGCGGCTGGGGGTCTACCCTTAAAACACTTTAAAAGTTGGTTGTAGTGGGCGCGGCGCTCCGGTGATATCGCTCCGCTCTCTCTTGCAATTCTTATTGTTGTGATCGGAGCGGGTTATTGCTACCGCATGGCACAAACTGCTTAACCGTTTGGCTACGCCCTTAATAGCCATGAATTCGGGGCTATGACGGGCTAATCAACGCTCCCAGGTGCACCGTTCGCTCCGGATATCACCAGATCACCGCGAAGGCTGGTTTTGCACTATGATGCCGCATTGCAGCGTGGGCGTCTAACCAGAAAAATAGCTTTGGTGATTGTCATCCTGAGCGTAGTGAAGGATCTTATATTGCAAAATTCTTCACTTCGTTCAGAATTACATAATAGTGTCATGAATATAGATTTTTATCCTACTTAAACACTAAATACAAGGGGTTGTCCGGTGTTGTCCGAACAGTGTAATCTTTGCGCAGGCCGCGGGTTGATCATCCGTGACAACGAAGCGGAACAATGCCCATGCGTTAAACAACGCTTGGTTGACAATAGATTTAAAGCTTCGCAAATTCCACCGAAGATGAGCAAGCATACTTTTGAGGGCTTCCAGCTTACGTATTATTCCGATCATAAAATTGACCCGGTTAAAAAAACTTCTTATCGGGGCTCGGCATCCACTACGTTGCAGGCGGCCAAGAATTTTGTTCGTAGCTACCTGGACGATCCGCACACCCCGGGGTTACTGTTTACCGGCCCGGTGGGCAGCGGTAAAACTTTTCTGGCCTGTTGCATTGCCAACACCCTGCTGGCCAAAAACAAAAACCTGCTTTTTGCCGTGGTACCCGATCTGTTAGACCAAATTAAGGCTACTTATGATACCAATCGATTAAATACAGTCACCGAAACCCAATTGCTTGATACCGCCCGGGAAGTCCCGCTGTTAATACTGGATGACCTGGGGGCACATAACTACACCGATTGGACTAGAAATAAGATCTATTCCATCATTAATCACCGCTTAAACTATCTGCTGCCCACGATCATTACCAGCAACATTAACCTGGAGGATCTGGATGAATACCTGGGGGAAAGGACAACGTCCCGCATTTTCCAAATGTGCCGTCCTTACCGCCTGCTGGTGGATGTAGATATCCGCATGCAGGAAGCCAGGCGGTAGGCAGGTCTAAATATAACGGCCCGTTCTGTCCCCGGAGCGGGTTTTTTGTCAAGGAGCCAACTATGCCCGATAAGAAAAAACTACGCACCGGCATCACCACCGGGGCTTCGGCGGCAGCTGCCGCCAAAGCAGCAGCCAGCGCCCTTTTTACAGGCGTGTATCCCGACAACCTGACGGTTAGCAATCCCGCCGGTGACCAAATAGAAATACCGATTGACCATTATTATGATTTACCCGACGGTAAAGGGGCAGTGGTGCTTAAAGACGGCGGCGATGACCCTGACGTTACACATGGCCTGGCCATAACTGTATCTGTCTGCACGGCAGCACATGGTTCGGTAACCATCCGGGGCGGGGAAGGAGTGGGCACGGTGACCCGCCCGGGTTTGCAGGTGCCGGTGGGAAGCCCCGCCATTAACCCGGTGCCCGAAAAGATGATTAGGACCGCGCTGGCCGAAGTACTGCCGGAAAACTACGGCTGTACCGTAACCATCAGCGTGCCGGGTGGGGCCAAGGCGGCCGAGCGTACTTTGAACCCCCGGATGGGCATCGTGGGGGGTATATCCATTTTGGGCACCACCGGCATCGTTAGGCCCATGTCCGAGGAAGCTTTCAAAGATTCGCTGGCCCCCCAGGTCGACCTGGCTATGGCGGCCGGTTACGAAACTGTGTTGCTTACGCCTGGCCGTATGGGTTACCGCAACGCGTTGGATTACGGTTTGCCTGAAAAAGCAGTGGTGGAAATGAGTAATTTTGTAGGTTTTATGCTGCATGCATGTGTGGATAAAGGCATTAAAAAAGTATTGTTATGGGGCCACCACGGTAAGCTGATTAAAGTAGCGGCGGGTATATTCCACACCCACAGCCGCATCGCCGACGCCCGGGGAGAAACGATGGCCGCTTTGGCCGCTTACCTGGGTGCCGGGCGTGAAACGGTGCGTTCCATTATGAGTTGCAACACCACCGAGGCGATGACCCAGATATTAGCGGAACATAACCTGCTGGAAGTTCTTGAACTGGCTGCCCAGCGGGCCAGCGCCAGGGCTGCCGAACATGTAAGAGGCCAACTGGTGGTGGGTACCGCCCTGCTTTCCATGGACGGCAGGTTGGTGGCTTATGACCGGCAGGCCGGCGAGATAGGACGTGAGTTGGGATGGCGGGTTTAACTGTAGTTGGACTGGGCCCGGGCAGCAGGGCATATGTGACCGAAGCAGCAGAGCGGGCTATCAATCAGGCCGACGTTCTGGTAGGCGGTCGCAGGCACCTGGACATGTATAAGCATCTGGCGGTGGACAAATATCCTGTCACCGCGGATATGGCACCGCTAATAGACATTATCAAAGCCCATGTGGCGGCTGGGAAACACGTGGTGGTGTTGGCTTCCGGTGACCCGGGTTTTTACGGTATCCTGGCCACCTTGAAGCGCCGTCTTCCGGGTCTGCGCCCCGAGGTCGTGCCCGGTGTTTCATCATTCCAATTGGGCTGCGCCAGGCTTGGCATAGCCTGGGAAGACGCCTGCCTAACCAGTTGTCACGGACGTGACCCGGCGGTTTTGGTGGCAGCAGTAAAAAAACACGCCAAGGTGATTACCCTCACCGATCCGCACAACACCCCCCCGGCACTGGCCCGGGTGCTGCTGGACGGGGCGATTGGTGACTTGACGGTACATGTGGCCTGCAACCTATCCTACCCGGACGAAACTTTAACCACCACCACTTTAAAACAACTGGCAGCAGAAGAAAAATGGATCTCAAGTAACTGTATAATGGTGATTATAAATGAAAACTAAGCTATGGCCTTATCTGACCCCGGGCATACCGGATGAAATGTTTATCAGGGGTAAAATCCCCATGACCAAAGAAGAAATACGAGTGGTCACCCTGGCTAAAGCCAGGCCCGCACCGGGGCAGATTATTTGGGACGTCGGTGCGGGTACGGGATCGTTATCAATTGAAGCCGCCCGGCTGGTACCAGGCGGCACCGTGTACGCCGTGGAGAAAAACCCCGCGGGCATCGACCTGATTGTGCAGAACACCCGCCGGTTCGGACTTGACAACGTAATTCCCGTAGCGGGCGAAGCCCCGGCGGTGTTAAAAGAACTGCCCTCGCCACACCGCGTGCTAATCGGCGGCAGCGGTGGCCGGCTGGCGGAAATATTGGCGTATGTCATCAAAAGAATGATGCCGGACGGGCGCATCGTCATCAATGCCGTAACCCTGGAAACCGTGGCCCGCTTAATCGTCCCACCTGAAGGTTGGCAGAGCGAAATAGTTCAGCTGCAGGTTTCCCGCTCCGTTCCAGCCGGCCAAGTACACATGTGGCGAGCCCTAAACCCAGTGTGCATCATCACCCTGGACAAGCTTTGAAGAATTATGCAAGCAATAAAGTTTATTTACTGGGTAGACGCCCATGCCGCTGCGAGTAGGATAAAAACCAAGCTTCCGCGGCGATTCGGTGATATCCGGAGCGAACGGTGCACCTGACTGCGTTGTTTAGCCCGTCATAGCCCCGAATTCATGGCTATTAAGGGCGTACAGTACGGGTAAGCAGTTTGCCGAACGCGGGCACCAAAAACATCGCCAACCACAACAAGTAGAATTGCAAGAGAGAGCGGAGCGATATCACCGGAGCGCCAGATCCGACCAACTCTAATAAGTAACCTTAAAATCCTTCGCTAACACTCAAGACGACACTACCCGAAGTCAATTTTCAAGGGTAGACTTTTTTACCAGTGAACCATCATTAATAAGCTTGATGGAGGAATGAAATTGACAGGTATATTTTACGGCATTGGGGTGGGCCCCGGCGACCCGGAACTGGTCACCCTGAAAGCCCAAAAAATACTTTCCCGGGTCGATATACTTTGCGTGCCCAAATCACGCATGGAAAAAGAAAGCCTGGCCATGTCGGTAGTCAGGGCGGTGGCCGATCGGGAACACAACCTTCTGGAACTGGAGTTTCCCATGTCCATGGATCGTGAGATCCTGGAACAAAGCTGGCAAAACGCAGGCCGCCAGGTAGCAGAAAAATTAATGGCCGGCCAGGATGTAGCCTTCATTACCATCGGTGACCCCACCCTATACAGCACATTTGGCTATTTGCTCAGGTTTATCAAACTCAATTACCCCCAGGTGCCCGTAGAAATCGTCCCCGGGGTATCTTCCATAACAGCCTGCCCCGCCGCCCTTTTAGAGCCGCTGGTAGAAGGCGACGAGAAACTGGCGGTCGTACCGGCAGCGTACAACCTGGACGACCTGAAAAACATCATTGATCTGTTTGACACGGTGGTATTGATGAAAGTAAACCGGCGGTTGCCTGAAATAATGCAGTTCCTGCAGCAGTATGATAATTTGCAAACATTCTTTGTCAGCCGTTGCGGTTACCCTGATCAGTTAACCACCGCTAAACCGGAAACAGTGCTGGCGCAAAATTTGCATTACATGTCATTGCTAGTAGTTAAAAAAAGTAAGCCCTAATAAGGAAAGGGGACACCTAAATGATTTATTTCGTGGGCGCCGGGCCCGGTGACCCGGAACTGATTACGGTTAAGGGAGCTAAAGCCCTGAGCCAGGCTCAGGTTGTCATATACGCCGGGTCCCTCGTAAACCCGGCACTACTGGACATGTGTGCTAAGGGTACCGAAATACACAACAGCGCAGGCATGAACCTAGATGAAATAACCGGGGTGATGGTAGAGGCTTACCGGGCCGCTAAAGAGGTGGTGCGACTGCACACCGGCGACCCGTCCCTATACGGCGCCATCCAGGAACAGATGGATATCCTGGACCAGGAGGCGGTTCCCTACAAGGTAATTCCCGGCGTCAGTTCCTTTTTAGCTGCCGCGGCAGCGATACCCCATGAACTTACCCTGCCCGGGTTTACCCAAACCGTTATTTTAACCAGAATGGAAGGCCGTACCCCGGTGCCGGAAAGGGAATCCATCCGCTCCCTGGCGACTCACCGGGCGACCATGTGCATTTTCCTGAGCGTACATATGCTGGACAAGCTAGCTGCGGAACTTATCGCCGGCGGCTACCCTGATCAAACTCCGGCGGCAGTGGTGGAAAAGGCCTCCTGGCCCGGCGAACGTGCGCTGGTTGGGACCCTGGCGAATATTGCAGTTAAAGCGCATGAAGCAGGCATAACCCGCACCGCCATGATTATCGTTGGCGAAGCCCTCAGTGCCGGTTACCGTCCCTCGTACCTTTACGACGCTAATTTTGCCCATATGTATCGCGGTGATGGCGATTGAAAACCGCTCTTTTTTGTCTCACCGCCAGTGGTTATAAGCTGGCCCTGCAAATCAAACAATCTCTGGCAGCCCGGGGCGAGCAGGCGGATTTGTACGCCCCGAGCAAAGAATTTGCTATGCACCAAACCTATACTTTTAGTTCCCTGGCTACCGCGGTGGAAGAAGCTTTTTCCCGCTACCGCCGCATTATTATGATCATGGCCCTGGGGATAGTGGTCAGGGTGATTGCGCCGCAGATCAAGGATAAAAACACCGACCCGGCAGTGGTGGTATTGGACGAAGCGGGGGAACATGTAATCAGTGTCTTGTCGGGCCACCTGGGGGGAGCCAATGAACTGGCCAGGCTGGTCGCCACCCTGACCGGGGCCCGCCCGGTAATTACCACAGCTACCGATGTACACGGTCTGCCGGCGGTTGATGAGCTGGCCCGGGTTCATAACCTCGCCATGGATCCGCCATCCGCTGCCCGGGTCATTAACACCGCTCTGGTCAATGGCAGTACTGTTTGTTTCTATGTCCCCAACTTAATAGTACAATCCAACCCAAAATCCGGTATAGAGTATCGATCCCCGGCGGACTACCCAAACCGGTGCGCAGATGCCTGGTACCACGTTGTGGTCACCAACCGCATCCCGGAACGGGAAGTACCCAACACAGTTTTCCTGCGCCCGCGCAACCTGGTGGCGGGGGTGGGGTGCCGGTCAGGCATTTCTGAAGACCATATACTGGCGGCCTTAAACACCGCCCTGAGTATGTGTCGGTGTTCCCTGCTCAGCTTGCGAGCCCTGGCTACTATCGACGTTAAGGAAAAGGAACCGGGGCTGCGCCAGGCTGCCAAACGTCTTAATTTACCTCTGCTGGTATATTCCCCGGCCCAGCTAAACCATGTACTGCAGCACGCCGGGCCTAACATGGCGCATTCAGCATTCGTACAACAAAAGGTTGGAACCCCTGCGGTGTGTGAACCAGCAGCGCTTCTGGCCTCCAGAAAGGGTGAACTGTTATTACCGAAACACAAATTTCAGGGCATCACCATCGCGGTAGCGGAGGATCGATAGCTGTCATCGGTACCGGTCCCGGTGCTGTTGAATACTTGAGTATCAGGGCCCGGGAAGCGCTGGCCGACGCTGAAGTAATTGTGGGCTACATAACTTATATCGACTTAATCAGGGACTTCATTGGTGAACGTGAAGTTATCAGCACCGGCATGACCAGGGAAATAGAACGCTGCCGCAAGGCGGTAGAGGTGGCTTCTGCCGGCCGGCGGGTAGCCGTAGTTAGCAGCGGCGACCCCGGTGTTTACGGAATGGCGGGGCTGGTGCTTGAAATAATGGAAGCCCAAGGGTTGCTGGGCGTAATCCCGGTGGAAATAATACCGGGCATTACTTCGGCTACCGCCTCCGCCGCCAAATTGGGCGCGCCCTTGATGCATGATTTTGCAGTCATCAGCCTCAGTGACCTGCTCACGCCCTGGGAAACCATCGCCAAGAGACTGGAAGCTGCTGCCCGGGCTGATTTTGTAATTGTTCTTTATAACCCGGCCAGTAAAAAGAGAACCTGGCAAATTGAGAAAGCGCAAGAAATATTTTTGCGCCACAAGCCGCCGACCACGCCGGTTGGCATTGTTAAAAATGCAGCCCGGGCAGAGGAAACTGTAGTGATCACCGATCTGCAGGGCCTGTTGGCCCACCCCGTGGACATGCTGAGCACAGTTATCGTGGGCAACCGCTCCACCCGCCAGGCAGGCAATTTTATGATTACCCCGCGGGGTTACCAGGTATGATCCTATTACTGGCCGGCACGGCTGAAGGCCGGAAGATTGCTGCCCGCCTCAGTAGTGCCGGGCACCGGTTTATCACCTGCACGGCCACCGCATATGGAGGCCGCCTCCTGGAAAACTCAAGCGCCGCAGAAATTATCTCGGGTCGCCTTGACGCCGAAGAACTGGCCGAACTAATCCGTAACCGCAAAGTAGAGTTGGTCGTAGATGCCACCCACCCGTACGCGGAAGTGGCCACCGCCAACGCAAGCCGGGCTTGTGCCGTTACCGCAACCAAATACATCAGGTACCAAAGGCCGGGTTTGGTCATACCTAAAAGCCCGCTTATTTACCCGGTACAGGGATACCAGGAAGCGGCTGACCAAGCAGTAGCACTGGCTGCTCAAAACATTTTCCTGGCCTCTGGTGTTAAAACCATTTCCACATTTGTGACTGCCGCCCGCGCCGCTGGGAAAAAGTTGACGGTCAGGCTGATACCGGATCTGGAAGGCCTGCGCCGGTGTCTGGAAATGGGTATCGAGCCCGGGGATATCGTGGCCATGCAGGGGCCCTTTTCCACAGACCTCAACAAACAGCTATTAATTCATTACCGGGCCGATGTACTGGTAACCAAGGAAAGCGGCACCACCGGCGGTACTGACGCCAAACTTGCGGCTGCTCTTGACCTGGCCATACCGGTGGTTATTATTAAAAGGCCTCCGGTGCCGGAAGGGGCATTGGATAATATAGAGGAATTGCTGGCAATTATTGCATTGTACGAAAGGACGGAAATAAAATGAAAACTGCAATCATTATCCTGAGTCATGGCAGCAGGCTGCCCGAGGCCCAAGCAACACTGCAAAGAATTACCGCTCTGGTTTCATCCGGAGTAGATGAGAAATTTATCGTCGAAGGGGCGGCATTGCAGTTTAACCAGCCCGATCTGCCCGCAGCTATCGCCCGGGCAACGGATCAGGGCGCCCAACAGGTAGTGGTGGTCCCGATGTTCCTATACCTGGGACTGCACATGCAGCGGGACATCCCGGACATTCTGGCCGAACAAAAGAGCCGTTACCCCGGGGTTAAAATATCGATGGCTGAACACATCGGGGCTGATCCCCGTCTTTTGGACATTATCTTGGACCGGGTCAGGGAGGCGTCCAAAGGTGAACTATAATATTAACCCGTCGGCAATAGAACGCGAAAGCATGGCCATTATTGAACGCAACGTCCCTGCCCTTTCTGAACTCCCGGTGGGGGAGAGGGCCATTGTAAAAAGGATTATACATACAACCGGAGATTTTAATATCGCGCCGCTGGTGCAAATACACCCCCGGGCCGTCGAGGCCGGGCTGGCCGCGCTGAGGAACTCCTGTACCATATTAACCGATGTGAACATGGTACTGGCCGGGCTGAACAGAAATAAGCTGGCCGAGCTAAACGTTAATGCCGGCTGCCGCATCGGTGACCCTGATATAGTGGCCCAAGCAAAGCAGACGGGAGAAACCAGGGCCAGGGCGGCAATGCGCTCGGCCGGGCCGCTGGCTGGCGCTATAGTGGTCATCGGCAATGCGCCCACCGCGCTATTTGCCCTATGCGAGATGATCGAGGCCGGCACCGCCGCCCCGGCGCTGGTAATCGGGACGCCGGTAGGATTTGTGGGTGCTCTGGAATCCAAGGAACTACTGGTAACCATGAACAAGGTACCCTACGTGAGCGTGCTGGGCACCAGAGGGGGCAGCACCATTGCCGCCTCAGTAGTAAACGCTCTGCTTTATATGCTCTAAAGAGGGGGTTAGGCCTCAAATAATTAACTAACTTTTATTTTTTAAAGTTAGTTAATTATTTGAGGCCTAACCCCCTTATGGTTAATTTTGCCAGTATTTTTGTTATATTTTCGGCAATAATACTGTTTGCGCGGAAAGGAGGAGAAAATGAGCGCTTATTTTTCCAGATTGGCCGGCTTTTTACTGCTGGTGCTGTGCTTTTTGTTTGTTAGTGTAACCAGTGCCCAGGCCGGAACGGAAAAAAAAGTGGTCAGTGATACTACCGCGGAAACAGTAATCTATACCATACAGACGGGGGATACCTTATCGGGGATAGCAAGGAAATTTAATGTCAACTTAAAACAGTTAATTCGCGTCAACAACTTAGAATCAACAGTGATCCATCCCCGCCAAGACCTGGTTATCCCACCGGAAGGGCAGTTGGAAACGACCACCCTGTCCCGGGGGAATATATCCAGGGAGGAATTGATGCTTTTAGCCAGGGCTATTCACGCTGAGGCGCGCGGGGAAGGCTTTATAGGCCAAGTGGCTGTGGGAGCGGTAATTGTTAACCGCGTGCACAGCAAGCTTTTTCCCAACACGGTAAGAGAAGTAATTATGCAAAGTAACAAGCACGTTTTTCAGTTTACGCCGGTTTCCAACGGCACTATTAACCTGGAACCGGATCAATCCGCCATCGAAGCTGCGCTGGAGGCCCTGGAAGGAAACGACCCCACTGATGGGGCGCTGTTCTTCTATAATCCGACCATCAGCACAGACACATGGATCACTACACTGCCCGTCGTAACGCGCATCGGCAGGCACGTTTTTGCCACTAAAGCATAAGCAGGGGGCTAGCCCCCTGCTTACACTATTTCTCTAACTTTGATGCCGGCCACGGTTACATTAACATGCTTCACCGTTAACCCGGTCATGTGTTCCACCTGTTCTTTTACATACACCTGCACTTCACGGCTGGTATTATTGATATGTGTTTTCATTCCGGCCAGGATTTCTATTTCTATATTGACCTCATTTTCATTCCTGTCAATGCTCACCTTTTTTACTTCCGCCACTCCCGAAATAGTAGTAGAAGCCCAGCTGACAATAGATTTAAGCGCCCCCTGGTTAATAGTAAGTTTACCGTACATAGTGAAAGTGGGCCTAATCACTGACTGCTCCAGCCAGCCTTTGTTGCCCCGGTGTCCTTTACGGCGCATAAAAACCTGCAGCGGGTTAATTATGGATTCGGGAAAGGTTTTTCTTACTTCCACCGTAGGAGCCGGGATTACATGTTTGCTGTGCTGGCTGCGCATGGTGCGGGCTTTTCTAATTTCCTTGGGTGAAGCAATTTCGTCGATATTAATGTATTTGGTTATGCCGGGCAAACCAAGTCTATTGGCAATTTTGTCGATCATCCGATCTGAAGTGCCCAGGATTAGCAGCCTGCCCGGCGCCAATTCGCCAATGGCTTTTCTGGCTGCTTCCATTTGTTCCGGTTCGTTAAATAAAGCCGTTTTGATAGCCCCAATGCGGGTGGGCTGTCTTTTGGCCGAAATTCCGGCTACAATTTGGTTCCCCTTAATAATTAATCCATCGTCAATGATAACTTCGGCACCCGTTTGGTAAGCCAACAGAACAGCCCGGTGACTTTTCCCCGTTCCACTGGATCCTACCAATGCGTATACTTCCAAGTAAGAACCCCCATTTCCGGCACTTGTTTGCCATTGTAAAAAAATGTACGGCCCTTGGGTCGGACCTGCTGATCAAAGATGGTAAACTGATAATAATATATTTGTTTGTTGAAGATAAAGCTACCTTATAATATTATATATAATCATTGCTTGTTGTCATTATATACTATAACCTTTGCCAATATATTACAGCCCAATTAGGAATAATTTAACAGGGGGAACCATTGTGGCCGTAGTTTTTATTGAATTACTCCAGCAAGAATTTAACCTGAACGAAGACGAGATTAGCCTGCTCGGCAAAACAACCCGTCAATTAAAAAAAGCTGACCGGCGGGCTTATTTTGGTCAACTAAAGCATAAAGAAAAAGACTTTAAGTCGTTCATGAAACAACAATACGACACCATGTCACCGGAAGCCCAAAAATTATGGTTGGAAGCTGTAGTGCAAAGTTTGTTGGACCAAGGTGGCGAACCGGATTTAGCGGACAATTTGGCCATGAACATCATCGGACGGATCACGGTATATAACCACATGCGCGAGCGGGCTGAAAAGGAAGGCATAAAATTAAAGCCTCTGGCCAATTTCGGCGGCATGAGCACGGTGATTATGTTGGTAGGAGTAATTACCGCTATTGTGCTATATCTGACCGCCAAATAACATTATTTAAAACAGGCTAACGCGGCGGTCCGGTGATATCCGGAGCGAACGGTGCACCTGGATGCGTTGATTAGCCCGTCATAGCCCCGAATTCATGACTGCTAAGGGCGTAGCCAAACGGTTAAGCAATTTGTGCCATGCGATAACAATAACCCGCTCCAATCACAACAATAAGAATTGCAAGAGAGAGCGGAGCGATATCACCGGAGCGCCAGATCCGACCAACTTTAATCAGTAATCCCCTTAAGATCCTTCGCTAACGCTCAGGATGACACTACCCAGATTTTTTATTTTAGAGTAGGGATTAACATTTTAAGGAGCGATTCTTTATGTGTCATGAATTAACCGCCCATACTGCAGCATTAAAAGATTTTCTCTCCGCAGCACCGGAGGAAATGGTACTTAAATGCGGGGCATCATTCTCAAGCGACCGCCGGCATATTTTAATTGACTATTTCGGTAAAAAACACCTGGTCTCCCTACAGGACGGTGAAGTTAAAACAGCCCTGGATGAAACAGTTTCATTCAACGATGCCACACTGATATTGCAATACCTAAAGCAGTGCAGCGGCTTGCCGCCCCGGGGAAAATGGCTGTCATTCCTGGAGCTGCCCGAGGGGATACTGCATCACGTACCTTTCCTGAATGACGCTTGCAATCCCCTGGCTGAAACATTTGGCCACCGCCTGGAATTGTTTAAACAGCTGACTGGTAAATTGGGAGCCACTCGTATTCAGATGGGCGACACAGCGGTTTGTGTGCCGGTTTTTACGAAGCTGCCGCTGGCCGCCGCGATTTGGGAAGGGGACGACGAATTCCCGGCCCGGGCAGTAATTTTGTTCGACAGCATCGCCCAACATCAGCTTACCACAGCGGCATTGTGGGTGCTGGGCTGTGAACTGACCAGCAAATTACAAGTTATGGCGGAACAAAAATAATAAGGCTGTACACCACCACAGCGGTATACAGCCAGTGCGAACTTGAACCGCGTCTTAAGTAATCCTGTAAATCCAGTTTACGCCACTATTATTGTCCCAGTTTTGCGCGTCATCTCGAAAACAAAAATTAAGTTGGCTGTCTTTTATATCAACAGTTTGTTCCCAACCTTCTTCGGTCCTCTCCATTAGGTAATCTTTAACTTCCTGCCAACTTTCACCTTCCCCAAAGCCTCCATGCAGCCACACTTGCCTGGCGCCTTGCTGGTTGAGCATGCCGTTATAACGAACCGCGATTTCTTTACCGTCCTGTTTCAACGGCTTTACTTGAACTCCCTGGATGGGGGCGGAAAAGGTAAATGCATTGAGGGATTTGGTCATAGTGCACCTCCGTTTTTCCTTGGACTTTAAATTGGAAACAACATCATCATTAATAATCCTTAGTTTATACAAAAACGGACCAATTATTAGCCCGCTCATTAAAGACCTAATCCTTTCCGAACCGATATTTACAAGTTGTTAAAAAACACCTGCCTCTGCCAATTGACAACCATCGAGATATACGGTATTATATTTTTTGCCTTGTTTTTTAAAAAGGAATATCGGGATGTAGCTCAGTTTGGTAGAGCGCACGGTTCGGGACCGTGAGGTCGCACGTTCAAGTCGTGTCATCCCGACCATAAAACCCCTCTGCAGTAGCAGAGGGGTTTTTATTACTTTCTCACGATGTATAAAATTGGCAAGCTTAGCTATATATATTATTCGTCGCCTTCCTCTGGCGGGGCAAAGCCTCGGCGTAGAGTATTTTCCACTACCACGCGGGGTACGGTGAACTGGAGCAAATAATCAGGCCCGCCGGCCTTGGAACCGATCCCGGATAACTTGAAACCGCCAAAGGGATGCCTTTCCACGATGGCTCCGGTGCAGCCGCGGTTGATATACAGGTTGCCCACCCGGAATTCCCGCCTGGCTCGTTCAATATTTTCGGGGCTGCGGGAGAAAATGCCGCCGGTAAGGGCAAACCGGGTCCCGTTGGCCACCTGTAACGCCTCATCAAAGTCTTTGACCTTAAGCACACTCAGCACCGGACCGAAGATTTCCTCCTGGGCCAGCCGGCTGTCGGGTTGGATCTGGTCAACAATGGTCAACGGTACATAGTGACCTTCCATTTCCGGCATCTCCCGGGAAAGTAGGATCCGGCCTTCTTTTTTACCCAGCTCAATATAGGACATCATTTTTTCCCGGGCTGCCGAGTCGATGACCGCTCCCATGTAGCTCTCCGGTTGTTCGGAGGGGCAGATGTTTATGCTCCTGGCCGCTTCCACCAGGCGGCTGGCAAATTTGTCGTAGTTTTCTTCCAGCACAATCACCCTGGAGCAGGCCGAACATTTTTGCCCCTGGAAACCAAAGGCGGAATAGACGGTGTGTACCACAGCCTCGTCAATGTCGGCGTCGGAGTCAACGATAATGGCGTTTTTACCGCCCATTTCCGCGACCACATTCTTAACCCCCAGCGCTCCTTCGGGAGTGCTGGCGGCCAGCCTGATAATTCGCAAGCCTACATCCATGGAGCCGGTGAAAGCCACAAAAGCTGTATCCGGGTGAGTAACCAAAAAGTCGCCGATTTCACCGCCTGGTCCGGGCAGGAAGTTTAAAACGCCCGCGGGCAGCCCGGCCTCGGCAAAAATCTGGTACATGGCGGCCCCCACCATCGGAGACTGGGATGCCGGTTTATAGACCACGGTGTTGCCCGTTACGATAGCAGCTGCCGTCATCCCCACCGAGATGGCGAAGGGGAAGTTCCAGGGAGCAATTACCGCACCCACCCCGCGGGGCTCGTAAAACATCTGGCTCAGTTCACCGGGTGCTCTGCCCATCCGCCGGCGCGGCGCCAAACGGATCATTTCCCGTCCGTAGTATTCCATAAAATCAATAGCTTCGGCAACGTCAGCGTCGGCTTCACTCCAATTTTTGCCCACTTCCAGCACCTGCAGGGCGGCCAGTTCGGCACGGCGCTTCCTGGCCGCCTCAGCAGCCCGGAAAAGGTACTCGGCCCGTTGCCGGGGTTCTATGTCACGCCAGGCCGGAAAAGCGATTCGAGCGGCAGTTATGGCCTGCTCAGCCTCTGCCTGTCCGGCAGAGGAAACCGAGCCGATTACCTCAGTTGGTTTATTGGGGTTGGTCGATACAATTGACCGGCCGGTTTTTACTTCCTGGCCACCAATATACAGGGGCACCTGAGCGCCCAGTTTAGCTCGCAGACCCTGTAGCGCCCCGGTGAATTCCCGCCGGGTTTGCTCAATGGTCCAGTCGTAAATGGAGAGGTTGCGAAATACGTCCTTGTCCCCGTATTCAGGCGCGGTAGCAGCAGGAGACTCCGGCGTGGGGTTCTCGGCCAGCAGTTCCAGCGGATTACGCAGCAGATATTCCTTGGACGTGCCCTCGGCAAAGCTTTGCCGCAGGAAGGACTCGTTGGCGGTATTCTCCAACAGCCGGCGTACCAGGTAAGCCATGCCCGGAATCATTTCGCCGACGGGCGCGTACAGGCGCAGTTTCAGCCCGGCCTTACGCAGGGCGGTGCGCACCGGTTCCGCCATCCCGTATAACACCTGGTATTCCAGGTATTCTTCCGGAACACCCAGTTCCTTGGCCCTTTCCATGACATAGGCGATGGACCGGATATTATGAGAAGCGCAGGCGTAGGAAACATACTGGTGGTTCTCCAACAGTATGCTGGATAGCTTTTCGAAATTAGCATCGGTTTCATACTTGTTGGTAAAAACGGGGATATCCCAGTTTTTCTGCTTGGCCAGGATTACCTCGGCATCCCAATAAGCGCCTTTAACCAGTCGAATAGTGATGCGCTGACCCTTTTCTTTGGCCCACTGGATCAGGTCCTGCAGATCATGTTCACTATCCTTTAGGTAGGCCTGGATGACGATGCCGGTATAAGGATAGGATTTGAACTCCTCTTCATCCAATAAGCTTTTATAAAGAGCCAGGGTTAAATTTTTCAGGGTGGTATGCTCCATATCCAATAGCACGAATGAGCCCGTGCTGATAGCGGCACGAAAAACCGGGCGCAGCCGTTCCTTGGCCTTGGCTATCGATGAATCAATGCTTTTGGGATCCATTTGGGAGTACAAAGCCGATGGCTTAATAGAAATATTGATCTTTGGCGCATGCCCCCAGTCCAGATCGCCTTTGCCATTACCTAAAGCTTTCCATTTGCGCTGATCGGCAGACATAATTTTAAATAAATCCATGTAGCGTTCAAAATACTCGCCGGCTTCCTGCTCGGAAACAACTGCCTCACCCAGCAAATCAACAGTAAAGGCGACACCGTCTTTACGCACTTTTTTCAAGGCGGACAGGGCATCTTTGGCGTCAACGCCGACAATAAACTGGCGGGCCATGCCGGAAATGTTGGCGGAAATAGTTTTAGCCACTAACTTGGCGGCAATTGAGGTGGGGGCAAGCTTATTTAGACCCCACTGCAGACTGGCGGGAAAATCTTCGTCTGTATGACAAAAATATTCCTGGAGGTGTCTGGCCACTGATTCAGAGCGGGACAGGTAGGGGAAAACATCTACAAACCTGAACATCTGCAGTTTGAATGCCTCGTTGCTCATACACCAGTCCATCACTTTACCGGCCCAGAAATCCTTTTTAAAAACGGAGGGTGATTCACCTTCAATCATGTTGTACAAATTGAGTCCTGCTTGCATTACCTTATCGTCAAATTCCTTGGTCACTTAAAACGCCACCCCTTTCATGTTGTCAAATTAGATTCACGGTTTTATCCTGAAAATAAACTATATGGTGTCATGCTGGCGTAAGTTTCAGAATTAATAATTAACTAACGCAAAAACCATGCCGAGGTGGAATTGTGGAAAAAGTCAGTATTCACGCCATTGCCTGGCTTACCACGGCGTCAATTATTTGACACCGTGTCAGTTTTTTGCCACAATTTCGAACCTCGAACCTCGAGAAGACAGGACATTACCCTGTCCGCCACGAATAGATAACGCGGAAGGAGTGAGCGTTGGGTGGTGGGGAAACTGCGTTTGATTACCGCTGGCGACATTATGCTGCACCCGGTTGTACCGGCCATGCCGGAGGGCCTAACGGTGAACCGGGCCCGGGCCATGTTGGGCGAAGGAGAATACCGTGGCCTTGTGTTGATGGAAGGGTCCAAGGTGACGGGGGCCTGCCCCCGCGGTTATCTCGCTGATTGCGCCGATGGCGAGGTACTCCTTGATACAATTGATTACTGCCGGCATGTCCGGGTTATCCCTCCAGACGCCACGCTGGAGGATATTGTGCGTACCCGGCAACCGGGGCTTACGCCCATCCATGTGATCACCGATGCGACTGGGCAACCTGCCGGTATTATTGACCCCGACCACCTAATCCGGTGGCTGGCGAAAGAGCTTTACCTGACCGACAACCGGCTGGCCGCCGTGGTTGACACAGTTAACGAGGCCATTACCATTATTGACTGTAATGAAGATGTAGTCTGCTGGAACAGCCAGGCAGAGAAACTATACGACATTCCGGCCGCCCAGATTATTGGTCAACCGATCAAGTCTTTTTTTACCGATCTGGTGGCTACTCAAGTACTGCATGAAAACCGGGAGGTCAGAAACTCCTACCACCAGCCCTGCGAAGGAACCCACGTACTGATTAACGCCGGGCCCATCCGGTTGAAAGACACCCTGATCGGCAGCATTTCGGCCGAACGGGATATTACTGAACTAGTGCAACTGCACCAGGATCTTTCCCGGGCCAACTCCCAGGTGCGACTCCTGGAAAAGGAAATTAAGAATATGAACGGCCGGCACGATCCCTTTAAGGATATTATGGGGCATAGCCGGCGTTTGGCAGAGGCCGTGGCCGTAGCCCGCCGGGTGGCGGGTACCAATGCCTCGGTGCTCATCCGGGGTGAGAGCGGTACCGGCAAAGATCTGTTTGCCGAAGCAATGCACAAGGAAAGCGGACGAAGCGGTAAACCATTTATCACCATTAATTGCGGGGCCATACCGCCCACCTTGTTTGAAAGCGAGCTATTTGGCTATCAGGGCGGTGCCTTTACCGGGGCGGATCGCAAGGGCAAACCAGGCAAGTTTGAAATGGCCGATGGCGGGACCGTCTTTCTGGACGAAATTGGCGAACTACCACCGGAAATGCAGGTTAAACTGCTGCGGGTGATTCAACAAAATGTTTTTTATCGGGTCGGCGGAAGCCAGCCGATTAAAGTTGACGTGCGCATTATCGCCGCCACCCACCGCAACCTGGAGGATATGCTCGCTAAGCGGCAGTTCAGGGAAGACCTTTATTACCGGCTAAACGTGGTCGCACTGGAAATGCCGCCTTTGCGGGAACGCAAGGAAGACATCCCGGAACTGGTTTACACGTTTATCAATGAATTTTCTCACCAGCACCAAAGGAACATTAGCCGGGTGGCCCCCGAAGTAATGTCCATACTGCTTGGTTACTCCTGGCCGGGTAACGTTAGGGAACTGCGCAACATATTGGAACGGATGGTCATCCTGGTGGAAGGAGATACCATTAATGTGGAACACCTGCCTAAAACGGTTAAAAAACAGACCCCCAAGGGCAGGGAGCAGGAAACTTCCTCTACCCTGGCGGATTTGACCAGGCGCAACGAGCGGGACATTATCGCCCGGGCCCTGAGACAGGCCAAAGGGAACAAAGCCAAAGCTGCCAAGGCGCTGGGCATTCCACGCAGCACTCTGTACTATCGGATGAAAACATTAAAATTGGACATTGAATAAAGTGTCAGATTTTTGACACTGGAAATTTATATTTCCTACAGTCTACATATTTGCTATAATGTGTACAAGCTAAATAGCCAGTATTAAAAGAGAGGGAGGGGGATTTTTTTTGAAGCTTTTAATCATGGGACCTCCTGGGGCCGGTAAGGGTACCCAGGCTGAAGTGATGGTGAAGGAACTCAACCTTACGCACATTTCAACCGGTGACATGTTCCGCGCAGCCATCAAAGAGGGCACTGAAATGGGCAGAAAAGCCAAAGAATACATGGACCAGGGCGCTCTTGTGCCGGATGAAGTCGTGGTTGGCATGGTCAAAGAAAGGCTCTCCAAGCCGGACTGCGACAGCTTCTTATTGGATGGTTTTCCGCGCACTCTGGATCAGGCGCAAGCCTTAGACGCTACCCTGACCGAAATGGGCATCAAGTTGGACGGCGTGGTCAACATAGCGGTACCCAGAGAGAAATTAATGGCTCGTCTGACCGGGCGCAGGGTCTGTAAAGGCTGCGGCGCCAGCTACCACGTTATATTTAATCTGCCGCAGGTGGAAGGCAAGTGTAACAGTTGCGACGGCGAACTGTACCAGCGCAGTGACGACAACGAAGTGGCCGTAGGCAACCGCCTGGATGTTTACGAAGCCCAAACTCAGCCTTTAATAGATTACTATAATGAGCAGGGGTTGCTGTTTAACATCAACGGCGACCAGGAAATAAAGAACGTGCTGGTGGACATTCTGGCCGCGCTAAAAAAATAAGCATACTTTTTAGAGCCCCTGGTGGTCTAACAGATCACCGGGGGCTTATCTTCGCATAAATTCATTGCAGGTGTGATATAAAAATGACCAAAGAGTACAGCGGGCTGGCCCGGATATATGATTACCTGGTAAGCGGCGTTGACTTCGACGGCTGGATTGATTATGTCGAGGCGTTACTGAGCCGCTTTGACCTCCAAGCAGCAAGCATCGCCGACATTGCCTGCGGTACAGGCAATACTGTGTTTCCGTTTGCCCGCCGTGGTTATAAAACCGTGGGCGTAGACATATCCGGGGCCATGCTGGATCTGGCCCGGGCCAAGGCGCAAGCCCTGAATCTGGATGTTTCTTTTATTAAGCAAGACATGCGCAAGCTGATGTTGCCTGAACAAGTGGATCTGATTACCTGTTTTCACGATGGACTAAACTATCTGCTGGATATTACAGATATCAAGCAAACCTTCCGGCAGGTTAATGACAACCTGCGCCCGGGGGGTACCTTTATTTTTGACCTGAACCGGGTCACCTGGTTAGCCGGGTCTGACAACAGCCCGGTGCTGGTTGACGACGATGATATGACCCTGTTTTGGGAGTCCGAGTATGTTCAGGCCAGTGAAATTTGGACGATAAAACTGACTGCTTTCGTTCGTGAAGGTAATATCTATCATAAATGCACCGAAATACACCAGGAAAAAGGTTATCACCCAATAGAAATAGTTGCCAGTCTTGCAGATACCGGTTTCAACATCCTGGGTAGTTTTAACGCTTTTAGTTTTGCACCCGCTGACAACAGCAGCGTGCGTCACTTTTACGTAGCTCAAAAAATGTAATTAACGCTTCACCGGCGCACTATTGTTTTTTATCTCTAATTAATTTATAATTACGCAAACAATTATTCACGGCAATTTTCGACTTTTTATTTCTATTCAGGTAATTTACGGCAATGAAGCCGGCTTGCAGCCATGTATATATGCTATACATTATGCAAACCGGCTTAATTTAACTATAATCCAGAATTATTATTAACCTTAAACCATTAAATAAATTTACCTCCAGCAAGGAACAACCTGCAGGAATATTCATTTTTTTTGCGAATTTATATATTTGTCTGTAGAAGATTTCATTCTGTAGAACAAAGAGTTTTCTGTATTTAGATTACAAAACATGGATAATAGTAAATTAACTAAACAGAAAACTCTAAAAACATTTTTTAAATTTATACTTTGATAAAGCGAAGGGGGTGAAACAGCCGGAACGAGTAAATGCATCGGTATTACATAAAGACGATTTAGCTGATTAGCGCCTGAATTTTAGCTGTACGCCAAGCAGTGAACCAATTTATGCCGGTGCAGGCATTACAGTTTAAATTAAAAGTAGGAGGTAGAATATGTTTAAAACTAAAAATTTGTTTCTGCTTGTAACCTTTATCCTCATTGCCGCACTTGTTGCTGGTTGTGGCGGCGGACAAACCGCAGATAAAGAAGAAGGCGGCGGTGCCGCCGATGCCGATGTGGTTAAGATCGGCTTCTTGGGCGACCTGACCGGTGATACCGCTGTATACGGCCAGAATACCCTGGACGGCATGAAGATGGCTGCCGATGAGCTTAACGCAGCCGGCGGCGTGCTGGGCAAACAAGTGGAAATCGTGGTTGCAGACCACCGCTACGACAAGGCTGAAGCAGCCAACATCGTACAAAAGTTTATCAACCAGGATAAAGTATCCGCCATCGTTGGCGACCCCACTACCGGCGTAACCAAGGCCACTGCTCCCATATCTAACGGCGCTGAAGTAGTACAGATGTCCGCAGGCGCCACCGGCTTGGGCGTAGTTGAAATTGGTCCTTACGTCTTCCGCAATACGCTGCTTGACACCGTAGGCGGTCCCGCTACTATTGATTATATGATTAACGAATTGGGCTTCACTAAAGTGGCCCTGATTACTGCCGTTAACAGTGACTTCAGCGTTGGCCTGAGCAAAATTTTTAAAGATGCCATCACTGAAATGGGCGGCGAAATTGTAATTGAAGAAAGCCTGCAAGAGGGCGACACCGACTTCAGCGGCCAGATTAGCAATATCAAGAACAAAAGTCCCGAGGTTATTGTTTACTCCGGTTACTATACCGAGGGCGGTCTGCTGATGAAAGAAGCCCGTAAACAAGGCATGGCCGACATCATCATGATCGGCGGCGATGGCCTGCAAGCTCCTACCTTCTGGGAACTGGGCGGCGACGCCGTTGAAGGCAGCATTTCCTACTGCGGGTTCTCCCCTGAGCAGCCCACCGAAGAAACTGCCAAGTTTATTGCCGATATGCAAGCAAAATTCAACAAGGAAGCCGACCTGTTTAACGCCCAAGGTTACGACGCTTTGAAAATTATCTGTGCCGCCATGGAAACAGCCGGCAGCGCCGATCCCAAAGTGTTTGTCGAAGCGTTGGCTAAAACCAAGGAATACCCTGGTGTTTCGGGTGTAACCACCTTCTTGGAAAACCAAGAACCAGTTAAAAGCCCTGTGTACCTCTTACAAGTTAAAGACCAGCAGTGGACCCTGCTGAAAAAAGTGCCGGTAGAAATGTAATCAATGTCTTAAACAATATACAGGGGCCCGCCGCGGGGCGGCAGGCCCCTTGTATATGATTTAAAGGAGGACACTATGCTCAGCAACCTGCTAGTGCAGCTAATTAACGGAATAGCTCTCGGGTCCACTTACGCACTAATAGCCCTGGGTTATACCATGGTTTACGGCATTATTTTATTGATTAACTTTGCCCACGGCGAAATCTTCATGGCCGGCGCCTTTGTGGGGTTGATGCTGGTAACGGTGTTCAAGGTGCATATAATATTTGCTTTTTTAGGCGCCATGCTGTTTTGCATGATTATGGGCGTAATTATTGAAAAAATTGCTTATAAGCCTTTACGCCGCTCCACCCGTCTGGCTGCTTTGATTAGCGCCATCGGCGTATCCATTTTTCTGTCCAACCTGGCCAACCTGGTTTTTGGGGCCAAGCCCACCACATTTCCGCCTACCGAGGAAATTTTATTCAAGATTCAAACTTACGAATTAATTGCTGGGGCCCAAATTACCAACTTGCAAATTTTGACTATCGTGACTTCGGCCGTGCTAATGGTCTGCCTGCAGTATTTCATTAAAAAAAGCCGCATCGGCAAAGCCATGCGGGCCACTTCCCAGGACTACGATACCGCAGCCTTGATGGGCGTAAACGTAAACCGTATTATTTCCTACACCTTTGCCATCGGTTCTTCGCTGGCTGCCGCCGGTGGGGTGCTGGTAGGGATTTATTTTGGCGTGGTCAAGTACAACATGGGATTCATGGTTGGTCTTAAGGCCTTTACAGCCGCGGTGCTGGGCGGAATCGGCAGCATCCCCGGCGCCATGTTCGGAGGCCTTTTGCTGGGTATAGGTGAAATGCTGGCTGTTGCTTTAGGGCTGTCCTCATATCGGGACGCCATCGCTTTCGGTATTCTAATCCTGGTGCTGTTAATTAAACCCACGGGTTTATTCGGCACGCAAATCCAAAAGAAAGTGTAGGTGGCTGACAAATTGGGCTTACTTGACGGGTTACTCCCAGCTTATTATGAATCAATCCTGATTACTGTCGGCATTTACATCATCCTGGCACTGGGATTGAACCTGATTACCGGCGTAACGGGACAGCTAAATCTGGGCCATGCCGCCTATATGTGCATCGGCGCTTATACATCAGCTATCATGTCAATGCATTATGGCATGCCTTTTATTGTCGCTATACTGGCCGGTGGCCTTTTGGCAGCAGCTTTCGGGGTGGTCATCGGTTACCCAACGCTGCGACTAACCGGCGACTACCTGGCTATTTGTACATTGGGCTTCGGAGAAATACTAAAATCGGTATTATATAATGTACCGGCTGTGGGCGGCGCTATGGGATTGGCAGGTATACCGCCCAAAACAACTTTAACAATTGTTTTTATAGTGATGATTATAGTTATAATTTCGATGGTCAGAGTGGAAAGTTCCCGATTCGGTCGGGCCCTGGTAGCCATCAGGGAAGACGAAATAGCTGCTGAATGTAACGGCATCAATGCCACCAAATACAAGCTCCAGATGTTCAGCCTTGGTTGTTTTATTGCGGGCATTGGCGGAGCCTTATGGGCACATAAAATCATGGTCTTGCAACCCCGTGATTTTGGTTTTCTTAAATCAATTGAGATTTTAAACATGGTCGTACTGGGCGGTCTGGGCAGCATTCCGGGAACTATACTGGGCGCTACCGTTTTAACATCCATTCCGGAAATCTTGCGGTTCTCGTCTGAATACCGCATGCTGCTGTACGGGGCCCTGCTGGTAGCCATGATGATATTCCGACCCCACGGGCTAATGGGCGGTGTAAGTTTTAATTCAATAGCCAAACGCGGTATGCGCTGGCTCAAGCCGGGCGACAAACCGGATGACAAGCCCGGGCAAAAGGGAATGGGGGGTTAAGCCGTTGCCATTACTAGAACTCAACGAAGTCACCATCAGGTTTGGTGGATTAATCGCGGTAGACAGTGTAGACCTGGTCATTGAAAAGGGCGAAATATTGTCCCTCATCGGCCCCAACGGCGCAGGAAAAAGCACGGTCTTTAACCTGGTGACCGGAATTTACCCGCCCACCGCCGGCACCATCACCTATAAAGAACAAAGATTAAACGGTAAAAAGTCCTACCATATCAACCGTCTGGGCATTGCCCGTACTTTCCAGAACATTAGACTGTTCCCCGAACTACCGGTACTGGATAACGTCAAGGTGGGGAGACACTGCCGGAGTAAAGCCAGCGTATTTGGCGCGCTGCTGCGGACACCCGCGGTGAAGGCTGAGGAAAAAGCCATCGAGCAAAAGGCCCTTGAATGCCTGGAGCTAATGGGTTTGGATCATAAAAAAGATGAAGCCGCCAAAAACTTGCCGTACGGTGAACAGCGGCGCCTGGAAATTGCCCGGGCGATGGCCTCCGACCCGGAACTGCTACTACTGGATGAACCGGCTGCGGGAATGAACTCCACGGAAAAAAAAGTTTTGGTTGAAAAAATAACCAGCATTAGAGACATGGGGCTGACCGTCTTCCTGGTAGAACACGACATGAAATTTGTCATGGGCATTTCCGACCGGGTGGCCGTTTTGGATTATGGCCGTAAAATTGCTGATGGATCTCCCACCGAGGTACAGAAAAACCCCGACGTCATTGCCGCCTACCTGGGAAAGGAAGTGGTGTAAATATGCTGGTTGTAGAAAATGTTGATGTCAATTACGGAGCCATCCGGGCCCTAGTCGATGTCTCCCTGGAAGTGCACGAAGGGGAAATAGTTGCGCTTATCGGGGCCAACGGCGCCGGCAAAAGCACCACCTTGCGCAGCATCTCCGGACTGGTTAAACCCAATAAGGGCCGGATTTTATTTGAAGGTAGTGAGCTGCAAAAATGTCCGCCGCACAAAGTTGTGGAAATGGGCATCTCCCAGGTTCCTGAAGGGCGCCGGGTTTTTCCGCTGATGACAGTGCTGGAAAACCTGGAAATGGGTGCTTTTACCCGCAAAGACAGAGCCAATATTAAAGACGATATTGATAAAGTTTTTGCCAAGTTCCCTCGTTTGGAGGAACGCAAAAAGCAGCCGGCCGGCACCCTAAGCGGCGGCGAACAACAAATGCTGGCCATCGGGCGGGCGCTGATGTCCAAGCCCAAGATTATGCTTATGGACGAGCCCTCCATGGGTTTGGCCCCCATGCTGGTGCAAGAGATATTTAATATCGTCAAAGAGATTAATCAAAGCGGTACCACCATCCTATTGGTGGAACAAAACGCCAGAATGGCTCTGGCGGTGGCTAATCGAGGCTACGTTCTGGAAACCGGTCAAGTCGTAATTTCCGGTGCTGCCGCTGATTTGGCAAAAAACGAAGCCGTACAAAAAGCATACCTTGGCGTTTAAACTTAAAAATCAAACGCGGGCCGCAAGCAGTAACGGTGATGCGGGGTACCGGTTAAAAGTAAACCTAAAAGGGGACAGGCAACTTTTCCAAAAAACGAAAAAAGTAGCCTGTCCCCTTTTAAGTTTACCCGGCGGTTAATTGCCGGGTTTGTCAGTTGTAAAAGACTCGTTGAGATACCGTTTTAACTGCCTTACAATGTTCAAGATCAGTTTTAATTCCCCGGGCGGGCAATCCCGAACCACGTTCACCAACTCGCGTACCAGAATATCCTCGTCACCGCTTCTTCGGCCGATATCCTGATATAACAATGACTCCACCTGAATATTCAATGCCGAGGCAATCCTTTTCAGCGTCCTAATAGATGGTACCTTGTTGCCACGTTCTACCTGACCGATATAGCTGTAGTGCAGTTTGGCTCGTTTGCCCAGACCTTCCTGGGTCAAACCCAGTTTCAGACGTGTCTCCTTGATTTTTTTGCCCAGGACTACTCCGCCTTCGCTATCCACAAGAATATTCCTCCTAACCAACAACGTTAGCATATCGACATTGACAATATTACATAACTACGATAATATACCCAAAGTAATTCTCTGAATTTTCAGGAGGTGACCGACAGTAAAATGTCAATTTATGATGTAACAATCATCGGCGGCGGTCCGGCTGGAATTGCCGCAGGTATATACGCATCCAGAGCGGCACTAAAGACAGTACTTGTTGAAAAAGGCATGCCCGGCGGCCTTGCCGCCAGTACCGAAATGATTGAAAATTATCCTGGTTTTGCCAAAGGCATAGGCGGCCCGGAATTGATGATGGAGATGGATGCCCAGGCCCGCGGTTTTGGGTTGGAGGTACAGAGCGCCAATGCCGAATCAATAATCGAAAGTGAAGATTATTTTACCGTTATTACCGACGATGGAGAAATTAAAACCAAAACCATAATCCTGACCACGGGAGCACAGTCCCAAAAGCTGGGTATCCCCGGGGAAGCGAAATTCCACGGTCGCGGTGTATCCTACTGCGCCACCTGTGACGGTGCTTTTTTTAAAGGTAAGGAAGTGGCCGTGGTGGGCGGTGGTGATGCCGCAGTGGAGGAAGCACTTTACCTTACCAAATTCGCCAGCCGGGTGCACCTAATTCACCGCCGGGATGAACTCAGGGCGACCAAGATTCTGCAACAACGAGCCAAAAATAACAAACAGATTGTTTTTCACTGGTCAAATATTGTCGAAAAAATTAGCGGCGAACAAACAGTGCAAGAAATTCTATTAAAAAATGTTATTACCGGCCAAACCAATTCCCTTAAGGTGGACGGTGTTTTCGTTTACGTAGGCGCACGACCGGTATCTGAAATTGTCAGCGGCTTAATTCAGCTAAACCCCAAGGGTTATATTGTTACCGACGATGAAATGCACACGTCCAAACCAGGCCTATTTGCCGCCGGAGATATCAGGCAGAAACTGCTGCGTCAGGTAGTCACCGCCGTTGCCGATGGAGCCATTGCCGCTGTGGCAGCGGAAAAGTATATTGAAAACAAACGTTAAATAAAAGATGCACTTTACTCGACCCATTCCAAACGGGGACATTCCTTGACTTCAAAGAAATACTTGAAATCTAAGGTGTGTCCCCTTTCTATAACCAAAGGCGCATTTGTTAGCTTAAACATATTCTCAGAGCATTCTGAATTCTTACTCCCGACCCCTAGCTAGTTTCCCTGCAAAACAAGCTTTCGGAGGGGTTTGGTGTTATCGGAAGGATGCATAGGAGCTTAGTTCAAAGAGCGAGAGAGCCTGAGGAAAAGCGCCGGTGCATGTCTGAGTGCCCGAAGGGCGCGAGTTCTCCGGCGCCCGAAGGCGAATGAGCTCGTTCAATTATAAAAGCGAGTAGCATCCTGTAGATAACGCCAAACCCCTAACCAAGACTTTTTCAAAAGAAACCAGCTACTAACTCCCCAAGTCATAAAAAAAAGATAGCTGTATCCAAAAGATACAGCGGAGAAAGGGAGAGGAGATTAGGTTATTAACACTTTGGTTATTCTTATTTTATATACAGAACCTAGTTAAGGGAATGAATAATTCTTAAACGGTAATAATTCAGGTGTTAACGGAGAAATACCCTGTAATTTGGTCTTTTTGTCCCCCTGCCTGGCAAGGGGGTTTTTTATTAGCTCAATTATATCATTTAAACAGGATTTCAACCTTTAAGCGGCGAAAACTAAAGCTTTAACCGAAGATTCAAACATTCACATGCACAGGAGGGTCACGGCATGGAAAATATAATTGACAAATTTAAAGCCGGGGAAACAAGGGCACTGGCTCGTCTAATATCCCTATTGGAAAATCAAGACCCCAGCCACGAAGATATACTTAAAGAGTTGTTCTACCTGACCGGCAAAGCATACGTGCTTGGTTTTACGGGTTCTCCAGGCGCCGGCAAAAGTTCACTGGTAGACCAGGTGGTAAAAGCACTGCGTGCGGCAGGGCAAACTGTAGGCATTATTGCTGTAGACCCATCCAGCCCATTTACCGGCGGCGCACTGCTGGGCGACCGCATCAGAATGCAGGAACATGCCCTGGACAAAGGCGTTTTTATACGAAGTATGGGCACCAGGGGTAGTCTGGGCGGGCTGGCCAAAACCACCAAAGAGGTGGTTAAAGCGATGGACGCATTCGGCTTTGATTGGGTGATTATCGAAACGGTGGGCGTGGGCCAGGCCGAACTGGATATTATGCATGTCGCGGATAGCACCGTGGTGGTCTTAACTCCCGGCGCCGGAGACGCTATTCAGACCATTAAAGCCGGAATTATGGAAATAGCTGATGTATTTGCCGTTAACAAGTGCGACCTGCCCGGTTCCCACAAGGTTGTTGCCGAGGTACAAATTATGTTGGATCAGCAATGTTCGCACGACGGTTGGAGACCTCCGGTAGTGCCGGTTTCGTGTTTAAATGGCCAAGGCATCAACGACTTGGTGGCAGATATACAAAAGCACCGCACATATCTTCTGGACAACAATATTTTAAATTCACGGCGCAGTGAAAGAACCCGGGCTGAAACACTAGATATTGCCATCCATAAATGGAAAGAGAAAATATTCACCCAGTTAAAACTGCCCGGTCGGGTTAATGAACTTCTGGACAAAGTGGGCGCCCGGGAAATTGATCCCTACACAGCGGCTTATGAGATTTTGGAACATGTCAGTTCGGAAGAACAGGAAAATAATTGATTAAAATCAACTCGAAAGGGGATTGGGTTTATGAAAGTTACCTTTTTGGGTCACGCCTGTTTTTTGCTGGAAGGCGAAACTACGATTTTGATTGACCCCTTTATCACCGGCAACCCGGTGGCAAAAATCAAACCGGAAGCAATCAACGTGGATTTGATTTTTGTTACGCATGGACACGCCGACCACCTGGGAGACGCCGTGGCGATCGCCAAAAACTGCGGAGCCACCATTGTTTCAGTGTTTGAGGTAGCTACCTATTGCGGCAAGTTCGGGGTTCAGACTCACGCCATGCACATCGGCGGCAGCAACCGTTTTGGCCCGGTACAGGTTAAACTAACACCGGCGCTGCACGGCAGCGGCCTGGTAGACGAAGACGGGACAATTCAATACCTGGGTAACCCCTGCGGTTTTGTTTTCAACCTGGAGGGCAAAACAATTTATCATTCCGGCGATACCGGGCTTTTTAGCGACCTGAGCTTGATTGGCAAACGACACCCCATAGATCTGGCCATGCTGCCCATCGGCGACAACTTTACTATGGGACCCGATGACGCACTGGAAGCAGTAAAACTGGTTAAACCGCACGTTGTTATACCCATGCATTACAATACCTGGCCGCTGATTGCTCAAAACCCTGCAGAATTCAAGCAAGATGTGGAAACAGACACGCCGGCCCGGGTGGTTATACTACAGCCCGGTGATAGCTATGAGCTGTGAACCCCTGCCGGGTAATACTGAACAAGTATTAGCCTACCTGTCCCAACTGACCAAGGACCTCAAAAAAGCCCGCTCAGTGGAGGACGGCGAAAACTATCAAGCCTACCTGCACGGCCAGCTTTATGGTGCCGCCTTGGTGCTGCGTCTCCTGTACCCGGGCCCCGGCAAGCTGGGTGAAAAAGCGGCCCTGCTGGTCAGGCCGGTAATTACTGAACATGAATGCCAGTGCGATGACTAGTGCCACGCATTAGTCCCGCACCGGCATTATAATTTCGCTAGGGATATAAATGTCCGGAGAGGGTTGGTGGCCTGCGGCGAACCGGCCGGTTCGCACTATTTCCGGCCCCCGGGGGCCTTGCCGGGCAATAAAACGGCAATGCACAACCAGGGCACCGTTTTCGGCGCCTGCCATTCCCTTGGGTTCGGCGTGAGCATGGTCGCAGTCTGCATTTAAACTGGGTTGGTTCTGACAGCGGTAGACCACCGCAATAGCAGTACCCTGTTGATTTGCTCCGGTATGCCCATCCCCCGACCTGTTCCAGGGCTCTACAAAGACATGTATTTGAGGCCCCAAGACACCAAAGGCCCCAATTTGATTTTTAAAAACCACTTGGCGCCCGCTTCGGGCATAGCCGGCGGCAATAACCAGTTCGGCAATCACCTGCGCGGCATCCGCCGGTCGTTTAAGCCCGGCAACCCTGTCTGTCAGCCCCTGACTACCCCGCAGGACCTCTAAATCATCGCCAAGCGCGGCAGCCTGCAGTGAGTAAAGGCCGGGCCCCTGGCCGCTAATCACGTCCAGTGCCAGCTCTTCCCTGGCTCTGTACCAGTAATACGCCGCTGCTGAAACAGCACAGGATGAGAAATCAATATGCCGTCCAAAACTACCTCCACCGCCGGCATAACCCTTGAGCGTCTTCAAACTTTCCTTCAACCAAACCGAACCTATTACTTCATCCAGGTAATCAACAGCGCCATATACATTAAGGTAACGCTCGTCCAATACAACACCCCCCAATAAAAAACCTGCGGCGGTAACCGCCACATCCCTTTAACAACCTGAACCAGTGTAAGCAGGATTAACATTGTCCTTTACAGAATATTATGGTGAAAATGGGCATTAGAATAGTCATATAGATGATACTCTAAAACAAACAATTTGCCTATTCCTTGAATGAGCCAAGTAACCAAGTATAATGTCGGGAGGGTCGTCCATGCAAATCATTACGGTGTTAATTCTCTTCTTCGCACTGGCTGTATCTGTTTTCGCGGTGCAAAACTCCGCGCCAGTGGATATTCAATTGCTGGTGTGGTCTTTTGCTGATATCTCCTTGGTGGTGATTATCTTAGGCACCTTTATTTCAGGGGTGGTGCTGACAATATTACTAAATGTGGTTAAAAACTTTAAGCAAATGATGCAAGTTAACGACCTGAAAAATAAAAACCGTCAGTTGGCCGAAGAAAACAAGCGTCAACTGGAAGAAATCAACAAGCTGAAAGCCGGCCAGCACCCGCCGGAAAACCAAACCGGGAAGTGAACCAGTTGGAGTTTATCGTCTGCGATCTGGAAACCACAGGTTTCCAGCCGGATAAGGACAAAATTATTGAAATTGCGATGGCCAGGATCGTTAATGGAAAACTAGTTGACTCTTTTACCTCCCTGGTTAACCCGCAATGCAGCATTCCCTTAAAAATAAAGAGGCTCACCGGGATCGATGACCAGCAACTGGCCTGCAGTCCCACTTGGCAGCAGGTTATTGGAGATATGCAAGGTTTTTTAACCGCTGTGCCGCTGGTGGGACATAACATTGAATTTGACCGCGCTTTCCTGGAGGTCAATTTGGGTTGGCTGCCGTTTACCACCAGCCTGGACACCCTGGAACTGGCCCGGATCATCATCCCCGGCGCCCCGGGGCATAGTCTGGCCGCCCTAGCCCAATACCTGAGGCTGGAAAGCCGTGAGCTGCACCGGGCTATGGATGATGTTCTTACCACCACCGACTTGTATCTGGCCCTGGCCAAAAGGCTGGAACTCCTTAGCATGGAGGTACTGCTCCAGCTGCTGCCGCTCCTTCGGCAAGGGCAATCTACCTGGTTGCAAGTAATTGAGACCTTAACCAAAGATAAAATTGCTCGTTTCAGCGATGCCAAAATTACCGCCCGGGCACCGGTTAAAGAACCGGCACCAACCGCCAAACTGCCCCGTAACCGTCCCCTGAACCCGGAGCATGAAGGTTACTTAACCATTGAACACCTGCTGGGCCCCCAAAGCCCCCTGGCAGAACTGCTGCCTAATTACGAGCAACGCCGGGAGCAAATCAATATGGCTTCGGCTGTGGACACGACTCTGGCCGAGGGCAAAATATTGCTGGTGGAAGCAGGAACCGGAACCGGGAAATCTCTGGCTTACATGGTACCGGCCTTACTTTGGTCACTGCGCCGGGATCAGCGGGCGGTTATAGCCACTAACACCATCAATTTGCAGGAACAGCTCTGGCATAAAGACATCCCGCTGCTGCAAAAATTAATAGACGCACCATTTCAAGTGGCCTTGCTCAAGGGCCGGGCCAATTATCTCTGCCTGCGCCGCTTCTTTCACCTGGCCGGTAGTGTTGCCACATTAACACCGGCCGAAGCAAAACTAGCCGCCCGCATCTTGGTTTGGCTGCAGCATACCGACAGCGGTGACCGGGCCGAGCTTAACTTATTTGGCCCGGATAACGAAACCTGGTTGCAGTTGTGTTCGGAAAGCGAATCCTGCCTTGGCAGTGCCTGCCGCTGGCATAACCGGTACTGTTTCGTGACCCGGGCCAGGCGTAACGCGGAAAATTCGCATTTATTGATTATCAACCATGCTTTAATGTTCACCGATATGATTTCGGAAGTGAAAATTCTGCCTCCCCACGATACGCTAATTATTGATGAAGCCCACCACATCGATGATACTGCTACTATGCATCTTGGTAAAAAGGTTTCCCGCTCCGCCATTGGGCAATGGTTATCTTTAGCAGGCCGCACCTTTAAAAAACTTAAAGGTGCGGTGCCTCCCCAGGACAGTAAGCAATGGTTTGGCGCGTTAAACGAGGCCGAACAAGATCGATACGCGCTAAAGGAAAGCGCCGACACTTTCTTTAACTGCCTGGCATCGGCTTGTGCTGAACAAACAACCCCGGGCTTTAACACCACCAGGCTGCGTTTGCACCGGGAACCCGATTTACTGGCTTTGGTAGAAGCAGAGTGGCAAAACTTTTTATACCGGTTGCGCAGTATGCTTACCGGGGGGCTCAATATCGTCAATAAACTGCTGGAAGGATGGACTGCCAGCGGTGAACCGTGGGAAGAAAAACTGCAGGACGTGACCTTTGTATCCACCCTTGGTAACGGACACTTGGCTGACCTGCTTTTTATTATGGGGGAACCTGCCGACAACTATGTGTACTGGTTGGATATATATACCCATCCCAACCAGCAGGACTACGTAAATTGTACCTTGCACGCCACTCCAGTGGATATAAGTAAAATGCTTTACGAACAGCTTTTCAACACCTCCCGTGCCATTGTGCTCACTTCGGCCACCATGACGGTTAACGACAGTTTTAGCCACTTTATGGGCCGGTGCGGACTAGATCTTTTGCCCACCAAACGTGTGCATACCGGGATTATGGAATCACCCTTTGATTACGATCAACAATGTCTGCTTTATACAGCAGATCACATTCCGCCGCCGTACGAGGTCAGTGCCGAAGATTATGTAGCTGCCCTGGCCGACACGATTTACAATCTGGTTTTGGATACCGGGGGCCGAACCTTGGTGTTGTTCACCTCACACAAACTTTTACGTGACGTATATTACCGCACCAGACCCCGGTTGGAAGAAGCGGGGATCTGCTTGTTGGGCCACAGTTTAGACGGCGGGCGTGGCCGGTTGGTTGATCAGTTTATCAGGGATGGCCGTAGTGTACTATTTGGCGCGTCCAGCTTTTGGGAGGGCGTGGACATCCCGGGGGAGGCCCTGGTCAGTGTGATTATTGTCAAACTCCCCTTCGCGCCGCCGTACGATCCAATCCAGGAAGCCCGGCAGGAGTTAATCGTCGCCCGGGGGCAAAATGCCTTTTATGGGTTAAGTCTGCCCCAGGCGGTTATCCGGTTCAAACAGGGTTTTGGCCGGCTAATCAGAAGTAAACGTGACCGGGGCACCGTGGTGGTGCTGGACAGGCGGATTATCGAAAAGCGCTACGGCCGGGTTTTTTTTAGCTCTCTGCCGGTTAAGACGCACCTGCGGGGGGAACTGGCTGCCTTCAGGAAAAAATTGGCCGACTGGATCCGGTAATAATAAAGCCTTTGTAGTTATATAATGGCACATTAGCAGTACCGGTCCAATAATATACTAATATAAACAAACCAGCGAAGGAGCGTGAAAGCGTTGCGGGTATACTTTGTACGACTTCCTTCTTTTTTACGTAATTGGTTAGCGAAAGTAATAAAGTAAACGCAGGGGAGCGGGCCAACAGGTTCGCTCCTTCGGCTTTTAGTTGTCTGAATAGTTTTACTTTATTTTAGTGACAGGATTTTAGATTTTTACTGTCGAATACGAGTTACGCTTACATCTCTTACAGTATTCATATTTATAGCGTAATCGTTAATTAGTATAATGATACTGACAGTAAAGAAGGTCGTTTAAAAAATGTCCGCAATCAATTTAACCACCACTTTAAAACACGAACAGTTTATTGAGCAGGTAAGCCGGGAAAGTGGCCAGCCGGTACAGCAGTGTTACCAGTGCGGCAAGTGCACCGCCGGGTGTCCCATCGCATTTAGTATGGACGTACCACCTAACCGGGTCATGCGCATGGTGCAGTTGGGATTACGGGAGACGGCGCTGAGCTGCAACAGCATTTGGCTGTGCGCCTATTGCTCTACCTGCAGCGTGCGCTGTCCCAAAAACGTTAACTTGGCCCAGGTAATGGATGCCCTGCGCATTATTGCTGGTAAAGAAAAACGCGCCAAGACCGCCCGGGCCAGGCACGTCGAATTATTTAACCGTAATTTTCTCAATTCCATCAGGCGATACGGCCGGCTGCACGAGTTTGAAACAATGACCATGTACAATTTAAAAAGCGGCCAGCCGTTCAAAAACGCCGACACCGGCCTATATATGCTGTCCCGGGGTAAGTTAAAATTTTTAATTCAAAAAACCAGCCAAATGGACCAGGTGAAACAAATATTTGCCCGGGTTAAAGAATTGGAGGAAAAATAACGATGAAATTTTCCTACTACCCGGGCTGCTGTTACGAAACCAGTGCCCGGGAATACGATATGTCCAGTCAAGCGGTATGTAAAAAGCTGGGCATTGAACTGGAGGAAATTGAAGACTGGAACTGCTGCGGTTCCACTGCCGCGCACAGCACCAACCACCTGTTGGCACTTTCCCTTTCCGCCCGGAACCTGGCTCTGGCCGAACAAAAGGGATTAGATGTAGTGGCGGCTTGCGCCGCCTGTTACCAGCGCTTGGCCGTTGCCAGGCATGAACTAAACGGTGACCCCGATTTACTGGCCCGAGTGAACTCGGTAACCGGCCTGCCTTACACGGCCTCACAACGGGTATTGTCCATGCCCGAGGTAATCGCCTCCTATGGGGTGGACAACCTGCGGGCCCGGGTAAACAAGCCGCTGACCGGATTAAAAATAGCCGCTTACTACGGGTGCCTGCTGGTACGGCCCCGTTCGATCCAAATTGACGATGAGGAAAACCCGCACATCTTGGAGCAGATTATGGAATGTTGTGGGGCCCAGCCGGTGGATTGGCATTATCAAACCGAATGCTGTGGCGCAGGACTTGGTATATCCAATGAGGACATCGTGTTTAAACTGGTAGCCGATATTTTAGAGGACGCCGCCGCCAACGGGGCCGACTGTATTATATGTGCCTGCCCGCTATGTCACTTCAACCTGGACCTGCGGCAGGCCAAAATTAACAAAAAGTTAAAACAAAAGTTTAACCTGCCGGTGTTTTACTTTACCCAACTGGTGGGCCTGGCCACGGGAGTAAATCCCGCGGTCCTGAGCCTGCACACCCATTTCATAAACACCAAGACCATCAAAAGAAAATACGCTTGATTTTAGTATTGTCATCCTGAGCGTAGCGAAGGATCTAGATTCTTCACTGCGTTCAGAATGACGGAAACTATGTTCGAGCGAAATGCTGGATAGTTAAGAACAACCTAACTTGCATACAGGGGAGTCGGAATAATGAAAAGAATAGGAGTATTCGTTTGCTGGTGTGGTTCAAATATCGCCGGGGTGGTAGATGTACCCGGGGTGGCGCAGCTAGCCGCCAATTTTCCCAACGTGCGCTTCAGCACTGATTACAAATACATGTGCTCCGAACCGGGGCAAGAAACTATCGTGCAGGCAATTAAGGAACATAACCTGGACGCCGTAGTAGTGGCCTCTTGCTCACCGCGCCTGCATGAGCCCACTTTCCGTAAAACTCTGGCCAGGGCGGGGCTCAACCCGTACATGCTGGAAATGGCCAACATCAGGGAACATTGCTCCTGGGTGCACGCCAAAGAAAAAGCCAAGGCCACCCAAAAAGCAATTGAACTGGTGCGCCGGGCGGTGGCCAAAGCTGCCAAGCTGGTGCCGCTGTACGAATCCACTATCCCGGTAACCAAGCGGGCGCTGGTTATTGGCGGGGGTATTGCCGGCATCCAGGCCGCCCTGGATATAGCCGACTCCGGCCGGGAGGTTTGGCTGGTCGAGCGGGAATCAACCATCGGCGGCCGGATGGCCATGCTGGATAAAACGTTTCCCACCCTGGATTGCTCGGCTTGAATAAGCACGCCTAAAATGGTTGCTGCGGCGCAGCACCCGCAAATAAAACTAATTACCTATGCCGAAGTAGAACAGGTCAAGGGATATATCGGCAACTTCGAGATAACCATCCGCCAGAAGGCGCGTTCGGTAGACCACACCAAATGTACCGGTTGTGGCACCTGCTGGAATAAGTGCCCCACCGCGGTGCCCAGCGAATATGACCTGGGTCTGGGTAAACGCAAGGCTATATACATCGACTTTCCCCAGGCTGTACCCAATAAACCGGTCATCGACCGCCAAAACTGCCGCAAATTTACCAGCGACAAATGCGGGGTATGCCAAAAGGTGTGCCCGGTGGGGGCGGTAGATTACAACCAGCAGGACGAACTGATTAGCGATCACTTCGGGGCCATTGTAGTGGCCACCGGATTTGACCTGTTTAACTGGGGGCAAAACTACGGTGAATATGGCTACGGGAAATATCCCGACGTCATTACCGGGCTGCACTTTGAACGCATGTCCAACGCCTCCGGCCCTACGGGCGGTAAGATTATTCGCCCTTCCGACGGCACCGAGCCTCAAAATGTAGTTTTTGTTAAGTGTGTGGGCTCCAGGGATGATGCCAAGGGCAAGAGCTATTGCTCCCGGGCCTGCTGTATGTACACCGCTAAACACGCCCACCAAGTGATGGAGAAAATCCCGGGGGGCAGGGCCTTTGTGTTTTACATGGACGTACGTACCGCCGGGAAGGCTTATGAAGAGTTTTACCAGCGTTCCGTAATGGAAGGAGCCCAGTATATCCGAGGCCGGGTGTCCAAAATCCTGCCCCGGGGGGACAAGCTGCTGGTCCGAGGGGCCGACACACTGCTGGGTGAACAGGTGGAAGTGGAAGCAGACCTGGTGGTGCTGGCCACCGCAATGGTGCCCGCAGCCGGCTCGGACGGATTAGCGCAACTGGTTGGTTTCACCACCGATAAGGACGGCTTCTGCCAGGAAGCCCATCCCAAACTGCGGCCGGTAGAAACCAACACCGCCGGGGTTTTCCTGGCGGGAGCTTGCCAGGGGCCTAAGGATATACCGGATACGGTAGCCCAGGCTAGCGGGGCAGCGGTGAAAGTAACAGCACTGTTAGCGCGCGAAGAATTAAGCGTTGAACCAATCGTTTCCGGGGTAAACGAAGCCAGTTGCTCGGGCTGCCTGGTCTGCCGGCCCATATGCCCGTACAGCGCCATCGAAGCCCGCACCATTAACGAGCGGCACGGGCGGGAAACGGTGTCCAGAGTGGTGGCCCACGTTAACACCGGCTTATGCCAGGGCTGCGGCAGCTGCACGGTGGCCTGCCGCAGCGGCGCCATTGATTTAAAAGGATTTACCAACGAACAACTGGTTGCGGAGGTTGATGCCGTATGTCTGTAGATCCAACTGCCCATAATGAAAAAGAAATTAAAATAGTCGGCTTTTGCTGCACTTGGTGCAGTTACGCCGGCGCCGACCTGGCCGGGGTCAGCCGCCTGCCGTATCCTACCAATATAAGGATTTTGCGGGTGCCCTGCTCCAGCCGGGTTAACCCACAGCTGATTATCAGGGCGTTCCAGCGGGGTGCAGACGGGGTGCTGGTTTCCGGGTGACACCCCGGAGACTGCCACTATGGTAGTGGCAATTACCACACCCGTCGCCGGTTCATGATTATGAAACGGCTGCTGGAATTTGCCGGTCTGGAACCCGAGCGTTTCCAGGCCCGCTGGATTAGCGGCTCCGAAGGAGCCAAGTTTGCTGCCACCGTGCAAGAAATAACCGAGCAAATTAAAAAACTGGGCCCCAATACCAAAATGAGGGATACTGATGAGTGAAAAAAAAGCACACCAAGAGATAACCGCCAAACTGCGCGCGGAATGCAAGCGGCTACTGGAAACGGGGACAGTGCATACCGTAATTGGTTTCGCCCCTGGCTCGATGCCGGGTCGCACCGTGCCGGTTTTTATTACCAACCCGCAAGAAGTGGCCCAACTCACCTGGAACCCCTTCTGCGCCGCCAATTTGTCCAAGTACCTGCTTGACCACCACCAGCCCGGCGGCAAAGCAGCCATTGTAGTCAAAGGCTGCGATTCGCGGGGCATTGTACGACTGTTACAGGACAACCAGGTGCTAAGGGATGAGGTACACATACTGGGCATCCCCTGCCGGGGGCAGTACGACCACCGCAAAATACCAGGCGGCCTCGAAGTGGAAGAAACCGAACCACTGGAACAAGGGACCGCTGATGTGGCGCACCCGGAACTGCACCTGGAAAAGTGCGCCTATTGCGAAAACCCCACCCCGGTGATATACGATTTATTGCTGGACGACGCAGTGGCACCTAGTACCGATAGCAAAGGGAGATTTACCGAAATAACGGATTTGGAAGCCAAAACGGCCCAAGAAAAGTCGACGTACTGGGACGATCATTTCAGTCGTTGCCTACGCTGTTACGCCTGCCGCAACGCTTGCCCGGCCTGCACCTGCCGCGAGTGTGTGTTCGACCAGTTCGACCCGGACTGGGTTTCCAAACGCAATAACCTGACCGAAAACACCGCTTTTCACCTAATCCGCGCTTTTCATGTCGCCGGGCGTTGTGTGGACTGCGGCGAGTGCGACCGGGTTTGCCCGGTACAAATCCCCTTGCGTCTGTTAAACCGAAAAATTATCAAAGATCTGGACGAACTGTTCGAGGCACCCACTCCAGGCACCGACCTTAATGTTAAACCCGCCCTGGGAGACTTTACCCCCCAGGACCCAGATGAATTTCACTAATACACTCAGGATTAAACCAGTCCGTCAACCGAGGTGAGATATTTGCCGGCCATACTAAAAAAAGATAACCTACAGCAATTACTGGCAAGCCTATCCCAGGCATACAAACTTGTGCTGCCGGTACGTGAAAACGGGATGACCTTTTTCAGACCATATCAAACGGGGCTTACCATAGACCCCGATTATATCAACACCGCCACATCCCCTAAAGAGTTCCTGTTTCCGCAAACCGAAAAAATGCTGTCCTTCAAGTACCGGGAGAGCGCAGACATTTCTATAACTAATGAAGAACCGCATGCTGAAAAGCTGGCTGTCTTTGGTGCCAGATCCTGTGACCTGGCAGGCATTGCTGCCTTAGACCCGGTGTTCGGGGGCAGGTTCCCTGATCCGCAATACAGTACCCGCCGGGACAACGTACTGCTGGTGGGATTGGGCTGCCGCCGGGCGTCTGCATCCTGCTTTTGCCAGGCTTTTAACATTGACCCGCTGGCCTGTGCCGGTGCTGATATTGCCATGATTGAGCTGGAAGACTGTTTTGCGATAGAAGCCCGTACCGCTAGGGGTCACGCCCAGTTAGCTAATTTTAGCCAATTACTTGAGGAGGATCACTCCGGCGGCGTTAAAACCAGTCTTTCCAGCGCCAGAGAAGCACTAAACCGTTCGTTTGGCAGCCTGCCCGATCCAGCGGGAGTGAAAGATTTCCTGGACCGCCAATTTGAGCTGCCCTACTGGGAACAAATTGCCTCCCGCTGCCTGGGGTGTGGTATATGTACCTATATTTGCCCCACCTGCCACTGTTTCGACATTTTCGATGTAACCAGGGGCAAGCCCGACGGCAACAGATACCGCTGCTGGGATTCCTGCATGTTTGCGGACTTTACCGGTATGGCCGGTGGCCATAATCCCCGCCCCACCCAAAAGGAACGGGTCAGGAATAGGTTTATGCATAAACTTAAATACCATTTGGATCGTTACGAGATTGGCGGGTGTGTGGGTTGCGGTCGCTGCGTCGAAAAGTGCCCGGTAAACCTGGATATCAGGCAAATAATTAACGATATTAATAAACTACAGGGGGTGGAAGTGAATGGGCAATAACAGCCCGCTGATACCGCACCCGGCCACGATCACCAAAATAATAGACGAGACCAGTGACGTGCGGACTTTCCAGGTAATATTTGACGACCCCGCCATAATGGAAAACTTCAACAATAAACCCGGCCAGGTCGCCCAGTTATCAATATTCGGCCTGGGGGAAGCCACCATCAGCATAACCTCTTCACCCACCCGCCAGGGCTTGTTGGAATTCAGCGTTAAAAAGGTGGGACGGCTGACCACCGCCCTGCATCAACTTGAAGAAGGGTGCCGCATCGGCATCCGGGGGCCTTACGGGAACCACTTCCCCTATGAGCAGATGGTGGGCAAGGACATTTTGTTTATCGGCGGCGGCATCGGCCTGGCCCCACTGCGGTCACTAATCGACTTTATGCTGGCTGAAGAGAACCGTCAGCGGTTCGGCCTGGTGGATATAATTTACGGCGCCCGCTCGGCGGATGACCTGTGCTTTAAAAGTGATATTATAGAAAGGTGGCCCACTGCACCCCGCACCGTTGTCCACACCACCGTAGACCGGGGTGATATGTCCTGGACCGGCCACGTGGGGTTTGTGCCCTCCTACCTGGAGGAAATTAACCCCTTACCCCAAAACAGAATTGCCATTACCTGCGGTCCGCCAATAATGATTAAATTTGTACTGCAGGCCCTGGAAAAAATGGGCTACACCGACCAGCAGATCATCACCACCCTGGAACTAAAGATGAAATGCGGCATTGGCAAGTGTGGACGTTGCAACATCGGCAGCAATTTCGTATGCCTGGACGGTCCAGTTTTTACCCTGGCCCAGCTTAAGGAAATGCCACCCGAGTTTTAATACGAGAAACACAAAACACCGGAATTAATAACCGGTGTTTTTTTGTGCTTGCAATTTAATTAGAAGGCCTAACGAGCACCCTACCTGGATAAACCCACCCCCAACACGCCGCCAACAGCACCGGCAATGCCGGACAAGCCGCCCCTAAGCAGCAAGTTCCCCGCGGCAGTTTTAAAATCGAAGAACAACCCAGCCAACAATAACCCCAACAGCATAAACAAAATCGCTACCACAATACCGTGCAACAAACCCCGGGATCCCGCTTCACGAGCAGCTAAAAAACTTCCAATCAGTATACTCACGTAAAACAGCGCCACAGACGTGGCTGGAAGCGTTTTTTCAGCCACGCCTGTCATCTGGTAAACTACACTCAGCAAAGCACTGCCGAGTACGGTAATGACAAGCGCTATTAATATGCCCTTGGTGATAGCAGAAAAACTCAGTGCGCCCAAGCCGGCCCTATCATCCTTCAGCGACATTTATACACCTCCCTTTTTTACCATAAATTTATGTGCGTGAGAGATGAATATGCCTTGGAGAGCACTGATTCGCTTGAGTTATTTTTTTGTAATCTCGCTTACTTCCTCAGCCGATCGATGTTCAGTCTTGCCGTCCAGATTTATTTGCGACGCAGATCCGGTTGGTTCATTGATAAAAGCATCTCCCCGGCGCAATTTTTTTTCAATGCGTGGTACTTTCATTTTAATTACACCTCCAACTTATTTGGGGTTATTATGCTCGCACTGCTTTAAAAGTAACACCCCATACTTATCCCACTAATATTGTCTTATAAAGAGGGTTATTGTCTACTTAATTATGGGCCTTTTGGAAGGAAGTGGGTCACGGGTGGGCGAATAGAGTCTATAATTAAACCAAGCAAAAAAGAGGTGGGATTTGTGTTCGGGATTGTCATGGGCCTCAAAAGCTTAGACGGCACTTCCGCAGTGTTATACAGCCTGGCACTGGTCTTGGAAACCTTGGGTTTACGCAACATAGCACTGGGAATGTTCAAAAACGCGATCAAGAAATATCCTCATAATCGGTGGCTGCACCTGCACGCCAGCCGCCTGTGCTTAAAGAAAGGACAGGTGGACATGGCGGTAACCCACTGGAAAAAGGCAGCTGGTCCGGAGGACATCGGTTGTTTCATTTATTGGCTAAACAAATCCAACCGTATACCAGCCATGTACCGAAAACCCGAAAGCAACCTCTGTTCCTTGCAAGACGAGGCCAGCCTCATAGCACCAGCCCGCAAAAAAGTCACGAAGTCTGCGCCGCAGGATCCAGGGTTGGAAATGCTTGAACAGGGTAACGTCGATGGCGCCCTTGAGTTTTTTTTCAAGGAACTGCAAACGGAAAAATCCGATCCCGGCTTGTTGTTCAACACCGGAGTGGCGCTAAGTAAGTTAAATCAGCACCAGGAAGCACTTGTCTATTACGAAAAGGCGCAGGAAGTGGGGCTTAACAACCTGGAACTATTAAACAACAAGGGTTACAGTTTGTTTAACCTGGCCCGTTACGATGAAGCCCAAACTTGCTACGAATTGGCGCGAGGCATGTCAGCCAACGATTATATAATCTATAACAACCTGGCGGCCTGCTACACCAAGACCGGCCAGGCAGCCAAAGCCCAACAGAGCTTTAGCACCGCTGTTAAACAAAATCCCGGCGACCCCCTTTTAATTAACAACCTGGCCATGTGCCTGGAATTATGCGGCAAAGCAACGGAAGCTCTTAAATACTATGACCGCGCCCTAGTCATTGGTAATGACCAGAACATCAAAAACACAGTTTTAATCAATAAAATAAACTGCCTGATTAGGTTAAAAAGGTATCAGGATGCTCTTGCATGCTGCGACCAGATGTTTCGTGACGGCAGCGGCAGCGAATTCGAAATTTGGACTCTGCGGGCTGAACTGCTTAATACACTTGGGCGGGTCGGTGAGGCCGCCGACAGCTATCGCAAAGCATTAGGCTTAGCAGTGTAGTTTTTGCTTTTGCTCCTTCTTTCCCCTTAGGCTGGATTAATCACAATCCGGCCTTTTCTTTATGTTTAGAGTAAAAACGCGCTTTTTTTAATACCTGGCAGGACGAATGCAGAAAAACGGCGAAATATTTAAAACCGGGTGCGGGAATTAATAAAAAAAATAGATGTCCGAATTATTTCACAGATTAGAGGTTATATACAATACTTGTTAATTTGGGGAGAGAGGGGGAGACGGCAATGATTGATCTGGAAAAAATAGAAACTGCCGTTCGTATGATGCTGGAAGCCATTGGTGAAGATCCCGAACGAGAGGGGTTAAAAGAGACTCCTGCCCGGGTAGCCCGTATGTACAATGAAATATTTTGCGGACTTTGGGATGACCCGGAAAGACATTTAAAAAAGATGTTCTCAGAAGAACACGAGGAAATGGTACTGGTCAAGGATATACCCATTTATTCCATGTGCGAACACCATTTACTGCCGTTCTACGGTCATGCGCATGTGGCATATATTCCCCGCAAGGGGAATGTCACCGGTCTTTCTAAACTAGCCCGGGTGGTGGATGGTTTTGCCAAGCGGCCTCAACTGCAGGAAAGATTGACCACCCAAATTGCGGATTCGATTATGAAAAGATTGAACCCGCACGGAGTATTGGTGGTAATCCAGGCTGAACACATGTGCATGACCCTGCGCGGGGTACGTAAACCCGGTTCAAAAACTGTTACTTCGGCAGTACGTGGCCAGTTCCAGCGCAGTGAAGCCACAAGAGCTGAAGCCTTCGCCCTTATTAATCAATAACCGGGAGGAAAAAAGTTTTGGAAAACGGGGCAACAGAACGGGGGAAACTTGAGTTAATCGCTATTAAATCATTTACCTCCCATGATGAAATGTATAAAGTGGTTGATTTCCTGAATAAAAGTTTGAAACATAAAAATCTTATGTTTGGAATGACAAGAAACAGCGATGAGAACACTGTAACCATATCCATTTATGAAACGTAAACTTAGAATTAAGTAGTCAGGAGTCAGTAGTCAGAATGAAGGATAACTGAGAAACTTAACTTTTCGGAGGGCCCATATGCAAATCCTGATCAGCAACGACGACGGCATCGGTGCCGGCGGGCTGCTGGCCTTAAAAAAGGCGCTTGACCCCCTGGGGGAAGTCCATGTAGTAGCACCGGAGCAAGAACAGAGCGGCACGGGGCACGGCATTACAGCCCACAAGCCGCTAAGACCAAAGCAGGTGGAAATGGGAGACGGAACCATGGGGTGGTCGGTCAACGGCACCCCGGCCGATTGCGTTAAATTGGCCATTGAAGCCCTGCTGCCCAAAGCACCCGATATTGTGATATCCGGCATCAACCGGGGAGCCAATCTGGGTACCGATGTGCTTTACTCGGGCACCGTATCGGCAGCTATTGAGGGCATTATAAACGGCATTCCTTCTGTAGCCGTGTCACTGGCCACATATGAAAATGAAAATTTTCAATACGCCGCCGCATTCGTAGCCCGCATAGTACCCGTACTGGCCCCTGGCGGCAGCGCGGCGTCCGAGTTCACCCTGATTAACATTAACGTTCCATCCGGCCAGCCCCGGGGAGTAAAAATCACCCGTTTGGGCAGCAGACGCTACGTAAATGTATTTCATAAGCGCATAGATCCGCGCGGCGGTGTTTATTATTGGATGGCCGGTGAACCGGAAGATTCAGTGCCACAAAACCCGACGGTTAACGCCGACGTTGATGCAGTAGCGATAAAAAACAATTTCATTTCGGTGACACCACTCCATTTCGACCTAACCGAATACCGAACCATCCCCAAATTGATCAACCTGTTACCAGTGTTAAGTCATCCTAAGTAAGGTGCCAGGTGTTGCAAGTTGAAAGTTGCGTATTTTGCAGCTTTCAACTTGCAACACCTGGCACCAAAGCCTTACCAGAAAGTTATATTCGTTTATCGTAGTGCGGGTACGCGTGGTAATTTTGAACAAAGATAAGATCCTTCGCTACGCTCAGGATGACAATCCCCAAAGTATATATCAGGCTAGCTTAGATTATTAGTTTCAACTGCGCCTAAATTTTAATATATGCCGAAATTTTTCCCTATCCTGATGATCAAAACCACCACTAATAATCATCAGCAGAATGTAGGCTGCTACCCCGACAGACAGTGATATCGCCAGCACCGGGGCATCACCAATACCATGCTGATACAGAAAAGATTTTAAACTCCATACCAGCATGGACATGCCGCCCGCTGAAAACAATGGCGCCATAATATGTTCCCGAAACCCGGGCCTATAACCGGTAAGCATTTTAATGTCCCTTAAGTTAAGGGCAGCCATAACCAGATAACTAACCGCTACAGCCAAGGCAGTACCCAAAATGCCAATTTGGGGCATCGCTGTCAGCCAGTAGATACCGCCCAGGCAAAATACTGATGAGATTACCAGGTTCTTAAACGGTAAATCAGCCCGGCCCATACCCTGGACAATCGCGGTGGTGGTCTGCTGCAGGTATAGAAAAAGACCCGCCGGCGCCATCAGGCGCAGTGCCTTGCCTGCTTCCGGGTAACCAAAAAGAACCCCGCACAGCTCGTCCCCTAGCACAATAAAAATGAACCCGGCCGGTAGGCCAACTTGGATGGTTAACCGTACAGCGTCGTAAACCCTTGTCTGCACCAGGCGCAGGTTGTTTAACGCTACCGCATCAGAAACGGCGGGTATTAAAGCCGTGGCCAGTGCCATAGTCACCACACCGGGAATAAACAGCAACGCCTCGGTAATCCCCACAAATTGCCCGTAAACACTGGTGGCCTGGGTAACCGACAGGCCTGCTGCCTGCAAGCGGTGCGGTATCATTACTGCCTGCAATGACATTAGCGCGGTAGCCGCAAACCTGGTTAAGGTAACCGGCACAGCCATATTCAACACCCGCCGGATGATATCCCCCAAGCCCACACCTGGAAACGACAACAATTCACCACCGGGCAGCACCGGTTTGTCCCGCCTGTAAATATGCAGCATCAGCATAAAACCGGCCAATTCTCCCAACACCACACCCACCGAGAGCCCCGCCGAGGCATATTCGATACCCCGGGGCAGCATCATGTAAGCCGCCAGCAAACCGGCCACAACCCTTACTAATTGTTCCACTGTCTGGCTAACTGCAGTGGGGCTCATCTGCTGCAATCCCTGGAAGAATCCTCTAAAGGCTGAACAAATAGAGACAATCGAAATACCGGGCACCAGACAGATGAAACTGTAATAGGCAGCCGGGTTGGGAAATACATAATGCCTTAAATAAGGTGCCCCAACAACCATCAGCAGGGTAAAAAACAAACTGGTGCCTAAAAGCATAAACAGGGCCAGCTTAAGTATGCGGTAGGCACCCGCCATGTTTTGCCGGGCCACCTCTTCGGCCACCAGTTTAGCCACGGCCAAAGGTATACCGGCGGTGGCCAGTACCAAAATCATAATATAAACCGGAAAAACGATACTAAATAACCCCACACCTTCGGGGCCAATGGTACGAATCAGAGCAATTTGGTAAAAAAAGCCCAGGCCGCGGTTAATTAACCCTGCTGCCAGCAGCACCAGCGCGCCTTGAAGAAAAGAGTTTGCAGCCATATATTACCACCCGTTTCAAGCCTTGCATATATTTATGTTCCAAAGACTGGGTGTATGAAAGAAAACTCACGTCCTTAACCCAATTCTCCGGCTTCCAGGATCTAACTGCTAACTTATAACTTCCAATGTATGGCCAGGGTTTGTATAAGTGTAAAAAAGTGCGAATAAAAACAAATGAAAACAAGGATTTCATTATCATTCGTAGAAGATAAGACTGTCAGGATTAAAACTCGTTTACTAACAGCCAATAAATGACCGGGTTTATTTTTGTGTTTAATCCCAGTTATGGTCAGATATGGTTGCAGCAAGTATAGAAAAGGGTTTGAAAGGAAACCATTATTTACAAAAGGAGGCAAGAAGTTTGAAGAATTACAATACCGAGCAGATCCGCAACATTGGCATATTAGGTCATGGCGGAGTAGGAAAAACATCCCTGGTAGAAGCTATGCTTTTTAATACCGAAGTTATTAATAGGCTAGGCCGGGTTGAAGATGGAACCACGGTGGCCGATTACCATCCCGAAGAGGCCCAACGGCAATCCACTGTGCATACCAGCCTGGTTCCTGTAGAAGCAGCCGGTGTTAAGCTTAATATCCTTGACACGCCCGGTTTTTCAGACTTTTTCGGTGAAGTTAAAGGCGCCCTGCGGGTGATCGATTCTTGCATGTTTGTATTTTCGGCCGTGGACGGGGTTCAAGTTCAGCATGAACTTTTCTGGAAGTATATCCAAAAAGCTGAGCTGCCCAAAGTGGCTTTCATAAACAAGATGGATCGTGAAAACGCCAGCTTCAGTAAACTGATGGACGGGCTGGGCACCAAGTTCAAAAGCAATTTCGTGCCTGTAAACTTCCCCATTGGGGAAGGTCTCGAATTTAAAGGCCTGGTAGACGTACTAAACCAGAAAGCATACGAGTTCGACAACGGCAAAGCCAAGGAAATACCCATTCCTGAGGATTTGAGTGATCAACTGGAAGAATACCGTGAAAAACTGGTGGAAGCCGCCGCGGAAGGCGACGATGACCTGACCATGAAGTACCTGGAAGGCGAAGAACTGACCCCGGAAGAAATTTTAACCGGGTTACAAAAAAGTATTGCTGCCGCCAAAGTGGTACCAATACTGTGCGGTTCAGCCACCAAGAACATGGGCGTAACCAACCTGACTGAATTTCTTTGCAATTACCTGCCCGCACCGCAGTGCGAAGACGGCGCCATGTCTGCCCTGGTTTTCAAAACCCTGGCCGACCCCTACGTTGGCCGGATGAACTTCCTGCGTGTTTTCAAGGGCAACCTGAAGTCCGACTCGGTTGTATATAACCCCAACCGTGAAAAAGCAGAAAGAATCGGCCAGGTACTATTTGTTAGGGGTAAACAAACAGAGACCACTACCCAGGTAAGTTGCGGCGACATGGCGGTAGTGGTAAAACTCACTGAAACCAGTTCGGGCGACACCCTCTGCGACAAAGATAACAAGACCCAGTTGGACAGTATCGAATTCCCGGTGCCCAACTACACAGTGGCCATCGCTCCCAAAAGTAAAAACGACGAAGATAAACTGGGCGACGGTGTACAAAAGCTTCTGGAAGAAGACCCCTCGCTACGGGTGGAAAAGAACGTCGAAACCAAACAAACTTTACTTACCGGCATGGGTGAAGCCCATGTTAATATTATGGTCAGCAACTTGAAGCGCCGTTTTGGCGTCGATGTAGTAGTTGAAGATCCCAAGGTTCCTTACCGCGAAAGTATCCGCGGTAAAACCGAGGTAGAAGGCAAACACAAGAAACAGTCCGGCGGTCGGGGTCAATACGGCCACGTATGGATACGTTTTGAGCCTTCACCGGAAGGGGATTTCGTATTTAGTGAAGAAGTATTCGGCGGCTCCGTGCCCAGAAACTACTACCCGGCAGTGGAAAAAGGCCTGCGCGAGGCGATGGTGGAAGGCGTACTGGCCGGTTTCCCCACGGTAGGTATTAAGGCTACCCTGTACGATGGCTCGTATCACAACGTGGACTCCTCGGAAATGGCCTTTAAAATTGCGGCCTCATTGGCCTTCAAGAAAGCGGTTCCGATGTCCAAGCCCGTGCTGTTGGAGCCCATCATGCACGTGGAAGTTTCCATACCCGACGAGTTTATGGGCGACATCATTGGTGACTTCAACACCAAACGAGGACGCGTGCTGGGTACCGACCAGGTGGAAGACGGCACTATTGTTAAGGCCCAGGTGCCGCTGGCGGAAATGTTCAAGTACGCCAACGACCTAAAATCTATGACCCAGGGTCGCGGACAGTTTAAGATGGAATATCAAAGTCATGAAGAAGTGCCCGCCAGCCTGGCCGAAAAAATCATTCAAAAAACCAAGGCGGATGCCGAAGCAGAGAAATAATTCATTTGATAGCAAGGACCGGAAAACAACCGGTCCTTTTTTATTTTTAAGGTGCCAGGTGTTGCAAGTTGAAAGTTGCGTATTTTGCAGCTTTCAACTTGCAACACCTGGCACCAAAGCTTGGCACCAAAGCTAAAGTTGTTCTCAGCACTTCATTTCATGACCATTTTTTACCTGTTGCGAATCTTTTACAAGAAGAGGGAAAAAGAGGTGAAATGTCGAAATTTATACAACAAAGGATGCTGCAAAATTCATATATCTCGCCAGGAGGAAATACATATGCTTAAATCGCCAAGAGACTACATTATTATCGCCGTTGTCATCATCATCGTTACTTCCGGTTTGGTAGCCTGGCGTAACCTGCCTGGAGTTCCCTTTGCCGCCAACCCACCGGGTGGGTCTTTAACCGGTGCCGAACCCGGTTCGGCCCAAGCCGAAGTTAGTAAGGAACAAGTACAAACCGAGGCCAGGGAAGTGGGGGCCAATGAGCTGGGTTTGGTGCCGGTGCTGGTATATCACCTAATCGGCGAGCAGGAAGGCCGCTGGACCAGAACCCCGGCAAACTTTCGTCGGGATTTACAGGAACTCCACGACCGCGATTTCGTACTTGTCCCCCTAACTGATTACCTGACTGGCAACATGGACGTACCGGCCGGCAAATCTCCGGCCATAATCACTTTTGACGACAGCACCGCAGGCCAGTTCCGCCTGGTAGAAAAGGCCGGCCAGCTAGAAGTTGACCCGAATTGTGCGGTGGGCATGCTGCGCCAGTTCGGTGAACAGCATCCCGGGTTCGGACACGCAGCCACGTTTTATGTGAACGCCCAACCCTTCGGCCAATCCGACCTATGGCAAAAAAAGCTCCAAATGCTAAACGAATGGGGTTTTGAAATAGGCAATCACACCTATGGTCATAAGAACCTGAAAGGTTTATCCGCGGCTCAGGTGGCAGACGAGATAGCCCGCCTGCAAGAACATGTTCAAGAAGCGGTGCCGGGCTACCAACCAACCTCATTTGCCATTGTGCAAGATGGGCTGCCCGAGCCATACGATGCGGTTATGAATGGCCAGCAGGAAGATACAAAATACGAGCACCAGGGTGTTGTCTGGTGGGCCTGGAGCGCCTCCCGCTCACCGTTCCACAAGGAATTTGACCGGAGCCGGATTCAGCGGATTCAGGTATTTGATGACCAAGGGGCCAGCTCACTGGTTAACTGGTTGGAAAGGATAACCGCTACCAAATATGTAAGCGACGGCAGGCCGGATACTCTGGCCATCCCGGAGGGCTGGCAGGAAGAAGTAGTGGCCCAACATGACCGGGAGCTGGTTATCTATCAACCCGACGAACCGGTTCGCGACCCGGCCGTTGACCAACAAGCCTCCAAAGCCAAAGGAATGCACGTCACCTATTCCTGGGCTTCGGGCCGGGACCGGTGGGAAGGAATACTGGCCCTGGCCGAAAAAACGCAGATGAATACAGTACAGCTAGATGTTAAAGACGAATCCGGCCGCATCGGTTACCTTTCGGAGGTGGCAATGGCCAAGGAAACGGGTGCCGGCCGGGATATGCTGCCCATCCGGGACATGCTTAAAGAATTAAGGGCCAGAGAAATATACTCGGTAGCCAGGATCGTGATTTTTCGCGATCCTTTTCTAGCCCAGCAAAAACCGCAACTCATGGTGCGGGACAAAAACGGTGCTCCATTGATGGATGGAGTTTGGGTGGATATTTACAGCCAAGAAGTATGGGACTATAACATTGAACTGGCCCGGGAAGCTTACGAACTTGGTTTTGACGAGGTGCAGTTCGATTATATCCGCTTTCCCGAAGGCACCGCCGCCAAAACTGCTATTTACGGCGCCAAGAACGACGACCGGCACCGGGTTGACGTAATTGCTGATTTTTTAAGCTACGCCCGGGCCCAACTGGGTTGGCATAAAGTAATATCGGCAACAGTATTTGGTTTTGCCGGTTTCGCAGTGGACGACATGGGCATCGGCCAGCGCCCGGAACGGATGGCACCCTACGTCGACTACCTGTCGCCCATGGTTTACCCCTCCCACTACAGCCAGGGCAATTACGGAGTTGCCAACCCCAACGCTCATCCGCTGGTAGTAGTAGACGGTTCAATTAAAGACTTCCAGGAACTTACCGCAGCTACGGGCTGCCAACTACGCCCCTGGCTGCAATCATTCACAATGGGCTCACCGGCGTACGGCCGCAATGAAATACGCGCCCAAATCAAAGCCACCGAACAAAACGGCATCGACACCTGGCTACTATGGAACGCCGGATGCCAGTATAAGGCAGAGAATATAACATCCTGAAGTGACGCACTTTTGTAGACCACCATGCCGCAATGCGGCACCAATGTGAAAAACCAGCCTTCGCGGCGATCCGGTGATATCCGGAGCGAACGGTGCACCTGGATGCGTTGATTAGCCCGTCATAGCCCCGAATTCATGGCTACTAAGGGCGTAGTCAAATTGTTAAGCAATTTGTACCATGCGGTAACAATAACCCGTTCCGACCATAACAATAAGAATTGCAAGAGAGAGCGGAGCGATATCACCGGAGCGCCGCGCCCACTACAACCATCGATAGAAGTATTCTCTTTTGTTGCATTAACGACCATAATTATTGCTATTGCAACAGCCATTTAGATATGGTATACTAAAAGACGTCCATAAAAGGGGATGTCTCAGTATTCAGGCAATAATTGTGTATAATGGGGGCTTAGCTCAGCGGTAAGAGCGCTCGGTTCACATCCGAGAGGTCATAGGTTCGAATCCCATAGCCCCCACCATAAAAAAGACTTCAAAATTGAAGTCTTTTTTATTTTAAACTTAAATCCATTTAAATTTAAATTTAAACTTAATTTATTGTTACCGAATATAAAAACCCTCCGGTGTGACGCCGGAGGGTTTTTTCGCCGGGCTTGTGGGGTGCATTTACAGACCCGGATAAAGCCTAATGTAGATCATCGCAATATTTTTTAATCGTTTCATCCTTCGGTGGCTTGGTCAGCAGCGACACAATGATAAAGAATATGAAAGATACCGGAACCCAGTAAACCTGATGTGCCGTAGCTATCAAGTTTTCTTCACTGCTGAGGAAGAACCAGTGCGGGCTGCCCAAATGATATTTGGCGTACAGCCATGAACAAAGGGTTAACGGGAAAAAAGTTATAATCGTAGCATAAGTGGCGGCTTTGGTTGATCTGCGCCACCACAACCCCAATATCAGCGGTGCGCCCACCGTAGAGATAATAGTTACAAACGCCCAACCCGAAAGGTCAAGTACTAGGGCCAAGGGCTTGAAAGCCAACAGGGCGCCTGCCACTAAAATTACTATAGTCCATAAGCGCAGCGATTTGATGGGGTTTTCAATGGCCCATTTACTGCCGAAAACGTTGCCCATCCAGTCACGACCGATTAGTACATTGAGCACCATCACCCAACCGGCAGCGGTAGACATGGCAATGGCCAGCCCTCCGGCCACCAGCACGCCCAGTAGGATTGGGCTGCGCAACGCTTCAATAGCGGCAATCATGGAATAATCCGTTACAGCCACACCACCAACAGCGTATATTTCCTTAATTTTAGCCAGCAGTGACACGGCATCGGTGACCCCGGCTTCTCGCATCAGGGGGTGCAGAGTTTCTATGACTACCCTGGCAGCCGCACCGATAATCATCAGCCCCCAGTACATAATGCCGCCAAAAACAACCGCCCAAAATACTGAGCGCCGCGCTGATTTAACGTCCATGGATGTAAAAAAGCGCACCACAGTGTAAGGCATGGCTGCAAAGCCAAAGTGCCAGACAAAATAAAATCCAATCATACCCGTCCAAGTAGCCATTAACGGGTGCGAAAACCCTTCCGGGTTATGAGGTGCCAACCAAAAGTTGGGGTTGTTGGTATTGATGGCTTCGCCTAAACCGATAAATCCTCCATAGTGGGTCAGGATGGCTATGGCACAGACTACGGCGGCAACGGTCATCATCAGCCCCTGGAAAGCGTTGGACCAGGTGGTCGCCACCATACCGCCCAGGTAAACATAGAACATCACCGCCCCGGTTGCCAGCACCACCGCCCAGAAATAAGGGATGTGCAGAATGGCCATCATAAACAAGCCGGTTCCTACCAGGGCCAGCACCACGTAGGCCAGGCCGGCAAACAGGGTGGGCAGGCCCACCAGAATGCGCATGGTCTTTTGGTCTTCGTAGCGATCGGCATAATAATCGGTAAATGAAATAGGGGCATACTTGCGCAGCGGCGCTGCGGTAAGCATTGAAGCCAGCGGCATACCGGCGATAATGCCGCACATGGCCCACCAAAAAGGGTAACCCAGTAGAAACACGAACGCGGGCATACCCAAAAAAGTAGCCGGGCTAAGGTAAGAGGAAGCAAGAGCGGCACCGTTCACCACAGCACCAACCCTGCGGCCACCCACCATGTAATCGGAGGCGCTGATAGCGGCTTTACGAGTGCACAACCCAATACCAAACACAATTACAAAGTACAAGACAGCGGCCAATATCACTACCGGGCTAACTCCCACCGCGGCTCACCCCGCTTTTAACGCCCTTTTCGGCCCGTCGCCTGTCTTCACGTTCGGGGAAGTAGAACCAGGCCCAGGCGATAGCGACATTCAAAAAAACGTTCATAAAGATACACAAATAAAAGAATACTGCCGGCGCGCCTCCAATTTTGGCATTGAAGGTAAACCCGGGGTTGGTCATTTCAATAATCATAAACATCAGGGTTAATCCATACATGATTGCCAAACCCACCCAAAAAACCGGGTGTATACCTTTAAACACACTTACCCCCCCTTTTCCCCAAGCATAATTATTTAACTAGCCAAAAGAGGGTAAAACTGGAGCTGGTTAACTTTTGCAACCGGGCAACGGCTGTAAAAGCATTCTTTAAAATTTCTCGTTCCTGCCTGGTTAAATGGGACGGGTTAATGTAATTATCCGCTTTTTCACCCCGGTTAACTTTCTTCAGGTTTTCACGGATCCTAAACATTAGCAGTGTTTCATAAGCCGCTTCAACAAAATCGGCTTCGTCGGACTTCAAACCACCCTTTTTCCTAAGCTCGGCAATTCGCTTGAACGTATTGGTTTCGGTAATCCCGTTTTTCAGAGCAAATATCCTGGTGCAGTTAACAATGTGTACACAGGCCTGCGTCTTAAGACTAAGTTGGTCTTTATACGGCCCCGATTTTTCGGTTAAAAAACCGCCCCAAATACTCACCGGCACTCGGGAGCCGAGGTCATCCTGAGTTAAATAATGTGAGATGGCCGGCGACTGGCCGTAAAACTTAATTACTTTTTTCCACAGTGTATCAGCCAGTTTTTTCTCCCCGTATACCGGTTTAAAATCCATCATAATCGTAATCTGCCGCAGCGCATTGGGGTCGCCGGCCACTGTTTCAACCCAGTGTTCAACCACTTGTTCCCATTCCCCCAATGATTTGCACCACTGGGGATTGGAAGCCATCACATTGCCCGGACACTTGACAAATCCGCAGCGATCCAGGCCCTCGTTAACCAGCAGGGCCAGTTTAAGAAAGTACTCCCGGATGCGATCCGCGCTTTCCGTTTCATGGTCCTTAAAGATAATGAAGTTGTCCTGGTCGGTTCTAATCGTCTGCTCTTGCCGACCGGCACTGCCTGTGTTCACCCAGCAGTATTCCACTGGCGGAACAGGGTAACCCCGGTTAACCATGTCCAGCTCACAAAGCTGGACTACCTTACGGGTCAGACGTTCGTGAAACTCATTAAGGATCATCAGTATTTCGGGCACCGGTGCCTTTTCAGCCACCAGGGCATTTAACAAGGTATCTATTTCGGTACCAATTTTAGCCAGCCCGTCAATATCCTGCTGAGTTTCGATGTCATGAATGATCTTGAGATTACCGGCGGCCCTAGTCTTAATCAGGTCGGCCAGCGTAACCATGCCCACCAACCTGCCGCGACTGGTTACCACCAGGTGCTTAACCCGGTTCCTTGATGCGGCCATCAGGGCATCGGCATAAAATGAATCGGCTGCAATACTGACCACTTGCGGGCTCATGATTTGGCCGGCGGTGATAGCCAGGTAATCAGTGACCGACCGCGCCAGAACCCCATGCACCAGATTGGCCAGTGTTATCAGCCCCACCGGGTTACTATCACCACTGGTGACCACCACGGCGCTGATATTATTTTTTTCCATTAATCCCGCGACATCGGTAATCAGGTCTTCAGTGGTACAGGATATTACCGGGGAAGACATAATATCACTGATGCGTTTGCGAAAAAGCGGGGTCTCTAATTGTCCTGTTGAGTCAAATATTTGATCATGGATGACCTCGTCATACAGTGAGCGCATCCGCTCCACCAGCATTTCGGTGAGGTAACCCGCAAAATTAATGTGTTTGCCAATTAGCTGTTCAATTATTTCACCGGGAATCAGGATGCAGGTTAGCTCCTCCTTGGCCCTGACCGATGCCGTGTACTGCTCGCCGGTCAAACCCGTTTCACCAAAAAATTCTTCTACGCCCCGGTACCCGATAACCGCTTCGTCACCCTTGTCATTGGTAGCAACAACCTCCGCTGAACCCCTGACAATAAGAAATAACGTATTTAAGCTTTCTTGGGACTGTCTGAAAATGTATAACCCCGGGGCATAGGTTTCCATGTGCAGTTTAAATTCCAAAGCATCCAGCACATTGGACGGTAAAAATTTGAACGGGGGAATGCTGTCCAAAACCTCCCTGACATCTTTAGGCATGGTGACACCTCCAAACATTATTTGCCACCAGAATATCCTTTTTATAAGATATACGCAACAAAATGTTTAGGGCTTGCACCGTGCAAGCCCTAAACTTAGTCAAGTTCGGACATCAACAATAAATGCTATTCTCCTTTAGAGTGAATCTTGGCCATAAATTCGTTCACATCAGCGGGAACCTTGCCGTCAATTTTAGATACCACATAGACAGCCAGGAAACCGAGCGGAACCGTCCATAATCCCGGCACCGGGAACCGCATGGCCTCAGGTACAAATTGTGGTAGGAAGATGAAATATAGTGATGAAATCAAGCCGACCAGCATCCCGGCAATGGCTCCTTTTTCAGTCATGCCCCGCCACCAGATGCCTAAGATAAATATGGGTGCGAAGGTAGAGGCGGCTACGTTGAAAGCCAGACCTACCAAGTGACCAATGGCAGCTGTTTCGACCATTAAACCGAGGATGCCATAGAAGACACCACAGATAACGGTAGACCAGCGGGCCGCCTTAACTTTCTGCTTTTCATCGGCGTTGGTGTTAATAAAGTGCGTATAGATATCATGCCCAAGTGCACCGGTGCTGGCAATGAAAAGGCCAGAGAGGTTGGAGAACACCGCCGCAAAGGCGCCGGCCACTACAATACCCAGCAGCCATCTGCCGCCCAATGCCTCGGCCAAGGCAGGTATCACCATGTTGGTTCCACCTGTCGTGAAGTAAGCAGCTACGTGTTCAGGCAGGCCGCCTGCGACGAACACTGCACGACCCACGGTGCCCAGGTACAGTGCCAGGAAGAAAAACACTGAAGCAATACCAATGGCAAACAGTCCGGAGAGACGGGCTTCTCTGGCTGAAGGGTTGGTATAGAAACGCAGTAAAATGTGCGGTAGACCAAGGGTACCAAAAACTAAACCAAAGAGAATGGATATGGTTGACGGAAGAGTCTTAAACAGATACCCGCCAGTCCACTCCCAGGTAGTACCATCGTGCATGATGGCCGTACCCGCAATAGCGGCAGTGTCCGGTATGGCCCCTTGAAAGCTGACCAGTAATTCCATGATTTTGCCATAGTTATAGCCTGCGGAAACGGCAATGGCAAACAGAATAATGAAAGCTCCGAAACGGATCCAGATTTCTAAGGCCTGGTTGATGGTGGTTCCTTTCATACCACCCACACCGACGTAAAATACCATAACAATAACAGTGAATAAAACACCGAACTGATAGGTGGCCCCGAAAAACATTTTTAGAATGGCAGCCGCACCCAGGATTTGCGGGGCAGCATAAAAACCGGAAATAGCCAGCACTACAATTACCGCCACCAGGCGGGCACTTTGACTGTGGAAGCGCTGAGCTAAAAAGTCCGGTACCGTGTAGGCGCCAAACTTTCTTAGCGGTCCGGCCACGAACACGGTTAAGAGGGTTAAGCCTGCTGAAAAGCAAAAGGTATAGAATATGCCGTCATAGCCAAATGCGAAAGTCAGTCCCGCCAGGCCTAAAAAGGTGGCGGCAGAAAGATAATCGCCGGCAATGGCGGAACCGTTCAACGCCCACCCGAAACTGCGCCCGCCAACGTAAAAGTTTACGGTGCTCTTGGTATAACGTTGGGTGGCAAAAGTGATACCTACAATGGTTGCTAGTAATATGATGGTAAATATATATTTGGGCTCTAATAGAAACATTTACATATCCGCCCCTTTCCCGGTCTTTTCTTCCATTTCAGCAGAGATGAAAAAGTCCTTGGTGTAGAAGTAAACATGAATTGCAGCTATGGCAAAAGCCATGAACATTGCTCCTATGGCTGTGAGGAACCAGGTCAGGGACATGCCCCCCCAAACGCGGATTTTCATAAACTCCGGGGCGGTAAAGTTAAGCACCGGTACGATAAACATGTAAGCGAGGTAAACTACACCTAACCATAGACAAAGTTTAATTTCCTTGGACATGCGATATGAAATAGTGCGGTCTAGCGGGGCTAAATCTTTGTAATCAATCTTAGTAGACATAAGTTCACTCCTTTAAGTTATTGTCATCCTTTTACAATTAGTTAATGAGCGTTACATCTTAAACACCCCCTAAAACGATTTTCTTTGTTAATTTATTTGCAAGTTCTACAAATCTTTTATATTTTCTCTATTCTTTTTATATTCTGAATATTTAAATTACAACTTGTCATCCAATAGTAAGGTCATATGTATATAAATACTTAAAGCTTATGGCTTTCTGTAAAACAACCGGTAATGAAGTTCACTGAATAAAAACATTGTCACTAGCGGTACACCTACGCCGACCAGAAAGCCCAAACCAAGGTTGCGACTTAAGTCAACACCAATGCCATATAAAATGAAGTTAATCCCCACACCCACCAAAAAATACGGTACTAACCATTTACTTTTGCGATAGGCTTTTTCCCAGTTGTGCATGTCCTCGTGGGATTGAAACTCCAGCCTGCGCTTTCCACCTTTTTTCCCCGGCATAGGTATTTCCAGCACATGGGTTTTCAATGGAGCCTTTTCCCTGCTCATGATTTTACCCTCGGGATAAGTATTGATTGAGCAACCATAGAAAGATACTAATTGATATTAAGCCTATAACACTATAATACACAAAATATTTTGAAAGTAAATACAATTCGACACGAAGCATTATGGCCTAAATGCAAATCTAATTACGCATATTTTAATTATGCAAGATTATTTCCACATTTTTAGCCACCCGTTCAATTGTCATATTATTGGCTTCAAAGGTGGATAAATTCCGCCAACGGAACGGTTTACAGTTATTACCTCGTGGGCTTGTATACGTAGGTTAACAATTAAATTCGTTAACTGTCATTGATTGTTAACAGTTAAACATGGCATGTAGATCTATATTTTCTAATTTTCAATATAATTACCTTGGAAAATTGGGGCTGTATCATATAAGTTGAGCCTGGCGCACCAATACAGATCGTTTTTTAAACCTAGCCCCAACAGTTTCTTGCCGTGGTTGGAATCCATTAAACCGGCCAGCGGGTCTTGTTTATAATAACGCGCCAAACACAGCGCCGCCAGTGCCTGGTCATCCATTGCCGGGGCGGTATCAGCTGCTGCAACAATTTCCATCAACACAAAACCGGCACCCAAAATATCATCCAGTGAATATAATCCACCCGAGCCGGCACAGACCAATACAATGTTCCGCCCTTCATATATGGCCGCCCGCGCGACGGCCCGGGCGTTGATAATCGACCCGGTCAACACTTTCTCAGCAGCAGCTGCACTGCGAATGGCGGCAGTTCCGTTGGATGTGGTAAGCACCAGGATATCTGCCCCGGCAACCGGCCCGGTAGAAAATTCGAGCGGTGAATTGCCCAGCGGGAAACCCGTAATTTTCTGTCCACCCCGTTCACCGGCCAGGCAAAATCCCCGTTCCCGGGCCATCTGCATGGCTTCGTTTACGTTAACCACCGGATACACCCGCCGGTAACCGGACGATAGCGCCGTTACAATGGTACTGGTAGCCCTAAGAACGTCAAAAACAATAGCGGTGGCACCGCTCAGCGCGTCAGCACTCACTGCTGACGCCACCGGAAAAAGCTTGATGTTCATGATCCAACCTCCCCACAAATGATAGCTAAAAAATGATAGATAAAATTTGTAATTATTAATTGGCAGGGTATTTTCCGTATAAGATAACAGCCCGGTGAAATATTAACGATTAACAATATATTTATATTGCCGAGGCGGGGTGTCCTTCATGAAAAGAATTAATTGTTTCATAGAAGATTGCCGTTTTAATAGTAATATGAAATGCAACGCTTTAAAAATATCCACCAAACTTGGAGGCGGCCGCGCGAGAAACGCCGAGCGGGTATTTTGTGATCATTTCCGTCCCATTCCCTGACCATAGAGGGATCAACTACAGAAACTCATTACATTTAATCCGGCCGTAGTAATGCAGGCCGGATTTTTTCTGCTCAAGCCTGAACCCTGAAATGCCGATACTTTAATCAATAGAACATCATTATTCGAGAGGATAATTAATTTAAATGTTGAAATATACGGTAATTTAGACTAAATTTATTTAATCAGCGGGGTGATTTTTTGGGCGATGTTAACACCAGTATGATACTGGCAGTTACCGATGACAGGCTTAAAGCCTTTGTAACCATCAGAGACGAAGGAATGGTGGACGAAAACAGCCTCGCAAAATTAATCCAGGAAAAAGAAATCAAGTACGGCATGGATACTCAGATGTTGACTAATTTAGTAAACACCCCCCGCAGCGGGACATTTATAATTGCCCAGGGCAAGCCGCCCAGGCAAGGTAAAGACGGTTGCATGCAATACCTTTTTTCATCCCGCCCACCCCAGCGGGATGAAACAGAAGCAAACGTGGATTTTAGGGAAATTTTTGACGTGCCATCAGTAAATGCCAACACCGTTTTGGCCATTTACCACCCCGCTAAACAGGGCGAAGACGGCATTACGGTTACGGGATTACCCATCCCGGCCAACCCGGTGATCGAGCTTACCGTAAGGGCAGGCAAAGGGGCTTCTTTAGCACCCGACAAACTATCTGTTACCAGTACCATTAACGGGCGCCCCCGGGTAAAAAAACAGGGCCGTAATGTAACCGTAAGCGTGGACGCGCTTTACCAGCATGAAGGAGATGTGGACATAAAATCAGGTAACCTGCGTTTTAACGGAGACGTAGTGATTACGGGTAACATCACCGAAAATATGATTGTCGACATAAACGGCAATCTGAAGGTTATGGGTTTTGTGTCACGTTCAACTGTTAAAGTCAGCGGTAATTTAGAAGTGATGAAAGTGATTACAGCCGGCAAAATCAATGCCGGCGGCACCACAGCATCGCTGACCAAAATTGAAAATAAATTACGGGAAATCGATGAAGATATCATAGGGCTGGATACCAAAGCTGTCCTACTGATGAAAAATCTTCGGGAGCGCCAGCAAAATATCCAGTTCGGTCAGGTTGTGATGGCCCTGTTGGACAAGCAGTATACTGGTATGGGTAAAAAGATACATGATTTTAAAGAACTGGTTAGTCAGTATCCTGCAAAACCGCCGGATGAACTGGATAATGTTTTAGCTGAATTGTCGGCGCTGTCCGGCTTGAAGGCTCTAGCTTTAGCAGACCTTAACGGAATTAAAAAAACTCTGGCGGCAGCCATTACCATCCTTGACACACCGGATCAGCAACCCTCCAATGTGGTTGCGCACAGTATCTGGAACTCAGAAGTAGACGCCACCGGTAATATAAAAATTACCGGTCAGGGTGCGTTTAATTCCCGGGTAACCGCCCTCGGCACAGTGGAAATTAAAGGGGTGTTCCGCGGCGGCGAGATGTTCGCGCAAAAAGGCATTAAAGCGAGCGAGATCGGCGGGCCGATGGGCATTAAAACAGTGGCCCGGACACAAGAAGGTAGAATTATTAAATCCAATCGGGTATATAACGGAGCCGTGCTGCAAATCGGTTCCCGGATTTATACCGTACAGCAGGATGAAAATATGGTTTTAGCCAGAATTGACGAACGTGGAGATATTATTCTGCACTGACTCTATTCTACCAGTTATCTTAGCGCAGCACGGAGGCATGTTATATGCAGAGGCGCAGGCGGCCCAAAAAAGACAGCAGCGAACGATGGTTGATTACATACGCTGACCTGATTACCCTGTTAATGATTTTTTTTATCGTCATGTACGCTCTAAGCAAGGTTGACGCAGCCAAATTTGAAACCCTGGCCAATTCATTAACTGCTGCTTTCGGCGCGGGGGCGATGATCCTGGACAGTCCCGGTCCGGCAGTGGTACCAGGCAACCCGCCGGAGCAGATTCGAGACCTGGTTGAAAAAAACCAGTTAGAAAAGTTAAAGCAAGAACTGGAGCAATATATAGAAGAAAGCGGTCTGGTCGCTAAAGTATCGGTTACTACGGAAGAGCGGGGCATCGTGCTGAGTTTTCAGGACAATGTCCTGTTTGAATTGGGTTCCGATGTTCTCACCGCCCAGGCCAAGGAAATACTGGACAAAATTGCCCCGATGCTGGCCCACACACCCAATTATATTCGCATTGAAGGCCACACCGACAACCTGCCCATCAGCACCGCCCGGTTTCCATCCAACTGGGAACTGTCAGCGGGCCGGGCCACCAACGTAGTACGGGAATTAATTACTACGCACGGGATGGCGCCGGAAAAGTTATCCGCGATTGCTTATGGCGAATACCGTCCCCGGGCGCCCAATAATAACCAGTACAACCGCCAGCTCAACCGCCGGGTAGACCTGATTATTTTACGGAATAAATTTTCCGAAGCAGAACCGCAGCCGGTAGACATTCTTAATCAGGTTATTTTAGAAAGCACAGGGAGCGCCACCTCGCCGGAGGTTGAACAAAGCACCGTGGAAAGCTGATTATATAACAGATTCTGCAAAGGACTGGTTACTTAATGGATATTGCAACAGTAGTTGGTTTTATTTTGGGTATCGGTTCCCTGTTGGTGGGTTTTCTCTTAGAAGGCGGCCACGCTAGCGCGCTGGTTCAGCCAAGCGCCGCCCTAATCGTTTTCGGCGGTACCATCGGCGCCACCATGTTTAGTTTTTCCCCCCGGGATTTAATGGTATCACCTCAATTGTTAAAACTAGTAGTGTTTAACAAGCCCTCCGACCCCGCCACAGCCATTGAAGACATCGTAGCGATGGCTGAAGAAGCCCGGCGTGAAGGTTTACTATACCTGGAAAACCGCCTGCCGGAAATGGACGACCCATTCTTAAAAAAGGGGCTGCAGCTAGTAATTGACGGTACGGATCCCGAACTGGTCAAAAACATCTTGGATGTGGAAATTTACACCATTGAGGAACGTCATCACGTAGGCAGCAGTATTTTTGAAGTGGCCGGGGGGTATGCCCCGACCATGGGCATTATCGGCACTGTGATGGGCTTGGTGCACGTGCTGGGCAGTATCAGTTCTCCGGAAACCTTGGGCCCCGCCATTGCCGTCGCCTTCATGGCCACCCTTTACGGTGTTGGCAGCGCCAACGTTTTATGGTTACCTTTGGCCACCAAATTACAAAACATCAGCAAAAAGGAAATTCTAGTTAAGCAGCTAATGATGGAGGGTGTTGTTTCCCTGCAGGCAGGCTATAACCCCGTCTTAATCAGAGAGCGGCTGGTGGCTTACCTTAATCCGACGGCCCGCCGGGCCAGGGACGATGAAGCAGGGGAAGAGGAGTAGGGCACTTTCTAATTTGGAGGCGTTAACATGAATGACGGGCTAGACGGCCAAGATCTGCAGGTAGTAGTTTTTGTCATTGATCAGCAGTTTTTCGGGATCGACATTTCGATGGTGTCCGAAATTATCCGCTTGGAAAAAATAACCCCTGTTCCCCAGGTATCGGCTTATGTGCAAGGAATAATAAATCTAAGGGGTGCGGTGATACCGGTACTAAATTTGCATATGCTGTTCAACACGCGGGCAGACGAACAAAACGACAACAGTCGAGTTATTATCGCATCTTCCGGTGAGCAAAAATTTGGCTTGATGGTGGACGCTGTCCACGAGGTTAAAAAGTTTAGTTGTGACCAGGTTAAAAAAGCGCCGGGGTCAATCAATGTCAACCAGCACTACTTAAAGGGCATCATTCTCGACGATGAGCGCATGATTATTTTGGTTGACCCCAATCAAATCCTGTCGCGGGGGGAAATGGAACAGATTTTAGCCATTGAGAACCCGTCCTAATTAGTATGCCGGGAGGTAAAGTGCGTGTTCAGCAACGAAGAAATTGCCATTTTCCAGGAAGAACTGGAGGAAAAACTGCAGATTATTAACGACAATATTTTACTGCTGGAACAACAGCAAGCTACACCCGAGATAATCCAGGAGATTTTTCGCTCCGCCCACACCATTAAAGGTTCTTCCGCGGTGATGGGTTATGACAAAATGACTGGGTTAACCCATGAAATTGAAAGCCTCTTTGATGAAGTACGCCAAAACCGGCTGGAAATAACCCCCGGGTTGGTGGATGTACTCTTTGAAGCGATGGACACCCTGACCGAATTAAAAGAGGAAATTGTTAGCGGTACCGAAAATAGCACCGATATCACCCTAATACTAAGCAAAATTACCAAGGCCCGGGATAAAAATGTAGACCAACCCAAGCTACAAAAACCTGCCAGTGAGCCCGGCAGTGTTTCCGGCGCATCCCCGCCGCTGCCGGAAATTGAGCTGGACGAATCCCTGGAAGAGGTAATCCGGGCCGCTGAACTGCGTGGTTACTACGCCTACGCGATGCAGATAAGCATTGAAGACGACTGCCAGATGAAAGAAGTGCGGGCTTTTTTGCTCTTTGAAACCATGGAGCAGGCCGGCGAAATTATCAAGAGTAATCCACCGGTTGAAGATATCCAAAGCGGACACTTTGACACCGATATTGCCCTGGTAATCATCACCCAGGCCGATATGGATCAGGTTAAAAACTTGGCCCTTTCGGTGGCTGAAATTCATTCGGCCCACATAAAACTTCTGGAATCGGCCGCCGCCGTACACCATCTTGATCCTAAACAGACCGCCACAGAGCCGGATAAAACCGCCAGGCAGGACCGGAAAACCATTAAAACCGTCCGGGTGGACGTGGAAAAACTGGACTCGCTGATGAATCTGGTGGGGGAATTGGTTATTGACCGCACCAGGTTGGAGCGGTTTGTGGATGTTTTTGAAAACAGCCACGGGGCAGACGAACTGGTCGAAGATATTCTTGAAATTTCAAGCCACCTGGGCCAGGTAACCACCGATTTGCAGGAAGAAATAATGAAGGCCCGGATGCTGCCCGTAGCCCAGGTATTCAACCGCTTCCCACGCATGGTACGGGACATCACCCATAAACTGAATAAAGATATTGAGTTCCTGGTAGATGGCAAAGAGACTGAACTGGATCGCAACGTCATCGAAGTTATTGGCGATCCTTTAATCCACTTGCTCCGGAACTCCATTGATCATGGGATAGAAAAACCCCGGGAAAGGCAGCGCCTGGGCAAGCCACCCAAGGGCCTGCTGCAACTTAAAGCCGCCTATGTGGAAAGCCACATCGTAATTACTGTCGAGGACGATGGCCGGGGCATTGACGTGCAAAAGCTAAAAGACAAGGCGTTAAAGTGCAAGATAATCAGCGCCGAGCAGTATCGGCAGATGGGCGACCGGGAAGCCATGGACCTTATTTTCCAACCCGGATTCTCCACCATAGCGGAAGATAGTGTCAGTGATATCTCGGGGCGAGGCGTGGGTATGGACATCGTGCGCACCCAGATTGAAAGTATCAATGGCACTGTCGATTATGTAACCTGGCCCGGCAGGGGCACCCGTTTTTCCATTAAACTACCCCTGACCCTGGCCATCATCCGGTCCCTGATGGTGGAACATGCCGGCAGGACTTACGCCTTCCCCCTGACCTACGTGGTGGAAACCCTGCACTTGGGCCGTTCGGAGATTAAGAAAATCAGGCATGCCGAAGTAATTGTCGTCCGCGGGCAGGTTTATCCTTTAAAACGTCTGGAAGATACTTTCAACCTGGCCCCCGGCGAAACCGGAGACAAAATATACGTGGTTATTGTCGGCTCCGGCGAACGAAAGATTGGAGTTGTGGTGGACAGACTGCTGGGTGAACAAGAAATTGTGATCAAGTCCCTGGGCACCTACCTGGGCCAGGTGGAAGGTCTGGCCGGGGCGGCGATCCTGGGCGATGGCAAGGTATCTTTGATTATTGATGTCCGCGGACTTTTAAGAAACATGGGAGCCGAGGAGGCCCTGGCCCATGCTGCAGTCAATTAAAGTCCTGGTAGTAGATGACTCGGCGCTGATGCGGCGGGTCATTACCCGACTTCTGGAGACGCACCCGGATATCCGGGTGGTTGATACCGCTGCCGATGGCGAAGAGGCCATTCGCAAGGTGGTTTTACTGCGCCCCGACGTAGTAACCATGGACGTGGAGATGCCCGGTATGGGTGGCGTGCAGGCGGTAAGCCGATTAATGCGCGAGCACCCGCTGCCAATTATCATGCTCAGTTCCCATACCACCGAGGGAGCCCGGGTAACCATGGAAGCCCTGACCGCCGGAGCAATTGACTTCATTGCTAAACCGCAGAAATCGGATGTTGAAAAAATGGCAGCGCAACTGGCGCGCAAAATCAGGGTCGTTTGCAACAGCGCCCGGCAAAAAACAGCGCCGCGTCCAACCGATCCGCAAGTAAACTATCCAAGCCCGAAAAAGTCGTTGCGCCCCGAAAAACAGACAACCCCTTTGCCCATGGAACTGGTAGTTATCGGTTCGTCGACCGGCGGCCCGGCAGCTTTGCAAGTACTGCTGCCCGCCCTGCCGGCCAATTTCCCCTGCGGCATAGTGGTAGTGCAGCACATACCGGTTGGTTTTTCGGGTCCGATGGCCGAACATTTAAACCGCAGGTGCAGCCTGGAAGTGCTTCACGCCGGACATGGTGATTTGGTAATACCAGGCCGCGTGCTGGTAGCGCCGGCCGGATATGACTTGTTTTTCCGCCGTTACGGAGGCAGGCTGAGCGTGGCCCTGGAAAAAGGCAACAAACCCGTACCGCCGGGCGGTTTTCGTCCCTCGGTGGACGTGGTGATGACTTCGGCAGCGGAAATAGCGGACAACCGGTTAATAGGTGTACTGCTAACCGGCATGGGCCGGGATGGGGCCCGGGGCATGCTGGCGATAAAAAAGCGTAGCGGTTACACCATTGCCCAGGACGAGAACACCAGCGTGGTTTACGGCATGCCCAAGGCTGCCGCCGATCTGGGGGCCGTAGAAAAAATATTGCCTCTGCCACAAATAGCCGGCGAAGTACGGCGTTGGGTTACAAAAAATTTACGGCAGCCCTCAAGTTAACCGTTAAATAACCGAAAATTATTTAAAGATTACCGTCTTGATTTATTCTGAATTATAACTACTGAATACTGACTACTAAATTAAGGTAGGTGAAGCGCCGTGAAAATTACCAACATCGGGCCCGGCGCATTGGAGTTATACAAAGCCCGCAGTGAAAAAACCCAGGAACCGCCAAGCGAACGCGCCATGCAAGAAGACCGGGCGGAAATATCATCGCGGGGCCGGGAACTGCAAAAGTACCGGGATGTTTTAAAAGCCATGCCCAACACCCGGGCTGAGCGGGTGCTGGAACTAAAAAACAGCATTATCGAAGGAACGTATCAGCCTTCGGCAGAAAAAATAGCAGAAAACATAATTAGCGAAAGGCGCCTGGATACCAGACGCTAATCGATGTCCCCAAATTGTATAAGGCCGGGGGTGAGCGGCTTTGAAAGTGGCTGCAGGCGGACTACAAGTCCAAACCGTCCACGACGAGGCGACCAACCGCCAAGCGCAGGAATCGCGACGGACCGACTACCAGCAAAAACCCGTCAACGTCAGTGACAACACCGCAGCGCTCAACCGCAGCGCTTTGAACAAAACGGTGGAAAAGCCAAATGACGCCGGCGACTCATTTGATCTGCCTCTGCGCTTACGCGACAATGAAAAGGAGCGCAGCCGGGGCTTTGCCGGCAACAAAGACGACAAAGGAAACGCCAATAGCAATTCCGGCAGTAAAGAAACCGATGAAGATGAACCCGGTAGGCCCAGGGGATTCAACCTGGACAAATACATATAAAAGATAGTACTCAGGAGTCAGTAGTCAGGAGTCAGAATAAAATAAACGACAAAAACAATCTAAATACTAACTACTGCATTTTTACATAATCAGTTCCTCAAGGAGCGAAGCTATGGAGCCTCTTTTTATAGAACTGACCCGGATACTCACCGAACAGGGGCAAATTATAAAAGAACAGCTTAAGGCATCCCAGACTCAGAACCTGGCCCTGCGCCGCCTGGACACCGAATCTCTGGGGGCAGCCGTAACCCGGCTGGATGAACTAACTGAGCAAATGTCCGAGCAGGATCGTCTGCGGGAACTAGTACAGCGCAAACTGGAAAGTGCCCTGAACTTGCGACAGGATGCCACTGTAATCGAAATGTTGCCCAAAGCATCGCTGGAGATTATTTTTAAACTAAAGGAATTGACCAGGATTATTAAAAAAGACATGCGTCAATTGGATGAACTTAACGGGATCAACAACCTGTTAACCAAAAGGGCGCTGCAGGTAAACGAAGGTCTGCTGGAACTGCTAAAGTCCGGCGGCCGTAAGCAAACCTACCAAAACAGCGGCGAGTTGAAACAAAACGACCGGCCGAACGCCGTGCTGAATAAAACCGTTTAGGAAAGCGGGGACCAAAAACATGCCCGGAACCTTTTTCGGCATTGAAATAGCCAGGCGGGGCATTAACGTACACCGCACTGCCCTGGACACCACAGGGCACAACATAGCCAACGCCAATACCCCCGGGTACACCCGGCAGGAAGCAGTGCTAAAAACCACTACCCCGTATGCCACCCCCGGTATGAACAGCAGCGTCACCCCGGGCCAACTGGGCAGCGGGGTAGAGGTCACCGAAATGCGCCGCATCAGGGACGATTACCTGGATTACCAGCTAAGGGGCAACATTTCTGGTGGTGGGTACTGGCAGTCCAACTACGATATCGCCATTCGAGTGGAAGCCACCTACCCCGAACCAGACGGCCGGGGCATTAAAGACGTCATGGTGCAGTTTTTCAACGACTGGCAAAACCTGAACAACACTCCCCGAGATCCCGGCATCAAGGCGGCGGTGGTGGAGACCGGCAACGAGCTGGCGGCGCTATTCCGCCAGAGCTACGAGCAACTGGATTCCATCAACAAAAGCATCAAGTCCGACAACCTGGTTACCGGAGACGGCTTTTACCCCGGCAGCGACATTATCGCCACCGGTATGTTAAGGGACCAATTCAACCAGGTAAACAATATCCTTTCGCAAATAGCCAACCTGTCCGATTCCATCGTCCAAGTAAAAAAGGTCGACCAGCAGCCCAACGACCTGCTGGATAAAAGAGACCTGCTACTGGATCAACTGTCTGGTTTCGGCCCCCTGACCACCAGAGACGTAGGTAGCTCAGGCGCCATAGAAATTGACTTTTACGGCCAGGCAGTTTTAACCGTCGACTCAGCTACTGAGGAATCCACCGCCACCAAGTTACTACCCACTTGGGATAGCATCAGTGAAAAAGTTATTGTTAAATATGATGACAGCGTGGGTACCACGGCATTTAACCTAACGGATATGGCAATCGACCCGGGCAATACCAAGGGCTCCATCCTGGGTTTGGAAGCGGCCAGGTTGAACACCCTGAGTATTTTGGACGACCTCAACTCCCTGGCCCACCGACTAGCCGAAGAAGTGAACGGCAAAGAGGTCTTGCAAGACTCCCTGGGTAATGTAATCGACTTCTTTATCATTGACCCCGCCGATACCGCCCGGACAATTAAAGTCAACAGCACAGCTGTGGTAGATCCGGGCAAAGTGGTAGGCGAAAAAGCCCTTGACGTAGCCCGACTGCACTCCGCTGCAACAATAGACACCAACGGTGACGGTATTACAGATACCACCTTTGACAGCTTTTTTGAAAGCATCGTAGCCAAGGTAGGTGGCGACACCAAGTCAGCCCAGGAACTGGTAGCCAACCAGAGGGCTATACGGGGCCAGATTGAAGCATTAAGGGAGTCAGTATCCGGCGTGTCTCTGGATGAGGAATTGACCAAACTGATTCAGTTCCAATATGGGTTTCAGGCTTCGTCCAGAGTGATTAACACGTTAGACGATATGCTGGACGTAATTATCAACCGGTTGTTTTAAGGTTAGTTAGGAGTTCAGTACAGTAGTCAGTACTCAAAATGGTAAACTTGTTTATATTGTCATCCTGAGCGTAGCGAAGGATCTTAAAGATCCTCACCGCGTTCAGCATTACATAAACGGTACTAAAAACGAGGTGGAGATTATGCGCGTCACCAATAAAATGGTTTCCGACACCCTAATCAGCAACATCCAGAACAATATGCAGAAGTTGGCCCGCACCCAGGAGATGATTTCCACCGGTAGTAGTATATTAAGGCCCAGTGACGATCCGTCCTCGGTCAGCCACCTGATGGCGGTGAAAGGCAACATCGAATATAACACTCAGTACACGCGCAACATAGACGACGGACTGTCTTACCTTTATTCTACCGACGAAACCCTGGGCAGTATCCTGGAAGTAGTCACCAATGCCAAAACAACCGCCGTCCAGGGGGCCAATGGTACGCTTAGTGTAGAGGAAACCAAGGCTCTGGCTTACCAAATAGACCAAATGATTGACCACGTGGTGGACATGGCCAACACCCCCATCGGCGGTAATTACATCTTCGCCGGGCGGGAAAATAGCCAGCCGCCCTTCATCAGGCAAAATGACGAGATTTATTACCGCGGAGGAGATATCACCTTTGACACCGATGTTAAACAGTACGACGGCCGGGTGGCCCGGGAGATTCTGGCCCAGTCCGAACACACCGTAGATGCCCCTTCGGTGGTAATTAACACCGGTACCGGCGACCAGGTTAAAGGCGTCTTCGGCACCACACAGACACCTAAAGAAACCATCACGCTAGATGAAAACCCGGTTGAGGTAAGAAAGGTAGCAGGGGGCATACTGGATGTATTAAAGCAACTCAGAAACGCCCTTACCGGCGAAACAGTATGGCCACCCAGCGGAACTGCAACGGTAGCAGATACCGCAGGCATAAATACGGCAATTGGGGAGCTAAGCACTGAAATGGATAACCTTATTGAGCACCGGGTGGCCATCGGTGCCAGGGAAAGGCACTTCGAATCCGTTAAAGAGCAGCTGATGGATCAGGAAGTCAACCTGACCCAAGTGCAAATGAATATTGAAGGCGTTGATATTGCCAGGGCTTCACTATTCTTGAGCCAGCAGAAGCTTACCTACGATGCATCACTGGCCGCCGGTTCAACTGTTTTACAAACCAGCTTGCTCCATTTTCTCAAATAATATTATCCTAACAATAAAAATTGGCCATAATAAGGTAACCCAACAATCGCCTGACTTAAAAAACAACAATGAAAAAACAGTGGACAGGCTGCTAAAAAAAGGTGCCTGTCCACTGTTTGTAGCACCCAAAGCATTATTCCTTACTCAGACAAACCCAATCACAAAAAGAGGTGATACCCCATGCAAGTGCAAACCACCCGCTTTGGCAACCTGGAAATAGAAGAGGACCTAATAATCCATTTCCCCAACGGTATCCCCGGTTTTGAGAGCCTACGCCGTTTCTTTTTCATCCCGGTAGAGGGAACTAAAAACCTGAACTGGTTGCAAGCCGCAGACGACCCGACTGTAGCCCTGCTAATTATCGATCCCTTCAAGTATTTCAAAGATTATGTCTGTGATGTGCCGGAAACCGATATCAGGGAACTGGAGATTGAAAACCATAAGGAAACCCTTTTACTGGCCACCATAACCATCCCCCGGGCCAACCCTACCGAAGCCACCGCCAACCTAGTGGCGCCCATTGTAATCAACACCCGTCTAAAAAAAGCCCGGCAGGTTATCTTGGCTGATACACTTTATACCACCCGGCATAGATTATTTACCACAACAAAACTATTAGACTCAATCAAACAAGAAAACACGCCAACCGCCAGAACGGGAGGGGTATAAGAATGCTCGTCCTCACCCGCAAAAAAAATCAGGCCATCATGCTTGGCGAAAAAATTAGGGTTGTTATCCTCGACGTAACCGAGGACGCTGTTAAATTAGGCATCGAAGCGCCCAGGGAAATAACAATATTGCGCGACGAACTATACAGTGCGGTAGCGGAGGAAAACTTGTCGGCCACTACCACTGATAAAAAAGCGGAAGGTGAACTGAAAAAACTATTTTCCCAATAATTTATATTTATATCCAACATCAGCCTAAAGATAACTTTATAACCGACGATAATTAACTTAGGAATTCCATTTATCCAAAAGGGTGGCCACCCTCTGGGTATAAATGAGGTACATTGCAAGGATGCATATTAAATTTCAAGGAGGAATGACTAAGTGATTATTAATCACAATATCGCGGCACTTAACACGTATCGTCAGTTGAGTGCCAACGGTGCTAACACCCAAAAAGCTCTAGAGAAACTCTCTTCCGGTCTACGTATAAATAAAGCCGGGGATGATGCTGCTGGTTTGGCCATCTCGGAAAAAATGCGTGGTCAGATACGTGGTTTGGATCAAGCTAGTCGTAACGCTCAAGACGGCATCTCATTAATCCAAACTGCAGAAGGTGCTTTAAATGAAACCCACAGTATTCTGCAGCGTATGCGTGAACTGGCTGTTCAGTCTTCTAACGATACTAACACTACAGTAGATCGTTCAGAGATTCAAAAGGAAGTTGATCAACTGTCACAAGAGTTATCTCGTATTGGTAAAAACACTGAGTTTAACACACAAACATTGTTAGATGGTGGTTTCAAAGGTACATTCCATATTGGTGCTAATGAAAGCCAAAACCTATCTCTTAGTATTGATGATATGAGAGGCTTTGCTTTAAGTATTGCGGGTGATGCTGAAGTTGAAATAGCTGGGACATATACAATTGATGCTGCTGGTCTTACCGACCAAGATATTGCTGATGATACCTATGTAGTTGCTAAAAACAAAATAACTGATAAATACGAAATATTAGATTCTGATGGTACTGCGTTAGCAAATAGTTCTGACGGTAAATCATGGACGATTACTGCTGGCAGTGGTGACGATACTTTAAGTTTTGCTGACGCTGTTATTGATGGAGAGGTCACTATTAGTGGCACAGGTACAGCTATAACTGGTACTTCTAAGATTATTAATAATGGGTTACAAGCAGGAGACTATACTGTTGATACAGACGGTTCTAGCTACTGGAATTTGACGGATGGTAACGGTGAAGTAATTGCTACTTCAACAGATGGAACATCCTTCACTAGTGCTCAAGACGGTACTACTACAGTATTGACTGTAACAACTACTGCTTTAGCAGATGATGCAACTGTTAAAGTAGGTGGTATTGATGTATCTAGTCAAAACTCTGCTGATAAAGCTATCACGACAATCCAAAGTGCTATCGAAACTGTAAGCGCTGAACGTTCCAAATTAGGTTCATATCAGAACCGCTTAGAACACACTATTAACAACTTGGGCACCTCATCCGAAAACTTAACCGCTGCTGAATCTCGTGTCCGCGACGTAGATATGGCTAAAGAAATGATGGAGTTCACCAAAAACAATATCCTTTCTCAAGCGGCTCAGGCTATGCTGGCCCAAGCCAACCAACAACCCCAGGGCGTTCTACAATTACTCCGTTAATCAATATCAACCTAGAGAGGCCTCAGGATTTCCTGGGGCCTCTTTTATCTACGTAACCTTTTTGAAGGGAAGATAACATAAATAACTGCCCGATATAATCAGGAAGGCCGTTAGGCCTTCCTGATTATACCAAAAGAGGTCAGTCCCCCGACGCGTTAATATGCTAAAGTAATGCTACGGGCATAGAGTTGCACTGATTCAGTCCAGGGCCATAAATAATCTTAAAAGCTAGGAACATAAATTGGCAAAGTATACTGACGTAATAAGAAAAAGCTTGGAATTTAGCGAACTCCTGCCTGCCTACCAATAAAGTATTTTGTTATGGTATTAGATTTTTCATATCTTTAAATATAATATGATCCATTTGCACCTTACACAAGATATATGTTAATCTCCTAAGCTGATTTTCCCTATGCCATGTGGGTTATGCAGTTGCAATTACCCCCGCATAGGATTGTTAATGGACAATGAGGTTTCTAAGCCAGGTCAATTAAGTTCTTCTTGTAACTGCCGAGTATATAGGGCAAGATTGATACTTTCCAAATCCTACTACCGAATATTTAAATAATTTGAAACCGGGAGGAATTAACGATGAGAACGTTCCGGGGCCAGATGACTTTATTAACCTTAACCTTGGGATTTACCACGCTGGTTATTGCCTGCGCCGGGTGGTGGTTGACCGGCGGAAAAGCCCTGGGTCTTTTCGGTGGCGGTATGGCAGGCTTAATGCTGGCCACAGCTGCGTGTTATATTCTGTTTACACCGTTACACCGCAATATGCTACATGTTCTATCAAATACAGACAAGGCTATCAATGGAGATTTGACGGGACACATCGAAAACAGGGATTATGGGTGGAATGAATTTAATTTACTAATTAACAGTATTCGCAAAATCCTCAAGGGAGTACATAAATGGTTTGCCCTGGTTAAAGACACCAGCGTAACCCTGAACCATGCGGCCGGGTTAATCACCGCGAGTACGGAACAAGTCAGTACAGGTAGCCAGAACCAGGCTGAACAGGTAACCAAATTATTGGAGGTCATTTCCAATATGTCCGAGCAAGCCGAAGCTTGTGCCCGGCAGGCCGTTGAAGCTGACCATGTGGCCCATATGGCTATCAATACTACCGAACAAGGCAGCGCTGTCATTAAAAAAATACTGGATGACATGAACTTGCTGGAACAAAAATTTGCACAATTAAATGCCAGTTCCAATCACATCGCCCAGTTTCTTGAAGTAATCCAGAACATCGCCACCCAGACCAACCTCCTAGCGCTCAATGCAGCCATCGAAGCCGCCCGGGCTGGAGAACACGGGCGCGGTTTTGCTGTTGTGGCCGAAGAGGTGCGTAGTTTAGCTGAAAATTCCGAAAAAGCCACTAAAGAAGTTGCCCAAATCGTCAATGAGATTGTGACCGGAGTAGCGGATACCGTCCAGGCAGTACAAACGGGGCTTTCCTGCTCACGCGAGGTTGAAACTTTCTTCGGCGACATTAGAAACATTCTGAATAAGACCAGCGCTCTGGTGGAGGATATCACCAGGGTGGCTAGAGAACAAGCCGATTCCACCGCCGACATGTTAAGCGGCGCCCAATCAATCGCCGCAGTTGCCCAACAGGCAGCCGCCAGTTCCCAAGAAACAGCCGCTGTGGCCCAGGAATTGACTAATACCGCAGACAACTTAAAGAAAGTGGCTGATATATGGAAATTTAGTAAATAAGTTGCCTAAGGTAAAAAAAGATTAAGGCGCCAAGCACCAAACTTAAAAGACTACGGGTTAAAGTTATTACAATAACTGCCGATTATTATACAAGATATTATAGTTCCGAAAGGCAGTGATTACCGTGTTATCCACCCTGCGTATTGCTGGACTGGCCAGCGGCATGGATACCGAATCCATAATCAAGGACTTAATGCGAGCCCACCGGATGCCGGTGGACAGGCTGCAGCAGAACAGGCAGATCCTTGAGTGGCAGCAAGAGGATAACCGGGCCATCAACACCGCCCTGCGCTCGTTTCGGGATCAAGTCTTTAACATGAGGCTGCAGTCCACCTATCTGGCCAAAAGTGCTTCGGTATCCAATGAGAGCGTCTTAAAGGCAACAGCCGGCAGCAATGCAATCCCGGGAAGCTATGCGGTAGAAGTCACCCAATTAGCCAAAGGCGTTACAAAAGGTAGCGTGGAGCAGGTTTCCGATGAAGACGACGGCAATGGCAATATCCAAACGCTAAAAAACCAATTTGTTGGTATTGCCGATTCCATTACATTCAAACTTGAGGGTAGCAAAAACGAACCACAAGCGTTCACATTTAATACTAATACGGATACCATCTACGATGTGGTCTCAAAGATTAATAATGCTGATATTGGCATTAAGGCTAGTTACGATGCCGACCAAAACAGGATCTTCCTTACCTCCGAAACCACCGGGGATGGTCAAAAGATAAAGGTTTTAGAAGATGCCAGTAATTTTGTCTCATATGATCCAACCGCTAGTCAAACGTATAATGATTCATTTCTAAAGCTTGATCTAAAAATAAATAGTGATGAATACATAGGCTTAAATGCCAAAATTAATATCGGGGATGCCCAGGAACTAGAAAGCTCAACCAACAGCATAACGGTCAACGGTATTACCATGAACCTAAATGCCAAAGGCACCACTACTATAAATGTTTCCAACGATACAGATGCTGTTTTTAATTCTATTATTAGTTTAATAGACAACTACAACACCACCGTCGAAACCATTACCGATAAACTATATGAAAAACGCTATAGCGACTACCAACCACTGACCAACGAGCAGCGGGAAGAACTTACTGACGACCAAATTGAAAAGTGGGAGGAAAAGGCCCGCAGCGGTTTGTTACGCAACGACCCCATCCTGTCCGGCGTGGTCAGCAGTATGCGCCAGACTATGTCTAGCGTGGTCTCCGGGCTCGGTGGCAATAATGACACCCTGGCGGATTTAGGCATTAAAACGTCTATCGATTACATGAGCGCCAAGCTTGTCGTCGATGAAAATAAACTACGGGAAGCCCTGCAGCAAGACCCGGATGGGGTAATGAAACTGTTCACCAACACTTCAGATATCGATGCCGAAAAGGGCATCGCCCGGCGGCTTTATGACAACGTAAATAATGCTATGACCCAAATTAGTCAAAAAGCGGGCAGTTACAATGAATTTTCTCAAGTGGACGATAGCCTGATCGGCGAAAAAATTAGTGACATCGACACCCGCATTAATAACTGGGAGCATCGCCTGGTGAATATGGAAGACCGCTACTGGCGCCAGTTTACCGCCATGGAAAAGGCCATCCAGCAGATGAATTCCCAAAGCATGTGGTTAATGCAACAATTCGGTGGCGGCCAGCAATAAACAGGGAGGTTTTATAAATGGCTATACATAATCCATACCAAAAATATCAGCACAACTCGGTTATGAGCGCTTCGCCTGAAGAACTGACTCAAATGCTGTACAGTGGCGGGGTGCGCTTTATTCGCCAGGGCATCGAATGCATTGAAAACAAGGAAGTAGAAAACGCGCATAAGGCCATTGTTAAAGCCCAGGAGATCTATACCCACCTAGCTGATACCTTAAACAACGAAATTGAGCTCGCCAAGCAACTGAGCAGCCTGTATGATTTTATGCTTCGCCAGCTGATGCAGGCTAACAGCCAAAAAGACGCCGCCCTGCTAATGGAAGTACTGGCCCTGGCCGAAGAACTGCGGGACACCTGGCAGGAAGCCATGCAGCACGCCCGCAGGCAAGCCCAAGCCGGTTAACCCGGTATACGACCATGGATACAAAAAATAAATTTGCCGGATTAATGAAAAAAAAGAATGCTTACTTAAAAGAATTTCTCAGGCTTACGGTACTCCAGAAAGAGGCTCTGGCTGCAAGCAATATGGAGCGGTTCAACGAGCTAATGGACGCCAAACAGGCGGTCATTGAACAGGTTGATCTTTTGGACATGGAATTAATTTTACAAAAAAATAATTCCCATTTTGCCTCGGGAGCTAATCAAAAAGCCGAACTGGAACTGGACACCCAAAAATATCTGCAGCAAATTCGCGTACTGGATATAGAAGTCAATGAGTTAATGCAGCAAAACCTCAGTGATACTATTAAATCGATTAATGAACTGCAGGTGGCCAAACGTACCGAAACCGCTTACCGGAACAATGCCCGGGTGGCGCACAGTTATTTTGTCAATAAGCAAAGATAAACTCCAGCAGGAGGTGTAATAGTCCATGCGCGTTGAAGGTATCAGACCGGGTGCCATGCCAGGCCAGGAAAACCAGAAGTTGCCGGAGCTGAAAACGGATTTGCCGGTTAAGAAGGCAGTAGGGGCCTCGTCAACAGCAGCCAACGGGCAACCAGTAGACCGGGAATTCTCCAAGGCTGAACTGGAACAGGCAGTCGAACAACTTAACAATACTATGCAGGCGTACTCCACTAAACTGCACTTTGAAATCCATGAAAAAAGCGGCGAAATAATGGTTAAGGTGCTCAATAGCGAAGACGGCAGCGTGGTCAGGGAAATCCCGCCGGAAAGAACTCTGGATATGGTGGCATATTTCAAGGAGATGCTGGGGCTAATTATAGACAAAATGATATAAATTATGCTTTAGTTAATATAGCTTACTTAAAGAATTAAATACCTTCAGAAGTAACCGGGTCCTAACAACAGCCCGGTTTTTTGCTTGTTATGGTAGTAATAATGTAACCCCATATAGGACCAAGGTACTAAGTATTTTGTTAATTTTCATGTTTTTAACAAATATTTTGTTGAATTCTTACATTTTATACTATATAATTTATTAAACATTCGTATATATAAAATTTAATATGCTTCATGGAGGGCAAACCCGGTGAAAACCGGGGGCGCAAAGCCGTGAGTCTAAGGCACCGCTATTAAGTAGGACTTAAACAGTCAGACAGGCGGGGCTATGATTGTCAGGTTGCAAGTGAGAAGTTTTACGGAAGGTCACTTGTGGCGTTCCTTTTTTGTTTTTATTGGAAAATATTTACTTAATAAATTAAAATACCTTAAGTTTTAAATAATTTTAAGAAATATGCGTTTTTATGAAGGATTAGATAAAATTATGTTGAAATTTGCTTAAGGCAATGGATATATTTTCTTGCGGAGGGTTTTAAGTGAAAATTCTAAACGATGCCCTTAATACTGTTCTGGTTAAACAAATGGATGCCTGCACCACGCAGCAACGGGTAATTGCTAATAATATCGCCAATGTCAATACCCCGGGCTTTAAAAAGTCCACGGTCAACTTTCAGCAGCAACTGCAAGCTGCTTTGGGGAATAGCTCCTTGGGCATGAAAGCGACAAACAAACGCCATATTGCCGGGGGCGGTCTGGACGGGCTTGGAGGGTTGGCACCCCAGATTGTAAAGGTTGATAATACTTCCATGAAAGCCGGCCAGAACAACGTGGACGTCGACGAGGAAATGGTCAACCTGGCCGCCAACACCTTGCTGTACCAGTTTGCTACCAGGGTTAAAAGTGACCGGGCCAATTCCCTAAGCTATGTAATAAAGGGAGGCAGGTAATATGGGCTTGTTTGACAGTTTTAACATCAGTGCTTCGGGCATGACCTCCAACCGTTACTGGGCAGATTTAATTGCCAATAACGTGGCTAATGTTAACAGTACCGGCAGGCCCGGGGATCCCGCCAATAAACCATATCAGCGTCAGGTACCGGTCTTTGAGGCCATGCTGCGGCAAAAACTACTGGCCGGAACCGGCTCTGAAACACGTGGAAGCGGGGTGCGGGTCTCCCGACTGGCTACTGACAACAATGAACCCCGTCTGGTGTATGACCCCGAACATCCGCACGCCGACCCCGAGACAGGGTATGTAGCCTACCCCAACATCAACATCCTAAACGAGATGGTCAACTTAATTTCGGCTACCAGGGCCTACGAAGCAAACGTAACCACCCTGGAAGCAGCCAAAAGCATGTATCTTTCCGCCCTGGACATGGGCCGTTAAATAAATCAGTACAAAGGAGATGCCCAGGATGCAAATAATGCCTATAGCCCTACCAGTAACAAAAGGGACGCTGCCTAAAACAAACCCGGCCAACACCATCGCGGAAACAAATTCCTTTAAAGATGTTTTCGACAAGACCATTAATAACTTAAATGACAAACAATTAAATGCCAACGAAAATGTGCAAAAATTTCTTACCGGGGAAATTCAGGATATCCATACCGTTATGATTGCTATGGAAGAAGCCAAACTTTCCATGCAACTGGCCGTCGAAGTACGCAATAAACTGGTTGAAGCTTACCAGGAACTTTCCCGGATGCAGGTTTAAAATAGTGCATATTGAAGGCGTGGTGAACAGCTGAATGCTGGATAAGCTGCGTCAATGGTGGCAATCGCTTAGGCAGTCGCAAAGAATAACCCTTATCCTGGGCTGCACGCTGATCCTTGTTACCATTGCCGTATTAGCACAACTGATTTTACGCCCTGCTTATACCCCATTGTTTACCGAACTTGAACCATTGGATGCCGGCAAGATAATTGAAGAGTTGGAAAGCGCCAATACGCCTTACCAACTGGCCGATAACGGCAAAACCATCGAAGTACCCGAGGATATGGTATACAGGCTGCGCATCCAGATGGCCAGTACCGGGGTACTGCACAGCAGCGGAGTAGGGTTTGAGCTGTTTGACCAAAAAAAATTCGGTATTACTGAGTTTGAGCAGCATGTGGGTTACCAGCGGGCATTGCAGGAAGAACTCCGACGCACCATTGTGCAGCTTAGCGAAGTTGAACAGGCCCGCGTGCACCTGGTTTTACCCCGGGAAAGCGTATTTTTGGATGACCAGGTAACGCCATCGGCATCAATAGCCCTGAAAATAAGACCCAACGTCAATCTGGGTTCAGACCAGGTGCGGGGCATTCAAAGCCTGGTCATGGGCAGCATCCAGGGCCTGACCCCGGAAAATGTACATATTATTGACATGAATGGCAACATGCTGAACGACACCATGAAGACGAACGAAGAAGAAACCCTATCTGCTTCCTCAATGCAAAGGTATGAACTTAAGAAACAATATGAAAGAGAGCTGGAAAACCGGGTCCAACAAATGTTGAACCGGATTTTGGGACCGGGCCGGGCGGTGGCCATGATCACCGCCGACCTGGACTTTGACCAGCAAGAAACAGTCCGCACCGAACATGGCCCCGGGGCGATACTCAGTGAGCAAAGCGTGATTGAAGAAGGCACTTCTGCTGCCACGGGGGGCGTTCCGGGCATGGATTCGGAAATGCCCGGGGAAACCATGCCTTTTGAGGATAGCGGTACGGGCAACGGTTATTCCAGAGAGCAACAGGCCACAAACTATGAAGTTGACACCACCCAGCAAGTTACGGTAAAAGCCCCGGGCAGCATTCGCAGCTTGTCGGTATCGGTGGTGGTGGACGGCACTTATTTGCCGGCCAACCTGGATAGCATTCAACAGGTGGTAGCCTCGGCAGTTGGCTATAGTGCTCAGCGGGGCGACCAGATGACCGTTTCCAGCATGAGTTTTAATGATGCATCCATACCTTCCTTCGAAGAACCGGCTTCTGAAGTGATACCGCCGGTGGCACTGCCGGTTAGTCCGCTGGTGACCGGCCTAGCGCTGGGAGCACTGTTACTACTAATCCTGGCGGTCGTGTTTTTCCGCCGGCGGGGCAACAAACGCCGGGAGATGCTGCTGGCGATACAGGCTGATGAAGAAGCCCTACTCCGGGCCAAGGAAGAGAAGGCTGAGAAAAAACAAATTGTCCTTGAGGAACCTCAATCCGGTTACCGTTCAGTAATCAAGCAAATAAGCCAAGAAAAACCGACCGAGGTAGTCGAGGTGTTAAAAGTCTGGCTCAGGGAGTAATAACATGCCCAGTGCATCAAAATTAACCGGATTGCAAAAAACTGCCATACTGCTTATCTCACTGGGTGCCGACCTGTCGGCGGAACTGCTTAAAAAGCACTTTCACCAGGAGGATATAGAAAAAATTTCACAGCAAATCACCATGATGGATACCATCCCCAGGGAAATCCAGGATGAAGTGCTGGAGGAATTCGCCCAACTAATCCAAGCCAGGGAATACCTGATGGTTGGTGGTATCGACTATGCCAAGGAAATGCTGCAAAAAGCTATGGGCGACCATAAAGCGTTAGAAATCCTGGATAAAGTTCAGCACTCCATCAAAAACCGTCCGTTTAGCTCACTGCGCAAAACGGACCCGAAGCACCTGTTATCATTTATTCGCGACGAACACCCCCAGATAATTGCCTTAATCCTGAACCACCTGCATCCCGAACAGGCCTCCCTGGTGTTATCGGCCCTAAGCCCGGAACAGCAGAGCGATATCGCCCGCCGGGTGGCCATGACCGACCGCGTATCTCCTGAAATGATGCGGGAGGTGGAAAATATATTGGAGCGCAAACTGTCCGTGTTGGAAACCAGTGAACCCAGTTCCGGGGGTATTAAATCACTGGTGGACATTTTAAACCGGGTTGACCGCGGCACCGAAAAAACCATTTTAGAGGAACTTGAGGTCTCCGACCCCGATCTCACCGAGGAAATACGCAAACTATTATTTGTATTTGAAGATATTGTTAAGCTGCCTGACCCGTCCATACAGCGGGTTCTCCGTGAAGTGGATCCCAAAGACCTGGCCAAGGCGATGCGGGGCACCAACGATGATGTTCAGGAACGTATTTTTAAAAACATGTCCAAACGGGCTTCCGATATGCTGCGGGACGAAATCAAGTACATGGGTCCCATCCGCTTAAGAGATGTGGAAGATTCACAGCAGAAAATAGTGCAAATCATCCGGCGTTTGGATGAGGCTGGTGAAATCGTAATTGCCAGGGGAGGGGAAGATGCCATCATTGCATAGGATAATTCGCAGGAATGAAGGCGCCGGTGAACCGAAGGGACACTATAACCTGGCCCTAAAAACCGAATTCACCTTTGAAACATCCCGTCTAAATAAGCAGCGGGATGAAACATCCGGAAAATATAACGAATTGTCAGACGCCATGCTGCATCAAGCCAAAAAAGAAGCCGCTGCCATTATGGATCAGGCCGGCGTACAGGCCGCGGCCATGCTGGAAGAAGCCCGGCAGCATGCGGCTGCGGAAGTCGAAAAAGTAAAAACAGCTGCGGCCAGGGAAGGTTATGAACAGGGACACCAGTCGGCGCTGGAGACTGCCGGGGAAGAGGCTGCCAGTATCCGCAGCGAAGCCAGAAAAGTGCTGGCCCAAGCCGAAGATATGCGCCGGCAAAAGTTTGAACAACTGAAAGAAGAGCTTTTAAGCCTGGCTATTGAAATGGCCGAAAAAATTGTCACCAGAGAGCTTGAAACAAGGTCCGATGTGGTACTGAGCATCGCCGAAGAAGCTATTTTACTGGCCGGCAGCCGTGAGCATGTGGTTTTATGGATTAATCCTGCTGAATTAGAGGTTTGCCAGACCAGGCGGGAGAGTTTGCTGGCGCTGTTGCCGCCCCGGGCCGAATTGCAGATTATGACCGACCCGGCTATTGAACCGGGCGGTTGTGTATTGGAAAACGAGTACGGCAAAGTAGACGCCAGGCTGTCCAACAGGTGGCAAAACCTGCTGGCCTCCCTCAAGCAAGGGACAGAGTAACTTATGCCTACAGAACACTTAAACCTGGAAATCAATAACTGGCGGGAGAAAGTTCGCCGTACCCGGTTAATTCGCTCCACCGGCAAGGTTAGTAAAGTAATTGGCCTGACCGTGGAGGTAAAGGGGATCTCTGCCGGGGTCAGTGAGGTATGTGATATTTACGTGCCGGGTGAAAAAGAACCCATCAAGGCCGAGGTGGTGGGTTTTCAGGATCACTCTTCGCTGCTGATGCCCCTGGGCGAATTAAGCGGCATCTGCCCGGGCTGCCAGGTGATACCAAGGGGCGAAGCACTTACCGTACGGGTGGGGGACGAACTGCTGGGTCGCGTTCTGGACGGGCTGGGTAGGCCCATTGACGGTCACAGCCTAAAAGTCACCGGTGAATACCCGGTCAACAATGCTCCCCCCGAGCCGCTGGCCAGAAAGCGCATTAAAGACGTATTAACCACCGGTATTAAAGCCATCGATGCCCTGTTAACCTGCGGCCAGGGCCAGCGCATCGGCATATTTGCAGGCAGCGGGGTGGGCAAGAGCACCCTTTTGGGCATGATTGCCCGGTACTGCAGCGCCGACCTGAATGTAATCGCCCTAATCGGCGAGCGAGGTCGCGAGGTGCTGGATTTTATCGAAAACGATTTGGGTCCCGAGGGTCTGTCTCGTTCAGTGGTGGTGGCCGCCACTTCGGACCAGCCGGCGCTAGTCAGGATCAAGGGAGCCCTGGTGGCCAGCGCCATAGCCGAATATTTTCGAGACCAGGGTAAGAATGTGTTGCTGTTTATGGACTCCGTCACCAGGTTCGCCATGTCCCAGCGCGAAATCGGCCTGGCCATAGGGGAACCGCCCACCACCCGGGGTTACACACCTTCGGTTTTCAGCCTGCTGCCCCGGGTGCTGGAGCGCTCCGGCACCTCCCGTAACGGTTCCATCACCGCCTTTTACACGGTGCTGGTGGAGGCCGACGACATGAACGAACCCGTGGCAGACACGGTACGGGGCATTTTGGACGGCCATATTGTCCTCTCCCGGGAACTGGCTTCTCGGGGCCATTATCCAGCCATAGATGTTATGCAAAGCGTTAGCCGGCTGATGCCGGATTTGGTATCCGAAGAGCACAGCCGGGCGGCGGCGCAACTGCGCCACCTGCTGGCCACGTACAAGCAAGCCGAAGACTTGATTAATGTGGGTGCCTACTCCAGGGGATCAAACCCCGAAATTGATGCCGCCATTAAGTACCATGACCGCATTACCAGCTTTTTGCGCCAGGGAGTTAGCGAAAAATCCGCGTTTGATAGCACCGTTGGGCAAATCTCGATGATGCAGGAGTGATAACGATGCGCAAGTTTGATTTCCGTCTTGAACCGGTTTTAAAGCACCGGGAAATTCTAGAGGAGCAGGCCGCCGCCCAAAAGGCCAGTGCGCAAAACGAATACCGACACCATCAGGACATCCTGAACGAGGCCCGGAATAAGCTGGCCGGCGCGACCCGGGACGACCAGGCGCTAAACCCCTTCGATATGTTTAATAAGCTGGCTTATTGTGATTACATGACAAGTGAAGTTAAAAGACGGGAAACCGCGCTAAATGTATCCCGCCATAAACTAGAGAAATGTCGCAAAAACCTGGTAAAGACTATGCAAGACCGGTCGGTAATGGAAAAGCTGCGCGAAAAAAAGCTTAACATCTATAACCAGACCGTCGTGACCGCAGAACAAAAGGAAACCGACGAGATGGCTGTACTGATGTACAATGTGGCTGTAAACAGTTCTGAACCCAGTCTTGACTAATTGCCGGCAGGGAACAGAATTGCACAGATAAATTTCCATGCTGAAAGGGGGTGAACAAAACGCAAGTGCAAAGTAATATTCAGGCCGCCCAAACAATGCAGCCCTGCGGAAGTCCTGCAAGTTCGATTGCAAGGAGTGACGGTTGGCCCAGCCTGGATTTCATGTCCATCCTGCAGGTGATATTTGCCCGCCATACTCTCGCCGCCGCTGGTAAAGAATGCTGCAACTTAGGCTATGGAAAAGAGCAAGCCCAGTCTAGTACCAACCTGCAAACTAATCTGTCTGATCAGTTCTTCCCAGTCACCAGCGACGATACGGCAGACCGGGAAGATGCCGCTGTAGCTATGATAGCCTCAGAACCGGTGCTTATGGAGTTGCTCGCGATGTTACCGGGTAAGCTGCTGCAAAACTGGGAGGCCGGTATGCCGCAGGAAGAAGACGGTTTACCAAATAGCTTTTTACAGGCTGCCCAAGAAGTGCCGGCGTTCAACAATTATATGAATGCGGAAATTAAGGTTGACGAAACGGTTTTAGGGCCGGAAGGTGTCACGACAAAACCAATCATTAGTAACGGTCTGCCAGTGCTGCCAGGTTGGCTTAATCTTACGCAGGAACAAAAACAGCAGCCGCTCCAATTTTTAAACCAGGATCACATCCAACAAACGCTAAAACATTTGGAGCAATACCTGCTGCTAGCTGAAAAACCAACCGCTCCTGCTAGCAATGCAGCCGGGGTAACCCAAAATACAATTGAGGGTGCCGCTACACTGAATAATTTAGCACCCATGGCAGAGCAGCTTTCCAGCATGCTGCGAGATTTGATAAAGAGTCCGTATAACCAAACACCGGACAACAGGTTACAAACCCAGCCGGTATTAGAAAAGATAGCCACAAGCCCAGGCATTAACGTCAGCAACATTAACGTCAGCAACATTAACGTCAGCAACATTAACGTCAGCAACATTAACGTAAGTAACATTAATGTAAAATCCTTAACGCATAATTTTAATTTAAACGAAGCAACAACAGCCACAACCGGTAATGGTGCAGTTAACGGCCTACCCAATGTAAACACAGCATTAGAACCATCTAATAACACACCCCGGGCAGACCTGCCCCAGGTTGCACTAAACAATTTCGATTCAATAGCTACAGTTACCAAATCCATGGGCGGAGAAACGGCACCGGCATCACGCAGTATCGAACAGCCGCTGTTAATGCAACTGGCCGAAGCCATCCGGGGGCAAATTGCCAAAGACGGTCTTGGAAGCACCCACGTCCGGCTGCAATTACAGCCCGAAAGTCTGGGCGAAGTGGTAATCAAATTGGTGTACAAAGACGGTAACGTATCGACCCACTTCCATGCCGCCACCGAAAGCGTTCGCCAAATTATTGAAAGTTCCCTCGGCCAACTGAGGGAAACCCTGGCCACGCACAACATTAACCTGCAGCAGTCCACGGTGACTACCGGAGGTGATCAGGGACGCTGGGCGCAGGAATCAAACCGCGACCAGCAATTTAATCGGCCTGGTCGGCAATCAAGCAACGGGCCCGGCGCCAGAGAAGAAATAGCCTCTGAACCGGTAATTGAAAAGCCAAAAATGATTTATCAGAACCGCGTGAACCATTTTGTATAACCAAGGAGGTGCGACATGACAGAAGCAATCAGTAGCAGCAGCAACGATTATTACCTACCGGATAAGAACAAAACCAAAGAACAACAGGGACTGGCTGATCCCGCAGCTTTCCTGAAAATCCTGGTGGCCCAGATGAAGTACCAGAACCCTATGCAGCCCCAGGATAGCGAAACCTTCATTAGCCAGTTGACCCAGATGGCCTCCATGGAGCAGATGTACAACATGGGTCAGAGTATGGACAAAATGGCTACACAGTACGAGATGGCCCGGTACTTCCAACTTATCGGCCAGCAGGTATCTCTGGTTAACGAGGATGAAATAATAACCGGCCAAGTTGGTGGCGTAACCCTTTTAGATGATCAGCCAACTTTTTACCTGGATGGAGGTTTCAGCGGCGAACATTATACATTGGACCAAGTGATAAACATAACCGGCAACGCTAACGATAACTCACTTTTACCATATCTAGACTTGGTCGACCGTCAAGTTACAGTTATAGACGACAATGTTGAAATTTCCGGGCTAGTAGAAAAGGTGCTCATGCAAAACGGGAACGTGCTCATTACAATAGACGGCTCGGAATACAGTGTGGGACAGATTATTGAACTGCACAGCAGGCCCGAAGAAGAAACAACAACCGTTCCAGAAGTCGAAACCGAAACCACAGAGGAAATAATAACCGAGGTATAAACGAAAGTATGTATACCTCAATGGGCGAAGGGTAGGTGAAATACATTGAACGTCAAGGGGGTGCAGTTCACTCCCGAACCGATTGTTCGGAAAACCGGTCCGGGCGCTACCAAACCCCAAGCCGGCAGTAACGCCACAGGCAGTTTCCAAGATGTTTTGTTTCGGGAACTGGCAAACATTGGGCAAATTAAAGTTTCCGCCCATGCCCAGAAAAGGATGCAGGAAAGGAACATCAATTTGGGCAGTGAGGACTGGCATAAAATAAACGATGCCATGAATAAGGCGGAGGCCAAGGGAGCCAAAAACTCCTTGTTTATTCACGGTGAACTGGCTCTTATTGTCAGCGTAAAAAATCGCACCGTAGTGTCCGCCATCGACGAAGAATCAATAAAGGAGCATGTCTTTACCAATATAGACAGCGCCATATTCACCAAATAAGCAGCCGGACCTTCGGGAGGCTGTGGGCCGCCGAATGAATGAAGTGGCCCGGAAATTAACAGCTTTTAGCCATTTAGTTATCAAGGAGGTTACTATGATCCGATTAATGTATTCCGGGGTGTCTGGAATGCGAAGCCACCAGGTGCGCATGGACATCATCGGCAATAACATATCCAATGAAAATACAACCGCCTACAAGTCTACCAGAGCCGACTTCAAAGACACTCTATACCAGGCCATCGGCGCATCCGGTAACGCCAAAGGAGCCTGCCAGGTCGGCACCGGGGTAGGTATTGCAGGTATAACAAGTAATTTTGACCAAGGGCCGCTTCAGCCCACCGGGCGGAAGCTAGACCTGGCCATCAAAGGTTCCGGTTTTTTTGGTGCGCTGGATACGTATGGTAATTTAAAGTTCACCAGGGATGGGGCATTTTTCTTTGACAAGGCCGGGTACCTATTGAATGCTTCAGGCCTCAATGTTGTCGATGCTGACGGGGAGGCAATTATAATAGAAGACCTGCACGACCGGAAGAAGGTTGAAATCTCAGAGAACGGTGAAATATTCAAGTCCGAGTTTGATTTGGGGACGGGAGAAACCGAATACACCACCCTGGGTCAGATAGGCCTGTTTAATTTTCAAAACGTGCCCGGCCTGTCCAAAACAGGGGATAACCTGTTCCTGGAAAACGATAACACCGGGGAAAGGACATCCAACGCAGAAGGCCCCGATGGTTTCGGCACTATTTATTCCGGGTATCTGGAAGCAGCCAACCTGGACTTGATTGGTGAACTGTCCAACCTTATTGCCACTCAGCGCGGCTACCAGGCCAACGCTAAGGCTTTTATGACTGCGGATGAGGTGCTGCAGGAAACTATTCAGCTAAAACGCTAGGTTTAAATTATAAACATTAAACAAGGAGGGTAAATAGATGATTCGTTCTCTCTTTTCAGGAGTTTCAGGCATGAAAAGCCATCAGATACGCATGGACGTAATCGGTAACAACATCGCTAATGTTAATACAGTCGGTTTTAAAAGAGGCCGAGCCAATTTTGAAGATACACTTTACCAAACCATTAAAAGTTCCAGTAAAACAACCAACCCCGCTCAGGCAGGTCTGGGTACTTCGATTGCTGGCATAACCTCAGATATGAATTCAGGGGGATTGCAGTCCACAGGCAGGGCCCTGGATCTGGCCATTAACGGTGACGGGTTTTTCAGGTTTTCTGATCCCAATAAAAATTATGACGATGTCAGCAACAAATTATACGGTAGAGAAGGTACACTTTATATCGGTAATAATGGCAGTATCATCAATTCTAATGGTTTGAAATTGGTTGCCTACCAGTGGGACAGGGCGCTCGAAACTGCAACGACTGCTCCAGCAGTGACGGCTGACGGACAAATTGAATTGCAGAGGATTAAAGTGGATCCCAATACTCTCCAACCAATAACAACACCTGCTTATCCAATTATACCTGTTGACATTAGTACTGGTATGACAGTAGATGAAATTGTTGATGTAATTAACACTAAAACCAGCAATACCGGAGTCGTTGCCTCTAATACGAATGGCTTTTTAACCTTGGCTTCTGAATTAAATTCACTGGACGGATTTAGAATCGGTGCTATTGGTGCAGGCATAGATTTGGGAACCGGACTAAATGCAAATACAACATATAGCTACGACTCTGCGTCTTACGGTCAACGTCCACTTGAAATTGACCCCGATGATATTCCCGTTGGCAGCATCAAATTTTTAAACGACGGCAGCGTTATCGGATATGATAACCAAGGGAACAACCTGGAATGGACAGACATGGAAGGAAATAAATACGATTCTACAATGATTAAATTATTTACTTTCCCAAACCAGGACGGTCTGGAAAGGGTTGATAAAAACATTTTCACCCTCAGTCCAAGCAGTGGTAAGGAACAAGAAGGCGTATCAGGCACCACTGGTTACGGAACCATTGAATCAGGTTACCTGGAAATGTCCAATGTTGACCTGACGGATGAGTTTTCCACCATGATCACCACCCAGCGCGGTTATCAGGCCAGCGCCAGGATGATTACCATTTCGGACACAATGCTGGAAGAGTTGCTGAACCTGAAACGCTAATAGCCTATTCCGCGCGCCGTGACGGCGCGCGGACAAAACCTATTGCCAGATAATTTAATTCAGAAACATTTGGCGCATACTTGGCCTGAATGAACAACACATATGAAGACTACCGTTAATAACGATTCTTAGGTAGGGTGAGGAAAAATGGCATTCAGAAAACCGAACAAAAAGGAAGTAGGAACAAAAAACGCAAGTACCGCCGCAGAAAAAAAATCCGGCGTAGGTAACCTGGTAGTGTTGTTTGCCATGATGATGGTGGTATTTCTGGTGGGCGCCGGTATGGTCATTGGTTATTTCAGATTCCTGGATCCGGACAAAAAGGAAGCCGAGGCGGAAACAAAAGAACAAGAAGTGGTGATGCAGGCCATGGATTTGGGTGACATGGTGGTTAATCTGGCCGACCAGGACGGCAGCCATTATTTAAAACTTACCATTACCATCGAGCACCCGGTTGATAAGGAAATTGAAGCAAAAATTAATGAAAAAAAACATCTGATTACCGAAACTATTTTACTTACTCTGCGCAGTAAGAACCTGAACCAGGTCCGTCCTCCGGAAGCTATCGACCAATTAAAGAATGAACTTGTGACGGCAGTTAATAATCGCCTGGGCGAGCCGGTCATCGCTAAGATTTATTTTACCGAGTACATTGTGCAGTAAATATTACCGAAAATAGTCCATTAAACTGTGCAGTAAAAAATTGTGCAGTAAACAGTGCAGTAAAATGTCATCCTGAGCGTAGCGAAGGATCTGGGCTTTAAGATTCTTCGCTGCGCCAGCAAACTACTAACTATCGACTACTGACTACTGACTACTGAATTCTGAATTCTAACTACATAAGGGGTTTTAACGTATGCTCTCTCAACGCGAACTGGACGAATTCCTGGGTGATTTCAGTGAAAACAAGACAACGGTTAAAAAGGTGCAGTTTCCTGCACTCAGTGCCAGTGCCGCACTGCCCCAGGCCCGCCTACCCATGGAGTTTGTTGGTGATGTGATTGTAGATATCTGTGCCGAACTGGGCAAGGCAACCCTAACCGTAAAAGAAATTCTTAATATCAAGGAAGATTATATTATTGAACTGGAAAAGGCGGCGGGAGACAATATTAACCTTAAGGTAAACGGCCAGGAATTCGCCAAGGGTGAAGTGATTATCATCGGCAATAACTTGGGCATCCGGGTGGACCGGATTCTTGAACTGGGTCATTCCAAAACCAACAAGGAAGCTAAATAAATGGATAAAGAATTACTGGCCGCACTAATTCGGATTATCATTTTACTGCCCTTGATTTGTGTGCTGGCTTACCTTACTGTACGTTTCGGCCTGGGTCGATCAAAACACTTGGCGGCTTACGGCGCCGGTAAAAGGATGCGGGTATTGGAACAGGTATCTATGGGGCCCAAATGCGGGTTAACTCTAACGCAGGTGGGTGATAGGTATATGCTTTTCGCCCACCAAGAAAACTGCATTATCCTGGTGCGTGAAATGGATCAACCGCCGGAGGAAATTAGTGCGGCCGCCCAGGCCGTGCCGGGCCTGGCCCAAGTAATTCAGGGCATTCGTACCAAGCGTAGAAAATAAGACCGGCAGTAACTGATTAATGCTAAAAGAAATGCAACAAGGCGGGAGAAATATTGACAACTAACTGCTGGAAAAAGAATATGCTATTCCTGGCATTGCCGGTTCTATTAACCATCTTATTCCTGGAACCGCTTCCGGTGTCGGCCCAGCCGCTGCCGGGCATAGACCTAAATATTCAGCCCACCGATGAGCCGGGGCAAGTGGTAAACAGCATTAAGATACTGCTCATGTTCACCCTGCTTTCCCTGGTGCCGGCGATCCTGCTGATGATGACCAGTTTTACCCGCATCATCGTGGTTCTTTCATTACTACGTACCGCCATAGGCACCCAGCAGGCACCGCCCAACCAGGTAATCATCGGCCTGGCTCTGTTTTTAACCCTATTTGTGATGGCCCCGGTGTTTACGCAGGTTAATGAACAAGCTGTAGAACCGTACCTAAATGATGAAATTTCCCAGGAGCAGGCTTGGGATAACGCATACAGCCCGCTGCGCTCATTCATGCTCCGCCAGACCAGGGAAAAAGACCTGGCCTTGTTTGTAAACCTGGCTGAAATAGAAAGGCCCAACAGCCCCCAAGATCTTCCGGCCCGGGTGGTGATGCCGGCTTTTGTAATCAGTGAATTGAAAACAGCTTTTCAAATTGGTTTTATGATTTATATTCCTTTTTTGGTTATTGACATGGTGGTGGCCAGCACCCTGATGTCGATGGGGATGTTCATGCTGCCGCCGGTCATGATATCACTGCCTTTTAAGATCTTACTTTTCGTGATGGTAGACGGCTGGCACCTGGTGGTTAAAACCCTGGTGGAGAGTTTTTAGGGGGGTTACGATTTGACCGAAAGTTTTATTATCGAACTAGTACGGGAGGCCATCATGATGGTCTGTATTATCGCCCTGCCACCGCTGGTGGTTGCGCTGCTGGTAGGCCTGGTGATTAGCATCATGCAGGCCGCCACCCAAGTACAGGAGCAGTCGCTTACTTTTGTGCCCAAAATAATTGCGGTTTTTTTAACCCTGGCCATTATGGCCCCCTGGTCAATTCGGATTATGATTAGCTTTACCAACCGAGTGTTTAACAGGATTCCCGATTTGCTCAGGTAAGGAGTGCGGGTATTGCCGGATATTGAACAATTGGCCTTATTTTTTCTGGCATTGGCAAGAATTACAGCCTTCTTCATTGCTGGACCGTTTTTTTCGTTACGCAACATCCCGGCAACAGTTAAGGTTGGCCTATCACTAATGGTTGCATTAACCGTTTTCCCGCTCATCGGCCCCGAATACGAGGCTGCCTCGCTGGACGGCTGGGCATACATTTTTGCCTTGGTACGAGAAACACTGGTGGGCCTGGCCATAGGTTACACAGCCAGTTTGCTGTTAGTGGCAGTGGTTTACGCGGGCAGCCTGATGGACATACATATTGGATTTTTTATGAGCCAGATTTTCGACCCTTTATCAGGCAGCATGGCCGGGATCCTCTCCCGGTTCATGTACCTGTTGGGCATGGCGGCTTTGTTGGCCTTTAACGGTCACCACCTGATTATTGCCGCGCTGGTAAATAGTTTTCAACTGGTACCGCTGAACACCGCCCAGGTAACTGGCGCATCAGCTCTGTTTTTGATTAAAATTTTTGCCCAGATGCTCACCATCGGCGTGCAAATTGCAGCTCCACTGGTAGCGGTAATGCTGATTATCGATGTAACTATGGGCCTGATAGCCCGGACCGCACCGCAGATAAATGTTTTTATGCTGGGGTTTCCCGTAAAGATTACTGCCGGGCTAATCACCTTAAGCGTAATGGTGCCGGTACTGGCCCGCATTATCTATTCACTTTGCGACATTATTGAAAAAGACATCACCATCCTTTTGAAGGGATTGACCTGATGGCCGACAATAATTCAGCCCAGCAAAAGACCGAACCACCGTCACCAAAAAAACTTAGCGACGCGCGCAAAAAAGGTCAGGTACCCAAGAGCCGTGATCTTAGCGCCGCGCTGATATTACTGGCGGCCCTGGCCACCATCGCGCTAACCAGGGATAACATCGTGCTTTCCATGGAGCGATTGCTGCTGGATTATTTCCGTGCCGGCATGACGGTAGGCCTACCGGCGGAAAGCCTGCCTTACCAGGGGTTCTGGTTCCTGGCCCGCATGGGTACGGTGCTGCTGCCGCTTTTTGCGGTGATTATGGCTATGTCGGTAGCGGCTAACGTGGCGCAGGTTGGGGTGATGTTCTCACCCCAGGTGTTACAGCCTAAAATGGAACGTCTTAACCCGGCTCAGGGTATTAAGCGGATTTTTAGCCTGCGCAGCCTGTTCGAACTGGCCAAAAATTTGATTAAGGTCATTATCGTGGCCGCTGCAGTTTATTTAGTGATTAAATCAAGGTTACCGGAAATGCTGCTGATTTATTTTAAAACGCCGGCCCAGTTAATTGAATTAATCGCCGAAGCCATGCTAATTGCCGCCTTTACCGGCGGGGGAGCCTTTTTGGTGGTTTCAGTGTTCGACCTAATGTTCCAACGCTATGAACATACGAAAAATTTGCGCATGACCAAACAGGAAGTTAAAGATGAAATGAAACAAACCGAGGGGGATCCACAGGTTAAATCATGGCTGCGGCGCCGCCAACGTGAGATTATTGTAAACGCCATCCGCCGGGAGGTACCGCGGGCGACAGTGGTAATTACCAACCCCACCCACCTGGCCGTTGCGGTCAGGTACGACGAAAAGGAAATGCCTGCCCCAATGGTTACTGCCAAGGGCGCCGGCGACCTGGTTCAGGTCATGAAACGGCTGGCCCGGCAAAACAAAGTCGCCGTGGTGGAAAACCCGCCGGTGGCCCGAACGCTTTACAAGAACGTAGAAGTAGGTCAGGAGATTCCCATGGAACTTTACCAAGCTATTGCGGAAGTTATTGCTATGGTCTACAAGCTAAAAGGCAAAGCTGTGTAGTTTGGTGCCAGGTGTTGCAAGTTGTAAATCTTAGATTTGCAACTTGCAACACCTGGCACCAAGCAAGGCTTGGGCTTGGACTTGGACTTTGAATCGAGTTGGAGGAATCTGTTTTGCCCACTTTTACCAGGGCCGGTATCACTTCACAGCTGAAAAAAAACACTGATATTGCCATAGCATCGGCCATCCTGGGCATTGTACTGATGATTATTATCCCGCTGCCGCCGCTGGCGCTGGATTTCTTTCTTACCATCAGCATTACCCTGGCGCTGGTAATTATAATGATTACCATGTTCACCGTCGAACCGCTGCAGTTTTCGGTTTTTCCGGCCCTGCTGCTGGTGACCACGCTGTACCGGTTGGCGCTGAACATCTCATCTACCCGGCTAATCCTGGGCGAAGCAGAAGCAGGCCGCATTATCGACGGTTTTGGCCAATTTGTGGTGGGCGGCAACTATATTGTAGGGGCCATCGTTTTTACCATTATCACTGTCATTCAATTTGTAGTTATTACCAGCGGGGCGGGCCGGGTTTCCGAAGTGACAGCCCGGTTTACCCTGGACGCCATGCCGGGCAAGCAAATGAGCATTGACGCTGAATTCAACAGCGGTTTGATTAGCGAAACCGAAGCCCGGGACCGCAGGCGCAAGTTGCAGCGTGAAGCAGACTTTTTCGGCGCTATGGACGGTGCCAGCAAGTTTGTACGCGGCGACGCCATCGCTGGTATTGTCATTATTGTCATTAACGTAATCGGTGGTATTACCATCGGGGTACTGCAAAAGGGCATGGCCATGATGGAGTCCGTTCAGGTATACACCATCCTGACCATTGGCGACGGCCTGGTGTCACAGCTCCCGGCATTACTTATTTCCACCGCCTCGGGTATCTTAGTCACCCGGGCCACCACCGACTCGAGTTTTGGCACCGACTTGGCTAACCAGTTTTTGAACTTTCCTAAAGTTTTATTTGTGGTAGCAGGATTTCTGCTGATTATCGGCCTGATTCCGGCCATGCCCACTTTTGTATTTGCCATTCTTGCCGGGGCGTTAGGGTTTGTTGGCTACTCACTGCTTAACGAGCAGAAAAAAACCGAGCTGCAGGACAGGGAAGAAACAGCCCGGAAGAAGGTTCAGGAACACCGCGAACCGGAGAACGTCATGCAGTTTTTGGAAACTGACCCGCTGCAGATTGAAATTGGCTATAACTTAATACCATTAACTGATGAAAGAAACAACGGTGATCTGCTGCAAAGGCTGACCTCGGTAAGGCGCCAATGCGCCACTGAAATGGGTATTTTTGTTAAACCAATTCGCATCCGGGATAATTTGCAGTTACCACCCAACCAATACGTTTTTAAACTTCGGGGTGAAGAAATTGAAAAGGGTGAACTGATGCCCGGCCAGTATCTGGCCCTTAACCCCACTAACCAGGAAATGAAAATTAGCGGCATCCTCACCACCGAGCCAACCTTTGGGTTACCGGCCTGGTGGATAACGGCAGATAAAAAAGAACAGGCCGAAATAAACGGTTTTACAGTGGTCGACTGCTCCACCGTACTGGTTACTCACCTGACCGAATTTATTAAAAAATATGCCCACGAACTGCTTGGCCGCCAAGACGTTAAGGAACTGCTGGACGTAGTGCGGGAAAACAATCCGGCTGTGGTGGACGAGCTGGTGCCGGATCTGATGACCGTAGGCGAGGTGCAGAAAGTATTGCAGAACCTGCTGCGCGAGTTCGTACCGCTTAGGGACATCATCACTATCCTGGAATCTTTGGGAGATGGGGCGCGGCTAAATAAAGACATGGACTTTTTAACCGACCACGTGCGCCAGTCCCTGTCCCGCGGCATCTGCCGGCGACTGTTGAACCAGGATAACAAACTGCAGGTAATTACGCTGCACCCCAAACTGGAGCAACTACTGGCCGACTCGGTGCAGGCCACCCAGTTGGGCGCCTACCCGGTGCTGGAACCACGGCTGGCCAGGCAGGTACTGGATAACATTGCTGATACTATCGAAAAAGCCGTCGCCAGGGGATTTGCGCCGGTATTGCTTAGTTCACCGCGCCTGCGGCTACCCCTGAGACGGTTTATGGTCAGGCAATTGCCGGCAACAGCGGTACTCTCCATGAACGAAATTATACCGGAAATTGATATTGAAGCGGTGGGGACGGTGGTTATGAGTGAAGATTAAAAAAGTTGTGGCAGCCGATATGCAGCAAGCGATGCAGCAAATCCGCCTGGAACTGGGGGATGATGCCATCATTATTAATTCGGTACGGGAACCTTTAAAGAGCGTCAGGCAACTTTTGGGCCGGCGCAACATTGAGGTTACGGCAGCAGTAGACGATGCGCCGGTAAATACACCGGAACCCCAATTATTAGCCCCGGAGTCACCCGCACTATTGCCGGAGGAGGGAACAGTGCGCACCAGGCCCGCTCTTAAACCTGGCCCGCCTGAAGCTAGGCTGGAACGGGTTATTCCCGGTCGCATAGTACCGACCAGATTACCGGAACCTATTCTGACGCTGACCAGCGAAACTGAAAACAGCTGGTTCAAGACGATCCTGCAACAGGAGTTGGATAAGGAGGAGGCCGGCTTGGATAACAATATAACAACCAAGTGGAAAAAAATCTTACGGCAAATCGAAGTCAATGATTCAGTCACTGATATTCTTTTTAATGATTTCAACCTGGATATTGAACAGTTGGGCCTGCCCCCCGAAGATATTATCAGGGTATACCTCCGGGAGCAGCTCATCAAACTGCTGAGACCGGCCTACGAAAGAAAAAACGGGGCCCGCATAAATACCTTTATTGGGCCCACCGGGGTAGGTAAGACCATGTCCCTGGTGAAACTGGCCACTCGCAGCAAAGTGGTGGAGAAAAAGCAGATTGCCATGATCGCGGTTTACAACCACCGTTTCGGAGCAATGGAAAAGCTAAATTACTACGGCAATATTATTGGTTCCCCGGTAGACGTGGTCATGACGCCGGCCGAACTGGCCCAGGCCGTTGATGCCCACCGGGATAAGGATATTATTTATATTGACACCGAGGGCAGGCCATCCATGAACCGCAGCCAGGTGCTGGAACTGCACTCCTTTATCGGTGCGGTAAGTGAACCCCAGAACCTGCACCTGGTGCTGAGCACATCCACCAAAAACCTGGATCTGATTAGAATTGCCAATGATTTCAGGTCTGTGGGTTATAACAAGATTGTGATGACCAAAATGGACGAGACAGATACCTATGGCGCCATGCTGAACCTGGTATGCAATACCGGGGTGCCGGTGACCCACGTGACCAACGGGCAAAACGTGCCCGACGACATAGAACGTTTGTCTCCCAAACGATTTGCAGAAATATTACTCGGGAGCGTTGTGCTGGATGAGGATTATCAAACATAACACCTTTAACGAACCGGTAGACCGGGACAGCGAAGCGGTACCGGCCTGGGGGCCCCGGGTTCTTACCATTACCAGCGGCAAAGGCGGCGTTGGTAAAACCAACCTGTCGGTTAATCTGGCCATTGCCTTAACCCAGCTGAAGCAACGGGTAATTATTTTCGACGCCGACCTGGGCCTGGCCAATGTGGATGTACTGCTGGGGGTAACTCCGCCCTTTAACCTTTACGATCACCTGTATAAGGGGATACCCATAGAGGATGTTTTAACACCCGGCCCCGGAGGGATTAGAATTATATCCGGCGGTTCCGGTTTTCTAGAACTGGCCTGCCTGACGTCCCAACAGCACTCTCGATTGCTGGAAGGCCTAAATAAGCTAAACGAGCTGGCCGATTTTATTATTATTGATACCGGGGCCGGTATCTCCAAAGAAGTGCTGGCCTTTTGCGCCGCGGCAGACGAAGTGCTGGTCGTGGTAGCCCCGGAACCGACTTCCCTGGCCGATGCCTATGGTTTAATCAAGGTCATCGACAGGTTTAAACTGCACCGCGATGCTTACTTAATAGTCAACCAGTCGCATAGCGAAGGGGAGTCTCTGGACACCGTAAACCGGCTCAGGGTACTGGCCGGCAAGTACTTGTCCGTCAAGGTCAATTACTTGGGCGACATACGCTTTGACCCCTGCGTCAGCCAAGCGGTTAAAAAACAACAGCCGTTTTTACTTTACAACTGCGCTGCTGCGGCAGGGGTAAAAAAGATAGCCCATGCCATTTTACATAAAACAATGGCAACGGAACAGCAAACAGAACAGGGGCTGCCGGGCTTCATTAGCAAATTAGGCAGGCTCTTTAGATAACCGGAGGGTTTTACATTGGCGGAACGGGGTTACCTGAGCATGACCCAAAAAATACAGGTCAGCAGGGACGGTAAAACATGGTTTAATTCCAGCATCCAGGATTTAAGGCCAGAAACCTTTAGTATTACCACCCCCTACCTAAAGGAACGCCCCCTGGTGGTGTTTAGGGGGGACCATGTTGAAGTAAGGTTTTTTAAGGGTGATTGCAGTTACCATTTTAAAACCCTGGTTACCGGCGAAGCCAAGGATAATATCAGACTATTGAGGCTGGCCTATCCCGAACAAATAACCAGGATTCAGCAAAGAATGCACGTGCGTCTGCCGGTGGCCTTGAATGTAGATTACGCACCGGTTAAGAGAGACGCCGGCGGCAGGGATAGCCCGGACTTCACCAGGGCCTCTTCAGTTGATATTAGCGGCGGTGGGATGAAATTGGCTGTGCGTCAGCCCGTCGGAGAAAAAGAACTGCTGCTGCTAAAGTTTAACCTGCCGCTTAAAAACAAGCCGGAATACCTGGAACTGCCCGCACGGGTAATCCGCTGCACCATCATTGACTTGAAAACAAAAACATACCATCTGGGCTTAAGATACGATAATATCAACCGGCGCCAGCAGGATATCATCGTGCGGTTTATATTTGAAAAGATGGCGCTGCAAAAACGATTACTGTAAGTCATTTGAACTCTCACTTAGACGTAGACGGGTGGTGAGCATGTGGAATTTCTAGATACCTGGGACAAATTCAGTAAAACTCAGGATCCTGATGTCAAAGAACAACTGATTCTGGAACACCTGGGTTTGGTTAAATACCTGGCCGGCCGCTTGACGGTAAACGCACCGCCCACCATGAACCAGGAAGACCTGGAAGGTTACGGCGTTATTGGGCTGCTGGACGCTATTGAAAAGTATGACAGCCGCCTGGGTACTGAGTTTAAGAATTATGCCTACACCAGAATAAGGGGCTCCATGCTGGACGAAATAAGAAAACAGAATTGGGTCCCGCGCAGCAAATGGCAGAAATTCCACGAGATGAACACGGTTAAAGAAAACCTGATGCAAAAAGGTAAGCCGGCAGGGGAAGGTGAACTGGCCGCAAAACTGGGTGTAGATAAAACCAGGGTCAGGCAATTGGCTGCCGAATACAGCACCGCGTTTCCTGTCTCTTTGGACGAAAATGCCGGGGCCGAGGGGGAAGGGGTATTGGCAGATGTAATAAGCGACCCCTGCAGTCCCGACCCGCTGGATATGGTGGCCGACAAAGATGAAAAGAAAACCCTGGCCGAAGCAATTAAAGAACTGCCGGAAAGAGACCGGCTGATTCTGGCCCTGTATTACCAGGAGGAACTAACGCTTAAAGAAATTGGCGCTGTACTGGAAGTCACTGAATCAAGGGTCTGCCAGTTACATTCCAAGGCACTGCAAAAGATGCGTGAGAAATTGTACGTAAAAGTATGCCAGCCTGGCATAAGGAAAGGTGCCAGTTGTTGAAAGGGCTTTGGTGCCAGGCTTTGGTGCCAGGTGTTGCAAGTTGCAAGTTGCAACACCTGGCACCGGGAAGGGGTGAAATTATGATAAGGGGTATTTATTCCAGTGCTATGGGCATGAATGTTCAATCGGCCAGGTTGGAAACCGTTTCAAACAATCTGGCTAACGTGAGTACCCCGGGCTTTAAAAAAGACCATGTGCTGGTACAGTCTTTTCCCCATCTGATCCAGTTAAGCACCCGGCGACCAGATTCCCTGCCGGGTGCTTGGCAAAGAGAAGTACTGGGGGTTACCGGTGCCGGGGCGGCGGTGTCGCAGGTGGTAACCAATTTCTCTCAGGGGTCACTGCGGGAGACGGGCAACCCGGCCAACCTGGCCCTTACAGGTTCGGGGTACTTCGTACTGACCGATCCGGAAAATGAAGATGCAATTTTCTATTCCCGAAACGGCAGCTTTCAGGTTGACAGCGAAGGATACCTGGTTAATGACCACGGCTACCGGCTTATGGGTGACGGTGGTCCCGTGCAGTTGGAAGAAGATCCGGTTAACTTTACCGTTGATGAAAGTGGCAACATAACTGAAAACGGTACCGTCAGCAACACCATCTATGTGGTTGATTTTGAAAATCCGTCTAATTTACAACGGGAAGGACGCGACTTTTACCGGGCTGGGGAGCAAGAACCACAACCGGTGGAGACTCCGGCACTGGTACAGCGCTACCTGGAAGGGGCCAACGTAGACCTGGTGGAAGAAACAGTTAACTTAACTACCGCTTCCCGGGCCTACGAAACCGGCCAGAAAATTATCCAAGCCCAGGACGGCATGCTGGGCATGGCTATTAACAGCGTTGGGAAACTTAGATAGTAACTGCCCTAAAAATAAGCGTTGGGAGATGTCATCCTGAGCGTTAGCGAAGGATCTGGGCTTTAAGATTCTTAGCTGCGCTCAGAATGACAGGCTTAATGACAAGGTTCTTCACTTGTTGTATTCATAGCAATGACATAAAACAGCAAGGAGTGATGAATGATGCTGGGAACACTGTATAACGGCATGAGCGGCCTGTCCGCGCACATGCAAAAACTTGACGTTACCGGCAACAATATCGCGAATATCAACACCACCGGTTATAAAAAGCAAGCGGTAAGTTTTTCCGACCTACTGCGCCAGCGCATGGCTACCAGAGGTCTGCCGGTGCTTGAAAACGGTACTGTTAAACCTTCACTGGGCAGCGGTACCAAGGTTTCGGCCGCTACCCGGCTGTTTGAGCAAGGATTGTTAGTATCAACGGGACGGGACCTGGATTTGGCCATTGAAGGCAACGGTTTTTTCCGGCTAAGCCGGGAAGACGGCAGCGTTTTTTATACCCGGGACGGTAGTTTCCATACCGACGCTAACGGGCGCATCGTTAACAGCCAGGGCTACCTGCTGCTGGATGCGGAACTGCCGGAAAACTTCAGCGACCTCTCCGTTGACGATCAAGGTAACGTAGCCTGCCTGGACGATACAGGTACGGTAATAGAAATTGGGCAAATTGAAATTACTGTTTTCTCCAACCCGGCCGGTTTAAAGGAAGCAGGCGAGAATTTGTTCTTAGCCACCGAATTCAGCGGTGAGCCTGTAACCACAACTTCGGGCGAAGAGAATGCAGGCATCGTCAGGCAAAGTTATCTGGAAAATTCCAATATAGACCTGACCCTGGAAATACAGTTTATGATTGAAGCCCAACGGGCATTTGAGCTGAACGCACGTTCCGTAACCACAGCCGACCAGCTCTGGAGTGTTACAAACAATCTACAAAAGTAATTAAAGAGGACAATTGAAATACAGGTGATGCTATGGAACTGGCAAGAAATGCAGATGACATACATGTCGGTATAGGTGAATACAGGGTAGTCGCCAATCCCGGCCGTCTGGTCACTTTGGGATTGGGTTCATGTGTGGGAATAGGCATGTGGGATCCGGTAGCTAAAATAGGCGGCCTGTTACACATCATGCTGCCCAACAGCAAAGAATTCACTAAGTTAAATAAAGTAGAGAAATACGCCGACTTGGGGATACCCATGATGTACCAGGAAATGCTGGGGCTAGGGGCTAGCCGCTACAGGCTCACAGCTAAACTGGTAGGCGGTGCGCAGATGTTTTCCGGGTTGGATAAAAACCAGCTTTTCAATATAGGCGAACGCAATGTAAAATCATCAAGGTTGCTTTTAAAAGATTTAAATATTGCCATTACAGGTGAAGACGTGGGGGGCAACAGGGGCCGCACCATGTATCTGGACGTCTATAGCGGCCAGGTGTTGATTAGAACCCTGGGCAAAGACATCAAGGTATTATAGGAAAATGGTGATAACATAACATGGAATTCGGGGCTTTTAAAAACAGGGTATTGACATCATTTCACCTGGACTTGAACAGCTACAAAGAAAAACAATTGAAGAGGCGCCTGGATTCGTACCTGTCTAGGCTTAAAATGGCTAACTACGGTGAGTTATTCAACCGGATGACCGCCAATCGGGTTAGTTACGAAGAATTTCTTGATTACCTGACCATTAATGTATCAGAATTCTTCAGGGATCCGCAGCGGTTTAGCGATTTACAAAAAGAGCACTTGCCTGAACTTATCAATAGCCGCAACAGTGTTAAAATTTGGAGTGCAGCCTGTTCCAACGGCTCAGAACCCTACTCATTAGCTATAATCATGGAGGAATTGGGGTTATCCGGTAGAAGTAAAATCATAGCCACTGATATTGACCGCCAAATTTTAAACAAGGCAGAACGGGCCACCTACTCCAAGGAAAGTCTGAAAAATGTCAGCGCGGCCAGGTTGGAACGTTTTTTTAGCCAGGCAGGCACATCTTATGCACTCAAGGAAGCACTCAGGCGCAAAGTTACTTTCCGGCACCATGATTTACTGTCCGGTGAATATGATAACAATTACGACCTGATTCTCTGCCGCAACGTAACCATTTATTTTACCAAAGAGGCCCAGGAAGTTATATACCGGCGTTTTAATAACTCACTAACTAACGGAGGCCTACTTTTTATCGGCGGCAGCGAAATGATTTTTAACTACAAAGAGCTGGGCTTTGAGAAACTGTCCACTTGTTTTTACAGGAAAAGCGCGCCCCATAACAAACCTAAAATATAATTCCAGGCTGCCTACGAAAGGGCTGAGGGATAATGGCAGAAAGATTTTTGTCCAAAATGCAAATGGACGCGTTACAGGAAATAGGCAACATCGGTATGGGACACGCGGCTACATCTCTATCTGAGCTGCTGGACAGCAGAATAGACATGGGGGTGCCGCAAGCCAATTTTATTCCCTTTGACAAAGTCATCGAAATTATTGGCGGCTACGAAGAACTGGTTTCCTGCGTTAGCCTTAACCTGGGCGGTGATGTGAAAGGAATTGTGTTCTTCATTTTTGATGAAGCCAGCACATACAGACTGGTGGACATGCTGACAGGACGTGATGACAGCTCAACCACTGCACTGGATGAAATAGCCACCTCCACTATCAATGAGATCGGCAATATACTTACTGGTGCCTTTGTATCGGCCATTAGTAACTTAACCGAACTGCGCATTAACACTTCGGTACCGATATTTGCCTTCGACATGCTCGCAGCGGTGTTTACCTCACTGATGTTGGAAACCGGCAGACCGATAGAAGACAGTGTGCTAACCATAGAAACACAATTATTTAAGGACGATAAGGAGGTACGCGGATATTTCTTTTTGCTTGCCGAGACAGAATCAATTTCCAGGCTTTTTGCCACATTGGGTCTGGAACCTTAAATTGAACGGAGGAAGAACATGTCAATAAAAATTCTTATTGTTGACGACGCAACGTTCATGCGCATGATGATCAAGAATATCGTGGCCAAAAACGGGTACGAGGTTGTGGGCGAGGCTGAAAACGGCTCCGAAGCCATCAGGCTATACTCCGAACACAAACCCGACCTGGTAACCATGGACATCACCATGCCGGAAATGGACGGCATTGAAAGCGTCAAGGCCATCAAACAAATTGACCCCGGCGCCAAAATTATCATGTGCAGCGCTATGGGCCAGCAGTCAATGGTTATGGAAGCCATCCAAGCCGGAGCGATGGACTTTATCGTCAAGCCCTTTAAGCAGGATCGCATACTACAGGCGATAGACAGGGTTATGAACAGGTAAACCGGGGGTTATTATGCAGGAAATTCTTAGCCAAGGCGAAATTGACTCGCTTTTACAAGCAATTAGTACCGGTGATATTCCAGTGCAGGACGCGGAAGCATCCACCTCGTCACCCAAGGTCAAGGGTTATGACTTTCGACGTCCCAACAAGTTTTCCAAAGAACATTTGCGCACCCTGGAAATGCTGCACCAGCAATTCGCCAGGCATTTGTCAAGCTTTTTGTCGGGCTACTTAAGGACTAATATTAATATTGAATTAGCATCCGTGGGTCAAATTATATACGATGAATTTATTCGTTCTGTGCCTACGCCCACTATATTAACGGTCTTTGACCTGGAACCGTTAAACGGTTCCGCGATCATGGAGGCTAACACGGGATTTGTTTTCCCCATTATCGACTTAATGTTTGGGGGGAACGGTTCAGCCAACGACCTAAACAGGGAACTGACTGATATCGAAATCCAGGTGACCAGAAAAATGATGGGCCGAATCCTTGAGTTTTTGGCCCCCACCTGGCAGGACATTTACGAAATCAAGCCGGAAGTACGCGCCATAGAAACCAATCCCCGGCTGCAACAGCTCTACTCACCCAACGAAGTGGTGGCTTTACTGACTTTTACAGTGACGGTGGGAGAAAACGACCAGGGCATGATTAACTTATGTTTGCCGTATATCATGCTTGATCCCGTGATAGCTAGGTTATCGGTACGCCAGCAGTTTATCCGCCAATTTGCTTCGGGTACCGAGGAGAATTACAAAAAGATTGTACACTGGTTACACCTGTGCAAATTGGATGTTACCACGGTAATCGGTGAGGCCACAATTACCGTGGATGATTTTCTGAAGCTTCAATGCGGTGATGTTGTCGTTTTGGACAACGATGTGCACCACGACCTGGATGTTTACATAGGTGATTCCTTAAAACTTGGCGCCCAGGCGGGCTCGGTGGGAAGCAATATGGCCATACAAATCGTTTCGCTCAATGAAAGGGAAGGTTAGTATGACTGATGATGACAAGTTACTACAGCAGGATGAAGTTGATGCTCTAATAAAAGCTGCCCAAACCGGGCATGAACCCCAAATTGAAGATCTTAACCACAGCGAATCGGATATTGCACCCGAAATGAATGCTGACAGTTTAGAAGCTGCGCAACCGGACGAACCGGCTGCACCCGTGGATTCGTCTGTTACAGATCCGGCCGACTCGCTGACAGCCGAGGAGATTGACGCCCTGGGCGAGATTGGCAATATATCCATGGGTTCTGCGGCCACTACCCTTTCGCAGTTGTTGAATAAACGGGTGCTGATCACCAGCCCGACTGTTACTACAACCAATAAAAATAGTTTTTTAAAAGGGTTTAATATGCCCTATCTGGTGATTAAGATTAAATTCAAGCAAGGTTTTGAAGGCTACAACGTCCTGATTATTAAACAGCAGGACGCTATTGTAATGGCTAATTTAATGATGGGCGGTGACGGGACAGACTTGCCCGAAGAAATTTCAGAGATGGAAATTAGCGCCGCCTCTGAAGCCATGAATCAGATGATCGGTACGGCATCCACCTCCCTGGCGGATCTGCTTGGCACTAATATAAATATTGCTCCGCCTGAGACGTCACTGGTCAAGGAAGCAGCTAAACTGGAAATAGACTTGCCCTTTACCGACCCCATTGTGGTCATATCCTTCAGGATGAATATCGAAAACTTACTGGATACAAATATAATGCAGGTTATTGATCTACCTACCGCCCGGGAGCAATCCGAACTGTTATGGAAAAGTTTCAGCGGATTGGATGACGATGAAGAGACTGACATAGCAAATGAGGAAGCAGGATCTACGACCGAGCTGCAGGAAATAATTTTAGATACGCCGGAAGAAAATGCGTATACCGAACCAGCAACGCCGCAAACACTATACCAGATGCCCTCTTACAGTGGTACACCGGCACCGCAAGTAGACCAGGACAAACTTAATCTGCTGCTGGATATACCGCTAACGGTGTCCGTGGTACTGGGCAGAACCCAAAAACCAATTAAGGACGTTCTGCAGATGACACCCGGAGCCATTGTGGAATTGGAAACTTTAGTAGGCGAGCCGGTGGAAATACTAGTTAACGGCAAATTGGTGGCACGAGGGGAAGTGGTTGTGGTAAACGAGAATTTCGGCGTCAAAATAACCAACATCATTTCCGCCCGGGACAGGATTAGCACACTGAACGCCGAGCCTGGTCTGATATAACAGATTCACCAAAATCAAAAGGGTAAGCACCAATTCAACAAATTAGTGCTTACCCTTTTATTTACACTCTAATTTATTTACACTCTAAGAATGCCTTGCTTTATTAAGACCGTGCTCATAATTCAAAACTTGTTGATTACTAGTCCGGTTATTAGTTTAGGGTAAAAGAAAGTTGATTTTTGGGGCATCTTTTCCCCATTTTCAGCTACCGTTGTCACTTCAGCTATGCCGGTGGGGTTCATTAGGAATGATGCCCTGCACCTGCCCTCTTCCACTGCCTGGACAGCTTCCCCGGCATCCCTGGTGTACTGCACAGCCGCACCGCCGGCCAGAGCATCCTGCCCGATGCCCATAACATTATCCAGGATTAACTTCTGCAACACCGAAACGTCCAACCGGCACCAGGCCGGGGAACGATCAGCCGGCATTTTTTGTTCAATTATTTTTTCGTCCTTCAACTGCAACACAAAAAAGTTTCCAGCCCCGGTATAAAGGCCGAAAACCCAACCGTTCTTGTTCCCGCCGGGGCTGTCCAAACCGACCTTTTTTGCCATATACGCCAGCACCCCGTCTACATCACGCTCTGAGACCCTCTCCACCAGGAAGTCCTGCTGCAGCGCCTCCAGCAACTCGTCAGGTTCTACCTTTGCAGATACAATTAACCGGTGCGTGGGCAACACGACCAGTCCGGGATCATAAAGGTTGACCAAAGTCATCATCACATGGCCGGCAGCGTCATTTTCCCGGGCATAATTGAGTGCCGTTTCGTAACGGTGGTGGCCATCGGCGATAAAGATAGGCCGTGGTTCCATGAGTTCCCGCACCTGCCTTAGCACATCCGGGTCCTTGACCACCCAAAGGCGGTGACCCTGGCCCCATTCGTCAACAAATCTTATTTCGGGGGCGCTATCAACGGTCACCTGGTCGAGCAGGCGGTCGATGGTTCTTGACTGGTCGCTGTATAAGCCGAAAATAGGGCTGAAATTAGCTCCGCAGGCTTGCATTAAAGCCAATCGGTCGGCCTTGTGCCCCGGCATGGTCTCCTCATGGGGAAGCACCACGCCCTTTTCATACGGTTCCAGCTTAACACCGCAAATGATCCCGGTGCGCTCCATTTCCTGCCCGGCCACGGTAAACCGCTGGCGGTACAGGTAAATAGCAGGTTCTTCCTCCTGACTAAGCACGCTTTCATTTTGCCAGCGGCAGAAATAATCTGCTGCGCGGGTGTAACGGTTTTCGGTTTCGCTATCTGTCGAATTTTGCTTGCCGTATTCCAGTCTGATGATATTAAAAGGACTGCGGTTATAGTACCCTTCCTGTGCCTCCCGGTCTATCACATCGTATGGTGGTGTTACCAAATCCTTAATAGCCCCGGCCTTTCTTTCATCATAGCGCAAGCCGCGTAGGGGTATAATCCCAGCCATTTATTTTTCCCTCCTGCATTATGTATCGTTTTTTCTATAATTGGGACATTCATACTTTAGGGACATTCCTTCGAAGAAGGTGTGTCCCCTTTCCGCTTTACCCTCATATTTTACCACAGCAGCCATTTAAAAAACAGGCTGGCCGTTAGTTGTCATATTTGCACCCACTTCCAAGTATAAATTTTATTTGAAGGGGGCGATAGCATGAACACGAGGTGGTTGATTTTTAATCAAAAAAACATTTTAATTGCGGCCGTCATTTTGGTGCTGTTATTTGTAGCGCTCCGTGCTACAGAATCTTTTCGCACCCGGGCTGTGCAAAACCCGGAGGAGTTATTCCACGCGGCCCTGGTAAACACGCTAAGCAGTCAGTCTTTTTGTTTTAGCGTGCAGGTTAAAATGAGCGATCGGGAAATTTCAGCTATTGAGGGCAAAAAAGCGGCACCTGACGGAGTTCATATCGTGGGAACCATGCAAAATACACCGGTGGAGTTCATTCACGTCGAAGGACAGGCGTATATCAAAGGTTACTGGTCTGACAATTGGTCCGTATTACCGGAAAACAGCCTGGTGAACTCGGAATTATTTATTACCGAGTTAAACCCTTTGGGTAGTTTCGTATTTAGGGATATCCCGGAAATTAGATATTTGAATTCGGAAAAAGTAAACGGGGAGAAACTGGACGTACTGGAACTGCGGCCGATAGTAGAAAACCCTTTGATGGAGATGAACTACGATGATTTTGTTTACCACGTGTGGGTGGAACCTAAAAACCAGGTCATAAAAAAAGCACACATCACGGCAGCAGGTAAAAACGGCAGCAGGGACAGGCTGGATATTGTAATTGAACTGTGGGACTACAATAAACAAATTAAAATTTTGCCACCTGATTATCTATAGACTTTAAAATCTATGATTGCTATATCGTTCTTAAAATCAGCGGGAGGGCTGGTTGGGCCCAAGCTTGTATTATCGAAGATTACGTAATATATCCCGGCGTCTACCCGGTGCGATTTAATAACATGGTCAACACTAAATGAGGACAGTTCTGCAATATATTCATATTCTTGATCGGTAAACTGGCTAAAGCCCTTCTTCCAGAGACCGTAATTTTTACTGTTGAAAAAAAACACGTCCACATGGGGGCCCGATTTTACGGCATAATCGATTGTTAATTCGGCAGGATCTTTTAGTTTCACCTGGTACTGCCTGTAATGGTCTTCCATTACCTGTACATCCTGATGATCATAAATAATCAACGGCTGACCTACAATTTTTTTAAGGTTTTCCTTGACCAGCTGTTGATTATCGCTCAGTTGAAAAAACCACAGCCAGGCAATAGCACCTAAAAAAACCATTGCAGTTAAGGCCAATTCCCATCGTTTTTTGCCCCTGCCCCGTTTATTACCACACCTGGGGCAGGATGTAGTCGTGTCTGTAATTAATGCTCCGCACTTTTCGCATTCCTTAAATGCCATAGCAATCCTCCGAAAATTTATATTAATCCATTTCAACTTGTTTACAAATAATCCTTTGTTTATGACAGACACAATAAGGTATTAATACTAGGCACATCCAAAAAGATAAAAGCCAGCTTCCGCAATTAGTTGCGAAAACTGGCTTTTGTGGCAGGGGAGACAGGACTCGAACCTGCAGCCTACGGTTTTGGAGACCGTTGCTCTACCATTGAGCCACTCCCCTAAGACATTTAATATAGCAAAAATCATTATAGATTAATATTTAGGCCCAGTCAAGGGAAATATGTGGTGAGAACAAAGGATTTTTACCATCTCAAAAGAATATATACTAATAAAACGCGAAAAAACCGCAACATCGTCGCGCGCTTTTTGTAATTTAAATTTTACTCCCTGCCTTAAAATAAAACAAGGGTCTAACTTAAGGGCAAATTAGTTAATAATGCAGGAGGTGGTTATATGGGCCCCAAAATCGGCGTATTACTGGGCGGGCGTTCAGCAGAAAGGGAAGTGTCGCTGCGAACAGGCGCAGCAATACACAGGGCACTTCTGGAAAATGGGTACGACGCAGTTAAAATTGACGTGGACGTTAATATAGTAGAAAACTTAAAACAACACGGCATAGAGTTGGCTTTTATAGCTTTACACGGTAAGTATGGCGAAGACGGTGCTGTCCAGGGCATGTTGGAAATGCTGGATATACCGTATACCGGCCCTGATGTGCTGGCCAGCGCCATAGCCATGAACAAAATTGCCACTAAAAAAATATTGCTGGCCGAAGGCATCCCGACACCTGATTACCGCGTTGTTAGCAGCATTGAATATCAAAGCCAGCTGCTACCTGTTATAGAACAAAAGATAATTGAACTGGGACTGCCGGTGGTTATAAAGGCGCCCACTCAAGGATCCACCATCGGCATAACTTTCGTACATGCCAAAGATGAAATCAAGGCCGGATTGGAAGAAGCCTTCAAGTACGACCCCGTAGCTCTGGTGGAAAAAATGGTACCGGGAATTGAAATCACCGCATCGGTGCTGGGTAACGAAGACCCGCAGGTTTTACCCCTAATTGAAATCGTCTCGAACACCGGGGTTTATGATTACGAAGCCAAATACACTGTCGGTATGAGCGAGCACATCATTCCGCCCCGGGTAAGCATGGAAATTCAGGACAAAATCAGCGTGCTGGCCCGCCAAACATACCTGGCCCTGGGCTGTCGGGGTTTGTCCAGAGTTGATTTTATGGTGGACGATGCCGGCCAATCTTACGTGCTGGAAGTCAACACCATCCCCGGCATGACGGAAACCAGCCTTTTCCCGGACGCAGCCCGGGCGGCAGGTATTTCTTTTCCGGCGCTGGTTAAAAAATTGGTTCAGTTAGCCCTAATCAGAGGTTAGAGGTTAGAATAAAGCACTAAAAAGTGCGCAATATCTAGGTTCGTGTCATTCTGAATGGAACGAAGTGAAATGAAGAATCTATAAAGGCGCTTAAATACTAAGATTCTTCGCTACGCTCAGAATGACAATCTTGCCTATTAGGCACTTTTTTTTGCTGGACAAGCTTTAACTAGGAGGTACTGTTTGTAATGACAATAAAATTTTCCCGTACCCAAAACGAGTCCGTTTATTTGGATCCTCGTAAAGATTTTGAGCCGAAAACAGTGGTCAGTGAAACACGCCGCGACCCACTAACCGGCCAGATATCACGTATTTTCCCTTTTCGCAAGCTGATGCTGCACCAGCACGACTGGACGCCGTTTGTTGAAGAATCCAAACAAAAATTTTGCCCTTTTTGCCCGGAGGTAATGGAGCGGGTTACCCCCAAGTTCCCGGCGCCCATTGCCGCCGAAGGCCGCATCAGGGCCGGCGATGCGGTGGCGATTCCCAACCTTAATCCGTACGGAAAGCACGCTGCTGTGGTGATTATGACAGACCGGCATTACGTGCCCATGCATGAAATAGATATTCAATTAATCGCAGAAAGCTTTCGGGCCGGCCTGATATACCTGCAGCGGGTCGCTGCAGTTGACCCGGATGGTGCCCGATACGGCTCAATTAACTGGAACTATATGCCTTACTCCGGCGGTTCTTTAATTCACCCGCACCTGCAAGTGCTTGCCGAACCAGAGCCATGCACATTTGATAACCGAATGATTATGGCATCTGCCGAGTACGCCAGGAACAATAAAAATAATTACTGGACTGACCTGGTGGAAACCGAAGCGGCCAGAGGCGAAAGGTATTTGGGAAAAACCGGGCGGGCCCAGTGGCTGTGCGCTTACGCTCCGCGGCATGTAGGAGACGTGCTGGGCATTATGCCGGGCAGAAGAACCATTGATGATATTACTGACCAGGATCTGAACGAATTAGCGGCAGGTCTTATAAATGTGATTAGATACTACGCAAGCTGCAATATTCCTTCGTTTAACACTGCCCTGTATTTAGCTCGCCAGGAAGACGAAGGTTTTACTGCACACGTAAGGATTGTGGGCCGGTTTACCATTTCCCCCCTGGTAGGAAGCGATATCACCCACATGCAGATATTGCATGATGATCCCTGGACGGTAATTCTGCCCGAAGTAGTGGCGGAGGAGATAAAAAAAGAGCCCCTTAATCAGTTTGCTTAGGGGTAGGTTCTATAATTCACACTGGCCCACTTAGTAAGCGTTGTTCTTACTATTAAGAAGGGAATTACACTCCCGGCGAAGAATATATTTTACTAGAATATTATCGCCGGAGGTGTTAAAGATGGCTGAAAAAAAATGCATCATGTGCGGTAGGTTATTTGACCCCGACCAGATGGCGCAAGACAATAAAAACCCCTATCTGGACGACGACGATGACATCCCCAAAAAGGTGCCTTCATTTTGCCAGCTATGCGAGGCAAAAATCAGGTATGAAGCCGATGACACAAAAAAAGCAGCCAAACCGATGTAGTAATTGACATTTATATATTAACAGGAGGAGAATTATTTGCCTAAAGGAATGAAGTTGTTTGTTTATGCCATAGTTGGCGTCCTGGTGCTCCTGCTATTGCTGGCCAGGTGGGGCGCTAATCTTTATGTCGACTGGTTGTGGTTCCAGTCTCTTGGCTACGCACAAGTATTTACAACCATCCTGCTTTCTGAAATTGGCCTGCGTTTTCTGGTGGGAATAGCGGCGTTTATTTTCGTTTTTGTGAACCTGACGCTGACCCGCAAAGCGGTGCTGCAGCGCTTGAATTCACGCCAGTACATGGAATCCGAAGATATCATCACTATCCACCAGTCACCGTTGAATAAATTCATTACCCCTCGTCTTTTGACCCTTGTCTATGTGGGCGCCAGTTTACTTCTGGGCCTTTTTGCCAGTACGGCAGTAACCGGTGATTGGGTGATCCTGCAAAAATTCCTGCACCAAACATCCTTTGGTTTCACCGATCCCATCTTTAACAACGATGTTGGCAAATACGTTTTTGAACTGCCATTTCAACAGTTTATTTACAGATTACTAACCCTGTTTATTGTCATGGCCGCGCTGGCGGTGGCGGTGGTTTACTTTGTTACCGAAACCGGCAGTCAGGGGCTGGCCAAGGTATTCAATAGTCTGTCAGCCAGGCTCCACCTGTCGTTCCTGGCAGCGTTGTTTTTCATGGTCCGGGCCTGGGGTTACCGCCTGGAGCAGTACATGCTTTTGTATTCACCAAACGGTGTAGTGGCCGGCCCCGGCTATACGGATATTAACGCCCGGTTGCTGGCTTTTAAAGCGCTGATGATTATAGCGCTGTTCATCGCTGTTCTGATTTTGGTCAACCTTTTTCTGCGCCGTTTTAAACTGATTATCTACGGTATAGGCGCACTGTTCCTGGCCTCCATTCTCTTAGGCGGTGTATACCCTACAGTTATTCAAAACCTGGTGGTCAAACCCAACGAACTGAACAAGGAAACTCAGTTTATTGAAAACTCCATTGAATTCACCCGCATAGCCTATAACCTGAACAATGTGGAGATTGAAAAATTCCCTGCCGGACAGAGACTTACCGCCGCCGATATTGAACAAAACCAGGAGTTGATTAATAACATCAGGCTCTGGGATTGGCGGCCATTAACAGAAACATATGCCCAGTTGCAGGCTATTCGGCCTTACTATGCATTGAAAAACGTTGATATCGACAGGTACACCATTAATGGTGAATACAGACAGGTAATGCTGTCGGCCAGGGAAATGGATCAGTCCCAGCTCGCCGAAACTGCTCAAACCTGGATTAACCAGCGTTTGAAGTATACCCACGGCTATGGTATTACCATGAACCCGGTAAACCGGATGACTTCCGAAGGGCAGCCCGAATTTTTTATTAAAAATATCCCCCCGCAGTCCAATGTGGACGTGGAAGTAACCAGTCCGGAAATTTACTTCGGTGAACTAACCGATAATTACGTCATCGTCAATACCAAAGCTCAGGAGTTCGATTACCCCATCGGTGGTAATGAAAACGCATACACAACGTATGAAGGGGACAGCGGAGTAAATATAGGCGGCCTGTTCCGTAAATTAATGTTCGCTTTGGTTATGGGTGACTATAAAATGCTGCTGGCCAACGACATGACCCCGGACAGCCAGATGCTGTTTTACCGTAACATTAAGGAGCGGGTACCCAAACTGGCCCCCTTCCTCAAGTATGACAGTGACCCCTATATAGTTGTAGCTAAAGACGGTGCACTGCACTGGATGTGGGATGCGTATACCGTTTCGGACATGTTCCCTTATTCCGAAGCATTTAGCGGTCGTAACAACTACATCAGGAACTCGGTTAAAGTTGTAGTCAACGCCTATACCGGTGTAGTTGATTTTTATACCGTGGATACCACCGACCCGGTAATTACGACTTACGAAAAGGTTTTCCCCGGGGTGTTTAAACCGCTTGACCAAATGCCGGAAGACCTACAGGAACATATTCGCTATCCCGTGGACCTGTTTAACATTCAGGCCGAAAAATATACCACTTATCACATGACCGATGTAGAAATGCTTTATAACCAGGAGGATAAGTGGAACCTGCCCACTGAAAAGTATGGTAATAAAGAAACCGGGATGGAACCTTATTACGTCATCACCAAGCTGCCCGATAATGACCATTCGGAATTCGTTCTGATTTCGCCCTTCACGCCGAAGAATAAGTCAAATATGATTGGCTGGATGGCGGCCAGATCGGACGCACCTAATTACGGAAAACTTTTAGTCTACGAGTTTCCCAAACAGGAACTGATTTACGGCCCGATGCAAATTGAGGCCCGTATCGACCAGGATACGTATATTTCGCAACAAATTAATCTTTGGAGCCAGCAAGGCACGTCGGTTATTCGGGGTAACCTGTTGGTAATCCCAATTAAGGACTCGCTACTGTACGTGGAACCCCTGTATCTGCAAGCGGATACAAGTAAAATGCCGGAACTGCGCCGGGTGATTGTGGCGCACGGCGACAAAATCGTTATGGAGCCCACTCTGGAACTGTCTTTGCAGCAGATTTTTGGTGGCCAAGTGCCAGAGGATGATATCGGTAAAGACGATGATGATCCGCAGGCACCACCTGGTGGGGAAGCACCATTAACCGAATTGAATGACCTGATTCAAAGAGCCAATGACCTGTATAATCAGGCCCAGACAAGGCTTCAAGCAGGGGACTGGACCGGCTATGGTGAATCACTCGACAGGTTACAAGAAACACTTGACGACATGGCAAATAGGATGGAATAATGAAACCAAAGTTATAAATAAGAACGTGCTATTGATATGAATGCATCCTTTAAAGGAAGGAGATGAGGGAGATGTTTTTTGAAGTCTGGTGGCAGGGAATTATTTTCGGTATCGTAACTGCTGTAGCCATGCTGGCCATTGGTTGGGCTTTTTCCCTGGGCTGGAAGAAATATGAAGGTAGCGGCAAAACCCAGGAAGATCATTCATGTGATGTACACCATTAATTCGGAATATATTAAAGATGTTGCTGTTTGACTGACATATTGTTTTAAAATACCGGTCCAGCACCGGTATTTTTTTTAAACCGGGGGAGTGTCTAATATGCCTAAAGTATATATAAATAGCCAAATGTATCACTATGTAGCCGGCGTTCCCGGCAATGAGCCCCGGGGAGCAATTATTTTCGTCCACGGTGCCGGGGGTAATCACCGGCACTGGGATTACCAGCTTCCGTATCTGGGTCAAGTTTGGCTCACTATAGCCGTTGACTTGCCCGGTCATGGCCTTTCAGAAGGCCGGGCAGCCCAGAGCATTGAAGATTACGCCAACTTTATTTACGATTTTGCCGAACACGTAGTTGGGACACGTTTTATCCTGGCCGGACACTCGATGGGCGGGGCCATCGCTATGAATTTTGCTCTGCGGTTTCCGCAACAACTAGCCGGACTAATCCTTGTGGGCACAGGAGCACGGCTGCGGGTGGCGCCGGAGATGCTGGAGCATTTCGGTGCGGGCAAACACTTTTTGCCTCTAAATGACCTGGCCTACGGTCCGGACACTCCTGCCGAACTAATTACCCTGGCCAGGGAAGAAATGTTACAAACCAACCCCGAAGTTTATCACCACGACTTTATCGCCTGTAATGGCTTTGATGTTATGAGTCAGGTTAAAGATATTAATGTGCCTACTTTAGTGCTGGGGGCTTCAGAAGACCGGCTGACCCCGGTTAAGTACAGCCGTTATCTGGCCAATCAAATTAATAACGCGCAGCTGGAAATAATAGCCGGAGCCGGTCACATGATGATGTACGAAAAACCGGCAGCATTTAACCGGTATCTACAGCAATTCACTACGACAGCTATCTATTAGGGAGGCGATAATGTGGTTAAGTCAGCCGTTAAAAGAATAGGCGTGCTAACCGGTGGAGGGGACGCGCCCGGGCTGAATGCGGTAATTCGGGCTGTAGTTAAATCAGCTAGCCGGGTTTATAATATGTCAGTGGTGGGTTTCGAAAACGGTTTCGGCGGCTTGATTAAGAACCAAGCCCGGGAACTTACCGAAGCTAACGTAGGGGGCATTCTACCCATTGGTGGCACCATTTTAGGTACGACCAACCGAGACAACCCCTTTCATTACCCCGTTACCAGGGGCGAAGAAATAATTTATTCCGATGTCTCCGACCGGGTCTTTGAAAACATCAGTATTCATGGTATTGAAGCGCTAATCGTTATCGGCGGCGACGGAAGCCTGGCCATTGCCAATGAATTGTACAGCCAGGGCCTGAAGGTAGTAGGGGTGCCCAAAACAATTGACAACGACCTTTCCGCCACCGACCAGACTTTTGGTTTTGACACTGCCCTGGCCACAGCCACCGAGGCGCTGGATAAACTGCATACCACTGCCGAATCCCATCACCGGGTCATGGTGCTGGAAGTAATGGGGCGGTACGCCGGTTGGATAGCGTTATACTCAGGATTGGCCGGCGGAGCAGACGTTATTTTAATCCCTGAAATACCTTACGACATTGACGTGGTCATAGAAAAAATTAATGCCCGCAGCAAGGAAAAGAAAAAATTCAGTATCATTGTAGTGGCTGAAGGAGCCAAGCCCAAAGACGGGGAGATGGTGGTTAAAAAGATGGTTGAGGGCAGCTTTGACCCGATCCGGCTTGGCGGCATCGGCGATGCGGTAGCCCAAGCAGTTGAATTAGCCACCGGTAAGGAAAGCAGGGTTACTGTCCTGGGCCACCTGCAAAGAGGTGGATCACCCACTGCCTTTGACCGCATCCTGGCCACCCGTTACGGTGTAGGTGCTGTGAACTTGGTGGCCGAAGGCAATTTCGGCAAGATGGCCTGCTTGAAAGGCCTAAACATAGAATCAGTCCCGCTGGCAGAGGCCGTTGGAGAACTGCGCACTGTCCCCACGGACGGCGAACTGATTAAAGTGGCTAGACAGTTGGGCATTTGCTTGGGGACTTAAGGCACTTTATAAGAAAAGGGAGAGGAATAGTAAAAGTGATTATAAATTACCCGGAAGTGGCTGTCAAATCGCTGCTGGATGATGTTTTGGACAATTATGCCAACAAATATCCTGATATTTGCCGTTGTGAGCGCTGCCGGGACGACATCATGGCCCTGGCTTTAAACAGCCTACCGGTCAAATATGTGGTCACGGATCAGGGAACCATAATTACCCGTACTGTTTACGAGCTAATCGGAGGCAAAGTACAGGTTATTGCTGCTATTACTGCTGCCATTCAAAAAGTGCAGAAAAACCTTAAACATTGATTAATTTTTAAGTGGTTACAAAAATTAAACATCCTCTTTAAAGGAGGACCGTCATGCATTTAGAACCTCCAGTTTTTAGGCCGCCCAGCGAAGCTTACAGTCTAATTCTGCAACTTACTATCGGGTGTCGTCATAACGCCTGTACTTTTTGCGGTATGTATCGGGGTAAAAAGTTCCGCATTAAGTCCTGGGCTGAAGTACAAAAAGACATTGACTTGTGTGCACTGCAGATGGTCGGCATGCACAGGGTTTTTCTGGCCGATGGTGACGCACTGTCAGCCCCGGCTCCGCTTATCACACAAACGGCACAGTATCTGTATAGTAAACTGCCCGGGCTGGAACGTATCAGTATGTATGCCGGCCCCCTGGACATTCTGGCCAAAACCACAACTGAATTACAAGACATTCGTAAATCAGGCGTAAGCCTGCTTTATATGGGCTTGGAGAGCGGTAGCGAAAGAATTTTAAAGACGGTAAGCAAAGGAGTAACTGCCGCGCAGATGGTGGAGGCTGGCAAAAAAGCCATCCAGGCGGGATTTGAGCTTTCAGTTACCATCATCAATGGTCTGGGCGGTTATGAATTGTGGCGGGAGCACGCCACTGACACAGCCAGGGTGTTAAGTAACATAGACCCCACTTACGCGGGAACACTCACCTTGATGGTAGTGCCTGATACCCCGTTATATCGAAAAATTCAACAAGGGGAATTTAAGATTCCCGGCACCATAGACATATTGAAAGAACTCAAATGCCTTTTGGAAAATGTAAATTTAACAAATTGTGTGTTTCGTTCTAACCATGCGTCTAACTACCTGCCGCTAAGGGGCGTCCTCAACAGGGACCGGGATAAACTGGTAGCCCTGCTGGAGCAAGCCGTTTCAGAACCGGACGCGGTTCCGTTACGACCGGAAAGCAGCAGGGGGCTATAACAACTGCCTAAAGAATAAGTGATTTGAATCCGGTTGATCGAGCTTATTTCAAGTGCACTGTCCGGTAAAATATGTTAATATGTAACTACATTAACATATTTTACCGGAGGCGGTTTGCGTGAAGCTATGGTCGGCACCACTTGCTCTGTTTTTTGTACTCATTTTAAACTGCTCTGTCCTGACTGCTGCTCCCGTGAGCATTATTAAGCCCGCTAATGCTCAAGAAATTATGCATTTGGTAAAGCAAGCGGTTGAATATAACGGCTGGGTTAACGAACCGGAATATAAAAAAGAGCTTGGCCGACTGTATGACGGTCTATTACTAACCGAATTGATAGATTCAGTTGAACAATTTAGAAGTACAGGCACCGACTGGCATACCTTGACTTTTGCACCAAAGTGTCATATTGTGTATAACGATGGAGAGACGGCTCTGGTTCTAGCCTACTTAATGGAAACAAGCCCCGAAGGAACCGAAATGGGGCAAGGGTGTGGAGCTTTTAGTCTACATAACACCCCATATGGGTGGCGTATAACCCAAATGGAAATCATATGGCCGCCGCCTAATTAAAGCATAACTTTTGATGAAAGGGGTGACCATTGTTGGGCCTGAAAATTGGTATTTTTACTGATAGTTACCGGCCATATACCAGCGGAGTGGTAAGGTCGATAGAAACTTTTTCAGAAGAACTCCAGGCTCAGGGTCACGAAACATATATTTTTGCTCCTGATTATCCAAAATGTGAGGGCAATGAACACGGTGTTTTCCGGTTTTCATCCATACCGGCACCGACAAACAGTGATTTTACGCTGGCGTTACCCATTTCTTTTCGATTGCGACCACTGCTTAAGAAACTTGACCTGGACATCATTCATGTGCATTCGCCTTTTATGCTGGGGCGGTTGGGAGCCAGGTGGGCCAAAAAACTTAACCTGCCCTTGGTGTTCACTTTTCACACGTTATACGACCAGTATGTGCATTATGTGCCATTCGGGCAGAACCTGACCCGGGAAATAACAAGAAAATTCTGCACCGATTTTTGTAATAATTGTGATCTGGTGATTGTACCCACCGGGGTTATAACTGGACATCTAAAAAGTTGGGGTGTGGCCAGTCAAATTCGGGTTATTCCCACCGGAATTAATTTGCAAAATTTTCGTAAAGACCAAAAAGACTGGCTGCAAAAAAAATTCAACATTGACCCGGCCAATAGAATAATAATGTCTGTGGGCCGTTTGGGCAAGGAAAAGAATTTTAGCTTTATTATCAACAGTTTTAAGCGAATTGTTAATTTATTCCCCGATACCAGACTGATTTTGGTTGGAAACGGGCCGGAAAAAGAAGCCCTGGTTAAACAATGTATCAATTTAGGTATAGCCGACAAGGTAATCTTCACCGGTACCCTTACTGGTGATGAAACAGCCCTGGCATATAATAGTGCTCATATCTTTGCCTTCGCTTCAGTTACCGAAACACAGGGCTTGGTAATCGGGGAGGCTAAAACAGCAGGATTGCCGGTGGTAGCGGTCAGGGCGTTTGGTGTATCAGAAATGGTTGAGGATGGCATAGACGGTTTTCTCACTGATTTAAACATGGATCTGTTCACGGACAAAATAATATATTTATTGAACAATGAAAATGTACTGCGTTCGATGGGCCGAAAAGCCGCTATAAACGCAGAAAAGATATCTGCACATAACTGCACCAACCGGCTGTTGGACAGTTATTTTGGGATTATGCGGAATAAGGACAAAAAGGTTAGTACATCGTTTTAGGTTAGCAGGAAAACGGAAGTTAAAATCGAATATTGAAGTACAAATGGGAACGCATTGTTGGTTCCCATTTGTACTTCAAAGGCTAATTAACAACTGATGGCTCGGACAAAAAATGGAGGGTTTTTAAAGTGGAACAGTGGTACCCAATTATTTTTTCTTATTTATTTATATTTATCGCCCGGGTAGCTGACATGTCGCTGGATGTCCTGCGTATTTTGATGTTGATGCGGGACCGGCGCGTATGGGCCGCCGTCATAGGTTTCTTTGAAGTATCAATATTTGTGCTGGCTCTAAACGAGGTTCTAAAAGGCGGCATGGACGACCCGGTTAAAATTATTGCTTATGCCGGCGGTTTTGCCATGGGAAACTACGTTGGCAGCGTTATTGAATCCAAATTGGCCATCGGGTTTTTATCGGTTCATATTATACCGCCCAGAGAAATGGTAGAAGAATTTACTCGCTTGATGCGCGATGAGGGTTTTGGTATTACCGCGGTGCAGGGATGCGGCAGAGACGGTGAAAGAACCATGCTATTTGTAATGATTAAACGTAAGGATCTGAACAAGGCACTTAATTTAATTAATTGTCATTGTCCCAATGCCTTCTTTAATGTTTCCGACGCCAGACGTATCCACGGCGGCGTTTTTCCAATGAAAAAGGGTAAGTAATGAATTTAGGCGGGGTGGCTATCCATCCCGCCTAAATTGGGACAGGGCTTTGTTTACATAATATGTTTGAGGGGGTCAGGCCTGTCGTAACTATACTAACTGCAAAATTTAAATATATAAATAATAGAGTTAGTATAGTTACGACAGGCCTGACCCCATAAAGTGAACCTCGCCGATGGCGAGGTTTTTTTTAAAGCATAATTGCGTAGAACCGCCTCGCCAAAACTACAACCAAGATAGCCAGTGCAAGTAGCTAGAAAGTTCGGCACTAAAAATTAATTCGCCGTCCTACGGAAGAACGATAAAACTCTACCGCCCCCCTCAATTACCCGCAAGTTTACATAATACTTATTTTATGAATAGCGCTAAAAAAGGGAAGAGGGGCTAAGACCTTTAGGTACAAGGCCTTAGCCCCTTATTACATTTTTTAACAGTTAACATAATTGGTATTTTCGGTATCGTTTAAATATAGCTTTGATTAAAAAACTTTAAACTAGTTACTTAATGACAAGCTGTATTATATATCTTCAATCTGCCAGTCAATAGTGGTCCTGCCTGCGATTTAAAAATTCGTTAATCTTAGAGAAAGGTCGGCTGCCGAAAAACCCTCGTCTGGCAGATAAGGGGCTGGGATGTAAAAGATTCAATTATTTTGTGCTTCTTTTTATTTATAATCTTTAATTTAGTCCTAGCTTTGTTATCCCAAAGAACAAATACAATGGGTTCAGCCTTATTATTAAGCGACTTAATTATCCTATCTGTAAACTGTTCCCAACCTTTGCCTTTATGAGAGTTTGGTTCTCTTTATCGGAGATAGATTAGTGATGAAGTTCGGTACTAAGAATTATTGAACTCGTCTTGGTAGAACTCAAACATTGTTATAGGTCATGGCACTTAGGTTTTTATCAACTCTGCAATTAATTTTAGTCATTAACGGTAGGGCATAAATAGATAACTTGATTGGCGCAAATTTTAGCCGTTAGTAGAAGTTACATTCTGCCACCTGATATAATTAAAGAATCCAGTAGATATCCATTGACATGGAGGAACGCATAATGACAAAGGAATCATGCTCTAACTGCGGCGAAAGCACCTACGGCATGGTAATGCTAACAGACGGGGTAGACCAAACCAGACTCCTTTGCAATAGATGCCATAATGAAGAAATGGCTGATCTCATGGGTGTTGATAATTACAACGATTTCAAAGAGACCTACCAGACCAAGGACAGTAGTGGTAAGCTGCGAAATTTCTATATACAGAAGCGCCTATTTCCCCTGGGGGTTAAATGGAATGCTTATGAAAACAAAAATGGCAAGGTTCTAGAGGAAGGTTATCAATTTCTTATATACGCAAAGCTAGAGGAGAACCCTAAATTTAGCTTGCAAAGACTATTAAATAAAATAAATAAAGGTCTGTCGGTTAAATACATCAAGCAAAAGCGTTTCGACGGACAAGTAATGTATACATTACTACATGATAAACTGGTTGGCCGCATTGAGTGGGATGATGACTTTAACGGGCAGATTCCCAAAGTAATCATTGACGGCAAGGCTTATACTTGGAACCAGGTAGGCAAAATGCTTATGAGCTATGAGGGATGGAACTTAAAGCTTGAAATAACCGAAGAAGGTGAGGACTAGAGTTAAAATGGAAGTTATTTAGCTTTTAATTTTATCCTAAGATTTTCCCTCTTGAAAAACAATTAATGAAACCATTTTAAATCATGTAATTTAAGATAATTACGGGTTAGCACATATTTCCAGATAGAATACTTCTTAAGTAGCTCGCACTAAAAACCTAGGTATGTAAATGAACGAAGTGTGGTTTCCTTATATATCAATTTTAGGTAACTTTAAGAAGGTGTTTGTGTTTTATATCCAGAAATTAGTTTAAAGTTACAAGCCACCTAGGTAACAGGTGGCTTCGTCATTTTGTGGCCAGTTAATATTCTTAGGAGGTGTTTAGTTTGAAAAAAATATTTATATTGCTCCTTGTACTGGTATTGGCCCTATCACTCTGCGGAACGGCTACTGCCAGTGACATCTCAGTAAAACTCAATGGTTCCCAGCTATCTTTTGACGTTCCGCCTACATTGGATAACGGCCGTACGTTGGTGCCTCTAAGGGCAATATTCGAGGCCATTGGCGCCGATGTCAAGTGGGATGGAGACACGCAAACAGTAACAGCAACAAAAGATGGAACAGTTGTAGCCTTGACTATAGGCTCCAAAACAGCTTACAAAAATAATGGTCCAGTAGAACTCGATGTTCCTGGCAAGATAATAAATCAAAGAACCCTGGTGCCGCTTAGATTTGTTGGCGAAGCCTTTGGATCCAACGTTGTATGGGATGGCAACACCCGCACAATTACCATTACATCAGGCTCAGGCTCTGGATCACCACCGTCAGACCCGCCTACAAAGAGCAAAATGAAAGCCCACTTTATCGATGTTGGCCAGGGCGATGCTATACTGATCCAGTTCCCGAATGGCAAATCCATGCTGGTCGATGGTGGCCCCAGGACTGCTGGCGAAAAGCTAGTATCATACCTCAAAAAAGCTGGCATAACGTCCATAGACATAGTAGTGGCTACACACCCGCACGAAGATCACATTGGCGGACTTTTAAATGTACTTAATAACTTTCCAGTTAATAAGGTAATTGACTCGGGATATCCACATACAAGCAAGACCTATGAGGATTATCTCAGTTTAATTGACCAGAAGGATATCAGCTTTGAAATCGCCCACGCATTTAATTCTATTAATATTGACCCAGGTGTAAAAATCACCATATTGCACCCTGGGACAACTATGGCAGACAGTAATAATAATTCAATAGTGCTAAAGCTCCAACACAACCAGGTAGGGTTTCTTTTGACGGGCGACGCAGAAGCAGAGGCAGAGAAGTACTTAATGGAAAGAACGGATGCCACAACCTTAAAGAGCGACATCTTGAAGGTTGGTCACCACGGAAGTAGAACATCAACTTCGGATGCATTCTTGAAGAAGGTAAGCCCATCAACATCAATAATCATGCTAGGCGAAGATAACAGTTACGGCCACCCCCACTCAGAAACGATAACTAAACTGGTTAAAATCGGTTCGGAAGTTTATCAAACAAATGTTAATGGTCATATTGTTGTATTTAGTGATGGAAATAAAGTAAATGTTTTCACCGTTTCGGATAAACCAATAAGCAGTGATTCAGTCGTAATAGAAGGTGGGGAAGTAACTTTACAGCGTTACGTGGGCAGCATAAAATCGGATAAATACCATTACCCCAGCTGTCGGTACGCACAGAGTATAAACCCAGAAAACGAAACCTGGTTTAATAGTAAATCCGATGCACAAACTGCGGGCTATGTACCCTGCGGGGTGTGTAAACCATAGTCTATACAGCATAGGATGTTACTAACGCCCTATAACGTCCAGTAATAGACGGTGTTAATTGTCCACGAGTTGACGGACTTAGTGACCAAAACCAGCCCGGGGAAGGGAGAATTATAACAATTCTCCCTGGATAACCAACTTCA
>Ga0209347_1000233_pt1 | contig 152381 bp, 127 predicted proteins | sample AutmiccommuBRH23_FD_187382 | JGI IMG/M metagenome (GOLD analysis project Ga0209347, IMG submission 187382) | Deep subsurface microbial communities from Mt. Terri, Switzerland - Autotrophic microbial communities BRH/23 (SPAdes) (version 2) | ecosystem: Environmental > Aquatic > Deep subsurface... | reverse complement strand
GTGTGGACCGTCGACTTCATGGCAGAGGCCGGTGCAGACGTCGGTTATCGTTCTAATGGTCAGGCAGCCCTATACGACGACGACGGGGATCAGACGATGACCGAGCAGTCCGCCCCCTGGATCCAGGCCTCGTTGTCGAACGATTGGGTGTCGGGTCAGGGGTTCCTGCCCAACGTATCGGTGGATGTGGATGTGAACGGGTCGGTGTCCTCGGTCGCTACCGACGGCACCGGCCGATTCTGGCTTAACCTGAATTCTGATCTGGTGCCCGGTGACGTGGTCACCGCCGGCGACGGCACCACCAGCAAGTCCTTGACGTTGGCCGATCTGACCTTTGATTCGTTGGATTCGGTGACCGATGTGGTTTCTGGCAGCGGGGCGCCCAATACGATGACGGTCGTCAACGTGGGGAGCAACGAGGAATGGTCGAGTGACATCATGGTGATGTCCGACGACACGGGGGCCTGGACGGCAGACTTCTCCTCCGTGTTCGACGTTCAACCGGGGATGGTGGCGTCCGTCTACCAACTGGATGACGACGGCGATCAGACTCTGATCGAGGGGCGAGTGCCAGGACCTCCGGTAACAGAGGAAGAGATCCAAGCTGCCATCGACCAGGGAGTCGCATGGCTGGCCGGGCAGCAGAACCCAGACGGCTCCTGGGGGGATTGGGAGCGGGTCGCCAAGACAGGGCTTGCAGTCGTGAAGTTCGAGGATTACGCCTACGAGCACGGCTACAGTCCGTTCGATGAAGACTATCTGTACTACGAACAGGTCACGGGAGGGCTCGACTACCTGTTCAGCGCGGCCTTCATGTCACCGGTCGGAGGAGTTGCTTTCGCGGCAGGTGGTCATGAGACCTACAGCACGGGCATCGCTCTTATGGCCGTGGCCGCGAGCCGGGATCCGAGCCGGGTGGTGAACGGATCCGGCAGCGTGGTCGATGGCTGGACCTATCTGGATATCGCGCAGGGCGGGGTCGATTACTTCGTTGCCGCCCAGAACCCCGACGGGGCGTGGCGCTACTGGGCCAACCCCGAGGCCAGCGACAATTCCAACACCGGCTACGCGGTCCTGGGGCTCCGCTACGCGGAGGCGTTCGGAGCGACCATACCGGCCGGGATGAAGACCGCCCTCAGCGGGTGGCTCGATCTCATCCAGGACCCGGTCAACGGGGATCCCGACGATGGAGGCTCCCAGTACGAGGTTGGTGGCGGCTGGGTGAACCTGCTCAAGACGGGGAACCTGCTGTTCGAGGCTGCTTTCGTCGGGGATGTGGCATCGACGCCACGGGTGCAGGACGCCCTCGACTATATCGAACGCCACTGGAATGACATGAACTCAGACCCCGGGTGGAAGGGATCCGACTGGGAACCGCCGCATGAGCAAGCGGCCTACTGCTTGATGAAGGGCCTCGAGAGCCTGGCAATCGACCGCCTCGACCTGGATGGCGACGGAGTGGCTGAGACCGACTGGTACGCCGAGATGGCCACCGCCATCGTCTGGGCTCAGCAGGTCGACGGCTCCTGGCCGGGCGACAACTGGGGTGACGAGATTCTAGCCACCACGTGGGCCCTCCTGACTCTGGAACGGGTGGTCCCGGCCTACGAGATCTCGATCGACATCAAGCCGGGGAGCTATCCGAACTCAATCAACCTCGACAAGAAAGGTGTGACCCCGGTGGCCGTCCTGACCACCGCAGAGTTCGACGCAACCACAGTCGACCCGGCCACGGTCCGCTTCGGTCCCGCCGCAGTCTCACCTCTGCGCTGGGTCCTGGAGGACGTGGACTTCGATGGCGACATGGATATGATTCTGCACTTCGATGCCCTGGAGTGCGGCTTCACAGCCACTGACACTGAAGGAGTCCTCACGGCCGAGACCTTCGGCGGCCGCGAGGTAGTAGGGAGCGATTCGGTGCGTATCCTGTCGCCCAAGAAGTAGCGATGTAGTCGACTCGACCGCCGAGCGTCACGCCCATCATCACTGAGCGTGGCGCTCGGCAGACCGGCGCACGAGGACAAGAGGAGGGCTGGTCGTTGCGCACATGGAGTGCTCCGCCAGGACCGAAATAGGACCGATGATGGAAGGACTGCCCGGCAATCTGTGCCCGTGACCGCAGTGGGGATACATGCTCGGCGGTGATCTACTTCAGTCCGGAGGCCGAGGCGAAGCCAGGTCGCCGCACACGTAGCCACGAAGCTTCAGGGCTGAATCCGCGGCCTTGGCGACACCCAACACGCCACAGGCAATCAGACGGAGGTCCTGCACAGGCCTCCGTCTGATTGCTTCGGTGAGTGGCGTGTACCCCTAATGGTCTGCGGGGGGCAGAGCTGGATAGATGGATGAGCGCCCCGGGAGGGGCTCCACGCCTTCCTCTCCGAGCTGATGGCGGAGTGTGCGAGGGCCCCAGGAGGGGTGCTCGAACCTGAGCTCCACGAGGCGCGCCTCCACCTGCGGCGTCATCTGATTGGGGCAGGTGGCGGGACGCGAGGACTGATTCACGAGACCCGCGAGTCCGGCATCTGCGTAGCGCCGGAGCCAGGCGTGCACCGTCTGGCGGGTCACCCCATAGCGGAGCGCCACCTGGGTGACCGGCACCCCCTCGAGGACCTCGAACACCGCCTGATGCCGTTGTTCCACCAGTCTCAGCTCCACGAGCACGACTCTGCCCTCCCCGCTCGAACTGCCTGCCTAGAGGTCGTTATCGAGCGAGGCGTGGGACCCGCTGAAGTCCCCGGAGGTGTAAAGCAGGTACCGGTGCCAGTGTCGCCCACCTACCGGAGTCGGTGTCGCCCAGGTACCGGAGCCGGGTCCGAGAGTGTAAAAGAGGAGCCGGAGCCGCTGTGGAATGTATGTACCGGGACAGCACACAAACAGCGTGAGGGGCGGTGTCAAGATCGCGTGGCTGTCACTGGGGCTGTCAAGGCCACGTAACCATACAACAGCGCGTGGGCACCTTCGAAAGAAAGACCTGCACATAAGGCGGAGGGGACGGGATTCGAACCCGTGAGGGTTTTGACGCCCTGCCGGTTTTCAAGACCGGTGCAATAAGCCGGACTCTGCCACCCCTCCGCGAGCGTCGCGGACGACGCGACGTCGAGTATAGCCGAGAGCTACAGCAGCTTCTCCACCGCTCGGACGAAGTCTTCGAGATCATCGAGGTTCTCGCGAAGGATGCGGTGCACCTGCCGGTAGTCGGTGTTCCAGTACACGTGTACGAGTCGGTTGCGGAAGCGGGCCATCCGGGCGAGTCGAGTCGCGAGCTCCGCCGACAGGGTGCCGGTCTCCCCGAGCTTGTTGAAGCAACCGGCGTAGTCGTCGGGCACGTGGTCGAATTCCTTGGCGCACACGTGGTAGCAGATCGCGAGCGCCGCTTGGATGGCCGTGAGCAGGCGCGACCGGGCGATGTCCTGACTGTCCGCGTCGGCGAGGAACTGCTGCTCATCCAGCGCGGCGATGGCCTCGAGCCGAGTGCGCGACTGTCGGATATCGGATACGAATGCGGCGATGCGTTCGGAGTCGAGGCTCACGACTCCCCTCCCGCGGATACCAGATCGCGCACGGCGCTGCGGCGGAGCGGTTCGGTGTCGAGGTAGTGCGGGACGACGTACTCGACCACCCGAGCGAACGCCTCGCGATCGCGGATCAGCAGTATCCGTCCGGTCAGTGCCTTGAATTGGGCGTGCAGCGGCGCCTCGTTGTACGTGCGCACGTCGACGGGGATAGCCTCGCCGGTCAGCTTCCGCACCTCGGTTTCCAGGGCCGATCCCAGACTCTGGTCTATCTCCCATGATCGCGCCAGAGCCGTCACTGTCAGGTAGAGAGCCACGTCCACATCGCGCACTGTGCGCTCACCTTCGCCTTCCAGCGCTGAGCCGTAGAGAGTCGCGAACACCACTCGGTCGTCTTCCGCGAGTACAGCGGCGATCACGGCCGCAAGCTCGTCCCGAACTCGGTCGGTGAGGCGGAAGTGGCGTATCTCCAAGTTGTCCACGAAGTCTCCCATCGCGCTCGGCTGAGCATAGCATGGGCGACCTAACAGGCTGTTGAAGAATGACGCTTCGCCGCGGGAGCGTACTGGGTACGCGCAAGGCAAGGACGCAGGGAGCGCTCGTAGCGGCGCTACGGACGCGACTGAGGACGACGCATGGCGCCGCCCAGTGCGCTCCCGCGGCCGAGGTCTCGTTCTTCAACAGCCTGCTAAGCCCCGGGTGGCCCGGCCCCCGGCGTCTCCCGAGGCAACCGCTCGACTCACGGGTCCTCGGCCGCTTGTGCGGGCTGGCGACGCTGCATATGGGAGTGTCGGATGCACTCAAAGGCTGCATCTCTGGCAGGTATGATTATGGTGTATCCACAGGAAGGGCAGGTGGAAGCGGGCCGCTCTCCGGAGACGACGCATGAAGACCACTCTCGACATCGATAGGGATCTCCTCGAGGAGGCCGTGCGCACGCTGGGCGCGGCCAGCGTGCGGGAGGCCATCGAGATGGCTCTCGCTGAGGCAGTGCGTACCCGGCGCCGCAGGGACCTCGTCGCCGCTCTGGGAACGTTCGAGTTGGTCGTGACGTTGGACGACCTCGCCCGCGATCGGGAGGACGAGTGACCGCGCGAGTCTCTGCGCTCGCGGCGCCGCCGGCCCTGGGCGACGCCCTCGACATCGCCTACCCGAGCAGCGCCGCCAACTCCTCGCCGCCGAGTCCGCCCAACCCCAGCGAAGTCAGGGTGCGCGCGCCCTCGGCCCGGTAGTCCCGGCCCATCATGAGCGAGGCAACCTGCAGTGTCGCCGCCATGGCCGGCGTTCTCACCCCGAGCGCCTCTCCCAGCTCGCACCACAGCGCGAGGCCGTAGCCCGCGTCTTCGTTGAAGTAGCGATGGTCGAGCGAGCTCTGAGCCGTGATGCCCTTGAAGCCGGGACCGGTCATGTATCCCGGGTAGTAGGTGGGTTCGGACATGTAGCCCTGCTCGTAGCCGACGTCGGGTTCCCGGCGCACCACTATGCCGAGCGCTGCCCCCAGCGCGAGGCGCTCGTTGTCGACCGCCTCGATCAGCCGGGCCACCGATCGCGTGACTCCCTCCTCGTAGAAGAGCAGGTCGCCCCCGGTGCGCTCGATCTGGGCGGCGTTGGCCACCGTCACGGCCGGATGGATCACCGGATTCGGGTTCTCCAAGGTGGTGTGGAGAACTCCCATCCCGGGCTGCAGGTCGGGGTACACGTCGGCCACCAACTCCCGCACTCGCCGTGTCGCCGAGGCGGGGACGGCGGCGATGAGATTCCCCGCGCGTATCTTGAGAATGATGTTCACTCGTCCCGGCTCCACCAGTCGGGCGGCATAGGGCAGGGTGGAGGTTTCCGCCACCGCGATGGTGTCGTCTGCCAGATCGAGCCCGGCGGCGCGCTTGAACTCCACCGCCCCCAGGCACGACCCTGGGCACACGATGACCGCCATCCCCGGGCGCAGGTGCGGCCCGCACAGCGCGCCAAAGGGCCTGGTGCTGTATGCGGGGCCCACGGCGAACACCAGGTCGGCGCCTTCGAGGGCGTGGGCGGGGTCGGTGCCGGCGTAGGAGAGCGGTGCGAACCCTTCCAGTGCACCCTGGGCGTGCATGCCGCCCTGTGCGGATACACGCCCCACGCTGCCGGCGAAGGCGGCCACGTCCAGCAGGCGCGTGTCGTGGCCGTGTGAGGCAAAGTCGAAGGCGGCGGCGCAGCCGCCGGCGCCCGAACCCAGCACGGCCACCGTCAGAGGGGTCACGCGAACCTACGGGGCGAGAAGGGGGTGAGGTCCAGGCCCGCGTCGCCTCCCAGCGCCAGGGCGGCGATGACGGCACCGGTGGCGGGCGCGAGGGTGAGACCCAACATGTTGTGGCCGGTGGCCACCAGGATGCGCGAGGAGTCGTGCAGCCGGCCGATGAACGGGAGTCCGTCGGCCGTCATGGGCCGGGGGGCGACCCACTCGTCGGCGCGGTGGTCCCAGTCGGCACCGGGGAGGAAATGCCGCACCGCCCTCACCATGGCCTCGATGCGGCGCACGTTCAGGCTCTCGCGCGTGCCGTCGAACTCCATGGTGCCCGCGATGCGCAGGCGCTCACCCTCCGGCGTGGCCACCACGTACTCATCGGAGAATACGAGCACGCGCTCGGGTACGGCGTCCACGCCCACGGTGAAGCTGTAGCCTTTGCCCGGCTGCATGCCGAGCGGGACGCCGAGCCGGCGGCAGAGGTCCTCCGACCATACCCCGGCCGCTATCACCGCGGTATCGCCCCGGAAGGCTCCGGCCTGGGTGAGCACCTCCACGCCTTGGGCGGACTCCCGCAGTCCCACCACCTCTGCGTTCTCGACGATCCCCGCGTCCAGACCGCGCAGTGCGTCGGCCAGGCGATCCACGAAGGGAGAGGGGTTGATCCAACGCTCCTCGTGGCGAAGGAAGCCGTGGTTCATGGCGGGCGACAGCGCCGGTTCGACGGCCCGAAGCTCCGCGCCCTGCAGCAAGGGGCCGGGGGGCGCCACCAGATGGGGCAACTCCTCGTAATGGGCACGCGTCACCCGGGCGGCCTCCTGCGATTGGCAGCACACGAGGTAGCCGTTGGTGTGCATGCCGTGCGCGATGCCCTCCGAGGCCAACTCGTCGAAGAGCGGAAAGGAACGCCGGTTGAGCGCTGTGATGGCTGCCGTCCCTGATTCGTGGCGCTGCTGCGAGCAGTTGCGGAGGAAGCGCGCGAAGAACCGAGCCCCCCGCACCGCCTGCCCCGGCGAGAGATACACTGCTCCGTCGCTCCGGAAGATGGTGCCCGCCACTTCGCCGATGATGCCGGGGCCGGGAAGGGGAGAGACGCTCGACGTGATCTCGCCGGCGTTGAAGCGGGAGGCGCCGCCGCCTATCGTGCCGCGTTCGAGAACGGTCACGGCTGCGCCCGCCTTCCGCAGGTAGTACGCGGAGCTGAGCCCCACCAGTCCGCCTCCCACCACGATCACCCGGGATCCTGCGCTCTGTTCCGCCATCGTCATCACTCCGCGCTCGTCGTCGTCAGGGGGTATCGCCGCCGCGCCCCGCTCCAGCCGGGCCGGCGGTGCGGGCCTCACCTCTGCTACAAGACCTTCGAAAGGAACAACTGGGTGCGTTCGTGCTGCGGGTTGTTCAGTACGGCGACCGGTCGACCCGACTCCACGATCACGCCGCCGTCCATGAAGTACACGGCGTCGGCGACTTCGCGGGCGAAGCCCATCTCGTGGGTCACTACCACCATAGTCATGCCCTGCTCCGCCAGTCCCTTCATCACCGCCAGGACGTCGCCCACCAGTTCGGGATCGAGCGCCGAGGTGGGCTCGTCGAAGAGCATGAGCTTCGGATCCATGGCCAGCGCCCGAGCTATGGCCACGCGTTGCTGCTGGCCGCCCGAGAGTTGGCGGGGATAGCTGTCGGCCTTCTCCTCAAGACCCACCTGCGCGAGGAGCTCCCGGGCCCGCTCGGTCGCCGCCGCTTTTGTCTCCCCTTTCACCCGGATGGGTGACTCGATGAGGTTCTGCATGGCGGTGAAGTGCGGGAACAGGTTGAACTGCTGGAAGACCATCCCGATCTCCGCCCGCTTGTTGCAGACCTCTTTGTCCTTCAGTTCGTACAGGGTCTCGTTCTTCTCGCGGTAGCCGACGAGCTCGCCGTCCACGTAGAGACGCCCCGCGTCGATCTTCTCAAGGTGGTTGATGCAGCGCAGGAACGTGCTCTTCCCCGAACCGGAGGGTCCGATCAGGCAGACCACCGCTCCCGCGGGCACGGTCATGGTGATGCCTTTGAGCACCTCCAAACGACCGAAGCGCTTGTGCACCGACTGGGCGTCCACCATGGGGATAGCCGAGCGTGTCTCGGCCGTACTGTTCATGACGGCCTCCCTCCGATCGTGTCGACGCCGCCGGGCCCCGTGGCACCCAACCCGCCCGCCGGCCTGCCGCCGGGAGCCAGTAATCGGCGGAAGGAGGTGCGCATGCGCTGGATCGGGGTGGGAGGCAGGTCGCGGTTGCTGGAGCCGCGGGCGTAGTAGCGCTCGATGTAGAACTGGCCCACGGTCATGACGGTCGTCACCAGCAGGTACCAGGACGCGGCCACGATCAAGAGCTCGATGGTGAGGAAGTTCTGGGCGGCGATGTTCTGAGCTTCGGTCATCAGCTCGCGGGCGGCGATCACGCTCACCAACGACGTGGTCTTCAGCATGCCGATGAACTCGTTTCCAGTGGGGGGGATGATGGCCCGCATGGCCTGGGGGAGGATGATCCGGCGGAAGGCGAGACTGCGTTTCATACCCAACGCCAGTGCCGCTTCGGTCTGCCCGAACTCCACCGACTGGATCCCGGCCCGCACGATCTCGGCCAAGTAGGCGCCCTCGCACACGCCCAGCGCCAAGACCGCGGCCACCGAGGTGGTGATGACACGGTTCGTGTCGGCCTCCAGGAAGAAGTCGGTGAAGGGGATCCCGATCCACAGCTTTGGGATCACCAGCCCGATGTTGAACCAGAAGAGGATCTGGAGGAGAGCCGGAGTGCCCCGGAACAGCCAGATGTAGAGCCAGCTGATGGTGGAGAGCACCGGGTTAACCGACATGCGCATCACCGCCATGAGCACGGCCAGGAAGATGGCGAGCGCCATGGAGAGGATGGTGTAGATGATGGTGAGGCGGAGGCCGGCAAGTATCCGGTGCACTGTGAGGAACTCACGTACCGCGTCCCAGTCGATGTTGGGTGAGAGTACGAACAGCCGGATCACCGCGGCTGCCAGGAGCAGGGCGGCGATCGCTCCCACCCAACGCCAGTAGTGCCTGACCGGCACGGCGCGGATGGCCTCGCCCGACGCGCCGTGTGGCGCGTCGGGCGAGGAGTCGCCCGGTGTACGGAGTTCGCTCTCTGCCGTCGACGGGGCGTGGGTCATCCGACTTACCCGGCGGCGGTGGTGCCGCCGTTGATGGTGGCTTTGTCGACGGCGCCGCCCGCGAGGCCGTACTTCTCGAGGATCTCCATGTAGGAGCCGTCGTCGATCATCTGCTGGAGTGCGGCCGACACGGCCTCGGCCAGATCGGCTTCGTCCTTACGCAGGGCGTAGCCGTAGGGGATGCTGCCCATCAGGTTCGGCAGAACCAGTTCGAGCACGTTGCCGTCCTGCACCGTGGACGCCTCGTAGGCCGCCGCCGGCAGGTCGAGCACGTGGGCGAACACGCGGTCGCTCTGCACCGCGAGGAGTCCGTCTTGGTCGCCTGGGAACTGATTGATGTCGACCTCGGCCAGGCCTTCCCCCGCCAGTTTCTCGTTGAGGTCTTCGAGGATGGTGACGGCGATGGTGCCCTTGCTGGCGCCCACCGACTTGCCGGAGAGGTCCTCTTCCTTGGTGATAGCGGCGCCGTTGCCCTTCTTTACGAGGGCCGCTTCGCCCACGAACAGATAGTCCACGAAGGTCACCTGTTCCTGGCGGTCGGTGAAGTCCCCCATCGAGGAGGCGATCATGTCGATGCGCTTTGACTTGAGCGCGGGGATGAGGCCGTCCCAAGCGGTGTTGAGCCACTCGACCTTGATGCCCAGGTTGGCGGCGATGCCTTCGACGATCTCCACGTCCACTCCGGTGGGGGTGACGCCGTCTTCGAGGAAGTACTCCATGGGCGGGAAGGGCATGTCCGATCCCACTTTGATGCTGCCGGCCTCCTTGTAGGCGGCGGGAAGCAGCGCTGCCGCGGCCGATTCCTCGGCGGCGGGTGCGGCGGTCGTGGTGGTGGTGGTGTTGTCGCCTCCGCAGCCCGCGAGGGCGAAGATGAGGACTGCGGCTGTCGCGAGGATCCCCGCGATCCAAAGTGACGAAGCTGGGTGACGGTTCACGAACGTGGTCCTCCTGTTGGTGGTTCGATCTCGGGACTGTGGAGAGGCGGTCGCGGCCGTGTACGGCCCGGCTCCGCGGACGGTGAGGAGTCCGGCGACCTTGAATGTGTAGCAGGCGTCTTCATGCTCATTCCCCCAGTGAGTGTTGCCTGACACTAGATTACGACATCAGAGGTGTCAAGCCCAATCGACTACGAGATTCGTGTAAACTGTACCCACGATTGCCGCTATTCCGTGTATGAAGGGGGATATCCTGCCTTCCCGCTCCCCGCCTCCGGCATCGATGGAGACGGTTGCTGGACCGGGATGGGGGCACTCGCTGTGACCGGGCGCGGGCGGCACTCCGTCGGATCCGGCCGAGCACACGCGATCCGCAGACGGCGAGGGAGACTAGAGAGTCATCGGCATCAAGGAGGGCCCGTGGTACGCAGACGATTCGACGAGACCGACCGAGCCATCATCCATCTCTTGTGGGAAGACGGACGTCGTTCCTACACGGGGATCGCCAAGGACGTGGGTCTCTCCGAGGCCAGCGTGCGGCAGCGGGTGGCGCGGATGATCAGGGATAGGGTCTTCCGGATCACGGTGATCACGGACACCATGGAACTCGGTTACGCGACGGCGGGGCTCGGCCTCAAAGTGAACGAGGGACGGCTGGCCGATGTGGCCGCGCGCATCGCCGAGTTCGCCGAGGTGGACTTCGTCTCGGTCTGCGCCGGTTCGTGCGACCTCAACGTGGGCGTGGTGTGCGAGAGCCACGAGAAGCTCTACGAGTTCATCACCGAGAGTCTGCGCCGCATCCCCGGCCTCGAGATCGTCTACACCCACTTCCACGTGGACGTGGTGAAGAACGAGTTCAAATGGTGATCGGTGTGGGCTTGCGAGCCACTACGGGAGCACCACGAAGTGGGCCTCGGTGGGAGCGTCCGCGTTCACCGGGATGCTGCTCACGTCTTGCGGGCAGGCCGAGAAGACCACGATGCAGTCCTGCTCGGCGCGCAGCGTCGCCGAATCCCCGGGCTTGGATCTCGGCGGTTGAAACTCGAGATGCCCGTCCTCGCCCACCGGGATGTGCATGAAGAGGTTCCACGGACTGGGAGTCTCCAGACCGGTGTGGCCCAACTGGGCCAGGGCTTGGGCCAGGTTGTCGGTGCAGTTGTCGTGGTAGCCTGCGCAGCCGAGCTGTTCGTAGCGGTAGCGGTCGCAGGCGGCGATCAGGGTGTCGTGGCCGCCGGGTGAGGTGTCTTCCGTGAGCGTGAGGATCGGACGGCGGCGGTTCGTCACCAGACTCTGCCCGACACTCACGAACAGGCTGCGGAGCGCGGCCCGGGTGTGCTCCATGGACATGGACTCGGTCGGGTCGGGCAGGGAGAAGGCCCAGGTGTCGACCACCTGGTGACCGTGGGTGTTGATCACGCGGACCGACTGACCCGTCTTCAGCCGCACCGCGTGGCCCCGGCGAGCCGGGATGGTCTGGACCGCGGACTCGGCGGTGCTTTCGGCCGCGTCGGCGGCCGCGGCGTCGGCTGCTTCGGCGGCTGCGCGCCCTGAGGAGGAGTCGACCCCGCGTTCCGGCTCGGGCGCCGGTCCCGACGCCCGCGCGGCCCCACGCGGCTCGACCTCGTTCATCTCCAGCAGCGCGAAACCCGTGGCCGGGTCGTGCACCCTCTCCGCGCCGGCCCCCAGGATCTCCTGGATCACCGCCTCGCCGACCAGCCACACGTTCACACCGGCCCGCGTGCACCCCACGGTGGCATCGCCTTCCCTGCCGGCGGCGGCGTGCATGTGTAGGACAGGCTCGCCCTTTTCATCCGGGGCGAGGGTTCCGAGGGCCAAGACCTCACGGTGACCCTGCAGCGTGTGGGTGAGGGGCACGATCGCGTCGCTGCGGTCGGCGTCGGGGCCCACGACCACCGTGCTCCCGTCGGCGGAGCCGCCGAGGAAGGTGACGGAGGCGTGCCGGACGCCCCTGTCCCGCGCGAAGGCTTCGATGGTGTCGTTCAGGACCTCTCCGTCCTCCAGACGGAGGATGAAGACGCGACCCATGGTCCCTTCCGTGTACTTCACGCGGACCCTCGTTTCCGACCCCGGATGAAGCAGGTCGCCGCACCGACGAAGTTGATCATGCTGACGAGGCTCCTTTCGTTCGTAGTTTTGTCTCATACCCGGAGAGCGGCTGCAGGATTCCTGGGCGGTCGGCTCGCCCTCGCGCACTCCTCGCCCTGCAGGCCGTGGCCCGGTACGGCGCCCTGTGCGCGTTTCGGTCGCAGGCTGCTGAGGCGGCTCCGGAAGCGGGCGAACCGGTCCCCGGGTGGGCTCGCTCGGGCGGACGGGTTGGCTTCCTACCGGCCGATCTCGCGGTCGCTACTCCGCCAACCCACACCAGTCGACCAGCGTGAGCGCGACGATGGCCGCTACCTCCAGCACCCGGTCGATCTCCACGTACTCGTCCGCGTAGTGGGCCGCCGCCGTAGCGCCGGGGCCGAACACCACTCCCGGTGTGTGGCCGACCGCGGCGAGGAGGCCGGCATCGGTGCCCCACGGGGAGGCCGCGATCACCGGGTCCTCGCCCATCACGTCCCGGTAGCGGGCCGAAAGGGTGCGCATGAGTTCCGAATCGGGGTCGATGGTGCCGGGCAGCCAGCGGGCGCCGAACCACTCGAGCCGTACGGGATGGTCGGCGAACCAGGGGTCGGCATCTGCGAGGGCGACCAGGTCGGCGGTCATCTCGGCTTGCGCGGCCTCCACGGTCTCCCCGGGGATGATGCCCAGTCTCCCTTCGAGGGTGACGCGGTCCGGCACCATGGAGGGCCAGTCCCCGCCCTTGATGGAGCCCACGTTCACCGGTACCGGGATGGGCGTGCCCGCGTAGAGCGGATCGTCGATGGGGGCGTTGCGGTCCGACTCCAGGCGGGCCAGGGCGGCGAGTACGGGCACGGCCTTCTCGATCGCGCTCACGCCCTCGTAGCGGGTGCCCCCGTGCGCGGCCCGTCCCGTCACGGTCAGGCGGAACCAGAGCGACCCCTGCTGCTTCGGGAAGATCCGCATGCCCGTCGGCTCCGGGACGAGTGCGGCGTCCGCCCGGTAGCCGCGTCGCACGGCGGCCAGGGTGCCTGCGCCTCCCGACTCTTCGTCGACCACGCTCTCCACGATCACGTCGCCCCGCAGGCGCATTCCCAGCGACTTCAGGGCGGCTACGGCCAGTAGAAGGGACACGTTGCCGCCCTTCATGTCGGTCGCGCCGCGGCCGTACAGGCGCCCGTCTTCCACCAGGCCCGCCCAGGGGTCCCGCGTCCACTGGCTCTCGTCTCCCACGGGCACCACGTCCACGTGGCCGTTCAAGATCATGGAGCGGCCCCCTCCGGCGCCCCTCCACACGCCCACCACGTTCGGGCTGCCACTGAAGTCGGTGCGGGGCGAGCAGAAGTAAGGATCTCGAGAGAGGGTGGGTCCATCCGGTTCCCAGACGTCCACCTCGAGCCCGAGGAGACGCAGGTGCTCCGCTACGATCTGCTGAGCTGCTCGTTCGTGGCCCTGAGTGCTCTCGGCGCCGACGAGGCGGCGGAGAAGGTCGACGGCGTCCTCGCGGCGCTCGTCGAGCCACGCGGTCACGCGCTCGCGGAGGTGGGAGGGGGCATCCAACAACCCGGGATCGTCCGCAGACTTCATCGAGTATCTCCCTTCGAGTCGATCCGGGTTCCGAAGCCTTCAAAGATGGCGGCGATACCCTGTCCCCCGGCCATACACAGCGTGACCAGCCCGTAGCGGGAACCGCGGCGCTTCATCTCGTGGAGCAGGGTGCCGGTGAGCTTGGCGCCCGTGGCTCCTACCGGGTGACCGAGGGCGATGGCGCCGCCGTTCACGTTCACCCGCCCGGCGTCCAGCCCGAGGTCGCGGATCACGGCCAGACTCTGCGCGGCGAAGGCCTCGTTCAGTTCGACGAGGTCGATGTCGTCCAGGGTGAGACCGGCGCGGGCGAGTGCCTTCCGCGTGGCCGGCACCGGTCCGATGCCCATGATCGTGGGATCGACACCCGCCGAGGCGAAGGCGCGCACGGCGCCGAGGGGCTCGAGTCCCAACTCCGCCGCCTTCCTCTCCGACATCAGCAACACGGCCGAGGCTCCGTCGTTCATGGGGCAGGAGTTGCCCGCGGTGACGGTTCCGCCCTCCAGGAAGACGGCGGGCAGTTTGGCCAGGCTTTCCAGGGAAGCTTCGGGGCGAACGCTCTCGTCGCTGGCGAAGAGGCGGGTCTCGCGGCGGTCCCGCACCTTGACGGGCACGAGTTCGTCGGTGAAGCGTCCCGCCTCCTGGGCGGCCCGGGCACGCCGGTGACTCTCGAGCGCGAATCGGTCCTGCTCCTCCCGGGTGATGCCGTAGAGGCGGGCGAGGTTCTCGGCGGTGACGCCCATGTGCACGCCCGCCAGCGAACAGGTGAGGCCGTCGGCCAGGATGGCATCCTCCACCTGCGTGTTGCCCAGGCGGGCCCCCCAGCGGTGGTCGCGCAGGAGGTGGGGGGTGCGGGTCATGTTCTCCACGCCTCCGGCCACCACCACCTCGGCCTGGCCGGTCATGATGGACTGCGCGGCCAGCGTGACGGCCTTGAGGGAGGAGCCGCACGCCTTGATGACCACGTAGGCGGGGGTCTCGACGGGGAAGCCGGCGCGCTGCGAGGCGATGCGCGCGGAGTTCAAGCCGCCACCGTGTACGTAGCCGTGGCCGAAGACCACTTCCTCCACCACGGCAGAGTCGACCCCGCTGTCCGCCATCAGTGCCTCCAGTACCAGGCGGCCGAGTTCGGCTGCGGGGAGGTCGCGGAGCGACCTGCCGAAAGCGCCCACGGGGGTTCGGCGGGCGGCCACGATAACTGCCTGCTGCATCGTCTGCTGCATCTCAGAACACTCCCGGTTCGGTCGGCACCAGGAGGGGCGCACCGGTGAGTGTCGCCACCTCCTCCAACGAGTGGCCTGCCGCCACCTCTCGCAGCACCAGCCCCTCGGCCGTCACCTCGATCACCGCGAGCTCGGTCACGATCAGGTGCACGCAGTGGGCGGCCGTCAGCGGCAGCGTGCACTCGGCCACGATCTTGGGTTCCCCGTCCTTGCTGGTGTGGGTGGTCAGAGCCACCACTTTTCGCGCCTTCTGCGCCAGCTCCATGGCGCCGCCCATGCCGGGCACCCGCCGCCCGGGCACGAGCCAGTTGGCTAGATCCCCGTGCGCGCTCACTTGGAGCGCGCCGAGGATCGTCATGTCCAGTCGGCCGCGGCGGATCATGCCGAAGGCCACCGTGCTGTCGAAATAGGAGGCGCCGGGGGTCTCCGTCACCGGCAGGCCGCCCGCGTTGGTGAGGTGGCCGTCCTCGTGTCCGGGGAGCGGTGCGACGCCGTAGCCCAGCATGCCGTTCTCGGCCTGGAAGACCACCCCGATGTCGTGGGGTACGTAGTCCGCCACCAGGGTGGGCACGCCGATCCCCAAGTTGACGACTGTCCCCGGCTTGATCTCGCGGGCCGCGCGCTCCGCGATGCGGCGGCGGACGTCGACCGCCGCCGCGGGGTTCGAGCCGCCGGCGCGTCCGTTGGCGCCGGCGCTCATGGGTGCTCCTCCCGCTGCTCCCACACCCACGTCCAGTGGATGCCCTCACTTTGCACCACCATGTCCACGAAGATGCCGGGGGTCACGATGCACTCCGGGTCGAGCTCTCCCACGGCCACGATCTCGTCGGCCTCGGCGATGGTGATGTCGCCGGCCATGGCGACGAGGGGGTTGAAGTTGCGGGCGGTCTTGTCGAACACCAGGTTGCCCAGGGGGTCGGCCTTGGCCGCGTAGACGATAGCCACCTCGGCCGTCAGGGCGGGCTCCACCAGCACGGTGCGGCCTTCGAGCTTGAGTCTGGCTTTTCCGGTCTCCGCCACGGTCCCGAGGCCCACGTCCACCAACACTCCGCCGAGCCCCATCCCTCCGGCGCGGATACGCTCGGCCAAGGTGCCCTGAGGCGAGAACTCCACTTCGAGTTCCCCTCGGCTCATCTGCTCGCCTGCCACCGGGTTCGAGCCGATGTGCGAGGCGAGCAGCCGCCGCACCCGGCGGTTCACGAAGAGAGGTCCGGGACCCACGTCTGGGAAGCCGGCGTCGTTGCCGATCAGCGAGAGGTCGCGGACGCCGGCTTCGAGGAGGGCCTTCGTCAGCGTGGGAGGGGTGCCGATGCCGCCGAATCCCCCATACATCAGAGTCATGCCGTCGTGGAAGTACTCGAGGGCGTGCGCAAGCGGCACGACCTTGTTGGTTCGTGCAGGCAGGGGCGTCCTGGCCGCCGCGGCGTCGGGGGCGCCGGCCGTCACAGCACGCCCTCGAGAGCGGTGAGCGACCCATCCAGCAGGTCGCAGAGAAGGTCGAGTTCGGCTTCGGTGATGGTGAGCGGCGGCGCGATGATCACGGCGTCGCCGGGTCTGTCGTCCGCCCCGCTGAGGGCGGGGTAGAGGAGGAGTCCCTGCTCCATTGCGAGGGCAACCAGTCGGCTCGTCACCCGCGCCTCGACCGGGAAGGGCACCCTCGCGGCCGCATCGGACACCAACTCGAGGCCCCACAACAGCCCGAGGCCGCGCACGTCGCTCACGATCGGATGGAGCGCCTTCAGCTTATCGAGGCGCGCGCCGAGCTGCTCGCCAAGCTCCGCCGCCCGGTGGAGCAGGTCGTGTTCCTGCACGTAACGCACCACGGCCAAGCCGACGGCGCACGAGAGTGGGTTCCCGGAGTAGGTGTGGCCGCTCATGATCACACCTGAACCGCGGCGGATGGTCTGCACCAGCCGGTCGCTGGCGAGTGTGGCGGCCAACGGCGTATAGCCGGCGCTCACTCCTTTTCCCAGGGCGATGAGGTCGGGGTCGACATCCCAGTGCTGCATGGCGAACATCGTTCCGGTGCGCCCCATGGCAGTCATGACTTCGTCGGCGATCAGGAGTACGTCGTTGCGGTCGCAGATCTCGCGGATGCGCTGGAAGTACCCGGGAGGCGGAACGATGGCGCCTCCGGAGGCCCCGATGACAGGTTCGACGGCGAAGGCGGCCACGTGCTCGGGGCCCAGCCGGTCGATGTGGTGCTGGAGGTCGTCGGCGCAGGCCAGGCGGCACTCGGGATAGGTCTTGTCCAGCGGGCAGCGGTAGCAGTAAGGGGGAACCACCAGCGCGTGGGGAGAGAGCAGCGATTCGAAGAGGATACGGCGCGTGCGGTGACCGGACAGAGAGAGCGCACCCAAGGTGATGCCGTGGTAGCTCAAACGGCGCGAGAGCACCACGCTCTTCTCCGGCCGACCGGCCTCGCGCCAGTATTGCACGGCCATCTTCATGGCCGTCTCGATGGCCTCGGAACCGCTGTTGACGAAGAAGGTCCAGCGGATGTCTCCAGGAGCGAGCTCCTCGAGGAGGGCGGCCAAGTCTTCGGCGGGTTGGTTGCGGAACTGGAGACGGTAGCTGAAGGCCACGCGGCCCGCCTGCTCCGTCATGACGTCCACGATCTCCCGAAGGCCGTGCCCCAGCCCGGCGGTGACCGCCCCCGAGCAGCCGTCGAGGTAGCGCCGACCCTCGCTGTCGGTGAGGAAGACCCCGTCTCCGGCGGTCACGGTGGGATAGGTGCCGTCGAGCAGGGGTTGGATCAGGGGCATGGGGCGGTCGTCTCCTCGTGTCCGCGGCGGCACCGTTGCGGACGGCGCTCCCGTGTGTGAGCCCTTCGCGGGTTGTCTGTTGTACTATCTGTATGATCAATTGGTCCTTCGCCCGGGCAGGGCGAGATTCGAATACTACAAAGTGTCCGAGCTAAGGGGACCGGGACGAGGAGGCATCCGGCGGCGTGTCCATCACCGTGCGCGAAGCGTTGAGTATCGAGCCTCTCGCCCGTGGAGCCCTCGTGGGGGGGCGGCGGGGACTCGACCGCGTCATCCGCTGGGTGACCATCGTCGAGGTCTTGGAGGACGTCGGCCGACTGCAGGAAGGCGAACTCCTCGTCACCACCGCCTACGAACTCGAGAACGACCTGGATCGGCGCCGCACCTACATAGCCCAGCTGGCGGAGCGGAAACTGGCCGGTGTGGCCGTCATCACCGGCTTCTACATCAAGGCCGTGCCCCCGGAGATGATCGAGCAGGCCGACGAACACGGTCTGCCCTTGATCCAGCTCCCCCCCAGCATCAACTTCTCCGACATAACGCGCGCCCTTCTCGAGCGCATAGTCAACCGGCAGTACGAACTCATGCATGCCTCCGAGAGCGTCCATCGGGAACTCACGGCACTTGCCCTGGGCGACTGCGAACTCGACGATATCGCCGCCGTGGTGGCTCGGTGGACGGGGGGCTGGGTCACCGTCACCGATGGGAGCGGCGGGCGACTGGCAGGGGCGGGTGAGACGTTGGGCGAGCGGAGCGAGACCGTGCTCGCCGGCGTGCGGCGTGACTTCGGTGACTCCATCCTCGAACTTCCGCGGGAGGTCGTCGTGGTGGATGCGGAGACCGGCAGCGCGTATTCGGCCCTCGCCGCGCCCATACGGGCGAGCGACCGACTCTTCGGCGCCCTGACGCTGGTCAAGCGCAAAGGTAGTCTTCAGGAACTCGACCGGGTGGCGCTCGGGCATGCTTCGACGGTAGGAGCCCTTCTCCTGATGCGGCGGGAAGCGGTGATCGACGAGGCGCGCCGCCTCCGCGGCGACTTCCTCGACCGTGTTCTGGCGGGAACCAGTGCCAGGGAGCCGCACTCCGTGGTGGAGCAGGCCCGACGGTTCGGGTGCGACTTCACCAGGCCTCACGTGGCCGTGGTCTTCAGGATCCGGGTGACCGCACCCGGGGTCCGGGGCGGCGCCCGGCCGTTCGAGTCGGTGGGCCGGGAGGGCATAGCGGCCCGTCGCGCGACCGCCGGCCGTCTGCTGGGCGTGGTGGAACACGTGCTCGTGGGGGAGGGTCGGAGCGTCCTGGTGCGGGAACGGGAGGGGGACGTCCTGTCTCTGATCGGCGCCGACGATCCCGGTGAGGCGGCCCTGCTGGTCGGCGCGGTGCTGGAGCGTTGGGGGGCACCCGGCCCGGGGGAGGGTCCCCTCGTGGCGGGCGTGGGCGAGCACGCCGCCGAGGTATCCGGGTTCGCGCTCAGTGCGCAGCAGGCCCATGACGCGGCGCGGCTCGGGCCGCTCCTGCCCGGCGCCCCCCTGGTGGTGCGGCACCGTGACCTGGGCGTCTACCGCCTCGTCGCCGACATGGAACGCAGGCGCGTCGATCTGGACGCCGCCGCCGCCGCATCCTTGGGACCCTTGGCAGACGACACCGGCCGGGCGCGGCGCATGCTCGAGACGCTGGACGCCTACCTGGAGAACGACGGCAACCTGCAGGCCACCGCCGCCGCCTTGTTCGTGCACCGGCACACCCTGCGCTACCGGTTGAAGCGTATCGAGGAGTTGAGTGGTCGGCGCCTGCGCGACCCCCTCGACCGGCTGGAGTTCCATCTGGGTTCGGCCCTCCTGCGCTATCGCCGGCTGCGGCGCGCGCAGAGCGGGGAGTCGTAAAGGCCCGCTGTCGCCCCCCCGCCGGGCGCGCGCAGCGCGTCCGGCGCTTCCGGGGTACCGTCTTGCCCGCTTCTCGGGAGCCGCCCTCACAGCACCTGGCTGAGGAACCGTTGGGTCCGCTCGTGGCTGGGCGCGGTGAAGAGGGTCTCCGGCGTGGCGTCCTCGATGATGAGCCCGTCATCCATCATGATGGCGCGGTCGGCCACCTCGCGGGCGAAGCCCATCTCGTGGGTCACCACGATCATGGTCATACCGCTCTTGGCCAAGTCCTGCATCACCTGAAGCACCTCGCCCACCAATTCCGGGTCCAGGGCGGAGGTCACCTCGTCGAACAGCATGACGTCGGGGTTCATGGCGAGGGCCCGCGCGATGGCCACGCGTTGCTGCTGTCCTCCCGAGAGTTGAGAGGGGTAGGAGTCTTCCTTGTCCGCCAACCCGACGCGCTGGAGCAGGTCGCGGGCGGCGTGGCGCGCCTCCTCCTTCGATTGGTTCTTCACGCTGATGGGGGCCATCGTGATGTTCTCGAGAGCCGTCATATGTGGGAAGAGGTTGAAGTGCTGGAAGACCATTCCCACGTGCTCGCGCACTTTGTCCAGGTCGTCCCTGCGGGGGTCGACGCTCTTGCCCAGCAGTTCTATGGTCCCTTCCTGGGCGATCTCGAGGAAGTTGAGGCACCGGAGCAGCGTACTCTTGCCCGAGCCGCTCGGTCCGATGAGTACCACCACCTCGCTCTGCTCGATGTCGAGGTCGATCCCCTTCAGCACGTGGAGCGCGCCGTAGTGCTTATGCAATCCGCGTACGTGAATCACGCTTCCCCCCACTGTTGGCCTTGTCCAGACGGGCTTCCAATCGCTGGACCACGACCGTGAAGATCAGGACCAGCACGAGGTAGTAGAGGCCGGCGACCATGTAGGTCTCGAAGGGTTGGAAGTTCTCGGCTTGGGCGCTCAGAGCGGTGCCGTAGAGTTCCGCCACGCCCAGGTAGGCCACGAGCGACGAGTCCTTGAGTCCGATGATGAACTGGTTGCCGAGCGGTGGCACTGCTCTACGGAAGGCTTGGGGGAGGATCACCAGCCGCATGGCCTTCCAGTGGGAGACGCCCAGTGAGCGGGCGGCTTCCATCTGCCCCTTGTCTATCGATTGGATCGCCCCCCTGAAGATCTCCGCCACATAGGCTCCCGAGTGGATGGCCAGAGCCAGGGATCCGGCCCAGAAGGAACTCAGCACCACGATGTTGGTGATGCCGAAGTACAGGAACATCAACTGGACGATAAGGGGGGTGCCGCGGATCACGGCGATGTACACGTGGGCCACCCAGTTCAGGGCCCGGATCGGCGACAGTTTGAGGAAGGCCACGACCAGGCCGAGGACCATGGCCAGCAGCAGTGAGACCGCGGTGAGTCTCAGGGTCATGCCCGTGGCGTTCAGGAAGGGCACGAAGTGCTCTTGGAGGATTTCCCACATCCCGATCACGGGCGTCTTCTCCTTGTGTCTGGGGGGCGGCGACGCGCCGGCGGGGGGCCGCCGGCGCGTCGCCTGCTACACGAGGGGGTAGCCTATTCTCCCAGGATGTTGCGCCCCAGCCACTTCTGGCTGATCCGATCGTAGGTGCCGTCGGCGATGATCGCGTCGAGGGCGGTGTTCAGATCGGCGAGGAGGGCGGTGTCTTCCTTGCGGACCGTGATACCCATTTCGTCAACGTAGAGGGGAGCACTCACGTCCTTGATCTCGAGGCCGTTCTCCTTGATGGCGGAGAAGCCGACCACCGCGTCCGTGATCACTGCGTCGATGCGGCCGGTGGTGAGATCTTGCAGCGCGATGACGTCGCTGTCGTAGCCCACTACTTTGTCCTCGTCAGTGAGGGTGACGGCGATGTCCTTGAAGGTGGAGGCCTTCACCACGCCGATCTTCAGGCCGGCGAGGTCCTCCTTGCTCGCGATCGTGCTGTTGTCGGCGGCCACGAAGATCTGGGCACCAGAGCGGTAGTATGGATTGGTGAAGTTCACCTGCTCGAGGCGCTTCTCCGTGATGGCCATGCTGCCGATGATGACGTCGTACTTCTTCGACTTCAGGCCCTCGATGATGGTCTCCCACGGGTTGGTCACGGGCTTGGCCGTCATGCCCATCTTCTCGGCCAGGGCCTGGCCGATCTCCACGTCGAACCCGACGAGTTCCCCGTCCTTCGTGAAGTTGAACGGTTTATACAGACCGGACATCGCGTAGGTGAGTTCGCCTTTGGACGCTACGGTCGTGGTGGTGTCGGCGGGCGCCGCTGTGGTGGTGGTGTCGCCGCCGCAGCCGGCAAGGACGGCGAGACCTAGCAGGGCGACAAGCAAGAAAACAAGCGGTTTGGAGAATCTCTCCACGTATGGACCCCCTTCAGGTTTGGACGTGCACTCTCTCACTATAGCCCGGCGCGCTGCCCGTTGATATGGGGCCACCCGGCGGAACCTGTGGCACCTCTTTTGTACATGTTGTACAAAAGAGGACGTCCGGATACGAGCCGGCGGGTCCGTGCGCTGTGCGACCGCCGGCCGTCCGCCGAGGCGTCAGCACGCGCGTCCCGCCGCCGTCCGCCTACATCCGCCCGAGCGTCATGACCACGGCTCCGGCCACCACTCCGAGCACCAGCAGCCCCAGACGCAGGCTCACCCGCTCCAGGTGCGCTATGAAGAGCGCCGAGAGGCCGAAGGTGAAGAGCGGCGTCAAGTTCTTCAGCGCCGTGCTGACGGCGAGCCCACCTCCCAGTTGGAGCGCGAAGAAGAAGCTGACCATCCCGGCGCTCGCCACGATTCCCGAAAGCGCAAGAGGCAACGCGTCCCTCCATGACACCCGGAAGACACCGCGAAGTTGGCCTGCGCGGAGCACGTTGCCCAGGTTCACGAGCAACGCCACGCCCGTCCCCACCGTGGCGCCCAACAGGGCCGAGGGGAGAAGGTCGAGCCCGAGTTCTCGGAAGATGCCGGCCGTCGAGAAGAAGAAGCCGGAGATGAGGCCGAACACGACGCCGGCCGCGGCGCTCCGTCCGCGGCGGGCTCGGGTGGCGGCATCGCCGCCTTCGGTGGCCTGGGTGCGGGAGAAGGCCCGAGCCGTCTCGTTGATGAACAGCACCATGCCCACCACGAGCACGGCGATCCCGAGGAGGGTGGTGGTGCTCAGCGATTGCCCCAACAGGATCCAGGCGAGGGCCGCCGCGAAGAAGTTCTCGCTCATGCCGAGGGAGGCGGTGCGTGTGGCTCCCACCCTTTGGATAGCCATGAAGTTCATGGAGCGGCCGGCGAAAGGCGCCATCACCCCGGCCGCGGCGAAGTAGGCCACTCCGCGCCAGTCGAGGGTCACCTCCTGGACCGTCCAAGAGACGGCCAGCACCCCGACGAGCAAGATAGTCGCGGCGGTGAGATTGATGAGCAGCGCCTGGGGAGAGCGCACGCGCCCGTGACGCAGACCGAGCTGCGTTAGGAACTGGCCGGTGCCGTACCCCAGGGCGGATAACGCCGCCAGTAGTGCCGCGAGCATAGTACTCCAGGATCTCTGCTGGAACGGAGCCGTGGCCGCCGGGGGCGCCTCCGTGATCGCGGCGCCCGGCAAACGTACCACCGAAGTATAGCGGAGGGTCGGGAGGCGCCGCGCGCCGTCACCGGCAGTCGGCTTGCGCTGCGGTGCCCTCGTAGTATAGTTTTCATACACGGGCTGGCTTCTCCTCAGCACGAGCCGGCATCCGAGCGCATATGTGGAGCATCGGCAGCAGAGGCTGTTCCGATCGGCCGGGTCGGGGGACCCGGACCGGAGGGGGAGGGGAACCAGTATGGCCGGTACCGCAACCCGCACCGTCGACTATCCGTGGCTGAGTACGTATCCGGAAGGCATCGACTGGGGCGGCGTGATGCCCCGCGCGCCGCTCTACAAAGCCCTCGATGCGGCGGTCGCCTCGTATCCCATGAACGCCGCCGTCGACTTCTTGGGCAAACGCATCACCTATCGAGACGTGGACCTGCTGGTAAGGCGAGCGGCCACGGGGTTGCAGCGTATCGGGGTGGAGAAGGGCACTCGGGTAGGCCTCTTCCTGCCGAACTGCCCGTTCTCGGTGGTGATGTACTACGCCATCCTCAGAGCCGGGGGCGTGGTGGTGAACTACAGTCCGCTCTACGTGGAGCGGGAACTCGTCCACCAGGTGGAGGACTCAGGCACGCGTTTCATGTTCACCCTCGATCTCGTGCAACTCTACCCCAAGATGGCGGGGGTGCTCGAGAAGACCTCACTCGAAAAGATCATCACCGGACGCATGGCCGACGTGCTGCCGTTCCCCAAGAACAGGCTGTATCCGCTGGTGAAACGGAAAGACATGGTCAAGGTGCCGCGCGACGCGCGTCACGTGACCTTCCAGGAACTCACCCACAACACGGGCACGTACGAGCAGGTGGACGTGCAACCCGACGACGTGGCCGTGCTCCAGTACACGGGGGGCACCACCGGCGTACCCAAGGGGGCGATGCTCACCCACGCCAACCTGTACGCGAACGCCTCGCAGTGCATGCACTGGTTCCAGGGGGTGGTGCACGGGGGCGAGCGCATGCTCGTCGTCCTGCCGCTGTTCCACGTGTTCGCGATGTCCGTGGCTATGAACATGGCGGTGATGATGGCTGCCGAGATGGTGCTGTTGCCGCGTTTCGAGCTGGACCAGGTGCTCGAGACCATCTCGAAGAAGAGGCCGACGCTCTTCCCCGGCGTGCCCACGATGTACACGGCCATCAACAACGCCAAGAATCTGGAGAAGCACGATCTCACTTCCATCAAGTACTGCATCTCGGGGGGCGCGCCGCTGCCGGTGGAGGTGAAGAAGACCTTCGAGCAGCTCACCGGGTGTTCACTGGTCGAGGGGTACGGCCTCACCGAGTCCTCGCCCGTGGCTTCTTGCAACCCCTTGCGCGGAGAGAACCGAGCGGGCTCTATCGGGCTCCCCATGCCCCAGACCATCCTGGAATTCCGCTCGCTGGACGATCCGAGGCAGAAGGTGCCGTCGGGTGAGAAAGGGGAGATCTGCATCAAGGGCCCGCAGGTGATGCCCGGCTACTGGCACAACGAGGAGGCCACGGCCGCCGCGCTCGAGGACGGCTTCCTCCACACGGGCGACGTGGGCTTCATGGACGAGCAAGGCTACACGTACATCGTGGATCGCACGAAGGACATGATCCTGAGCGGAGGATTCAACGTCTACCCGAGGGTGATAGAAGAGGCGATCTACGAGCATCCGGCGATCTCCGAGGTGGTGTGCATCGGGATCCCCGATGACTACCGAGGCGAGTGTCCGAAAGTGTTCTACACGGTGAAGGGGGGCTCGGAGCTCCAGCCCGAGGAACTACTGGTGTTCTTGAAGGACAAGCTCTCGAAGGTGGAAATGCCGCGGGAGGCCGAGGAGCGGGAGACGCTGCCCAAGACGCTGGTGGGCAAGCTCTCGAAGAAGGAGTTGGTGGAAGAGGAGCGGTTGAAGCGGGAGGAGCGGGCGCGGGCAGAGAAGTAAGGCGGCTCCCGAGTAGGCGGCTCCCGAGTGGCGGCTCAGGCGCGAGGAAAAGGGGAGGTTGCGGTGGAGGGTGTAGTCATCGCCGGGTACGTGCGGTCGCCGCTGACCCCGGCGAACAAGGGAGAGCTGGCCAAAGTGCGTCCGGACGAGATCGCGCGGCAGGTGATCCGGGGTCTGGTGGAGCGCACCGGCGTCGACGTCGACGACGTGGAAGACCTGCTCCTTGGCTGCTCCTCGCCCGAGGGGGAGCAGGGCTTGAACCTTGCCCGCCTGGTGGGCTTCCTGGCCGATCTGCCGGTCTCCATGGCCGCCGTCACCATCAATCGCTTCTGCGGCTCCTCGATGCAGGCCATCCACACGGCGGCCGGGGCCGTTCAACTGAACGCGGGCGAGTGCTTCATCTGCGCCGGTGTCGAGTCCATGACGCGAGTTCCCATCTGGGGCTTCAATCCCATGCCTCATCCCGGACTGCATCGAGCATACGCGGAGGCCTACACCTCCATGGGCATGACTGCGGAGAACGTCGCGCGCCGGTACGGCGTGAGCCGCGAAGAGCAGGAGGTCTTCGCGTACGACAGCCAACGGAAGGCGGCCCAGGCCGCCACCGGCGGCCGCTTCGACGACGAGATCGTCCCCATCGCCGATCGCGAGCGGATCGTCTCCCGCGATGGCTGTATCCGTCCGGACACCACGCTCGAAGGGTTGGCGGGGCTGAAGACCGTCTTCCTCGCCGACGGCTCGGTGACCGCGGGCACTTCGTCGCCCCTCACCGACGGCGCCTCGGCGGTGCTGGTCTGCTCTGAGGCCTACGCGCGCGATCGAGGCCTCGACCTGCTGGCCCGCATCCGCAGCGTGGCCGTGTCGGGCTGCTCCCCGGAGATCATGGGCATGGGTCCCGTGGCGGCGACGAACAAGGCGCTCCAAAGGGCGGGCCTCACCCTGGAAGACATCGACATCATCGAGATCAACGAGGCCTTCGCGGCCCAGGTGCTCGCGGTGGTGAAGGAACTCGGCGTGGATCAGGCCAAACTGAACATCGACGGGGGGGCCGTGGCGCTCGGTCATCCGCTCGGGGCGAGCGGGGGGCGTATCACCGGCAAGGCCGCGTCGCTGCTCAAGCGGGAGGGCGGGAAGTACGCGCTGGCCACCATGTGCATCGGCGGTGGGCAAGGGATCGCCACCGTCCTGGAGGCGATCTAGATGGGCGGAGGGGGCGAGACCATCGAGCGGGCCGCCGTCGTGGGGGCCGGCCTCATGGGCGCGGGCATAGCCGCCCACCTGGCCAACGCGGGGGTCTCCGTGCTCCTGCTCGACATCGTGCCGACGGAGTTGCCCGAGGGTGCCTCCCGCAGCGTGTTGGCGGAGCAGGCGGTGGCGCGTCTTCTGAAGTCCGACCCGGCCGCGCTCATGCACAAGCGGAACGCGCGTCTCATCACGCCGGGGAACCTCGAGGATCATCGGGACGGGCTCGCCGGGGTGGACTGGATCGTCGAAGCCGTGGTGGAGCGGCTCGACGTGAAGCAGCAGGTCTACGCCCGTATCGACGCGGCCCGCCGGGCCGGATCGATCGTCAGTTCGAACACCTCCACCATCCCGCTCACGCGGTTGTTGGAAGGGATGGGCGCCGATTTCGCCCGCGACTTCATGATCACCCACTTCTTCAACCCGCCGCGCTATATGCGCCTACTCGAGTTGGTGGTGGGGGAGAGCACGGACCCGGAAAAGGCGGAGACCATGCGTGCCTTCGCCGACGAGCGCCTGGGCAAGGGCGTGGTGGACGCCCGCGACACTCCGGGCTTCATCGCCAACCGGATCGGCGGGTACTTCCTGCAGTGCGCCATGGTGGAGGCTTTCGACGCCGGCTTGGCCGTGGAAGAAGCCGACGCGGCGCTCGGGCGCCCGATGGGCGCCCCCAAGACGGGGATCTTCGGCCTGCTCGACCTGGTGGGCTTGGACACGGTGCGCTACGTGGGCCGCAGCCTGGCCGAGAACCTGCCCGCGGACGACCCCTTCCACGCCGTATACCGGGAACCGGAGCTCGTGACCCGCCTCATCGAGACCGGGTTCACGGGACGCAAGGGCAAGGGTGGCTTCTATCGCTTGAACACCGAGGGCGGCGGCCGGGTGAAGGAAGCCGTCGACCTGGCGACGGGCGAGTATCGCCCGGCCGTGAAGCCGCGCCTCGCCGCCGCCGACGCGGCCAAGCGCGGCGGGTTGCGCGCGCTGGTGGAGTCCCCCGACGCGGGGGGCCGCTACGCCTGGCGGGTGCTGAGCCGTACCCTGACCTACGCCGCCGGCCTGGTGCCGAGCGCGGCCGACGATCTCACAGCTGTGGACGAGGCCATGCGTCTCGGCTACAACTGGAAGCGCGGACCGTTCCAATTGATAGACGAGCTTGGCGCGTCGTGGTTCGCGGAGCGGCTGCGAGCGGAGGGGGTGGCCGTACCGCCGCTGCTCGCCGCGGCCGCCGCGGCACCCGGGGTCGACGGTGCGGTGACCGGTGCCGTGGCCGAAGCCGGCGGGGCCGGCCCTTCCCACGGAGGCTTCTATCGGGTGGAAGACGCGCGTCTGCAGTACCTCGCCGCAGACGGAGCCTATGCCGACGTGCCCCGGAGGCCGGGAGTCCTGATGCTCGCCGACGTCAAGCTGCGCGGCGAGCGCGTGGCCGGGAACTCCTCGGCCAGCCTCTGGGATCTCGGCGACGGCGTGCTCTGCCTGGAGTTCCACAGCAAGATGAACGCCCTCGACGACGGCTCCCTGAAGATGGTGGGCACGGCCATCGAGACCGTCATGATGGAGGGTTTCTCCGGCCTGGTCCTCTACAGCGACGGCGACAACTACTCCGTGGGAGCCAACATCGGGCTCGGCTTGTTCGCGGCCAACATCGGTCTCTGGTCGGCCATCACCGAGTTCGTGGAGGGGGGGCAGCAGGCCTACCGGTTCCTCAAGTACGCACCGTTCCCGGTGGTGGCGGCGCCGGCGGGGTTGGCGCTCGGAGGCGGGTGCGAGTCGCTGCTCCACTCGGATGCCGTACAGGCGCATGCCGAGAGTTACATAGGCCTGCCAGAGGCAGGCCTGGGCTTGTTGCCGGCGTGGGGGGGCAGCACCCAGATGCTGGGGCGTCATACGGAGTCGAAGAGGCGCATGGCGGGACCCATGCCGCCCATCGCGGGTGCCTTCGAGACCATCAGCATGGCCAAGGTCTCGCGTTCGGCGGAGGAGGCGCGGGAGCTCCTCTTCCTGCGCGAGGGCGACGGCGTCACCATGAACCGCGACCGTCTCTTGGCGGACGCGAAGGCCAAGGTACTCGCGCTCGCCGACGGGTACGCACCTCCCGAGGAACCCGTCTTCCGACTTCCGGGCCCGTCCGCCCGCACGGCGATGGAGATCTTCGTGGGCGAGTTCGTGAACGCCGGGAAGGCCACGGCGCACGACGCGGTCGTCTCGGGCCGCATCGCCGAAGTCCTATCGGGCGGCGACACCGACATCACCGAGGAGGTCTCCGAGGAACGCCTGCTCGAGCTGGAGCGCGAGGGTTTCCTCGCCTTGATCCACGAGCCCCTGACCCTCGCCCGGGTCGAGCACATGCTCGCGACCGGCAGACCCTTGAGGAACTGAGGCCATGACCGTCTACAAGGCGCCCTTACGCGACATCCGCTTCATCCTGAAGGAGCTGGTCCATGCCGAGCAGCTGGCGGAGCTCCCCGGCTACGAGGAGGCCACCCCCGACCAGATCGACTTCATCCTCGAGGAGATCGCGGGAGTGTGCGAGACCCTGCTCTTCCCCCTGAACCGGGCCGGCGACGAAGAAGGCTGCCACTTCCAGGATGGGGTCGTCACCACCCCACCCGGCTTCAAGGAGGCGTACGCCAAGTACGTGGAGGCCGGCTGGCCGGCCTTGGCCTGCGACCCCGACTACGAGGGGATGGGTCTCCCGAAGCTGGTGAGCTTCCTCAGCGAGGAGCTGCTCTCCGGGAGCAACTTGTCCTTTGCCGTCTACCCGCTGCTCACCACCGGAGCCTACACGGCCATCCTCAAACACGGCTCGGAAGAGCTCAAGCGCACCTACCTCCCCAACATGGCCACCGGTGTGTGGTGCGGCACCATGTGCCTCACCGAGGCCCATTGCGGCACCGATCTCGGTCTGGTGCGCACCCGCGCCGTCCCTCAGGAGGACGGCTCCTATCGGGTGACCGGCACCAAGATCTTCATCAGTTCGGGTGACCACGACTTCACCGAGAACATCATCCATCTGGTGCTGGCCCGTCTCCCGGACGCGCCCCCCGGCATCAAGGGCATCAGCCTCTTCATCGTGCCGAAGGCCCTCGTGAACGAGGATGGGTCGCTGGGTGGGCCGAACGGGGTCTCATGCGGCGGCATCGAGAAGAAGATGGGAGTGGCCGGGTCCTCCACCTGCGTACTCAACTTCGACGGCTCCGTCGGCCACCTGGTGGGCGAGAAGCACCGGGGCATGAGCCATATGTTCACCATGATGAACGCCGCCCGCTTGGGTGTGGGCATGCAGGGGCTCGGCATCGCCGAGGTGGCCTACCAGAACGCGGTGGCGTACGCCCGCGAGCGGCTGCAGGGTCGCGCGCTCAAAGAACCCGGTTATCCGGAGCGTGAGGCCGACCCGCTGATCGTGCACCCCGACGTGCGGCGCATGCTCCTCACCATGCGGGCCGTCACCGAGGGGGGACGGGCGCTCGCCGGATGGGTGGGGCTGAACCTCGACCTGGCCGAGCGGCATCCCGATCCCCAGGTGCGCGAGGAGGCGGGGGACCTCGTCGACCTCCTCACGCCGGTGGTGAAGGCCTACTTCACCGACCACGGGTTCGCGGCGGCCAACATGGCCGTACAGATCCACGGCGGGCACGGCTACATCCGCGAGACCGGCGTCGAGCAGTACGTGCGCGACGCGCGCATCCTTCAGATCTGGGAGGGCGCCAACGGCATCCAGGGTCTCGACCTGGTGGGCCGCAAGCTCGGCCTGCACAACGGCCGTCTCCTCCGCCGCTTCTTCCACCCGGTGTCGGACTACCTGGAAGGACGGCAGAGCGACCCCCGGTTGGGGGAGTTCGTCGGCCCGCTGGCCAAGGCGTTCGGACGACTTCAGCAGGCCACGGCGCGCATCGCCCAACAGGGCATGCGCGATCCCGACGAGGCCGCCGCCGTCGCCACCGACTACCTGCGTCTCTTCGGCCTGGTGGCGCTCGGGTACGTGTGGCTGCATGTGGCGGAGATCAGTCTGTCCCGGCTCGGGTTGGAAGCCGCAGCGTCCGCCGTCGATGGGAGGAACGGGACGTCGCCGGCGGTGGCGGGCGACGAAGAAGCGGCGGCTGCGCCGGCGGCTGTCTCGGCGTCCGCGACCTCTCTGGGTGCGGCCCCGGCGCTCGGCGTGGCGACCGATCCCAAGGATCTCGTCTTCTATCGGGCCAAACTGGTGACCGCGCGCTTCTTCTTCCAGAAGCTGCTACCGGAGACATCGTCGCTCTTCGCCTCGATCATGGCGGGCGCCGGGCCGCTGATGGCCCTCGCCGATGAGGAGTTCTAGCTGTCCGCGCCTCCTGGTACGCTGGTCGGCATGCGCGTACCCGGACCTCCCCCCGCCGACCCTGCCGTCACCCTCCACCGTGTGTTCGGCTTCCGCGAGTTCCGGCCGGGGCAGCGGGAGATCGTGGAGCATCTCATCGCGGGCGGCGACGCCTTCGTGTTGATGCCCACGGGAGGCGGCAAGTCACTCTGCTACCAACTGCCGGCCCTGCACCGTCCGGGCACCGCGGTGGTGGTGTCGCCTCTCATCTCGCTGATGAAGGACCAGGTGGATGCGCTTCGTGCCCAGGGCGTGTCCGCAGCCGCGCTCAACTCCTCGCTCGGTCCCGGCGAGGCGCGGCGGGTCTTTGCGCGCCTGCACGCCGGCGAACTGGACCTGCTCTATGTCGCGCCGGAGCGGCTGATGATGGATTCCTTCCTCGAGGTACTCGATTCGGTCCAGGTGGGGCTGTTCGCCATCGACGAAGCGCACTGCGTTTCCCAGTGGGGTCACGACTTCCGGCCCGAGTACGTCCAGCTGGGCGAACTCCGCGCGCGCTTCCCCGGGGTGCCCATGGCGGCGTTCACCGCGACGGCCGACGAGCAGACCCGCGAGGACGTGCGGGTGCGTTTGGGCCTCTGCGAGGCTCCCGTCTTCGCGGCCGGTTTCGACCGTCCGAACATCCGCTACCTGGTCGTGGAGAAGCGTCATCCCTTCGAGCAGCTGCGCGCCTTCGTGGCCGAGCGGACCGGGCAGTCGGGCATCGTCTACTGCTTGAGCCGCAAACGCGTGGAGGAGGTGGCCGCCAAGCTGCGGGGGGCGGGAGTGGAGGCCGGCGCCTACCATGCCGGGTTGGCGGCGGAGGAGCGGGTGCGCGTGCAGGAGGCGTTCCAACACGACCGCCTGGACGTGGTCGTGGCCACGGTCGCCTTCGGCCTGGGCATCGACAAACCGGACGTGCGCTTCGTGGTGCACTACGACATCCCGAAATCCATCGAGTCCTACTATCAGGAGACGGGCCGCGCGGGGCGTGACGGTCTGCCCGCCGACGCCCTCCTCCTGTACGGCTTGGCCGACGTGGTGATGGCGCGCGTCCTCGTGGAGGGCGGGGGCAATCCGGCTCAGGTGCGCATCGAGATCCACAAGTTGAACGCCATGGTGGGGGTGGCCGAGGCTTTGGGCTGTCGGCGCCGGGCGCTGCTCGGCTACCTCGGCGAGCCGCCGGCAGGTGATTGCGGCAACTGCGACGTGTGCCTGGATCCCCCGGAGACCTACGACGCCACCGAGGATGCGCGCAAGGCCCTCTCCTGTGTGTATCGGGTGGGCCAGCGCTTCGGGATGGCCCACGTGATCGACGTCCTGCGGGGCGCCGACACCGATCGCATCCGGAGTCTCGGCCACGACCGCCTCTCCACCTACGGGATCGGGGACCATCTGGGCAAGGACGTGTGGACCAGCCTTTTCCGGCAATTGATCCACCGGGGCTACCTGCGCCAGGACATCGCCAATTACTCGGTGCTGAAGCTGACCGAGGCCGCCCGCCCGCTGCTCGCTGGCGAGGAGTGCCTCGAGCTTGCCCGCCCCCGCTTCGCCACCACAGCCGTTGGAGAGGGCCCCGGCGGCGGACGGCGGGCACGCGGAGGGCGGGACCGGCGAGCGCGTGGAGGTGAGTCCGGAGCGCTGTTCGACACCTCTGTTGCGCTCGATCCGGCCCTGTTCGAGGAGCTCCGCGCCCTACGCCGCCGTCTCGCCGACGAGCAGGGGGTGCCTGCCTACGTGATCTTCTCCGACGCCACGCTGGAGGAGATGGCGATCCTTCGTCCGGCGACTCCCGACCAGTTACTGGCGGTGAACGGCGTGGGCGAAGTGAAGCTGGAGCGCTACGGGGCGGCGTTCTTGGAGGCGCTTACCAAGTCCGCAGATCGTTGATGCGCCAGCCGATCTCCGTGGGCACCGCGTGGTAGCGCCAGCGGTCGACCCCCCACGACCACTCCTCTTCAACCTTCACCCAATAGGTGCCGTCGGACTGAGCCTCCACTGCCACGATGTTGAAGTCGATGAAGTTCCCGTTGCTGTACTGGGCACTGGCCGGGTCGCTCGCGAAGGGCTCCACCGTGAGTGAGTGGGCGTAGTCGGCGTCGTCGTACATGACCGCGAAGAGGAAGTCGTCCACGAGGTAGCGCGCCTCGTCTTCTTCGGTGGCCGGCACGTCGGAAGCGCCGAGATCCCAGGTGTTCACCACCGACCAGGTGCCGTCCGAGGTCTCCTCCACCAGATAGGCGGTCACCCATTCGCTTTGGGGTGGGCCGCTCCAGTACTCCGCCTGCCCCGCGGTCTCGTCGGCCAACTGGAGAACCCAGTCCGCCGGGGCCACGGCCTCCACCGCCGCCTTGGCGGTGGGGAAGCCGCCTTCCGAGCCGGGTTGTACCAACGTCGTGGGGGGCGTCACGGTGGTCGGCGGGAGGGTGTCGGTGACGCCGGTGACGATGGTCGTGGTGGGGATGCCGATGGTGGAGTCCGTTACGCCTCCGTCGCGGTTGCTCAGTAGGAAGAAGATCCCCCCGCCGATCAGAGCCAGCACGGCCACGGCTCCGGCGACGATGCCCACGATGAGGGCGCCTCTACTCCCTTGACCTTGGGCGTTCGGCCGGCTCGAGGGAGGCAGCGGTGGCACCGTTCCCCCGTATGCCGGTCCTGCGTGTAGCGGCCCAGCGGGTGGCAGTCCAGCGGGCGGCGGCCCAGCGGGCGGCGGTGGTGTCCAGCCCGAGGCGAAGCCCGGCGGCGGCGGGGGCGGCGTGTGGGAGAAGTCCGGTGGCGGCGGGGGTGACGGCGGTGCGGGCGTCCGGCCGGGCGCCTCCTGGCCCGAGAGCGCGCCGGGCCCTGTTATCCGAGTGCCGCAGGATCTGCAGAAAGCGGCTGTGCCCGGGTTCTCGGCGCCACAGGTGGGACAGTTCACAGGGGCCTCCTTCTCGCACAACCTCCCGACTTCGGGTGCCATACTATCGTGCACGGTGTCGCGCGCACCAGTGCGAGTATGGGGCCTCGGGATCGCGCGGTGCGGTCCGGGAAGGCCGCCGGTCCGGTTGGCGTGTTTTGCGGCCGGGCGCCTCCCCCGGTAAGATGGTGGCGGAAGCAGGAGAGAGCCGGGAGCGCCCGCTCCCCGGGCCACGCTCCGTGGCGTGGTATCGGGGGCCCACCGGTGGTTCTCGGCCCGCGTCACGGGAGGCAAGAGACCATGAGAATCACCACCCGCACCATACCGGCGCCGGCCCCCACCTTCGCCTCGATCCTCCTCGCCGTACTCCTGGGCTTCCTCGCCCTCGCATTGCCGGCGGCGGCCGCCGGCCCCCACAGCGTACCCGACTTCACCGACGTGTCCCCCACCTACGGGTACTACGACGCCATCATGGGGTTGCGCGAGCACGGCTCGGTGCACGGCTACGGGGATAACACCTACCGCCCGGACGAAACCCTCGCGCGAGCCCAGTTCGCCAAGATGATCGTGGTCACGCTCGGCATGACGGATCTCATGGGGTCTCACGTACACGAGTCGATGGTGGCTCCCTTCACCGACCTGGGAGTGGACAGTCCCACGAGCCTCTATCCCCACGACTACGTCGCTGTGGCCGCCGAGCGCGGGGTGACGCTGGGCACGGGTCCGGGCACCTTCTCCCCGTGGCGCAAGATCACGCGAGCGCAGGTGGTCACGATGGTGGTGCGGGCCGCTTTCGAGATGAACCCGCTCTCGCTCGAGGACCCGCCGACGAGTTTCGTGAGCCCGTGGGGCAGCTTCGATCCCACGCACGGACCTCTCATGCGCATCGCCCACTGGAACGGATTGCTGAACAACGTGGGGGGGCCGGGGACGGCGCCACCCGCCGGCTGGGACCCGTGGGCCGAGATAGGGCGCGGCGAGACCGCGCAGATACTCTGGAACCTGCTGGGGAAATCGTAGATATATGACAAGGGGGGGCATCGTGGCCGGAGGCGGACGCGTTCAGAGTAGGGACCGTAAGGGGCGTCGACGTCGCGTGCGCTCACGAGCGGCGATTGCCTGCATCCTCGTGGCTGCAGCTCTGGTGCTCGCGCTCGGTGGACCCCTGCCCGCGGCGTCGGCGAACCACCTCACCCATTTCATGTTCATGGGTGACATCTGGGCTTGGAATGGGGCCAGCGGCGGGGCTACCTCGCTCGTGCACGGCGCGAATGGCCATCCGATCGGCTCGCCCTCGTCGGCGACCCAAGCCTCCGGCTTCGCCTACGTGGAGAGTTCGCTGGGAGATTCCAAGGTCGTCTTCATGGACGGACTCCTGCAGCCGGGCAAGAACCCGTGGCATGAGTTCCCCCAAGCTTCCTCTCCGGACGTCGCGCCCGACGGGAGCAAGGTGGTCTTCGACTATTGGAACATGTCCGGAAACGCACTCCGGGTGTACGACGCGTTTTCGGATTCCATCACTTTGGCCCTCCCCGGCGCATTCGCCGGCACGTGGTCGCCCGACGGACGGTACCTCGCGTACAATCGCCACCCCGAGAACCACCCTCTGAACGACGGCTTCTACATCTTCGACACCCAGACTCACGTGGAAACCAAGGTGTCGGTCACGTATGCGGGGGAGAGCGGCTCGGACTCGAACGCCTGGGCTCCACGCTGGTCGCCCGACGGCCAATGGTTCGTGGTGACAAAGTACGTCAACAGCACGGGACGGATCGAGATCGTCAAGGTGCAGAGGAACGGCACCGGCGCGACCAAGGTGTACGACGTCACTCCGTACGACATCTCCGACGTGCGCTGGACCTCGTGGCCGGGGGGCGGTCAGGGCTTGTTCGTGGAGACCGTCCCGGGCGGGGGCTCGGAGAGCACCATCTCCGCCGTGGCGACTCCCGAGTTCGGAGCGCCCTACCTCATCGCTCGCCTTCGCCGGAGCTCCTTCGGCTTCGGCGCCTCCCTGGTTCCGGATTCTCCCTTCGGCGACGTCGGTACGGATCACCCGTACTACCAGGCCATAGCCATGATGCGTCTTGCGGGCATCGTGAGCGGCTACTCCGACGGCGCCTTCGGTCCCGCCGATCCTGTGCGACGGGCCCAGTTCGCCAAGATGATCGTGGGCGCGCTCAGGCTCTCAGTGAACGAGGGCCTCACCTCGCCGTTCACCGACCTGGGCCCTGACAAGCTCGGCGATCTCTACCCCAACGAGTACGTGGCCGCCGCCTGGAAGGCCGGCATCACAAAGGGTACGACGGCGACCACGTTCGCGCCCTGGAACTACATCAGCCGTGCTCAGCTGGTCACCATGGTAGTGCGCGCCGCCAAGGAGAAGGTGCCCGGGGGACTACCCGACCCACCGATGGCGTGGACGGGTGTGGTGCCCTCGTCCGATCCTACGCACGGAGCCAATCTCCGTCTTGCCGAGTACTCCGGCCTGCTCGTCGGTATCAACCTGAACGGGTGGAACGTGGCGACCCCGGCAACCCGCGGTGAGGTGGCGCAGATCCTCTACCGGCTCATGAGGGCGATAGGTCCAGACACGGGGGATGTGGGCCTCCTGTAGCATAGCGGAGCGAAGTCATCGGAGAGGAGAACGAGCATGAAGACCAGCATCGATTACCGCCCGTCGTACTCCATGGTCACCGCCACTCTGGACCCACACGAGCGGATCCAGGTGGAGGCGGGTTCGATGGTCGCCATGTCGCAGGGGCTGACGGTGGAGACCTCCGCCAAGGGGGGCGTGCTCGGTTCTCTCAAGCGCTCGGTGCTGGGCGGCGAGAGTTTCTTCATGAACACGTACGAGGCTCCCGCCCAGGGCGGGCAGATCCTGCTGGCGCCGGCCCTGCCGGGTGACATGAGCGTGCGTGAGTTCGCGGGGCACAGCATGATCGTGCAGTCGGGGTCGTATGTGGCCTCGGTCGAGACTCTGCAGATCGATACGAAGTGGGGCGGAGCGAAGACCTTCTTCGCCAGCGAGGGTCTCTTCATGTTGAAGGTGCAGGGCTCCGGCACGTTGGTGCTCTCCAGTTACGGGGCCATCCACGAACTGCAGCTGGCCGCGGGGCAGGTGTTCACGGTCGACACCGGCCACCTCGTGGCCTTCTCTGAGGGCATGGGCTTCAACGTGCGCCGCGTGGGGGGCATCAAGTCCACCCTCTTCAGCGGCGAGGGACTGGTGGTGGACCTCACCGGCCCCGGCTACCTCATGTTGCAGACCCGTAGCGAGGACGCCTTTCTTTCGTGGCTGATGCCCCGGGTCTCCAAAGGCCAGGGCGGCAGCGGCGGAGGCTTCAATCTCCGCCTGGGCGGAGGTGACTGAGTTCGGACGGCCAAACCGGACGGGCCGCTTCTGGGCGGGCCGTTTGGGGCTGTCTCTGCCCGCGGCCCACGTTCCGCGGCGCGCGGTCGGTCTCTGCCCCGGCCGGCGGCCCGGGTCGGACTGCACTCCGCTGGCTCTACTCCGGCCTGCGGCCCGGGCCTGGCCGTGCGCGCGCCGGCCGCAGCCGCAGCCACTCCTTCCAGAGCGTGCGACTCGAGATCAGCAGGGCGCTCCCCACGGCCACGTAGAGGAACCCTACGCCGGCACGCGGCACCGGCGAGGCGCGGAGCGCTTGTCCCAAGAGCATCATCCCCAGTATCAGTGCCCAGCTCGTCGGAGAGAAGAAGCCGCCCACGCAGTGGTCGTCCCCCCGGGTGCGGATGCGGTTGATGGTGCGCCGCGCCACTCTGTCCAGGATGAGCAACGCCTTGAGGAGACCCAGGACGAGGAAAGGGGCCGCGTAGGCCCAACCAGGCCCGTGGTAGCGGCGCACGATCCATATGAGCCCCACACCGAGGAGCATGGAGCCCACGACCGTCCACATCATCTCCGCCAGGAAGAGCTGGGAGCGTGCGCCGCCGCGGGGCTTATGGAGCTCGAGCCAGCGACGGAGGATCCGCCGGACGCTCTGCGTCCGGCGGGGTTCGTCCGGGTGTACCTGCGGCGTGTCTCCGTGCCCGGACATCAGCGCAATACTCCGGGTGCGCGGCGGATGAGGTCGGATTTGAGTTCGGCCAGCCGGGGGGAGAGGCCAACGTGGTAGATCTCCGGGTTGCGCAGCCGGCGTAGTTCTTCCGGGAGTGACGCCACCTCGTCGGCCGCTCGACGCCGCACTTCCGTGAGGGGCGGCGACGGGGAGATCCTTCGTCCCTCGCGCACCACGGGCCGGAGGAGGTCCTCGGAACCCGCCACCTCTTCGAGACCCACTTGGAAGCTCAGGTCGCCTCGGCTGACGTACGGCACCTGGGGTCCGCGTCGTGGCTCTTCATCCGCGCAATACAGCACGTCGCCCACCGGACGCCCGCGTGCGTCGCGGTAGCGGACCACGCGTTTGCGGCCGGGGTCCGTCATCTTGGCGGGGTTGGAGCTCAGTTTGATGCGCGGCTCCCAGGTGCCGGGCTCACGCGTCGGGTCCGCGTCGGCCGCGCCCGGGCCCGGACGCTCCCCCTCCTCGTGAGCCGCGGTCAGCTTATACACACCTCCCAGTGCGGGCCAGCTCGATGAAGTGATCAAGTGCGTACCGACTCCCCAGGCGTTGATGCGGGCGCCCTGCCGCTTCAGGTCCGCCATGAGATCCTCGTCGAGTTCGTTCGAGGCGACGATCAGGGGATCGTCGAATCCGGCATCCGTGAAGAGAGCGTACGCGGCCTTGCTGAGTCGCGCGAGGTCGCCTGAGTCGAGCCGGATTGCGGCTCGCACCCCCGGCCGTCGTTCGCGCAGCTCTTCGAACACCCGCAGGGCGTTGGGGAGCCCGGATGTGAGTGTGTCGTATGTGTCCACGAGGAGCACGCAGTTGTCGGGATAGATGTCGGCGTACGCGCGGAAGGCCGTGAGTTCGTCTTCGAAGCTCATGACCCAAGAGTGCGCGTGGGTGCCGGACACGGGGATGCCGAAGAGTTTGCCCGCCAGCACATTGGAGGTGGCGTCGGCGCCGCCGATGTGGGCGGCCCGGGAGCCCGAAAGGCCGCCGTCCGGACCCTGGGCGCGGCGCAGTCCGAACTCCAGCACCCGGTCGTCTTCGGCCGCCAACCGGATACGGGCCATCTTGGTGGCGATGAGCGTCGGGTAGTTGAGGGCGTTGAGGACCGCGGTCTCGAGGAGTTGTGCTTCGGCCAGCGGGCCCTCGATGCGCAGGAGCGGCTCGTTCGGGAAGACCACCGTGCCCTCGGGTACGGCGTCGATGGACACGGTCGGCCGGAAGGTGTGCAGATAGTCGATGAAGCCGCTGTCGAACGTGTCGAGAGACGCGAGGTAGGACAGGTCGTCCGCGGTGAAGTGGAGGTTCTCGACGAGATCGAGCAGCTGTTCGAGACCGGCCGCGATGGCGAACCCGGTGTGCGCGGGGAGTTCCCGAAAGAAGTACTCGAACGATGCGGTGAGCTGCTGCCGGCCGGTCCGCCAGTATCCGCTCATCATGGTGAGCTCGTAGAAGTCTGTGAGGAGGGCCAGGTCTTCCCGGCGTGCCCAGCGGCTCCCTGCGTCTGTCATCTTTCCGCTACGCTTCGAGGGTTTCCGGGTCCACGTTGGAGTCTGTGCCCTCGTCATCATTCCCGGAGCCCACGGCCACCGCCACAGCCACCGCCGTGGCGAGCGCCGCGGCCGTCGTGCTGCGCACGCCGAGGCGGCGGAGTTCCTCGAGTGCGTCGCGCGTGGTGTCGGGGGCCACTCCGCGTACCGCATCCTCGAGCAAGACCACCTCGAATCCGGCGCGCTGCGCGTCCAACGAGGTGGCCAGCACGCAGTAGTCGGTGGCGAGTCCGGCGACGAACACACGCTCCACGCCCCGCTCCCGCAGCCAGGCGGCAAGGTCCACGTTGTTCGACTGAAAGCCGCTGTAGACCTCCACACCCGGATCGTCCCCCTTGCTCACGATGAGCGACCCATCGGACACTTTCAACTGGGGGTGGAACTCCGCTCCTGTGGTGCCTTGGACGCAATGCGGCGGCCACGACCCGTCGCGGTACTCGGGCTCGACGGCGAAACTGATGTGGTCGGCCGGGTGCCAGTCGCGTGTAAAGACCGTATGGCGGAAGAGCGGGAGCAGGCGGTTGATCTCGGGCACCACCCGGTCGGCGTCGTCGACCGCGAGTGCACCGCCGGCACAGAAGTCGTTCTGCACGTCCACAACGATGAGAGCGTCTGTGCTGCGGATGGTATCCATGAGGTGTTACTCCTTTCCGTGCGGGCGGCCGGGCCGGGCCGCGAGCGCGGACCCTATTGTACTGCAGAATTGTACTGCAGAACCCCGCTCTCCTCCTTCTGAGGATGTCCGAGGTCTGCGATCGGGCCACACCGGGGACGGGTCGGTGTGGCCCCTTCTGCCGCACCTGGGTCAGGACTGCTGGACCATCTCTGTGAGGCTGAGGATATTGCCCTCGGTGTCTTTGAACCAGGCCGCCCTCATGCCGTCTTCAGCGTAGATGCCGTTCTCGGTGTGGAGGTTCGGCAGGTCGTAGTCCTCGAAGGCGACCCCGTGCTCGCGGAGTTCTTTCATCTCCCCGTCCAGGTCGTCGACCAGGAAGAAGGCGGCCGTGGCTTCACTTGGGTGCGCCTCGGTCTTGTAGGCCAATAATCGCGTGCAATCACCGGCCTCGTAGATCTTGGCATCCTGGGGCTGCGGAATTTCCGCCAACTTCAGCCCGAGGCTGTCTTCATAGAACCGGCCTGCGCGTGCCAGGTCGGAGACCGGGAGGGTCGGATGTATTTGTGAACCGGACAACATTGTGGGTCCTCCTAGGCATACCTGTGTCGTATCACTCCCCTTTCCCCAAATGATGAAAGTTACAAACTGCGTGCCGCCCGAGGGATCGACGCCGCCCTCCACGGGCCGACGGTCCGGCCGGAGGGCCCCGTGCCGTTCGTGGCGGGGCTCTCCGTCGTGCTCCCGTGGTACAGTGCGGCCGGGCGCGTGGGCGCGTGGAGTGCGGCCGGCTGCGTGGAGTGCGGCCGCGCGTGGAGTCTGGTGCTTGGAGTCTGAGGCGTGGAGCCTGATGTGAGGGGCCGTCATGGGTGATGCTCTTGGTGCAGTGGCAGCGGTTGTGATCGTCGTTGTTGCGGGCGGTCTGGCTTGGTTCGCGAGTGAATCCATGCGCGAGGGAGAATACCGAGCCGCCCGCAGGGCCGGATGGGCGGTCCTCGCTCTGGTGGGCGCTGCAGCAGTGGTCGTGGCGGCGCCTGCACCGGTCACGACCGCCGCCGCCGTTGCCGTGAGCATCGCCGTTGTCGGGGGTGCGGCCCTTGCGCTTCTTCCCATCGGACGCGTGGACCGCGGCGCCGACGTGCCCAGGGTCCGCGTGGACGAGCGCGACATCATGTTCGCCCGGGCACACCTGGACCCCGGCGGACCTGAGTTCGAGGCCTACTACGCGATGCGGCCCGAGAACCGGGAGTCCGACGACCGCACGCGAGCCCTCCCCGGCCTGGGCTCACTCCGTGCGGGCAAGGCGAATCCGTGGGCCTACACGGCCATGGATGCCTCGTTCTCGCTCACCGAGGCGGTGCGCGGTGAAGTGGACGGAGTCGTCGCCCCCGAGAGGGCGACGGCCACGCCCGAGAGGTTCGCCGAGTATGTGAAGGGTCTCGCCCGTTTCTGGGGCGCGCGGACCGTGGGGGTCGCGGAACTCCGACCGCCGCACGTCTATTCGCACGTGGGACGCGGAGACGGCGTGTGGGGTGCGCCCCTCGATGTTGCCCACCGCTTCGCGATCGCCTTCACCGTCGAGATGGACTTCGACCTGGTCCGCACCGCACCCGAGGCTGCGGAAGTCATGGAATCCGCACACCAGTACGTGGAGTCGGCGGTAGTCGCCCTGCAACTGGGCTATGCGATCCGTTCGCTGGGATACCCGGCCCGTGCTCACATAGACGGCAACTACCGGGTGATCGCGCCCCTGGTGGCCCGCGACGCGGGCCTCGGCGAACTCGGGCGCATGGGTCTGCTGATGACTCCCGAGCTCGGCCCCCGGGTGCGCCTCGGCGTGGTGACCACCGATCTCCCCCTCGTGCCAGACGGCCGCAGCGACGACGCCTCCGCGCTCGACTTCTGCCGCATCTGCAAGAAGTGCGCCGACAACTGCCCGAGTCGCTCCATCCCGTCGGGGGACCGCGCGGAGGTGGACGGCGCCCTCCGCTGGCGTATCGATCCCGACTCCTGCTTCCGTTATTGGAACAGCGTCGGGACGGACTGCGGACGCTGCATGTCGGTCTGTCCCTACTCTCATCCGGACACGGCTGTGCACAACCTGGTGCGATGGGCCAATCGACACTCGGGGTTCGCGCGACGGGCTACCCTCCGCCTCGACGACGCGTTCTATGGGCGCACGCCCGAACCGGGACCCGGCCCAAACTGGCTGCCGCCGATCTCGTAAGCGCTCAGGCTACCCCCCGAGCACCTCTGTGCCCGCGGGGAGGAACGGCCGCAACACGGTGGGCACCTCGACGAGACCAGCGGCGGTCTGGTAGTTCTCCATGATGGCGATGATCGTGCGCCCTACCGCCACCACCGTGCCGTTCAGCGTATGTACGAGGTATGGGCCGCCCTCCTTGCCCTTGGCGCGACACTTGAGTCGGCGGGCCTGATAGTCGGTGCAGTTGGAGCAGCTGGTCACCTCGCGGTAGCGGTCTTGGGTGGGGATCCAGGCTTCCAGGTCGTACTTCTTGGCCGCGGAGGCGCCGAGGTCGCCCGCCGCGATGTTGATCGCCCTATACGGGAGGCCAAGGTCCTGGAGCACTTCCTCCTCCACGCTGCGCAGGAACTCGTGTTCCTCGCGGGAGCGGTCGGGATGGCAGAAGCTGAACATCTCCACCTTGTCGAACTGGTGCACCCGGAAGATACCTCGGGTGTCCTTCCCCGCGGCTCCCGCCTCCCGACGGAAGCAGCTGGAATAACCCACGTAGCGCACCGGCAACGTGTCCTCGTCGAGGATCTCGTCCATGTGGAGGGCGGCCAGCGGCACCTCGCTGGTTCCTACAAGATTCAGTGCATCAGATTCAATATGGTATACTTGTTGCATGTCGGTAGGAAAGAAGCCGGTGCCGTACATGGCCTCGTCGCGCACCAACACGGGAGGCACCACCGGTCGGAATCCCTTGACCGCCAGTTTCTGGAGGGCGAACTGCACCAGAGCGAATTGAAGCAGCACAAGGTCGCCCTTCAGATAGGCGAAGCGGCTGCCCGACACTTTGCCGCCGCGCTCCATGTCGATCATGTCGAGCGTTGTGCCCAGGTCGAGGTGGTCGCGGGGCTCGAAGTCGAAGACGCGGGGCTCGCCCCAGCTGTGCAGCACCACGCTGTCTTCCTCGCCGCCGTCGGGGGCGGAGGGGTCGGCCAGGTTGGGCACTTTGAGGAGTTCCCTTTCCAGCTCGTTCTCCGCCGCCTTGAGGGCGGTCTCGAGTGCTTTGATCGAGTCGCCCACCTGCCGCATTGCGGCGATCCGGTCGGATGCGTGTGCCCCCGCCTTCCTGGCCGCGGCGATCTCCTCGCTCACGGTGTTCCGTAGGCTCCGCTTCTCTTCCACCCGTACGATCAGCTCCCGGCGCGTTTCGTCGAGAGAGAGCAGCGTGTCCAGGGCGGCCTCGGCCTGTTCGCCCCGGCGGTGGAGTTGGATACGGGTGCCCTCCGGGTCGTTGCGGATGAGCTTCATGTCGAGCATGGGTCTCCCTTAGGTCCGGCGCTGTCGGGGCGTCCGGCACGGCGAGGTGCGATATGCTGAGTCGAATCGGTCCGCCTCAGGGTAACAGAGGGTTGTGGTTCAGACCACAGCCTGAGCGCGAGATGGGCTGCGGTGCGCCTCACTGCAGGCGTGGAGGGGATGCGTAGGGAGGTTCATGGGCGCTGCGATCGTCCTTGGTGTGGTGTTCGTCTTCCTTGTGGTCATCTTGGCCGGATTGCTGCGCGGCCTGGATTGGCACGATCTGCGCCGCAACCCCAGCGGCCCCCTGTCGGTCGCGGGTGTCCGTGGGATCGTAGGCGGGGGATTCCTCGTCGGTTTGGCGTACGGCCTCCTCGTGGGCGGCCAGAGCGGCGCTGAGACCTGGCGTTGGCTGTCGCGGGGGGTCGTGGACGGGCTGGTGGTGGCGTGTGCCGGCGCCTTCTACATCGGTTTCCAGCAGAGGAAGCGGGCCCGCGCAGGTGTTGAGCGTACGGCTCTCGACTCCGAAAGCGCGGAGTCGGCCGCTGAAGGTTCTCCGCGCGCCGATCCAGTGAGCGCAGGGTCTGTGGAGGATCCGCCCACAGGTACGGAGGGGGGTGGGCGCATCACCTAGGCCGCGGTCTTCGTGGAGAGGACCGGCTCGGCGGTGGATGCGGTCGGGTATGGACGAACGGTCGGCGGCGCAGGCGTTCATGGACGGGGTCATCCGGCGGACCATGCTGTGGGCGGTGCCGCGCCATGTGCGTCCGAACCATGTCACGGCGGTGCGGTTCGTCCTGGTGCCGACGGTCTTCCTGCTCTTCCGGTCCGGGTATCTCTGGACCGCCTTCGCGGTGTTCGCGTTGGCCGCCTGTACCGATTTCCTCGATGGGGCGATGGCCCGCGAACGCGACCAGGTGACCGCACTCGGCACCTTCATCGATCCGCTCGCGGACAAATTGCTGGTTGCCTCCGCCCTCCTGGCTCTCGGCTCGGAGTTCCTCGTGATCAAAGTCATTCTGGTCTCCGTGGCTCTCGAACTGGCCGTGATGGGAGTGGGGGCCGCCTATTGGGCGCGGGGAGGTCGGGTGATGCAGGCCAACATCTTCGGCAAGGCGAAGATGGTGCTGCTCAGCGTGGGCCTTTCGCTGTTCCTGCTCGGGCGGGTGCTGGGTGCCGATACCGCCGTGGACGTCGCGGTCTGGGTCCTCTGGGCCGCCCTGGTCTTCGCCGTCGCCTCGGGAGTCAAACTCGTGGCCTCACGGCGGTATTGACCGCTCCTCACCCAGCCACTACGATACAGGCTACTAGCCCCGGGGGAAGGAGTCACAAATGGCTTTCTCGGTACGGCCGCAACAGCGCCGTCGATCGTCCACCGTGCGGCGGCGAAGGCGTTCTCCGAGGCGGATCTGGGGGCTCCTCGTCCTGACCCTCCTGATCTCCGCGGTCCTTGTTCTCAGCGGGTGCATCAACATCCTGGCCATCACAACGCCTTCGAATACCGAGGCCGGCACCCACTACACGATGACCCTCCGGGTCCAGCCCGATGCGAACATGACGGGCGATGGGCGCATGACGCTGTCCTTTCGTATCCCAAACCAGTGGACGGTGAGTTCTGTCACGTACACCGGAGCAGTGTCGGGTTCCTTCACGAGAAGCTACACAATCGCCGGCTACTTCACCAACGAGTGGGCCGCCAAACCTGTTGATGTCACACATAACGGACCCAAGCCGGGCTACTACTGGTGGTCCGGTTACAGCGCCAACCTGGCCGGGCTGTTGGCGACTGAATGGGCCGACATCACGATCGTGGTCGACACCAACAGTTACTCGGGTGCCTTCAACCTGGACTTCGTAACCGGTGTGACCTCAGCCACATCCCCCTACACCAAGTCCGAGAACGGGGACGGCCTCAACTGGGAACTTGGCGAGGTGCGACTGGACCGGGCGGTCACCCTCCTGCCCACCGTCAAGCCCTTCGTGGTCTCCACCAACCCGCCCGCCGGCGCCGTCAACGTGGCCGTTTCGGTTTCACCGACGGTCACCTTCAGCGAGAGCATGGACCCGAATAGTCTCGGAGGCAACGTCTACGTGCGGAAGAATGGCGGGGCAACGGTCGCCTCGTCGAACTCGTACAATCCGGCTTCCAAGACGTATACCGTCAACCCCGACGCAGACCTGGATCCCAGCACCGCCTATCAGATCGTGGCCAAGGCGGCGGTCAAGGACGCCGCTGGGAACACGATGGCCGCCGACTACGTGGTCGGCTTCACGACAGCGGCGCCTGCCGCCGTGGCACCCCAGCTGATCCAGCAATTGCCCGCTCCCGGGGCCACCGGTGTTTCCGTGGGCACAGTTGTGACCGCCCAGTTCGACCAGGACATGGACGCCACCACCGTCAACGACGGCGCCTACTACCTCACGGAGGCGGGTTCGGCGACGAAGGTGCCGGCCGTGATCACCTACGTGCCGGGCTCGAAGCGGGCCGTGATAGACCCCGTCTCGGATCTGGACCCCAGCACGGAGTATGTCGTTAACCTGAGGGCCGGCGTGAAGGGCGCGAACGGCCTGAGCGTGCAGGGCACCCCGATCACGTGGAGCTTCACCACGGCGGGACCCGTGCCTGTGGCGCCTCAGGTGATCCAGAAGTTGCCCGCCGCCGGAGCCACGGGCGTGGCGGTAGGATCGTCGGTCTCGGCGGTCTTCGACCAGGACATGAACGCCGCCACCCTCACGAATGCCAGCTTCATGCTGAAGAAGTCGGGATCGGCAACCGCCGTACCGGCCACGGTCAGCTACGTAGGCGGCACGAAGACGGCGATCCTCGATCCGACCGCGGATCTCGAGCCGAACACCCTTTACGACGTCACACTCACAAATGCTGCTGTGGGAGCCAATGCCTTGGCCGTGCAGGCGGCGCCGGTAACGTGGAGCTTCACGACCGCGGCGGCCAGCGGGCCCACCTTCCCTGACGTGCCTGCCAGCCACGTCTACTACGATGCCATCCAAGGCATGGCCGATCTTGGCATCATCAACGGCTATACCAACGGGAACTTCGGCCCCGGCGACCCGGTCCGTCGTTGGCATTTCGCGAAGATGATCGTGGGTGCCCTTTCGCTGCCGATCTTCGAGTCGGACTCGGCCTCCCCGCCCTTCACCGATCTCGATGCCGACGACATCTTCGCCATTGACATGACGGAATTCGTGGCCGTGGCGTACAAGAAGGGCATCACCAAAGGCACCACGGCCACTACCTTCGGTCCGTACACCTACATCAGCCGCACGCAGGTGGTGACGATGGTCGTGCGTGCGGTGCAGGAAATCTCGCCGAGCGCGCTGGCCACCCCTTCCCCGGGCTATCTGAATACATGGGGCACGGGCTACAGCTCCATCCACGGGCAGCTCGCGCGTACCGCTGAGTACAACGGCCTACTTGCCGGTATCGACCTGGCCGGGGTTGCAAGCAACCCGTATTCGCAGATGCCGAGAGGAGAGGTCGCGCAGATACTCTGGAACATGATGGATCTCCTCAGCCTGCGCTAGGAGGCGAAGAGGAGGAAGCTGCTCGACCCGGAGGCGCCCATGGGCCTCCGGGTCGGGTGTTCGAGATAGGACGGGGCCCGCGGCGGCTATCCTGCGGCCTGCGGCCCCACCACCTGCCTAGAACGCGTCCGGCGCTGCTTCCGGCACGCCCACCGGATAGCTCCCCAGCACCTTCACCTCGAGGAGCTTACAGGTGAGGCAGCGCAGGGCGTCATTCACCTGGGCGTCGTTCACCCGACCTTCGAGGTCGATGAAGAAGATGTAGTCCCCGAGCCCCCGTTTCGAGGGCCGGGATTCGATCTTGGTGAGGTTGAGGTATCGGTGCGCGAACTCTTGGAGGATCAGGAGCAGGGCACCGGGCTGGTCCTTGAGGATCCTGCACACGACCGATGTCTTGTACGGTTCCGAGAGATCCTGCCGTTCCCGGGTGCGCGAAAGGAACACGAAGCGGGTTTCGTTGTCCTCGTGATCCTCGATGCTCTCCTCGAGGACCACGCAGCCATACTCCTGAGCCGCGAGGGCGGTACCGATCGCGGCCCACGGCTCGTCCACCCCCGCCACCCGCTCCACTGCTTTGGCGGTGGAGTTGGCCGCCTCCACCTCCACGCCGGGAAGGTGGTCACGGAGCCACCCACGGCACTGTGCGTTCGCGTGTGGGTGGGACACCACCTTCGTGATATCCCGCAGCTGCACCCCGGGGCGTGCAATCAGCCGGTGGCGGATGCCGAGCCGAACCTCGCGCACCACTTGGAGGTTGCTCACCTCGTGAGCGAGCAGGTCCACGGTCACCGAGACCGAGCCTTCGATGGAGTTCTCGATGGGCACCAGAGCGCAGTCGACGATCCCGTCGGCCACGGCTTGTACGGTATCTGCCAGGGACGGGAAGGGGATGATCTTTGGCGACGAGATCGTCTCCGGCGCGGCCGCCAGGGTGGCGAGGAGCGCCTCCTCGGTGAATGTACCCTTAGGGCCGAGGAATCCGAGGGTGCGTGCGCTGTATACGAGTGGAAGCGGCAGCGTCGAAGTATCCCACGTGGTCAAGTGGTGGCCGATCGGAGCGCACCCGGTCGGGGCGCACCCGGTCACGTGCGATCCCGACCCGCGGCGGCCGGGGTCTCTTCGGATGTCCCCGTGGCGGCTGCCTCCGGCTCCGGCTTTTCGTCGTCCGCGGGTTCGACCTTGGGCCAGCCCAGAGAGGAGGGCAGGGGCGGGAGCTCGTCCACCGGGGCGAGGCCGAGCCGCTTCCGTCGGCGGTTCTCGCGTTCGAGGGCCCGTGCGGCTGCCGCCGACTCGCTCAAGGGGGTCTCGATGTCGTCGTCGGCCCGCTCGGCCTCTAATCGCTCGCGTTCCTGTCGGGGTCGCACCGTGAAGGGGGCGTTACCCCGCGCCCGCGCGAGGTCGACCGCCTCCATCTCTTCGGGTCCCAGAGGGATGTCGGGTTGACCGTCTCGGAGCAGCTTCACGTAGACGCGGGCGAATTCCCGGCTCACGGCGGAGGTGATGACGACGCCGTCCTCGGTGGCGTTCAGGAAGGCCACAGACGTGCTTTGCCGTCCTCCGAGGTCGTGGAAGGCATCGAAGCGTACGGCACCCATGTGGGAGAGACAGTTGTCGATACGTACTTCGTGGTCCTTGCCCGCGACGGCCAGATCCTCGACCATCGTACGTAGGTTGATGACCTTCTCCTCGAGGGAACCCACGTATTTCACCATGTCCACCTCACCCTTGGAGCCGAGTACCACCTTCTGGGCCCTGAGGGCTGCCGTCAACCGGCGGTTCAGCACGAACAGGAATACGAGGGCGAGCAGCGCGATCACGGACGAGGCGATGGCGATGGCGGGTGTCAGGTCGGCGAAGGTCACAGGTTCGGGTGCGACGTAGATGAAGGCGGCTCAGGCGACACTCAGGATAGGGTGAAGATCAGGTAGGCCTCGAGGCTGTTGTTATCCTCGTACTTCTCTTCCGGCACCGGACCCACCTTCACCTTGAGATGGGCCTTCTCCCCGTATTCGGAGGGGTTGAGGCCGGTGACCGTGACCTTCTTGAGCTCTTTGGCCTTGAGTTCGGGGATGAGGACGGTGACGATCTGGGGCTCGGCCGAGTTGGGGGAGGTGAGACTGATCTCCACCGGCACTTGTTTCTCCGCCATGTTGCCCTGGTTCTCCACGGTGACGACGAAGCGCAGCTCGTCGGTGGAGGTGAGATTGTAGGTGCCGCCCGCTTCCACGATCTTCTCGGCCGGAAGAGCCTGGACGTCCTTGAGCGCCACACCGTGCACCGACTGCAGGCTGTCCGAGCTGCGCAGCACCGTGAGGATCTCTTTGATCTTCTCTTTCGAAGCCAGGCTGGAATCAGTGACGAAGTCGGTGGTGCCCACCGTGACACCTTCGATCTGACGCTCCTGCAGCACCACAGTGGCTCGTCTGACGAAGAACTCCTCGTAGGTTACATCCGAGAGCACCAGCAGCAGCATGGCCCGAGAGATCGTGTCGGAAGCCACGTCCAGATCCTGCACTTCGAGGGCGTTCATGAGCGCGGGCTTCAGGTTCTCGAGTCCTCGGGATCGCAGTTGCATGGTGGCCACGAACCACTGCTGAGCCTCTTTGAGGTCCCTCGGCGAGACCAGACCTTTCGCCTCTTCTGTGAGCTTTGCAGAGGTGGTGATGTACTGGTCGAGCTTGTTCTGTACGTCCTTGCGGGTGGAGTCGGCGGGCTCGAGGAGCAGGGTGCTCATGTCGCGACCCAAGGTGTCGGAACGCTTCAGGATGTCGGACACTTGGCGGGTGTACGTCTCGTACGTGGTGACTTCGCGGCTGTGCAGCCAGTTGCGCACGAGGAAGCCGCTCACCAAGACCACGACGAGCACGGCCACGAGCACGAGGATGAGCCGTATGAAGGGTGCCGATGACCCACGCCTGCCTTCTCGGCGGCGCTCTTCGTCGGCCAACTCGATGAAGCTTTCGTCGTCCTCGGTAGGGGGCATCACGTCGCTTTGCTGAAGAGGAGGGATGGGCGAGGGGGGACTTGAACCCCCATGAGTTTACACTCACTAGACCCTGAACCTAGCGCGTCTGCCAATTCCGCCACTCGCCCCTGGGCAACGCGCGACAACGTGGCAGCCGCGCGGATTCCGGGCGAGTATAACACACGCCCATTGGCCGACAAGACGGCGTCTCTGGTGGCGTTTCTCGGTTCTCGGACCGTCGGATCGAGGCTCTCTCGCCCCACACAAGGCCGCGGCGCTCGAGCGCCGCGGCGGTCGGAGACGGGGCGGGATCTCGGGGGCCCGCGCCCGTGACGTATACTGGGACTCCATGGCAGAAGCACCGCTCCTTCACGACCGTTATCGCATCGTCCGGAAGCTGGGCAGCGGGGCCTTCGCGACCGTGTACCTGGCCGAGGACACGCGTATGGGCCGAAACATCGCCATCAAGGTGGTGGAAGACGCCGTCGACGCCGACGGCCGCGCGGTGCGCGAGGCTCAGGCCGCGGCGAAACTCGACCATCCGCACATCGTTACCGTGCACGAGGTGGTGAGCGAGGCCGATCGAACGCTGCTCTTCACCGAGTACGTGGCGGGACACACGCTCCGGGAGCTCTACTCGCGCCGGCGCCTCACCGATCCTGAGCTGCTCGAGGCGGGCATCCAGATGGCCCACGCTCTCGAGCACGCGCACAAACGAGGCGTCGTGCACCGCGATATCAAGCCGGAGAACGTCATGTTGGCCGAGGGCGAAGATGTCGACGTGCGGGTCATGGATTTCGGCGTGGCCAAGCTGGAGGATCTCGCATCCGTGACGGTCGACGGCGACCTGGTGGGTACTCTCGCCTATATGGCGCCCGAGCAACTCGAGGGCTTGGAGGTCGACGCCAAGGTCGACGTCTATTCGTTGAGTCTCACGCTCTACGAGGGGTTCACCGGCAGCAACCCACTTCGCGGCAAGAATCCGGCGCAACTCCTCAGCGGCCCGTCCCGCATGGTCTTCTCCCGGTTGGCCCGGAGCCGCCCCGATCTGCCGGCGGTCCTCGACGAGGCGCTGCAGCGTGGACTGGAGAAGGACCCGGTGAGGAGGCCCACCGCCGCCGAACTTCGGAGGCTGCTCGAGCAGGCGGCGAAGGAGTTGCCCGAGCCCGAGGTGAGCCCCACGCTGAGCGAACGGGCCACGGCCGCTTTGGCCGGTGCGGGCCGGAATGCTCGCGTGGCCTACGTGGCAGAGCATGTGGTGGCGGGCGCGGCGTCATTGGCCACCGCCGGGTATCTCTTGCCGCGCGTGCCGTTCTATCCGGGGGGCGCAGCGGCGCCGCTGGCCGCCGGGGCCGCCTTCATCGCGCTGCTCTCGCCGGTCGTGGGGGGCATCGTCACGCTTGCTCTCTTCGCGCCGCCGGCCTTCGACTTCGGCCTCGGCTGGGGAGTGTTCTACGTGGTCGTGGTCTCGTTGGCGTTCGCGCTGTTGCGCTGGCGGCGTCGGGACTGGGCCGCGCTGCTGCCGGGAGCGGCGCCTGCGCTGGTGGCGGCCGGAGTGGGTCTCGCGCTGCCGGCCCTCGCGGGTCTGCTGTTGCGGCGCTGGGGCCCGTTGGCCGGACTGCTTGCCGGTCTGGTGATCGCCTTCGCGGGCGGCCTCGGCATGTGGGAGAGCATCCCGTACGCCTTCTCGGCGGCGCCCGAGATCGGCCTGGCCGCCACGCGTCACACGGCTTCCCCGGGAGTCGCGGTGCTGGAGCTCGCCCGCTTCTTCGACGCGCACCCCGTGCTTCTCCTGCAGACAGGGCTCTTCGCGGTCTTTGCCCTGCCGTTGGGTCGTCTGCTGAGAGGCACCGTTCCGCGTAGATTGTGGATGGCCTCACTGTACCTCAGCTTGATGTTCAGTTCCTTCGTGCTGGGCCCTCCTCTTCTGCTGGGAGTGGGGGTCGACGCCCTCGACGTCGTCCGGGCTTTTTGGCCGTGCGTTATAATTGTCTACTTGATGGCCCTTCTGGTCCCCGCGGAGGGCCCGGCCCCGGCCGCGGAGGGATGAACGTGGGCGTCATGCGGAAGACCGAATCGCGCATCCAGCGGACTTTTGAAGGAGTCTTCGGCCGCACCTTCAAAGGCCACGTGCAGCCGGTCGAACTCGCTCAGAAGCTCGTGAAAGAGATGGAGGAGAACAAGGTAGATCTCCTCTCCCGGGCATACGTGCCCAACCGGTTCACCGTCTTCCTCTGCCGTCAGGATCGGGAGCACTTCCGCGCGCATGAGGAGTCTCTGGTGAAGGAGCTCGAGACCCATCTTCTTCAGCATGCCCGCCGGCAGAAACTCGACCTCGTCGGCCCGCCCGAGATTCTCATCGTCTCCGACGAAGAACTCAAGGTGGGGTTCTTCGGAATCCGCGCGGAGCAGGTGAAGCCGCCCGCTCCCCCCTTGTCGCGGGCGGCGGAAGCGGCCCTCGAGGTGGAGAGACCGCTGGAACGGCTGTTCGAGGGACTCGGCGGCGGAACCGGTTTCGTTGATTCGGCGCGGGTCGGAACGGCGTCACCTCAGGATACGCAGGGCATCTCGGCGCGGGTCGCCGACGAGCTCCGCCTGGCCCGGCGGACCCTGGTGCTCATCGTGGGCGACCGGGCTCGGGAGTTCCAACAGAGTCGGGTGGTGGTGGGCCGCTCGCGCGATGCCGATCTGCAGGTGGACGATCCCAACGTATCGCGGCAGCACGCGGTGCTCTATTGGGAGGGTGACCGAGTGTACGTGAAAGACCTCGGCAGCACGAACGGCACCTTGGTGAACGGTCGCCCGATCACCGCCGGCCCGGTGGATGCCGGCGATACCCTCACCGTGGGGAACGCCAAGATCACGGTGCGGGTCTCGTAGCGTGCCATGGCCACTCGAGCACAGGTCGTGACATCACCGTGTTGAATCTTGTTCTCCTTGTCGCCAAGTTTCTCTTTCTGGCTATCCTCTATCTATTCGTGCTGATGGTGGTGCGCTCGGCCGCCCGCGATCTTCGCCGCGCGGCCGGATCAGTGGCCGGCGGGCCTCCCTCGAGCGGCGCGGCCGGCCTTGGGGCGCCGGGTGGCGTCCGGGCACACTCCGGCGAGGGCGCGGCACGCGCGGGCACGACCGGCTGGTCTCTCGTGGTCGATTCGAGTCCCCACCTGCCTCGCGGCTGGACGCACCCGCTCCCGTACGGCGCCCACACGATCATCGGCCGCGCGCCGGAAGCCGACGTGGTGTTGGCGGACACCTTCGTAAGCTCGCGGCACGCACGTGTCACCGGCGACAGCGGCGGGGTGGTGGTGGAAGACCTCGGCAGCACGAACGGCACGCTCGTCGGTGGTCGCGAAGTGGAAGGCTCGTTGTTCGTCGCTGCGGGGGAGACACTCACCATCGGGGATACGGTTTTCGTGGTGGAGTTCCGATGATACGGCTGGTGCACGGAGCCGCCACCCATCTTGGGCTCGTGCGGCGCCAGAACGAGGACTCCTTCGTGGCTACCGACGGTCTCTACGCGGTGTGCGACGGAATGGGAGGGGCGCGGGCCGGCGAAGTGGCCTCGGAGGCGGCGTGCCGAATCCTGGTGGGCCTGCCCGTGGGGGCAGGAGCTGAAGACCTGCGCCAGGCAGTGACGGAGGCCAACGCCGTCATTCGCGAGCGTAGCCTGGCCGACAAGGCTCTGGCCGGCATGGGCACCACACTGACCGCCGCGAGCGCCCTCGGCCCCCGGCTCACGCTTGCGCAGGTGGGTGACTCTCGCGCCTACCTGTGGCGCGGTGGCTCCCTTCAGCAGGTGACACAGGACCATTCCTTGGTGGCCGAAATGATCAGACAAGGACAGCTGACGCCGGAGCAGGCCGCCGTCCACCCGCACCGCAGCATCATCACTCGGGCGCTCGGCACAGAGGCCGCTGTCGTTCCCGACCTCTTCGATCTACCTCTGGAGGTAGGCGACCGAGTGCTGCTCTGCAGCGACGGTCTCAGCGGCATGGTGCCCAACAAGGAACTGGCGCGCATCGCCGGCAGCGGCACTCACCCGCAGGAAGTGGCCGACGCTTTGGTGGCCGCCGCTTTGCATCACGGCGGGGAAGACAACGTCACGGTGGTCGTGATCTTTGCGGTGGAGGGGGAAGGCGATGAACCCGCCGCCGACGGCAGTGCGGCGACGGCCCCTACGGACCCGACCGAGACGCCGTCTCCGCGACCCGGCCCTCGGGATGCCTCGGATTCCTCGCCGCCGGACGATCTCCACGTCGAAGGCCCCCCGAACACTCCTACCGCCGAGCCGGTCGCCGGTCTCGATGGGTTCGGCCCCCTGGTGCGCACGTCCAAAGGGACATCGTCGGCGCGCCGACGGCCGTCGCGCCGCACGGTTCTGATCGGCCTGGCCGTCCTGGCGGCCGCGCTGGTCTTGGCGTTCGGCGCGTTCCTTGCTTTCAACTCGACCGTGTATTTCGTCGGCACCACCCAAGGCCAGGTGGCACTCTTCCAGGGTATGCCCTACTCCGTGGTGGGGATCGATCTCTACAGCGCGGTGTTGGTCGTCCCCGTGCGTTTCGACGCGCTCGACACCTATCTCCAGGCCCGCGTGGACGCGCACGAGCTGGTGACGAAAGAGGAAGGCCTGCGATTCATCCGAGGCCTCCAAACGCCGCAGTGACGTCGCGGTGAGCACGGCCAACAGGGAACTCCGCCTCCTCCTCCCGGCGATGGTGCTCACTTCGTTGGGGTTCGCCACGGTGTGGGCCCGGCAGGTGGAGCGGTTGGACCCCGCGTCGTTGGCGCCGGGGGCGGTCTTCCTCGGGCTGTTCGGGCTCGTTCACATGGTGCGTCGTCTGGTTGCGCCTGCGGCGGATCCCTACCTCCTGCCGATCACCGCTCTGCTCGCGTCCCTCGGGATCCTGATGATCTATCGCATCGACCCGATCCTCGCGCGTCAACAGGCGATGTGGCTCGTGGTGGGGCTTGTCGTGTTCGTCTTCGTGCTTCTCGTCTTCCGACGATACCGGAGGCTCGCCGACTACAAGTACCTGATCGGGCTCGCGGGCATCGGCCTGCTCGTGCTTACGATGGTGGCGGGTCGCGAGGTATACGGCGCCCGCCTCTGGATCCGAGTGGGGCCGGTGGGGTTCCAGCCGCCGGAGTTCGCGAAACTCCTGCTCGTGGTCTTTTTCGCCGCCTACCTCGACGAGGTGCGGGAGCTCCTCACGGTCAGTACCCGCCGCGTCCTGGGGATCGCTCTGCCGCCCCTGCGGTACCTGGCTCCGCTCCTGACGGTGTGGGGACTCGGCCTCGCCCTCATGATCTTCCTCAAAGACCTGGGCACCAGCCTCCTCTTCTTCTCCACGCTGCTCGCCATCATGTACGTGGGAACGGGTCGCCTCCTCTACGTCGTGGTGGGTCTCGCCTTGTTCGCCGGCGGAGCTACCGTGCTCTATCGGCTCTACCCGCACGTGCAGCTGCGGGTGGACATCTGGCTGGACCCATGGCAGGACCCCCTCGGCCGCGGCTATCAGATCGTGCAATCGCTCTTCGCCTTCGCTGCCGGGGGTCTTTTCGGCCGGGGGCTGGGTGAGGGCTACCTGCTCGCGTCATCGGGGAACACCATCATCCCGGCGCTGGAGACCGACTTCATATTCTCGGCGATAGGCGAGGAACTCGGTCTGCTGGGAGCGGTGGCCATCGTGCTGCTCTATTTGGTGTTCGTGCAACGTGGTCTCCGGATCGCCGTGCGCGCCCGCGACGATTTCAGCCGGCTGCTGGCGACGGGGCTCACCTTCGCGTTCGGGCTGCAGGCCTTCCTCATCCTGGGTGGAGTGACCAAACTCATACCGCTTACCGGCATCACGTTGCCGTTCGTGAGTTACGGGGGTAGTTCCATCGTGGCCAACTTCGGACTCCTGGCCCTGCTGCTGCTGGCCAGCGATGCGGCGGAGAAGGCAGGGGAGAGAGCGGTGGGGGAGAGCGGCTGATGGAGCGGCAGGTGCGCCACCTCTACTGGCTGTTCGTCGTCTTGTTCCTGGCCCTCGTGGCGCAGCTCTCCTACGTGCAGGTGTACGCCGCCGCCGACCTCCGCACTCACGCCAACAACACCCGGGCGGTGGAGCGGGAGATGCGGGTGGAACGGGGTCTGGTGGTGTCGGCCGACGGTGTGTTGCTGGCCGGCAACACCAAGGAAGGAGCCTACTTCTTCCGTCAGTACACCGAGCCGGCGCTGGTCTCGCCCTGGCTGGGCTACTCGAGCCTACGCTACGGCCGGGGGGGCCTCGAACGTACCTACAATCTGGAGTTGACCGGCGAGGCCGATGTGCTCACCGTGCGCAACTACCTGGACCTTCTGACCGGCCGACCTCGCAGAGGGGCGGACCTGCTGTTGACGCTGGACGTGGACGTCCAGCGGGCCGCCGTCGAGGCGCTGGGAGACAGACCCGGAGCTGTCGTCGCCCTGGACCCGCGCACCGGCGCGGTACTGGCGCTCACCTCGTCACCTCGGTTCGACCCTTCCCGGCTCGACGAGGAGTGGGAAGCACTGACCGCCGACACGGGCCGCCCCCTCGTGGATCGCGCGCTGAGCGGCCGCTATCCCCCGGGCTCGGTGTTCAAGGTGGTGGTGGCGGCCGCGGCTCTCGAGGAGGGCCTGGTGACGCCGGAGACAGCCTTCAGCGACGAAGGTTCCTGGCTGGCGGGGGGTTTCCGCGTGGGAAACTATGACGGAAAGGTCTTCGGCGATCACGACTTCAGCGAAGCGCTCGTAAAGAGCGTGAACACCACCTTTGCCAAGGTGGGTGTGGATCTGGGCGCCGAGACCCTCGCCCGCTATGCGTCGGCCTTCGGGATCGGTGAACAGGCCCCGTGGCGGCTGGGGGGAGCGGCGGGCGGTTTTCCCGATCCCGGTGCCATGGACACGGCCCATGTGGCCCAGGCGAGTTTCGGGCAGGGCGAGGTGCTCACCACTCCCCTCCAGATGGCCCTCGTGGCCGCCGGCATCGCGAACGGGGGGCGGATCATGGCTCCCTACCTGGTGGCCGAGGTGCGCGACTACCGCCAGGCCGTCCTGGAGCGGACCGACCCCCGGGTGTGGAAGACACCGATATCCGAAGGCACCGCGCGCGAACTCCGGGACATGATGGTGAGCGTCGTGGAGAGCGGCACGGGAACCGCGGCGGCCATCTCGGGTGTCGATGTAGCGGGGAAGACGGGCACGGCGGAAGTCGGGTCCGGCTCGCCTCATGCGTGGTTCGTCGCCTTCGCTCCCGCCGATGATCCCACCGTGGCGGTGGCGGTCGTCGTTGAGAACGGGGGCACGGGCGGTGCTGTGGCCGCTCCCGTGGCGCGCGCCGTCCTACTGGCGGCGTTGGGCCGGTGAGGTTTCCGCGCGGCTCGGACCACGCGCGGAACTCTCGGCGCCGGCCGTCTGCCCGCGCTCTGGTACCATTCCAGTGGAGCGCGCCGTGCGCGCCCGCGGGGGGACGGAGCGGGAAGCGGCTACCAACGGTGGTGTCAAGCTCGAGTGAAGGAAGAGGTCGGGCGTGATCGGACGCGTGTTCGAGGATAGGTACGAGATCATCCGCAAGCTTGGAGCCGGCGGTATGGCCGAGGTCTTCTTGGCCCACGACCGCCATCTGGGCCGCGACGTGGCCCTGAAGGTGTTGCAGTCGCGTTTCGCCGACGACGAGCAATTCGTTGAGCGCTTCCGTCGGGAAGCCAGCAGCGCCGCGGGTCTCAACCATCCGAACATCGTGCAGATCTACGATCGAGGCCAGGCCGAAGGCACCTACTACATCGCGATGGAGTACCTGGAGGGACGCTCGCTCAAGGACATCATCGTGCGCTTCGCACCGCTACGCGCGGATCACCTCATCTCGATCACCACCCAGATCCTCGAGGCACTGCGGTTCGCGCACCGCAAGGACGTGGTGCACCGGGATATCAAACCCCAGAACATCATCGTGGACGACGAAGGGCGGGTGAAGGTCACCGACTTCGGGATCGCGCGGGCCGGCAGTGCCACCAGTATGACCGAGACGGGCTCCATCCTCGGGACGGCGCACTACCTTTCGCCGGAGCAGGCACAGGGCGGCCACTCGGAAGCGGCGTCCGACCTGTATTCCCTCGGGGTGGTGATGTACGAGATGGCCACGGGGGCGCTCCCCTTCACCGGGGACAACCCGGTGGCCATCGCCATGCGCCACGTGAACGAGGCGCCGACTCCTCCTCACGTGCTGGCCCCCGACGTGCCGGAGAATATCGAGCGGATCATTCTTCGGGCCTTGGCCAAGCGGCCCGAGCAGCGCTACCTCACCGCGGCCGCCTTCCTGGAGGATGTCTATCGGACCCAGCGAGGCGAGTCGGTCGCTCCTCCACCGCCGTTCCTTCCCGCCGATGGGGCCCTGGCGTACTCGTCGGAGGAGCACACGCGGGTCATGTCGCCCGCGGCGGGCGACGCTACGGGCGTATACAGCGCGCCCGCGGATCCCACCCAGGTACGTCCACCGACCGATCGCCGGCGCCCGGGGCCGTCGGAGGAGTCCCTCCCCCACGAGCCGCCGGCTCGGCGCTCGGTGTGGCCGTGGGTCATGGTCATCGCCTTTCTCATCCTGCTGGTGGGCAGTGTCTACGTGCTCGCAACCACCCTCACGGGAGGCGACGACACGGTGGTCGTGCCCGGGCTCGCGGGCTTGAGCCCGGACGCCGCAGAGAAGGAACTCCGCGACCTGGGTCTGAAGATGGAGATCAAGGGCGAGGAACAGACGGACGCGCACGAGCCCGGTCTCGTCACCCGCCAGGATCCGGAGCAGGGAGAGAAGCTCCGTCCCGGCGAAACCGTGGGGGTCTGGCTGGCCGTGGGTAAGGAGAAGGTGGACGTCCCCAACCTGGTCGGCAAGACCGAGGTGCAGGCCCTTGTGGAACTCGGCAAAGCAGGACTCGAGATCGACCCGGTCTCGGAGCCCTCGGAGGATCAGCCCGAAGGCACCATCTTCAAGCAGGATCCCGCTTTCCCGAACAAGGTCTCCGTCGGCTCGGCGGTACGGGTGTGGGTGAGTACCGGACCTTCAGGTACCGAAGTGGACCTTCCGAACGTGGTGGGTATGACCGAACAGCGGGCTCTGACCCTCCTCGGTGAGGAGCTGAAGCTCACGGTCACCATCCTCGATCGGGCCTCTGAGGAGGAGGCGGGTATCGTCGTCGAACAGTTCCCGCCGGCCGGGCAACGGGTCGGAGAGGGCTCCAGGGTCACCGTCTACGTGAGTGACGGGTCTCTCGTGCCGGACGTGTCGGTGCCCGACGTGATCGGTCTGTTCAAAGGGCCGGCGGGCGTGAAGCTGGGGGACGCAGGCTTCCGCGTGCGGATCGTCGAACAGCCGGAGGACGGCTACGATCCCGGCAAAGTGTTCGACCAGGACCCCTCACCCGGTGCGAAGGCGAAGAAGGGTTCCACCGTCACCATCATCGTTGCGACGCCGCCGCCGACCACCACCGCCACCAGCACTACGACCACGGCGACCACCACCACCACGACCAACCCACCGAGCAGCTCTTCCACCGTTACGTCGTTAACGCCACCCACCAGCTGATCGGAGCCGGACGCAGAAGCGTGCGAGGGCCGAGATGACGGCTGCCTGCTTGCCTACATAGGTGAGGAAGGGGCCGCGGGAGAGTTCCAGCTGGATCCAGGGGAGCTCGCGGGCATGGGAGCGGATGACGTACCCGCCGGTGAAGGGTCGGTTGATGGTCACCTCGAGCTCCGGGCGGTCGGCGAACTGCTTCCGGAAGCAGTTCGCCAATTCCTCGATCCATGCGTGCGGGCAGGTGCCGTCACCGTCGCTCAGACAGACCGCCGGCCGCGGGACGCCGGGGTCCGGGCCTATGGGCGGGCCCTCGACGGCCATGGTGTGGCAATCGATGCCGAGCAGCACCTCCGGCCTGCGGGCTCTGACGCGGAGCCCCTCGTGGTACGGTCGGTGGTAGCGGGCAAGCAGCGTCTCCACCACGTCTTCCGGCGGGAAGGGCTCGTACACGGGCGCTTCCCAGCTGGTGAGGGTCTTCACCACACCGTCGGGACGCCGGTCGTCGTCCGCCCGGTTCAGGTCGACGATCGCCCGGGCTACGCGGGTGGTCAGGAACGCGGCCACCCGGTCTTCCAGGGCGTAGATGTCGGCTGCGCCCACGTCGCCGTCGGCCTCGATGTCGGCGGGGGTGAGGACGCAGTAGGGGGCGGCCTCCGGTGGCACCTCGAGGCCGGCGTGGGGTACGGAGAGGAGCAGAGGGAGGCGCTTCACGACCGGCCTCGGCCCGTACCGTTTCGCGGAGGGTGGGCCCGCTCCGGACCCTCGGCGGAGCCGTCGCGCCGCGGGTCGGCCACGCCCACCAACTCAGCGCCGTCACGGATCACCAGTTGCACGCAGCCGTGGAAGAAGGCGTAGGGATCGCGTTCCCGTATGCGGAAGCCGGCTTTGGCGAGGGCGACGGGTATTTCGGCGCGCATGCGGGAGGCCTCCAGGGATACCACCCCGTCCAGGGAGCAGTGGAGCCGGGGGGCGTCGACCGCCTCGAACGGTGTGTGGGTGCGCAGACGGAGGAGCACTTGCACGATCGACGGAGTGATCCGGTCGCTGCCGGGCGAGCCGATGGTCAGCCACGGTCTCCCGTCCCGGAACGCGATGGTGGGGGCCACGCTGGCCCAGGGGACGGCATTCGGGCGCAGGTAGTAAGGGTGCGACATATCCTCGTGCTCGAAGGCGCTCATGTAGTTGTTGTAGAGGAAACCGAGCTCCGGTGAGGCTTCGAAGGAACCATACACGCGCTCGATGGACTGAGTCAGAGCCACCGCATTCCCCTCCCCGTCCATCACCGAAAGGTGGGTGGTCTCGCCGTGGGCCTCGGCTTCGTCGGCGCCCTCGTCCGCGCTGGAGTCCGAGCATGCACCCGTACCGGCGTGGGTCACGGCTGCGGGCGGGGCAGCGCTCTCCGGACGCTCCGCCGCGGCAAGGAGTTCGGCGGCCAGTTCGGCTCCGTACGTGAGGCTCAACATCCGTTTCTCTTCGACCTGCTGGTAGAAGTGCGGATCAAAGGGGCGGTCGCGTCGGTCGAGGAAAGCCCGACGGATGAGGCGGGCGAGCAGCACGGAGCCCTCCGCCGTGGCGGGGTCGCGGTCCTTGGCCGGGATCCTGGACAGCACGTTCAGCATCTCGATGAGCGTGCGGCCGGCGGCCGGCGGTGGGAAGGTGAAGAAGCGTGCGCCCTGGAACGACGTGGAGAGCGGCGTACGCTCGATCGGCCACGGGATCTGGGCCAGGTCTTCGAGGCGGATGAGTCCCCCGTTCTCCTCCATGTCCGCCACGATACGCCCCGCGATCTCTCCCGTGTAGAAGTCCTCGACTCCCGCGGCCGCCAGCCTGTGCAGGGTGGCGGCCAGAACGGGCTGGGTGAAGAGCGAGCCCGTGGAGTACGGGGTGGTGCCCCCTTCTAGGAAGAGAGGCCCGGCCGAGCCGGCTCGGAGGTGCTTCCGTTCGCGTCGCGTCAGTGTGTGCTGGAGTTCCGATACCCGGATCCCCTCTTCGGCAAGGGATATGGCCGGTTCCAGTATCGTCGAGAGAGGAAGCCGCCCGTATCGCGAAAGGGCGTACCCGAGAGTGGCCGGCGTGCTGGGGACGGTCGTGGCTCGGTGACCCCGGAGACGTTGTGCCGACGGGAGTAAGCCGGGGAGGGCACGGTTGGGAGCGCGGGAGGAGCCGTCCAGCGCGATGGTCCGTTCCGGGCCTTCCAGGTGGAGCACCATCATCGTCTGACCCCCGAGGCCGGATGCTGCGGGTTCGCACACCCCCAGAGCAAAGGCGGCCGCCACGGCGGCATCCACCGCATTCCCGCCGATCGCCAGGATCTGCGCCCCGGCCTCAGTGGCCGCGTAGTGCGCGGTGGCCACCATGCCGGCGTGGGAGACCGCGACCCGCTGCGGTGGGGGAGCGCGTCGGTGGGGCGGGTCTTCGGGGTCGCCGGTCGGTCGCAAGGAGCCGCCGCTCGCCCGCGTGGTCATTGCTTCACGTCTTTGACAAGGAACTGAGCGAGGAGCAGGGTCCGTTGCATGAGGCTTATGCGCTGGACGGCCTCCTGCGGTGTATAGAGGTCGCGGGCCACCGGTCCGAGACCGCACACCACGGCCGCCGTGGACGGCGCCGATCCGCCGGCCGACGGCCACACGGACGTCCTGGCTTCCAGTGGTATCTCCCAGGATCTCGCGACTTCCTGCAGGGACTTCGCGAGCGCGGTGTCCCGGCGGCGTTCCCGCATAGGGGGTCGGTCGGCGAGGTTCTCGAGGTTCCAACGGGGCGTGCCTTTGTTCTCCAGGATCGCGCGCATCTCCTTCTCCGCCTGCTCCGCTTTGCGTCGGTCCAGATAGGTGAGGGCGATGGTGGCCGTCACCTCGTGGGGTTGCAGCATGTTGAAGGAGCGCGTATGCAGGTCGAGTACCGACACGGACAGGTACTCCTTGTGGGAGGTGAGGCGTGCGAGTTCGTCCAAACGGGCGCTCGTCCATCTCACCACGTCCGGCCTACGGTAGGTGCGGCCCGGGCGGCGGGCTTGGTCCTCGACCACCAGACGGTAGATGCGGCGGCCTCTGCGTTGCACGGCGATGTGGTCGCCTTGGATGCCGGGCCGCAGTACGAGAACGCGGCGCGCACGCGCGGTGGCCTCGCGGATCGTGTCGGCACTGTAGAGGCAGTCGTGCCCTTCGTCGGAGTAGAGCAGCACCCCTACGGGGAGATTGCGGAGTCGGCGTTGGCTCCGTAATGATCGCAGCGCGAACTCGAGGGTCACGAGAGGAGCGCGGGAGAGCCCCACACCTTCGCCGTATACCCACTCGGGCTCGCGGCGGAAGGGGGCGGGGGAGGTGGAGCCGTCCATCGGCACGTCGAGGTGCGCGATGAGCAACGTCCCGCCTTCCATCCCCTTGCGCGTCTCCCACGTGGTCACGAAGGGCGCACGGGTGAGGTCGGCCACGGGGACAAGGGCCAACTCATCGAGGAGGGTGTCCGTCTGTCTGGAAGCCTCCCGAAGTCCCAGTGGATCACCGGTGCGGCTGGACAGCTGCACCCATTCCTTCAGACGTCCCTCGAGCTGGTCGCGGCGCTGTGTGAGGTAGGAGAAGGCGAGATCCTGGGGCGTGGCGTTCTTGCGCTCCACGATCGGTGGGTGAGGCGTCCCGAAGTAGCGTGCGCTGGCCGTCTCGACGAGCCGGTTCACCAGTGTGGGGTAGTCGAGCCCCACTGCGGCGGCGGCGTGCACATAGGAGCCGCGGGGACCCAGACTGGGCAGGCTGTTCACCTCGAGTAGGTGCAGTTGGTCGTCGGCGTCCAGACGCATGTCCACCCGGGCACAGTCGTAGCAGCCGAGGGAGGTGAAGGCCTTGACGGCCAACTCCTGTGCGGTGCGGGTGAGTTCCGCTCCGATGGGCGCCGGGCACTCGAGCGTCACCTGACGGCCCGACGTGCCCATCTTGTCCTCGTACGTATAGATCTCGGGGCCGCCCTCCCCGAAGTGGAGCAGTACGGGAGGCAGCGCTTCCGGGGGATTGTTGCCGAGGAGACCCACGTTGATCTCCCTGCCATCTATGTAGAGTTCCACCAGCACCGACGGCTGGTAGGTGCTGTGGATCACGGCCACCGCCTCGCGCAGCTCCGCCTCATCGTAGACCACCTTGAGACCGAAGGAGACCGCCTCGTTCCGCGGCTTGACGATGAGCGGGAAGGGCAGGTCGGGCATCGGGAAATCGGGCGAGTCGAGCACGGCGAAATCGGGCGTCGGCAACCCATGTTGGCGGAAGAGCATCTTGGTGACGACCTTGTCCAGAGCCAGAGAGTGCGCGAGCGGGCCGGAGCCTACGTACGGCACGCCCACCATTTCCAGTATGGAGGGCACGTGGGTGTAGCGGGCCTGCCCCTGGATGCCGTAGGAGATGTTGAACACCAGGCCGGGACGTTCGCCGTTGAGCACCCGGGGCATGAACTCCTCGAGCCGGCCGACGAGATCCTTATCGCCCTCCAAGGAGGTGACCTGATGTCCGCCCTCTCTGAGCCCGTCGGCTATATTCTTGATGATGTGCCGGCCCATCACCTCACGATTGGGCACGCCGAAAACGTTGATCACGTTCTTGCTTTCCCGGTTGTACACGAGCGCTACTTTCATCCCTCTCCTCGTGCCTGGCAACGACAAGTTCCCAACTGATACCCTAGCAGAGCGGCCAAGGACACGCGCTTCGCGAAGGATGCTGTGATCTGAATGGATGCTGTCACCCTGGGATACGCCCTTCTGCTCGTGGTACGGCTCGTGGGCGTGGGCGTGAGCGTCGATCTCTACCTCCACTATCGGCGCACCCGCTTCCTCATACTGCTTGCCGGGTGGTTCGTCTACGCCCTCACACCGCTGGCCGCGCTGGTATCTCCGGATTCAGAAGCGGGGACCTTCGTGGGCTCCTACGCGGCGGCGCTCGGCGTGTGGCTGCTCCTGGAGGTGGTGCTGGCCCATTTCGATAAGACAGACCGGCGCAGACTGATGGCTGTCCCTCCTGTCTTGGCTCTCGCTTTCTTGGTGCTCCGACTCGCCGTGGGCGAGGGGTACGAAGTGGCGGGCCCCGCGATACAGATGCTGCTCCTGGGTACCGGAGCGGTACTGGTATTCGCGAACCTGCGCCGGTGTCGTGAATTGATGGGCAGCAGTCTGGCGTGGCTGCTTGTACTTTTCGCGGTGGGCCTCGTACACGCCTCCGGCTACGTCTTCTTCTACGGCGACGCGGCGACGGCGGCCCCGCTGGTGGCTTCTGTCGCTCTTGGGCTAGGCGGAGTGGTGTTCTTCCTTCATCTCGAACACGGCGTTGCGCAGCGCGAGCTTCAGGCGGGCGCGGCCCGGATGGACAAGCTGCTGGCCTCGCTGGGAGCCATCGTGCTCGAGTCGGACCTCAATCGCATCTGGTTGGTACAGGGACAGACCGAGCGCATACTCGGCTATGCACCGTACGAGTGGTTCGCCCACCCCGAAGGGGCCTTCGGTTTCTGGCGTGACCACGTGTATCCGGCCGACCATGAGATCGCGATGGCGGCGAACGAGCGGGGCATCGTGTCCGGGCTCAGCCATACGGACGAATACCGCATGGTGGCCGCGAACGGCCGGCCGGTGTGGCTGCGCGACTACGTGACCCTCGAGGCTCAACCCGACGGCCGCTGGGTGGAGCGGTCGGTCATGGTGGACGTGGGCGAGCAGAAGGAGATCGCCCAAGCCCTCGAGGAGAGCGAGACTCAGCTGCGGGCGCTCGTGGACTCCTCCCTGGACCATATCTTCATGCTGGATACCGGTGGCGTATACGTCGCCAGCAACAGCCGCACGGAGCACGTGGGGCTGTTGCCGGGAGAGAACTTGGTGGGCCGCACGCTCGAGGAGGTCTACGCTCCGGAGTTGGCCGCGACATATCGGGAGGCGATGGAGCGGATACTGCGGGAGGCGATCCCCCTCTCTCTGGAACACGATCTGACCACCGCGTCGGGCGTACTCCACCATGTGGATACCCTGTACCCGGTGCTGCGCGACGGAGCCGTGTGGGCCGTGGGCGGGATCTGCCACGATTCCACCGAACGGCGGCGCCTCGAACGCGATCTATTGCATTCTCAGAAGATGGATGCGGTCGGGCGCCTGGCCGGGGGCGTTGCCCACGACTTCAACAACTATCTCACCGCGATCATGGGCTACGCGGAGCTGTTGGCCGAGTCTTTCGAGCCCGACGACCCCCGCAGCGCCGACGTCGCTGAGATCAGAGTCACGGGAGAGCGTGCCGCCGCGCTCACGGGCCAACTCCTCGCCTTCAGCCGGCGCCAGACCACCCAAACGCTGGCAGTGGACCTCGGAGATCTCGTCCTCCGCATGGAGCGCATGATCCGGCGCTTGGTGCGGGAGGATATCGCGGTCTCCGTTCGGCTGAGGTCCGAGCTATGGCCGGTCATGGCCGATGCATCGCAGATCGAGCAGGTGCTGCTGAACCTGGTGGTGAACGCCGCGCAGGCCATGCCGGACGGCGGAAGCCTGTCGGTGACGGGGGAGAACGTCGAACTAGGTGAACTCGATCTATCGGCCCTTCCACGTGAGGCCCGAGCGGGCTCCTTCGTCCGCATCTCGGTGGTCGACACCGGTGCGGGCATGGACGAGGAGACTCTGGCGCAGGCCTTCGAGCCTTTCTTCACCACGCGGCCGGTGGGCGCGGGTACGGGGCTCGGCCTCTCGACGGTGTATGGCATCGTCAGTCAACACAATGGGTTCCTGGCCGTGGATAGCCGGATGGGTCTCGGTACCATCCTCGACGTCTATCTCCCCCGGCACGAGGGGGTGGTGGAATCGGGCGAACGAGAGGAAGACGGGGGTGCGGTGGCGGGCACCGAGACTATCCTGCTGGCGGAGGACAACTCCGAGGTGCGCGCCTTGGCTCAGAGTGTTCTCCGGCGCGCCGGCTACGAGGTGCTCACCGCCGTCGACGGTGAGCAGGCCCTGCATCTCGGGCTCGAGCACGGGGGCCGCCTCGACCTACTCCTCTCCGACTTGGTGATGCCCGGCCTGCGCGGGGAGGAGTTGTGGCTGCGTCTGCGCGAGGAGCGCCCGGATCTGAAGGCGCTGTTCATGTCGGGCTATCCCGCCGACGATGTGGTGCGTGCCATGATCGAGCGCGGCGACATCGAGTTCCTGCCGAAGCCCTTCTCCAACAACCAACTGCTTCGCAAGGTGCGCGAAGTGATGGTTGAGACGCACCTTCCTTGAGCGCGGGCGAGTCGCATATCGGAGATCGTTCGGCATCGCCGGTGCACATGTCGCGTCGCTCGTTCCTGCGCTGCGCGGGTGCCTCCCTGGCGGCGGTGTCTCTGGGCCCTCTGGTCCAGGGGTGCACGGATGCTTCCCCCGGCGTCGGCGCCCGCTCCAGCGCCCCCGACCAGCTGGTGTATCAGGATTGGCGCACCGATTGGTTCCCCGGCATGGTGCAGGAGCAGCTCGACCGGTTTCACACGGAGCACCCTTCCATCCGGGTCTTCTACACGCCGGATCCTGAGGACTATCTGGAGAGCATGACGGCTGCGATGGAAGCGGGTACCGCCCCCGACGTGTTCCAGGGGTGTTGCGCCCACTTTCCGGCCTGGGCTCAGCGCGGATATACGTTGGATCTACGCCCACTCGTGGACGCAGACTTGGGTCGCGAGGTCATCGACGACTGGGACCCGGCGCAGTACGCATCCTTCTTCACGCCCGAGGGGCTGCAATTCGGCGTTCCGAAGTACCACGGTGCTCTGGCCCTCTACTACAACCAGGACCTGTTCGACGCCGCCCGGGTACCCTATCCGGATGCGAGTTGGGACTATGACGACTACCGGGCGGCCATGGTGCGGCTCACCGCCGATGCGGACGGCGACGGCGCCACCGATGTGTGGGGCAGCATGGTAGACATCAGTTGGGACCGGCTGCAGGTGCATGTGAACGGTTGGGGAGGTCACCTGGTGGACCCCGTCGACCCCCGGCGGTCCGGCATGGCAAGCAGCACGTCCCTTGAGGCTCTTGGCTGGATCCGCGACAGGATGTGGGAGGATCGGATCATGGCCTCCTTCCCCGATGTGGGGAACCTCTCCACTCGGGACGCGTTCGCGGCGGGGAAGTTGGCGATGGTGGAGGATGGGTCGTGGGCTCTGCAGGATCTTCTCCAAAAGAGCGCCTTCCGTGTGGGCGTCGCTCCCTTTCCGGCCGGTCCGGCCCGCCGGGTGACGCTGGCCTCCACCGACGGCTTCGGCATCTACGCCGGTACGCGGCATCCGGAGGCGGCGTGGGAACTCGTGAAATTCCTTGCCGGCCGCGACTACGGCCGCGCGATGGCGCGGGCGGGGTTGCTGCAACCGGCGCGCCTTTCTCTGGTGGACGACTGGGTGGGCTTCGTGCGGGCGCGCTTCCCGAAGCAGAGTATGACGATGGAGCCCGCCGTCTTCGCCGACGGCATGCGCAAGGGCTACTCCGTGACGGCGGAGATCTTCCCGGGAGACATGGCTTCGGCCGAGCGTATCGCCGATGCCGCGTGGCAGAGGGTGTTCACGCTCGGGCAAGGGTCGTTGGACGACCTGGTGGCGGCCTCCAGCGCTATCGAGGAGGCGCAGGGCATTGTCCCCTCGGACCTTCCGAGCCGTGCGCAAGAGTAGGCCGTTCCGGCGCTCTCTGCGCGTGCGTATCATCGCATGGTCTTTCGTCCCCACAGCGATAATCCTTTTTGGCGTAGCTCTGGTTTCGTTCTTCGCCTACCGAGGGGTCACTGAGGACCTGGTGGTGCAACGGAACCGTGAGCTCACCCGTCTCTCGGCGGGTCAGCTCACGGGCGGACTCACCACGTTCACCAGCGTCCTCGAATCGATCGCCCGTCTGCCGCAGATCGTAGATTCGGCACCGGGAGGGCGCCGGGAAGCGCTCGCGCAGGCCGGGGACAAGCAGGCCTTCTTTGACGGTGGCATCTTGGTCCTTGACACCCGGGGTGAGGTGGTGGCGGCACGACCGGAGCGCCCGGACGTTCTGGGTGCCGATTGGGCCGATCGCGCTTACTTCCGAACGATGCTGCGGTCACCTGGACCGGTGCTCTCCGACGTTCTCGAGGACGGGCGGGCGGGCGCCAAGGTGGTGATCATCGGCGTGCCGATCATCACCGGCGCCGGTGAATTCCGGGGGGCGGTCCTCGGCCTGTTCCGAGTGGGCCCCACGGCCGGGAGTAGTCTCTACGGCGAGATCGTCAAACTCCGCGTGGGCGGGGGGGGCGGGTTCTACGTGTTCGATTCGGCCGGAGTCGTGATCTACAACGCGGACCTGCAGCGCGCGGGCATGTACCTTGGGGCCGATCCTCTCGTGCGGCGGATCCTGTCCGAGGGCACCGGGGCGGTGCGCACGCACGACTTCGACGGCCATGAGGTGGTGGCCGGTTTCGCCCCCGTGCCGGGCACGCCGTGGAGCCTCTTGGCGCTGGACGATTGGTCCACCCTGATGGCACCGAGTCGCACCTACCGGGTCTTCCTCTACGCGCTCCTCGGACTCGGGCTGGTGGTGCCCGCCCTGGTGGTAACCCTGGGATCGCGGCGTCTCACGCGACCGATCAGCGACCTCTCGGGGGCGGCCCAGGAGGTCGCGTCCGGGAGCTTCGGCCGAACCATCGAGGTGAGCTCCGGGGACGAGATCGAGGAGTTGGCACTACAGTTCAATCGTATGTCCGTCCAACTGCGCGACACGTACGCTGAACTCGAACGCCGCGTGGAGGATCGTACACGTGAGCTTGCCACGCTGAATGCGATAGCGGCTGCCGCCAGCGGGTCACTCGATGCGGCGAAGGTGCTCGAGGATGCCCTTACGGAGACCCGCGAAGCACTGCAGATGGACATCGGAGTGGCATTCCTTCTGGGGCGGCAAGGCCGAGAACTTGCGATGGTGGCGCATGAGGGCATGAGCGGCGATCTGCAACGGGCGGTCGAGGGGATCGGGCTGGCTGAGTGGAGCCGTTGGTACGGCGGCCCCCTTCGGGAGCCGGTGGCCCAGCTCGTTGAAGAGCATCCTCCCGGTCGAGTGGCGGAGGCCCTCAGCGCGGCCGGCATCGCGCTGGCCATCACGGTCCCGCTGGTGGCTCGAGGGAACATGCTCGGCGTTTTGGGGCTCGGCAGTTTCACGGTCCGCGCCGTTTCGCAAGAGGAACTCGACCTCCTGCTGACTATCGGCAATCAGGTGGGCGTCGCGGCAGAGAACGCCCGGCTGTACGCGCGGGCGGAGGAGACGGCGACAGCGGCGGAGCGCAGTCGGTTGGCGCGCGATCTTCACGACGCCGTGAGCCAGACCCTCTTCTCGGCCAGCTTGATCGCGGAGGTTCTGCCTCGTCTCTACGAGAAGGACCGCGTGCAGGGAGAGCTCCGGCTCGCCGAACTTCGTGAACTCACGAGAGGGGCTTTGGCAGAGATGAGAGCGCTCCTGCTCGAGCTTCGGCCCATTGCCCTGCAGGAAGCGGAGATCGAAGACCTGCTCCGCCAGCTCACCGAGGCCGTCACCGGTCGGGCACGTGTGGCGAGTACGCTCGTCGTGGAAGGACGGTGCTCATTGCCCGTTGACGTGAAGGTGGTGTTCTACCGGATAGCCCAGGAGGCGCTCAACAACGTGATCAAGCACGCGGTCGCGTCTCGGGTGGGCGTCCGTCTCGAATGCAGCGGAACCGGGGCTCGTCTCCAGATCGACGACGATGGTCGGGGATTCGATCCCGCCGTGCTCTCGCCCGACAGCCTGGGCATCGGTATCATGCGCGAGAGAGCCGAGGCGGTTGGAGCGATACTGGACCTGCGGAGTGAGACCGGCGCCGGGACGACCGTCGCCGTAGTCTGGTCGTCCCAAGAAGCACATGGACCGAGCACATGAGGAAGGAGCAGGTGTCATGATCGCACCTTCTAGCGAAGGTACGGGGGATCGTCCGATCCGTGTGATGATCGTCGACGAACACGCGGTGGTGAGGAGCGGTCTCTCGGCCTTCCTCATGGTGCATGAGGACCTCGAGCTCGTGGCCGAGGCCGCCGGGGGCAAGGAGGCCGTGGAACTGTGCCCCGAGGTGCGCCCCGACGTGGTGCTGATGGACCTGGTGATGCCGGAGATGGACGGCGCCACGGCCACGAGGCTCATCCGCGAGCGTTGTCCGGACATCCGGGTCTTGGCGCTCACGAGTTTCAAGGAGGACGATCTGGTGCGCGGTGCCCTGCAAGCGGGGGCGATCGGCTATCTTCTGAAGAACGTGTCGGGAGACGAGCTCGCCGACGCCATTCGCGCCGCCTACGCCGGCAAGCCCACCTTCTCTCCCGAGGCCGCACACGCTCTCATCAATGTGGCCACCCACTCGCACGATCCCGAGCCCGGGGACTACCTCACCGCCCGCGAGAGGGAGATCCTCAAGCTCATGGTGGAGGGCATCTCCAACCCCGAGATCGCCGATCGGCTGGTGGTGAGCCGCTCCACCGTGAAGTTCCACGTGAGCAACATACTTATGAAGCTGGGAGCGCAGAGCCGCACCGAAGCGGTGGCGATGGCTCTCCAACAGAGACTGGTGGACTAGGTAGGAGGCTGCTGAAAAGCAGCCTTGGCCCCCAGAACGCACTGGGCGGCGCGATACGGCGTCCTCGGTCGAGCCCGTAGCGCTGTTACGCGCGCTTCCTGCGTCCCATGCCCGGCGCGAGAAGCATGGGGCCTGGCCCGCTGGCCAGGTTCAAGACCCTCCACCCCGCCATCCACACTTCTCCCCGTCTGCAGGGCGATTCCCGATCGGTCTGCTGGCATCCTTGCGTCGAGAGTCGATGAGCCGTGTCCGCGCTGGGCGGCGGGTGCGAGGCGAGCGAGTGGAGGAAGCACGCATGCGGGTGGTGCTTGCGAATGATGCGGTGGAAGTGCGGTCGGCGTTGAGGCTTCTGCTCGAACAGGAGTTCGGGGCCGAGATCGTGGGTGAGGTGGGTCGTGACGACGACCTCCTCGTGGCGCTCGCAACTTCCCGACCCGATCTCCTGGTCCTCGACTGGGATCTGTCGATGGACCGACCCTCCAGGGAGGCGCAGCGGCTTCGAGTCGCCTGCTCCGCAGTACGGATCATCGCCCTCAGCAAGAGACCGGAGGAGCGCATGGCGGCGTTGGCCGCCGGCGTCGACGGGTTCGCGAGTAAAAGCGACGGGCCGGAACATCTGGTGCAGGCGGTTCGTAGCGTGTTCACGAAGAGACAGGACGAAGAAGGAGAGGACGAGGGATGAGACTGGTGCGCAACGTATTTCGGAGGAAGCTCCGGGCCTTCCTGACCATATTCGGCATCACCATCGGGGTGTTCGCCCTCGTGGTGATGGGGGGCATGGCCGAGAAGATCAACCTGCTGGTGGACGGCGGCACCCGCTACTACAGCGACAAGATTACCGTGAGCGATGCGAGCGCGGGCAGCTCCTTCGGGGCCAACCCGATGACGGTGGAGAAGGTGCGGGAGATCGAGCAAGTGGCCGGCGTCGTGCTGTCGTCGGCGGAAGTGATGATGCTCCTGGACGAGGAGGGGGGCTCGGTGTCCATGGGCATGCCTCCTATGATCATCGGCTCCGACATGCGCGGGGTCGAATACGAGAGCTTTGAAGTGGACTACAGCTCCGGGCGGCCTCTCACCGCTGAAGACCGGGGTGTGGTGGTGGTGGGTGCCGACCTCGTGGGCAAGATGGGTGCGGAGGTGGGCAAGACCGTCACCGTGCGCGGCGAGACCTTCGAGGTGGTGGGCATCATGGATAAGACACTCACCGCCCCCGATTCGTCGGTGATGATGTCGCTGGCCGATGCGCAGCAGCTGTTCGTGAAGAGCCTTCCTGAGGTCATGCAGGGTGCCCTCGACCCCACAGCTCTCGCGTCCGGTGCCACCGTGTTCGTCGAGCCGGGGGTGGATCCCGACGCGCTTGCCCGGACTATCGAGGAGCAGGTGTCCGGCATCACAGCCACCGGGCCGCAGGGCTTCGCCGACCAGGTGGGATCGGCCACCAAGATCCTCAACGCCATCATATTCGGAGTCGCTCTCATCTCACTGCTCGTGGGCGGTCTGTCGGTGATCAACACCATGACCATGTCGGTTACCGAGCGTACCCGGGAGATCGGGATCCGCAAGTCCATCGGCGCCTCGCACTCGCAGGTGGTACGGCAGTTCCTCGCCGAGTCGGGCATCATCGGCTGCATCGGCGGCGTCTCCGGGCTGGTGCTCGGCTGGGCCTTCACCCTGGTAGCCAACGCAGCGGGCAACGACGCCGGCACCGCCCTCTTCTTGGTCACGGGCAGGCTGGCTCTGGGGGCCGTGCTCTTCGCCATGCTTCTGGGAGTGGTGAGCGGTATCTACCCCTCGCTGCACGCCGCTCGTCTACACCCCGTGGCTGCGCTGAGGTACGAGTGATGGGGCGCGCGCGGACAATGGTCGCCGGGCGCGCGCGGGGCGCCGGTCGGGAAGTGATCGAAGCACGTCGGGCAGGTACGAACGGGAAGGATGGCACCGTGGATTACGTGATCGAGGCCGTGGGCCTCACCAAGAGATACCAGCTGGGTCGGGACAACTTCGTCGATGCGCTGCGTGGAGCCTCGGTGCGGATCGCCGCCGGGGAGATGGTGGCCATCATGGGCCCCTCGGGCTCTGGAAAGTCCACCATGATGCACATCGTGAGCTGTCTGGACGCGCCCGACGAGGGTGAGGTGCGGCTGGCGGGCAGGCGTGTCGACAATCTCACGGGAAAGGCGCTCAACAGGCTGCGTCGCACCGAGGTGGGGTTCGTGTTCCAGGGGTTCAACCTCATCCCCAGCCTCACCGCGCTCGACAACGTGGCATTGGCGGCGGAGTATGCCGGAGCGTCGCGTCGCGCGGCCCTGACGGCCGCGCGGGAGGTGCTCGACCTGGTGGGGCTCTCCGACCGGATGCGTCACCTACCGTCGGAACTCTCGGGCGGCCAGCAGCAGCGCGTGGCCATCGCTCGGGCGCTGGTGAACAAGCCGGTGGTGCTGTTCGGGGACGAGCCGACGGGAAACCTCGACTCGGTGAGTTCCGCGGAGGTCATGGGACTGATGCGCGCGATCAACGAGCGGACCGGCACCACCTTCGTCCTCGTGACGCACGATGAGGATGTGGCGGGTCGGTGCGATAGAGTCGTGCGGATGCGGGACGGTGTGGTCATCGGTCAAGACGCACCGGGGCTCGAGGGCGCCGAGGAGTGGGCGGCGTAGGCGGCGGCGGTTTCCGTGATGGTTGGCGGGTCGGCACGTGCCGACCCGCCCGGGCTCAATACCCTGACTCGGTGCCCGCATCCGCCGCGTCATCGCTTGCGACTCGCCCCCTGAACACCCGGTACACCAGGGCGGTGTAGGCCAGCACGACGGGCACGCCGATCAAGACCACCACCAACATCACGGTGAGGGCGAGGTCCGAAGAACTCTCGGTGTAGGCGCTGAGGCCGGGGCCGCCGTCGAGGCCGGGCACCAGATAGGGGAAGTTACCCACCGCCCAGAGGCCCACCAGACCCACGATGCCGAGGGCGGAGCCGAGGAAGGCTCCCCGGTCCCGGTCGCGCACCATCTCCAGGCGCGCGTACGCCAGGCCGCCGAGCAGCAGCGCGAGAGCCACCCACCCCAGGGGCTCCGTCAGGTTGGAGCGCACGTGTTCCGGGGCCGCCACAGTCGCCGCTATGGTGACCGCAACCAGGAGGGCCGTGAAGAGCCAGTGGGTGGCCGAGCGCACGCGCGCCGCTCGGTCTCGGAGGGCACCGGTGCTCTTGTAGCTGATCCAGGCGGCGCCGTGGGCCGCGAACATGGCGAGCCCGAGGACACCCACGAGCAGCGCGAATGGATTGAGCAGCGTTAGGAAGGTGCCCGCGAACTCGCCGTCCTCCCTGAGTGGCAGCCCCCGTACCAGGTTGCCCGCCGCGACGCCGAACAGGAGGGCGGGCACGGCGCTTCCCCCCGCGAAGGCCGCATCCCACACTCGGGCCCAGGCGGGATCGTGCGCGCGGAACTCGAGGGAGACGGCCCGGAAGATGAGACCCACGAGCACGAGGATGAGCGCCAGGTAGAAGCCGCTGAAGACCGTGGCGTACACGGGCGGGAAGGCGGCGAAGAGCGCACCTCCGGCGGTGAGGAGCCACACTTCGTTGCCGTCCCATACGGGCCCGATCGAGCGGCGCAGGATGCGTCGTTCGGCCTCGTCGCGAGGCAAGAACGGGTAAAGGAGCCCCACTCCCAGGTCGAAGCCGTCAAGCACCGCGTACGCCGCGAGGAGCGCCCCGATAAGCACGTACCAGAAAAGTTGCAGGTCCATCACCCTCCTCCCTCGTCTCTCGAGGAGTTTCCCTGCGCGACCGCCGTGCCGAGTGTGTCCGTAACGCCCGTGGCCACGCGCGTGCCCCCAGAGCCCGGCGGCGCGACGGGTTCATCCGGTCCGTGTCGCACGAGTTTGAGCACTATCCGCAGCCAGGCGACGAAGAGGAGTGCATACACGGCACCGAACAGGGCGAGGGAGGTCACCACCTGTGCCGCCGGCACCACCGCGGACACGGCATCGGCTGTGCGCAGTTCGCCGTAGACGATCCAAGGTTGGCGGCCCACCTCCGCGGCGGCCCACCCCACCTGTGTGGCGATGATGGGGAGGGGGATGCTCCAGACGAGCGCCCACAGATACGGGCGGGTGTCGTCGAGTCTTCTCTTCCACCAGAGGAAAAGGCCCAGGAGCATCAGCGCCGCGAAGTACACCCCGAGGGAGACCATCAGATGGTAGGTCTGGAAGGTCAATTGCACGGGAGGCCTGTCGGCCGCGGCGAAGTCGTTGAGCCCCACCACCTCGGTGGAGGGGCGACCGCCCAGGAGCACGCTGAGGAGCGACGGAACCACGAGGCCGCGCACCTCGCCGGCGTCGGTGTCCACCCACCCCACAAGCGCCATGCCCGCGTTGCCCCCGGTGTCGTAGATCCCTTCGAAGGCGGCCATCTTGGCCGGCTGGGTTTCGGCTACCTGCAGGGCGTGCCAGTGGCCCACCACCGGGATGGCCAGTGTGGCGGCCACACCCACCAGCAGCCCCATCCGCAGCCAGCGCCGGGCGAACTCCTGGTGACGGCCTTTGAGCAGGTACCAAGCCGAGAGGCCGACGACGAAGAAGGCGCCGGCCGCCCAGGTGGAGAGGACCGTGTGGACGAACCGGGGGAGCGTCGACGGGTTGAGGAAGGCGGCCGCCACGTCGGTGAGCACGGCCTTCCCGTCGACCACCTCGTAGCCCGCCGGTGTCTGCTGCCAAGAGTTGGCGATGATGATCCATAGAGCGGACAGGTGGGCGCCCACAGCCACCAGCCATGTGGAGACGTAGTAGAAGCGGGGCGACACCCGACCCCTCCCGAAAAGCAGGACACCCAAGAAGGTCGATTCTAAGAAGAAGGAGAAGAGGGCCTCGGCGGCCAGCGGCGCGCCGAAGATGTCCCCCACGAAACGCGAGTAGGCGGCCCAGTTGGTGCCGAAGGCGAACTCCAGCGTGATGCCCGTGGCCACCCCTATGACGAAGGTGGTGGTGAAGAGGCGGATCCAGAAGTCGGAGGCCGCTCGGTCTGCGGGGAGGCCGGTGCGGCGATGCCTGCGCTCGGCCGCCACTATGAACAGCGACGTTCCCAGGCTGAGCGGCACGAAGAGGAAGTGGTACCCGACTGTGAACGCGAACTGAATACGCGACAGGAGCACGGTGTCCACGGGCTGAAGGCCTCCTAACGGGGAATGGGCACGGTGGGAGAGGGGCCGGCTTGCTTTCTATCCGGGGTACCCGTTCCAGGAAACCACGTCGTCGAGAGTCTTCCGTTTTTTCGGTCGGGGGCTGTCGGCCGGGTAGCCGAGCGGGGAGAGCACCACCGGTTCCACCCCCTCGGGCAGGTCGAGGATCTCCTTGACGGCGTGGGCGTCGAAGTCGGCGATCCAACAGGTGCCGAGGCCGAGGTCGGTCGCCTGCAGGATGAGGTGGTCCATTACGATGGACACGTCCACGTCGTTGTAGTTCTTTCCATCGGCCCGCACCCAGTTGCGCTCGGGAACGCCGCAGGCCACGATGATCACGGGGGCGGTGTAGAACCACTCCCGATGGTAGGCGTCTCTCATATGGGCCCGCAGTTCGGGGTCGGTCACCACGATGATGCGGAAGGCCTGGCGGTTCGCGGCGGTGGGCGCCAAGCGCGCCGCCTCGAGTACGAGGTCGAGCTTCGCGGGCTCGACGTCTCTCGTCTCGTAGGATCTGGCGCTGTAGCGGGCTTCCGCGAGCTGCTTGAAGTCCATCCCCGTCCCTCCCGGTCGTTGATCGTGCGCTCTCCGCCTCGGTCGAGCGCGGAACCTCGCTCGTCTCCCGTTCCCAAAACCTGCTCGCAGTACTCCCGCGGGGATACCCGTCTGCTACAATCGCCTCCCCCGGAAAGGGCCCCGCCAACGGCATCCAGAGGTTCATTGTGAGCATAGACAGACCCACCTTTCAAGATGTTCTCTTGGGCCTGGAGAGTTTCTGGGCCGCCCACGGCTGCGTGATCTGGCAGCCGTACCACACGGAAGTGGGAGCCGGGACCTTCAACCCGGCCACCTTCCTGCGGTCTCTCGGCCCCGATCCGTGGAATGTGGCTTACGTGGAGCCGTCCATACGCCCCACCGATGGTCGCTACGGCGAGAACCCGTACCGCCTGGGCCACTACTATCAGTACCAGGTGCTCCTGAAGCCGGCGCCGCACGACATCCAGGATCTGTATCTTGCCTCGCTCGAGCATCTCGGCGTAAAGCTGGCCGAGCACGACGTGCGCTTCGTGGAGGACGATTGGGAATCGCCCACGCTGGGAGCGTGGGGGCTGGGGTGGGAGGTGTGGATCGACGGCATGGAGGCCACTCAGTTCACCTACTTCCAGCAGGTGGGCGGCATCGACCTCGACCCGATCAGTGTGGAACTCACCTACGGCACCGAACGGCTGGCCATGTACCTGCAGGGCGTGAACAGCGCCTTCGATCTGGTGTGGGTACCCGGGGTCACCTACGGAGACGTGCACCAGGTGAACGAGGCCCAGTGGTCGGCGTACAATTTCGACGTCTCCGACGTCGCCATGCTCCAGCGTCACTTCACCGACTACGAGCAGGAGTGCGAGAGTTGTTTGGGGCGGGGTCTGGTGATGCCGGCCTACGACTTCGTACTCAAGTGCTCGCACACGTTCAACCTGCTGGACGCCCGCGGCGCCATCAGTGTCACCGAACGCACCGGCTACATCGGTCGCGTGCGGAACATCGCCCGGCGGGTGGCCGAACTGTACGTGGCCCAGCTCGAGGAGCGCCGTGCCGCGGGCGCGGAGGCCGGTGCCCCGGGCGCCGCCGAGACCGCGATCGGCGAGGAGGCCTGAGATGGCACGCGATTTCCTGCTGGAGATAGGTGTGGAGGAGTTGCCGGCATCTGCGTGCGCGGCGGTGCTGCGCCTGCTTCCGCAGCGCGCGGCCGGCCTCTTCGCCGCCGACGACATCGATGTGGAGCCCGGCTCCGTGCGTGTCCTCGTGTCGCCGAGACGCATCGCCGTGTTGGTGTCGGGTGTGCCGGAGTCCCAGACCCCTCGGGAGAACGCGCAACGCGGCCCGGCGGTGGAGGCGGCCTTCGGTCGGGACGGCGCCGCCACCCCGGCGGCCGCGGGGTTCGCCCGGGCGAAAGGCGTCGAGGTGGCCGATCTCCAGGTGCGCGAGGAGAACGGTCGGGAGTTCGTGTACGCGGTGTCCCGCTCCGAGGGGCGGCCGACGGCGGATCTGCTGCCCGATATCTGCGTGAAGCTCGTGCGCGACATGTACTTTCCGAAGAACATGCGCTGGGGTTCCCGCGAACTGCGCTTCTCCCGGCCCATGCGGTGGCTGGTGGCCCTGTTCGGCGACGACCTCGTGCCCTTCGAGGTGGCCGATGTGTCGTCGGGGCGCTTGAGTCTTGGTCACCGCTGGCTCGGCAGCTCGGTGGAGCTCACCTCGGCCACGGGCTACGTGGAGGCCATGCGTTCGGTGAAGGTGCTCGTGGACCACGAAGAGCGCGAGGCGTTCATCCGCTCCGAGCTCGATCGGCTGGCCCACGAGCGGGGTCTCTCCTGGGTGGACCCGATGGCCAAGCTGCACGAGGTGCTGTATTTGGTGGAGTGGCCCACGGCGCTGCTCGGATCCTTCGGAGAGGAGCACCTCCGTCTTCCCGACGAGGTGCTCGTCACCGCCATGCAGTCGCACCAGCGTTACTTCCCGCTCCTGGATGAGGACGGCGCTCTGGCTTGCACCTTCCTCTACGTCTCCAACGGCGACCCGGCGTTTGCCGAGCAGATCACGGCCGGCAACGAGCGGGTGCTTCAGGGGCGTCTCGAGGACGCCGAGTTCTCGTTCGACAAGGACCTGGCCACCGGGCTGGAGCAGATGGCCGATGGTCTCGACCGAGTGGTGTTCCACGTCAAGATCGGCACCATGGCCGACAAGACCGCCCGCCTTGTTGCCCTGGTGGAGCAGCTGGCCGAGTCCGTCGGCGTTGCGGCGGACGTGCGCGATCACGCTGTGGAAGCGGCCCGACTCAGCAAGGCCGATCAGGTGTCGGTGATGGTGCGCGAGTTCGCCGACCTCGAGGGGGCGATGGGGGAGACGTACGCCCGCATCGAGGGCTTCCCGGGCGACGTGGCCCAGGCCATTCGCGAGCAGTACCTGCCCGACGCCGCCGGCGGCGACCCGCCGCTCACGGTGGCGGGAGCCCTCCTGGCCACGGCCGAGAAGGTGGACAACGTGGTGGGTGCGTTCGCCTGTGGCGAGCCTCCGTCCGGATCAAAGGACCCGTATGGCCTGCGCCGCGCCGCCATGGGCATGGTGACCATAGCGTTCATGCACGGCTTCGAATACGACGTGAGCGAGTTGGTGAAGGCGGCGTACGCGGGGCTTGACCGTTTCCCCGCTCTCGTGGACCGAGAGCAGGTTGTGGCCGAGGCGGTGGACTTCATCAAGGAACGGCTGGCGAAGTTCCTCACCGACAACGGCATCGTCCGTGACGCGGTGGAGGCCGCGCTGCCCACCTCGGCCGTGTTCTCCGACATACGGAAGCGGGCGGCGGCGTTGGACGGTTTCCGGGGCTCTGATGGGTGGGACGACCTGGTGGTGGTGTTCAACCGCCCCTCCAACTTGGCTCGGAAGCTGCCGGCCGACGCGCCGCCTGCCCCGGTGGATCCTGCGCTCTTCGTGGAGGAGACGGAGCGGGATCTGCACGCGGCCTGGTCGGCCGTTGATGCACAGACCGTGGAACTATCCGCGGCGGGCGATCACTTCGAGGTGCTCGTTGCCCTCGCGACCCTCCGGCCAGCACTGGACCGTTTCTTCGACGACGTGCTGGTGATGGCCGAGGACGAAGCGGTGAGGTTGAACCGGCTGCGGCTGTTGGACGGCATCGCCGCGACCGTTCGTAAGGCCGCGCACCTGGATCTCCTGCAGGGCTGATGTCGGCGCTCGGTCGGAGGGAGCGGCCGCGGCCGCTCCCGCTCCGACCACGCCACCCTACCAGCCGGCGTGCCCCGCCTGTTTCAAGCTTCACAAGCTCGGCGCCCTTCGCTACAATGGAACAGGCCCCCATCGGGGGCTTTGTCATCCCGTGCAATCGGCGTCGAGGGGTCCCGAAGGAGAAAGCCGCATGAGTGCGAGCAAGTACGTCTACGACTTTTCTGAGGGAAGGGCCGATCTGAAGCCCCTCCTTGGCGGGAAGGGTGCCAACCTTGCCGAGATGACGGGCATCGGTATCCCCGTCCCCCCCGGGTTTATCGTCACCACCGAGGCGTGTATCGCCTACGGTGACTTGGGTGCATACCCGGAGGGGCTGGAAGCCGAAGCCGAGGCGCACCTGCGTGCTTTGGAGCAGACCACCGGAAAGGGCTTCGGCGACCCGAAGAACCCCCTCCTGGTATCGGTGCGTTCCGGAGCCGTGGTATCCATGCCGGGCATGATGGACACGGTGCTGAACCTCGGTCTCAACGACGATACCGTGGTCGGTTTGGCCGCGGCCACGGGCAACCCCCGTTTCGCATACGATTCGTACCGCCGCTTCATCCAGATGTTCTGCGACGTGGTGATGGGCGTTGAATCGCAGCTCTTTGAGGATGCCCTGATCGCGAAGAAGCGGGAGGTGGGGGCCGAGCACGACACCGACCTCAGCGCCGACGATCTGAAAGACCTCACCGAGCGTTTCAAGGCTCTCGTCACGCGGGAGACCGGCTCCGGGTTCCCGTTCGACCCCCGCGAGCAACTCCACCTGGCCATCAAGGCGGTCTTCGGCAGCTGGAGCAACCACCGCGCCTACGTCTACCGCAAGATACACGGTATCTCCGACTCCCTCGGCACGGCCGTCAACGTGCAGTCCATGGTCTTCGGCAACAAGGGCGACACCTCGGGCACCGGCGTCGCCTTCACGCGCAACCCCTCCACCGGTGAGAACCGGTTCTACGGCGAGTTCCTGATGAATGCTCAGGGCGAGGACGTGGTGGCGGGCGTGCGGCACCCGCGTCCCCTCGAGGAGATGGGTGAGGTTATGCCGGCTGCTCTGGAGCAGCTCTACAGCATCCGGGCGACTCTCGAGACGCACTACCGCGACATGCAGGACCTCGAGTTCACCATCGAGGACTGCACCCTGTACATGCTTCAGACTCGGAGCGGCAAGCGCACGGCCGCCGCCGCCCTGCGCACCGCCGTCGACATGGTGCAAGAGGGTCTCATCACCAAGGAAGAGGCGCTCATGCGCATCGAACCCGAGGCGCTCGATCAGTTGATGCACCCCCGCATCGATCCGTCCGCGTCGTTCGAGGTGCTGACGAAAGGCCTGAACGCCTCCCCGGGTGCGGCCGTGGGCCAGGTCGTCTTCGACGCCAACACTGCTGAAGCACGAGGGGACAAAGGTGATCCGGTCATCCTCGTGCGGTGGGAGACCAACCCCGACGACATCCACGGCCTCGCAAAGGCGCAGGGCGTCATCACCAGTCACGGCGGTATGACCTCCCACGCGGCGGTGGTGGCCAGGGGCATGGGCAAGCCCTGCATCGCGGGGGCCTCCGAAATGAAGATCGACACGGCCGCGGGCACGTTCTCCGTCGGCGAGGTCACGGTGTGCGGGGGCGACTGGATCACCATGGACGGCACCACCGGCCAGGTGATCTTGGGTAAAGCACCTCTCGTGCCGGCGCAGATCGACCAGAACTTCGAGATAGTCCTCGGCTGGGCCGATGAGATTCGTCGCCTCCGCGTGCGCGCCAACGCCGACACCCCGGAGGACTCCACCAAGGCTCGGGACTTCGGAGCCCAGGGCATCGGCCTCTGCCGCACCGAGCACATGTTCATGCAGGAGGAGCGCCTCCCTCACGTGCGCGCCATGATCCTGGCCGGGACCAGCGAGGAGCGCGAGTCTCACCTCGCGAATCTGCTCCCGTTCCAACGCGAAGACTTCGACGGGATATTCCGCGTGATGGTGGGTCTGCCCGTCACGATCCGCCTGCTGGACCCGCCGCTGCACGAGTTCCTGCCGGACTACACCGGCCTCATGGTGGAGCTCGAACGGATGCGGTGCACGGGGGCGTCCGCCGAAGAGATCGCCGCGAAAGAGGCTATGGCCGGCAAGGTGAAAGCGCTCCACGAGATGAACCCGATGCTGGGCACCCGTGGCTGTCGCCTCGGTATTCAATTCCCGGAGATCTATGCCATGCAGGTGCGGGCCATCATGGAGGCCGCCTGCGACGTGGCCGCCGATGGGGGCGACGCGCCCATCGTCGAGATCATGATCCCCCTCGTTGGTTTTGCCCAGGAACTCGAGGTGATGCGCGCTGTCACCGTGGAGACGGCCGACGCCGTACTGGCGGAGCGTGCCGCCTCGGTGGAGTACAAGGTGGGCACCATGATCGAGCTGCCGCGTGCGGCCCTCACCGCCGACGAGATCGCGGCCCACGCCGACTTCTTCAGCTTCGGCACCAACGATCTCACCCAGACGACCTTGGGCTTCTCGCGCGACGATGCTGAGGGTAAGTTCCTCACCCACTACCTCGCCACCGACCTCCTCGCCGACAACCCGTTCGAGAAGCTCGATCAAGGCGGCGTGGGTCAACTCGTGGAGATGGCCGCGAAGAAGAGCCGCGGCGTCAAGCCCGCCATCAAGCTGGGTATCTGCGGCGAGCACGGCGGCGAGCCCTCAAGCGTGAAGTTCTGTCACCGGGTAGGCTTGGATTACGTGAGCTGCAGCCCGTACAGGGTACCGATCGCCCGTTTGGCGGCCGCGCAGGCCGTGCTCGAAGACTCGGGCGCGCAGACCCAAGGGGACTGAGGACCGGGCCCGCCCACACGCGGCACCGATCCCTCGATGATGAAGCGCGAGACACCCGGCCGGGTGAGCATCTCCGTGGAGGCTCTGGAGGCCGGCTTCTCGCCGCTGGCGCAGCGCTCGTCGTCGTCCCGGGGCCGCGTACGTGAAGAAGAGACGTGCGGTCTGCGAACGCCCTACCAGCGGGATCGAGACCGCATCGTCCACAGCAAGGCCTTCCGGCGGCTCAAGCACAAGACCCAAGTGTTCATCTCGCCCGAGGGCGATCACTACCGCACTCGACTCACCCACACGCTCGAGGTGTCCGGTATCGCCCGTGCGTCGGCACGGGCGCTCCGGCTGAACGAAGACCTGGCTGAGGCGGTCGCTCTCGGTCACGATCTGGGCCACACGCCCTTCGGCCACGCGGGCGAGGACGGCCTGGACGCGGTTCTCCGCGGCCTGGGCCACAATGGCTTCCGTCACAACGAGCAGAGCCTGCGCGTGGTGGAGGTGTTGGAGGACGAAGGCAGGGGACTCAACCTCATGTGGGAGGTGCGCGACGGCATCCTCTGCCACACCGGCCCGCGGGAGCCCGTCACACATGAGGGCCGTATCGTCCGGATCTGCGACCGGGTGGCCTACATCAACCACGACATCGACGACGCGGTGCGGGCGGGCATCATCACGCCCGCCGACCTTCCCGAGTCCGCCGTCGCCCTGCTCGGCTCCAGCGGTTCGGAGCGTATCGACAGGCTCGTGCACGATCTGGTGGACGAGAGCGACCGGATGGGCGAAGTGTGTCAGAGCAGCGAAGTGCGCGCGGCGATGGACACACTGCGCGGCTTCCTGTTCCAGCGGGTGTACCCGCGTTCCGTGGAGGAGAGCGGGGGTGCGACGATCCGCGACCTGCTGTCCAGGTTGTTCGCCTTCTACCTCGAGCGACCCGACCGGTTGCCCGCGGGCCTGCTCGAGACGGCCGGGCGCGGCGGGTCGGACGTCGGTGGGAGCCCGCCGACTCCGGCCGATGTCCGCCCCGCGACCGATCCCGGTGAGCGCGAACGGCTCGTGCGGGCAACGTGCGACCATATCGCGGGCATGACCGACCGCTTTGCCGAGCGCGCGTATTTCGACGCGTTCGTGCCTCGTTCCTGGGGCCGCTGACCCACCGAAAGGTGGTCTCGGGAGAGGCCCCTCGGTCCCTGGTGCTTTGATATACTCGCTTTCTCCGGCCCTTCTGGAGGGTGGGGCGACTGCCCTCGTGACCGAGGAGCCTAGTGAGTCCCTTTATCAAGGACGCAAGCGTCGAGGCCGTGCTGGCCGCAGCGGACATCGTGGATGTGATGTCGGGTTATACGAGCTTGCGGAAACGCGGCGCGACCCACACCGGCCTCTGCCCGTTCCACCAGGAGAAGACCCCCTCGCTATCGGTGAGCGCCGACAAGGGCCTCTACTACTGTTTCGGGTGCGGAGAAGGTGGCAACGTCTTCACATTCTTACAACGGCTCGAGAACCTCTCGTTCGCCGAAGCGGTGGAGCAGTTGGCGGAGCGATACTCCGTCCAGTTGGAGTTCGAGGAGGGGCGCGGAGGCCCGGAGCGCGACCGGTCCGGCGAGAAGCGGCTCTTCGCCCTCCTGGACAAGACCGCGGCCTTCTACGCGCGCTTCCTGTGGGAGAGCCGCGAAGGCGAAGCGGCGCGCGCCTATCTCGAGTCACGTGGGCTCGGCCGCGAGGTGTGCGAGGAGTTCCGCGTAGGCCTCGCGCCCGGGGGATGGCGGGGCTTGTACGGACGCGTGATACGGGAAGGCTTCACCGAGCGGGAACTCGAAGCCACAGGTCTCGTGGTCAAGCAACCCGGCCGTGTCTACGATCGTTTCCGGGGACGTCTCATGTTCCCGCTGGCCGACCATCGCGGACGTGTGGTGGGATTCGGCGGTCGCACCCTCGGAGACGACACGCCCAAGTACCTCAACTCCCCAGAGGGGCCGGTCTACCACAAGGGCCATTTACTCTACGGCCTCTATCAGGCTCGGAGGGCCGTGGCCGATACGGACTCCGTGCTCATCGTGGAGGGCTACACCGATGTGCTCGCACTGGTACAGGCGGGTGTGAGGCACGTGGTGGCCTCGATGGGCACGGCGCTCACGGACGCCCAGATCGCCCTCCTTTCCCGCTTCACCCGCAACGTGCACTTCATGTTCGATGCGGACCGGGCCGGTACGGAAGCGGCCCTGCGCTCGGGGGAACTCGCGCGTGCGCGTTCCCTTCAGGCCATGGTCGTGCCCCTGCCCGGAGGCAAGGACCCGGCCGATGTGGCTCGGGAGGGCGGAGTGGAGGCCGTGGACCGTCTGATCGCGCAACGGGTCTCGCTGTTGCGTTTCGAGCTCACGCGCGCTCTCGACGTGGCCGACACGGCCAGCGCCGACGGCCGAGTTCGGGCGTTCGAGGTGGTGCGTGCCATCCTCGCACGGGCCTCGTCTTCGAAGGAGCGGGAAGAGGAGGTGCGCCTGGTGGCGGACAGGCTCCGTCTCTCGCCCGACAATGTGGACCTGCTCCTGCGGGCTCCGCGAGAGGTCGCGGCCTCCACGGGTGCGCAGGGAGGCGCTCGGCCGACGACGATACCATCCTATCGCGAACGGGTGCGTTCGCCTGAGGTGGCGGTGGAACGCGAGTTTCTGGTGGCCTGCTTGAGCAATCCCACCGAGGCCCGCGGTCTCCTGGAGGCACTCGGGCCCGAGCACTTCGTCGATCCGCTGCATCAGGAGGCGTACGTGCACCTGCGCGAGGCTCTGTCCGGTACGTCTCCGATAGAGACCTTGGGTCGTCTTACACGCCAAGACTCGGATCTGGCGCGGCTCTTCGTGCGCCTCGTGTTGGAGTCCGAGGCCGGGCGCTTTGGGCTGCCGATGCTGGAAGAGCGCCATTGGCGGCTCCAGGAGTTCCGCTTGGCACGGCTCACGCGCGAATTGAGGGCACTCCTGGAGTCCGGCGCCGCCGCCGCCGACACCGAGGAGCGGTTGCTGAAGTTGGAGCGTCGTCGCCACGAGGTGCGTTCGATGCTGGCCAACGTGGACGAGGGATAGAACGGTGGCCGACACCACCCAGGCGGGCGCGAAGGTGATGGGCGAATTGGTCGCGAAGGGCCGCGTCCGGGGAACGCTGACCTCGGAGGAGATCGGCGAGGTGCTGCAGGATATCGAGTTGTCGGCGGAGGGGTTGGAGGAAGTGTACTCGGCACTCGCTGAGGCCGGCGTGGAAGTCACGGAGCCGGGCGAGGGCGAGGATGACGAGGCGGACATGCTGGAGGACGACTACTCCGAGGAGGAGCAGTTTCTCAGCAAGCTCGATCTCGCCATCGACCACTCGGCGAGCGACCCGGTGCGTCTCTATCTCAAGGAGATCGGCAAGGTGCCCCTGCTCAAGGGGGCCGAGGAGATCGAGCTTGCGCTTCGCATTCGGCAGAAGGACCTCGAGGCAAAACGCCAGCTCACCGAGGCGAATCTTCGGCTGGTGGTCTCCATCGCCAAGCGGTACGTGGGCCGGGGGCTCCTGTTCCTGGATCTGATCCAGGAGGGCAACCTCGGCTTGATCCGGGCTGTCGAGAAATTCGACCCCGACAAGGGCTTCAAGTTCTCCACCTACGCCACCTGGTGGATCCGGCAGGCCATCACCCGGGCGATCGCCGACCAAGCTCGCACCATCCGAGTACCGGTGCACATGGTGGAGACCATCAACAAACTCAAAGCCATCCAACGGCTGCTGTTGCAGCGCAACGGCCGTGAGCCTTCCACCGAGGAGATCGCTCTCGAGATGGGCATCACTCCGAGCCGCGTGCGCGACATCCAGCGGGCCGCCCAGGAACCCATCTCCCTCGCCACGCCTCTGGGCGAAGACGACGACTCCGAACTCGGCGACTTCGTGGAGGACCCCGACGCGGACGAGCCGCTGGACGCCGTCGTGCGGAAGATGCGGTGCGAGGAGTTGCTGCGGGTTCTGGATACGTTGTCGCTGCGGGAGCGCAAGGTGATAGAACTGCGCTTCGGATTGCGAGGCGAGCAGCCACGTACGCTGGAGGAGGTCGGGGACCGTTTTGGGGTTACCCGTGAGCGGATCCGGCAAGTGGAGGCCAAGACCCTCAATCGCCTCAAGAACTACCGTGAGGCCCAGGCCCTCCGCGATCTCCTCTAACAGGCTGTTGATGAAGAACGAGACCTCGGCCGCGGGAGCGCACTGGGCGGCGCCATGCGGCGTCCTCGGTCGCGCCCGTAGCGCCGCTACGAGCGCTCCCTGCGTCCTTGCCTTGCGCGTACCCAGTACGCTCCCGCGGCGAAGCGTCATTCTTCAACAGCCTGCTGAGAAGCACGGGATACCGCACCGTCCTTGACCAGCTCTGACCGGGTGCGATACTCTTCAGACATGCGCCCCTTTGGCGTGTGTATGAAGGGCGGCCCGACGCTTAGGGCGGGAGGTCGCGACCGAACGGAGGACAGGTTGGCCGAAGGCACAGTAAAATGGTTCAATGCTGAGAAGGGATACGGTTTCATCGAGCGTCCCGACGGAGATGACGTGTTCGTGCACTTCTCCGAGATCAAGACCGAAGGTTTCCGCACCCTCACCGAGGGCCAGCGCGTGAGCTTCGAAGTCACCCAGGGTGCGAAGGGCCTGCAGGCGAGCGACGTCGCTCCCCTGTAACCGCGCTCCGCGTGCCGCCGCTCGCAGGCGGGGCGTCCAGGAAGGTACGACAGAGCCCCGCTTCGGCGGGGCTCTTCTCTTCTTTGACGAAAGCGCTAAAGTTTGCCGCGAGGCTGCCGATAGAGGTGAGCAAGAGAGAGTTACCCCATCCAAGCTCTCCCTTTCTCCTCAAGGGCGCCTCCCCAAGGCGCCCTCTCCTTTTCCGGGGTTTGGCTATAATCCGGGGGGCGCCCGAAAAGCAGTGCGGTCGCGCCATGGGAGCCGCCCCGATCCAGGGCTGTGCTGCCGGACGCTTCGGCGGTAAAGGAGAGTCGGTTCGTGATATCCCGTGAAGAAGTCGAGCACATCGCACGTCTTGCCCGTCTGAGTTTCGCCGGCGAGGAGTTCGAGCGTTTACGGCACGACCTGTCACAGATCATCGAGTACGTTCAGATCCTCGGTGAACTCGATCTCTCGGGACTGGCCCCCACGGCCCATGCCGTCGAGTTGAAGAACGTTCTGCGTCCGGACGAGCCGCGCCCGTGTCTCGCGCACGAGGTGGCCATGGCCAACGGACCGGCGGTGGAAGACGGGCAGTTCGTCGTGCCCCGGATCGGCTAGGTGGCGGCCGTGGACCCCTTCACTCTGACCGCCCACGATTGTCGTGAACTGCTTTCCTCGGGGCGCGTGTCGGCCACCGAGCTTGCGAATCTCTACCTCGACCAGATAGAGAGGGTCGAGGGAGACGTGGGTGCCTTCCTGCTCGTAGACCGGGAGGGCGCCTTGGCGCAGGCTGCGGCCGTCGATGCCAAGGCGCCCGCCGACCGACTGCCGTGGGAGGGTGTCCCGATCGGCCTCAAAGACCTGCTCTGCGTGGAGGGCATGGAGACCACGTGCGGCTCGCGCATCCTCAAGGGCTATCGACCTCCCTATGACGCCACGGTGGTGGCGAAGCTGCGGGCCGCGGGCCTCGTGTTCCTGGGCAAGCTCAACATGGACGAGTTCGCCATGGGCAGCTCCACCGAGAACTCCGGCTACCACCTCACGCGCAATCCGTGGGATCTCGAGCGCGTGCCCGGCGGCTCGAGTGGAGGCTCCGCCGCCTGCGTGGCGGCGGCGGAAGCCCCCTGGTCACTCGGGAGCGATACCGGGGGCTCCATCCGTCAGCCGGCCTCGCTGTGCGGGGTCGTGGGCCTCAAGCCCACGTACGGCGCCGTGAGTCGATATGGGCTGGTGGCCTTCGCGAGTTCCCTCGATCAGATCGGGCCGTTTGCGCGCACCGTCCGAGACGCCGCGGCTTTGCTCGATCTCATAGCGGGCGGGGACCCCATGGACTCTACGAGCTTGGGGTTGCCCGGGCCGATCACCGTACCCGATCGCACGGATCTGGGGGGTCTGCGCTTCGGCATCATCCGCGAGTATTTGGGTGAAGCCTGCGAGCCGGGTGTGCGCGCGGTGTTCGACGATGCTGTGGCCGCGATCCAGTCCCTCGGCGGGGTGTGCGAAGAGGTGAGCCTGCCCAGCGTGGAGAAGGGTGTCGCCGCCTATTACATCATCGCTCCGGCGGAGGCCAGTTCCAACCTGGCCCGCTTCGACGGGGTCCGCTACGGTCACCGGGCGGCGGGCGGCGTCGATCTCCTCGACATGTACAATCGCACCCGGAGCGAGGGCTTCGGCGACGAGGTGAAGCGGCGCATCATGATCGGCACCTACGTGCTCTCCGCCGGCTACTACGAAGCCTACTACGGGCAGGCCCAGCGCACGCGGACTCTGATCATCGAAGACTTCCGCCGTGCCTTCGGCGCCGTGGATTACCTGATCTCGCCCACCTCGCCCACGGTGGCATTCGGGGTGGGAGAACGCACGCAGGATCCCTTGGCCATGTACCTCTCCGACCTCTGCACCATCCCCGTGAACCTGGCCGGTCTGCCGGGGATCAGCATCCCCGGCGGTTTCGCGGGTGGGCTGCCCGTGGGGATACAGCTGGTGGGTCCGCACTTCAGCGAGCAGGGACTCCTGGACGCGTCGTATGCCCTCGAGCAGCGCCTCGACGTGCGGTCCCGCCCGCCGATCGCGGAGGTGACCCGATGAACGACTGGGAAGCCGTCATCGGCCTTGAGATCCACGTGCAGCTGGCCACGGCCACGAAGATGTTCTGCGGCTGCCCGGTGAGTTTCGGGGAGCCGCCCAACACCAGGGTGTGCCCCGTCTGCCTGGGCCACCCGGGCACGCTCCCGGTCACCAACGAGCGGGCGGTGGAGTACGCCGCCCGAATCGCGCTCGCCTTGGATTGCAGCATCGCACCGCGCACGATCTTCCATCGCAAGAACTACTTCTACGCCGACCTGCCCAAGGGCTATCAGATCTCCCAGTTCGACCTGCCGCTTGGCCTGGGTGGTCACCTCGACGTGGAACTCGACGACGGCTCCACCTTCCACGTGGGCATCACGCGGGTACACATGGAGGAAGACGCCGGCAAGCTGGTACACGCCGGGGGGGCGACGGGCCGCATCCACGGCGCCGACCATTCCCTGGTGGACTTCAACCGAGGCGGCACACCCTTGGTCGAGATCGTCAGTGAGCCGGACCTGCGCACGCCGGAGCAGGCGCGGTCCTTTCTCACTCATCTGAGAAGTCTGCTCCAACACCTGGACGTCTCCGACGTGAACATGGAGGAGGGCTCTCTGCGCTGCGACGCCAACGTCTCCGTGCGGCGCCGTGGGGCTCCCTTCGGCGTTCGGACCGAGCTCAAGAACATGAACTCCTTCCGCTACCTTCAGCGCGGGCTCGAGGTGGAGATCGAGCGGCAGATCGAAGCGCTGGAAGCGGGGGAGACCATCGTGCAGGAGACGGTGCACTTCGACCCGGTGAGCGGTCGGATCTCCTCCCTCCGCAGCAAGGAGGAGTCCCACGACTATCGTTACTTCCCCGAACCGGACCTGGTGCCCATCGAACTGGACGAAGCGTACGTGCAACGGGTGCGCTCCTCACTGCCCGAGTTCCCCGCCGCCCGTCGGGAGCGGCTGCAGCAGCACTACGGTCTCTCGCCCTACGACGCGGGCGTCCTCTCCGCCAATCGCGAGCTGGGCGACTACTTCGAGCGCGTGGCCGAACTCGTGAACGACGACAAGCTCTCGGCGAACTGGGTCACGGGCAACCTCTCGGGATACCTGAACGCCGCGGGGCTGGAAGTAGGGGAGTCCACCGTGACGCCGGAGGCCCTTGCCGGTCTGCTGCGTTTCCTGGCCGACGGCACGCTTTCCGGCAAGCTGGCGAAGGATGTGTTCCAGATGATGACCGAGAGCGGCCGCGAGGCGGCGGATATCGTCGCGGAGCGGGGCCTCGGCCAGATCTCCGATGTCGGTGAACTCGAAGCCATGATCGCAGGGATAGTCGACGCCAACCCCGGTCCGGCCGAGGACTTCCGGCACGGCAACGACCGTGTCCTCGGCTTCTTCGTGGGCCAAGTGATGAAGCAGACGAAAGGCCAGGCGAACCCGCAACTGGTGAACGATCTTCTGCGCAGGCGGATCCTGGGGTAGTGCGGCCGTATGTCGTGCCGCGTCCGAACGCGGTTGAAAAGGCCTCCTTGGTCTGCTAAGTTGCACTGTCTTTTCGAATAGTGGCCAAACCTCACGGCCTCTTTTGTTGCGGACGGACCCCGGAGTAAAGAAAGGCTCAACTATCGTGCGTCAGACTTTCACTGTCAAAGATGCGTGCCCAGTGCTCAAGACCGCCGACATCATCTCGGGCAAGTGGACGCTGCTTGTCCTGCGCGACTTGGCCGAGGGTATCAACCGTTTCAGCGCGCTGGAGCGCTCTCTGGAGGGGATCAGTCCGAAGACCCTGTCCGAACGACTGAAGTCGCTGGAGAGGGCCGGGGTCATCACCAGGAAGAGCTACGCTGAGGTGCCGCCTCGGGTGGAGTACACCCTCACCGCACGCGGCCTCGATCTCATCCCGTTGATCGACCACATGAGGGAGTACGGCGCCAAATGGCTCATGGACGACGGCAACGGTTCGGGCAACGGTTCGGGCAACGCTCACTCCGGCGCCTGATCCTCACCTTCGCGGCTGCCGTCGCGCCTATCAGGACTGGAGCGTAGGCTCTGGAAGGTTGGGCCATCAACATCGAGGAAGTCGACAACCTCGTCGAGCTGGGTCGCACGCGGGGCTATGTGACCGCGGAGGATGTCGCCGAGGTGCTGGTAGAGGTCGATCTCTCCACTGAGCAGATCGAGGCGATCTACACGCGCTTCCTGGAGCTCGGCATCGAGGTGGCGGAAGAGGGGGAGGAGAACTCCGATCCCGACGTCGAATCCGCCGGAGACGGCCGTTCCGTGGCCGTGGCCTGGAAGGGCGCCGATTCGTCGCACGACGTGGATTTGTCCACCACCGACCCGGTGCGGATGTACCTCAAAGAGATCGGTCGCGTGCCGCTCCTCACCGCCGAACAGGAAGTGTGGCTGGCCAAGCGTATCGAACGCGGCGATATCCAGGCTAAGCACGATCTTACCGAAGCCAACCTGCGCCTCGTGGTGTCCATCGCGAAGCGGTATCACACCGACGGTATGAGTTTCTTGGACCTGATTCAGGAAGGCAATCTGGGCCTGATCCGGGCGGTGGAGAAGTTCGACTACCGCAAGGGCCACAAGTTCTCCACCTACGCCACCTGGTGGATCCGGCAGGCCATCACCCGTGCCATCGCCGACAAGGCGCGCACCATCCGCATCCCGGTGCACATGGTCGAGAAGATCAACAAGCTGATCCGCGTCCAGCGTCAGCTGCTCCAGGATCGCGGCCGCGAGCCCACGCCCGATGAGATGGGGGCGGAGATGAACATGTCGGTTTTGGAGATCCGGGAGATCCTCAAGATCAGCCAGACCACGGTCTCGCTGGAGACTCCTATCGGGGAGGAAGAGGACTCCGAGCTCGGCGATTTCATCGAGGACGAGGAAGCCATACGTTCCTTCGACGCGGTGGCCTCCCAACTCGACAAGGATACGGTGAACGACGCCCTTGCTGCGCTGCCGTTCAGAGAGCGCAAAGTGATCGAGTTGCGGTTCGGTCTGAAGGGGGAGCACCCGCGTACGCTGGAGGAGGTGGCCCGGAGATTCGGCGTCACGCGCGAGCGTATCCGTCAGATCGAGGCCAAGGCGCTCTCGAAGCTCCAGGCCACCGAGAAGGCTCGGAGGCTGAAGACCACGTTGGAGTAGGGCAGCGCGCGGCAGGCCGCGCTCCTCCGCTCATCACCCCGACCCGGTCCACGCACTCGGATAGATACGTGCGGGGGGCACTGGACACTTGTTATAGGGTGGGGGGGTATAGTATCATGGTCGTGACGCGGGTGCAGATAGCCTTGGATGGGTAGGGTACCGAGCAACGAACGTGGGGTGGAGCGCATGGCGGCGACGGGTACGGTACAGATCGAGACGGTCCAGATCCCCGTGGAGGGTATGACCTGCGCTTCCTGCGTGGCGCGCGTGCAGAAGAGCCTGGGGCGCGTGGAAGGGGTCAGCGAGGCCTCGGTTAACTTCGCAACCGAGAAGGCCACCGTCTCCTTCGATCCGGCCGCTGTGGACGTAGAGCGCCTGGTCGCCACCGTGAGAGACACCGGCTACGGAGTCAAGTCGGAGAAGCTCACCCTCGACGTGGGCGGCATGACCTGCGCCAGCTGCGTGAAGCGCGTGGAGAAAGCGCTGGCCCGCGCTCCCGGGGTGCTGAGCGCCTCCGTGAACTTCGGCACCGAAGCGGCAACCGTGGAGTTCCTTCCGGGGGTCGCGTCACCGGCGGACCTGCGACGTGTCGTGGAAGATGCCGGCTACAGCATCCGGGAGCGGGAGGTGGACCACGGCGAATCCACCGGGTCCACCGGCCCCGAAGCTGCACGTGCCAAAGAGCACCGCACTCTGCGTCTAAAGGTGAGCGTGAGCCTCGTGGTGGGGGTCGCGCTCATGGCGCTCGGTTTCTTCCCGCCCTCCTTCCTCACGATGGAGCAGCTCTGGGTGGTGATGTTCGTCCTCGCGTCGCCCATTCAGTTCTGGGCCGGATGGCAGTTCTACCGCACGGCCTGGGCGGCCGCGAAGCACCGCACCACCGACATGAACACCCTGGTGGCCGTGGGCACCACTGTCGCCTACGTCTATTCGGTCGCGGTCACGTTCTTCCCGGGCTACTTCGAGCGGGCAGGGGGCACCGGATTCCGCGCGGAGGTGTACTACGAGACGGCGGTCATCATCATCGGGCTCATCCTGCTCGGTCGCTTCTTGGAAGCCCGCGCTAAGGGGCAGACCTCGGAAGCGATGAAGAAGCTCATGGGTCTCCGCGCGAAGACCGCCCGGGTGCTCCGCGACGGCTCCGAACTCGACATCCCGGTGGACGACGTGCTCCTGGACGACGTGGTCATCGTGCGGCCGGGAGAGAAGGTCCCGGTGGACGGCCTGGTGCTCGAGGGGCGCTCGTCGGTGGACGAGTCGATGCTCACGGGCGAGTCCATCCCGGTGGAAAAGGGGCCCGGGGACGAGGTCATCGGGTCCACCATCAACAAGACGGGCTCGTTCCGGTTCCGGGTGACGAAGGTGGGTAAAGACACCGCCCTGGCGCAGATCATCCGGTTGGTGGAGGAAGCTCAGGGGTCCAAGGCCCCCATTCAGCGCCTCGCCGACTACATCGCCAGCATCTTCGTGCCGGTGGTCTTCGGTATCGCGGCCGTCACCTTCGGCGTCTGGTTCATCTTCGGGCCCGCACCTACGTTCACGTTGGCCATGCTGGCGGCGGTCGCCGTTCTGATCATCGCCTGCCCCTGCGCTCTCGGGCTGGCTACGCCCACGGCGATCATGGTGGGGACGGGGAAAGGGGCCGAGAACGGCATCCTCATCCGATCGGGGGAAGCGCTGGAGCGCGCATACAAGCTGAACGTGGTGGTACTCGACAAGACGGGCACGCTCACGGCGGGACGGCCGGTGGTCACCGATATCGTCCTGGCCGACGCCTCCACCGACGCCGCCACCGACGCCGACGCGGTGGCCCGCGCAGCGGCGGCGGGCTCGCCGGGCGAGGTCCGCTCGCCCTTCACCGAGGAGTCGCTGCTGGGCCTCGCGGCCTCAGCCGAGCGCGGTTCGGAACATCCCTTGGGCGAGGCCATGGTCGAGAGGGCGCGCGAGTTGGGACTCACGCTCTCGGATCCCGCGGACTTCAACGCAGTGCCGGGCCACGGCATCGAAGTGACGGTCGACGGCGCTCGTGTGCTCTTGGGCAACGTCAAGCTCATGCGCGACCGAGGCATCGAAGCGGGCTCGTTGGTCGAGGAAGCGGAGCGCCTCGCCGCCGACGGCAAGACACCCATGTTCGTGGCGGTGGACGGGCGGGCCGCCGGCGTCATAGCTGTGGCGGATACTCTTAAGCCCAACTCGGTGGAGGCCGTGGCACGTCTGAGGAAGATGGGCTTGGAGGTGGTCATGATAACCGGTGACAACCGGCGCACGGCTGAAGCTATCGGGCGGCAGGTGGGTATCGACACCGTTCTTGCGGAGGTGCTCCCCGAGCACAAGGCCGACGAGGTGCGCAGGCTCCAAGGTGAAGGCAAGGTGGTGGCCATGGTGGGCGACGGCATCAACGACGCACCCGCCTTGGCCCAGGCCGACATCGGCATTGCCATCGGCACGGGCACCGACGTCGCCATGGAGGCCTCCGACGTCACTCTGATACGCGGCGATCTCATGCCCATCGCCACCGCCATCGATCTGAGCAGGGCCACCATGCGCACCATTCGGCAGAACTTGGCCTGGGCCTTCGGCTACAACGTGGCCCTGATCCCGCTTGCAGCCGGCGTGCTCTATCCGTTCTTCGGGATCCTCTTGAACCCCATGTTCGCGGCGGCGGCTATGGCTCTGAGCTCCGTGAGCGTTGTCTCGAACTCGCTCCGTCTGAAGCGGTTCCGCGCCGCCTGAGGAGACGTTGCCCGGGGAGATCGGTGAATCCGTCAGCTCCGGCTGACGGATTCGCACACGGCGATGCGATTCCGACCGGCGGTCTTGGCGCTATATGCAGCCTTGTCGGCGGCCTCGATCATATCGTCGAGGGAGAGGATGTTCTCCGGGCGCATGGTCGCAATCCCGGCGCACACGCTGAGTCGCAGCGGTTCGGCGGCGCCTTTCAAGTTCAGGTCGGTGGAGGCTACAGTCTCGCGCAGCTTCTCCGCCACCAGTACGGCTTCCTCCTGGCTGGTCTCGGGCAGGAGAACGATGAACTCCTCCCCGCCGAAACGGGCCACGAGATCTGATTCTCGAAGCGTTGTCACGAAGAGGTCGGCCAGGAGCTTCAGGCATTCGTCGCCCGCCAGGTGTCCGAACCGGTCGTTCACCGACTTGAACCAGTCCACGTCGACGACCAGCAGGGAGAGGGGGCTCGAGAGCCGTTTCAAGCGGGCCACTTCGATCAGGAAGCGATCGTAGAGCTTGCGCCTGTTGGCGAGGCCCGTGAGTTGATCGTGCAGGGCCATCTCCTCAAGGGCGTGCTTGGCGCGGGTGAGTTCGCTGACGTCCACGCTCACCCCTCGGTAGCCGCGGAAGGCGCCGCCTGTTTCCAGGATAGGGTGGGCACTCATTGAGATCCACATGGGCGACCCCTCTTTGGAGACCAGACAGCTCAGGAGATCCTCGAACGACTGGTGTCCCGCCACCGCGGCGTCTATCTGCCTGTGCAGTTCTCTGACGGCGGGATCGTCGGTGCGCCGCAGCTCGTGGAAGGGTCGGCCCAGTATCTCTTCAGCGGCGTACCCCATCACCTTCCGTGCGCCCATGAGGAAGGTCACATGGCCGTCGGGGTCGGTCTCCCAGATGAAGACGGGTGAGTAGGCGATGGCCTCCTGCATGAGCGTCACTGCGCGGCGCACTGCCTGCTCGGCCTGCCGGTGGGGCGTGAGGTCCATGGCGGCGCTCAGATAGCCGGTCACCTCGCCCTCGAGACCCCGGAGGGCCGTGATGGAGAGACTCACCGGGAGGTCTGTGCCATCCTTGCGCACGTAGGTCCACTCCTCACCCTGCGTCCGACCGCTCGAGACGTACTCGGCGTACAGGGCGAGACCCTCCGCATTCCCGGGGTGGTCGGGGTCGACCTCCGCGGTACGGGCCGTGAGCTCCGTTGCCAGGTGGAAGTCGAGTATGGACGAGCGTCCCACGACTTCCAGGGCTTGGTAGCCGAGGAGGGCCTCAGCTCCTCGGTTGAAGAGAGTGACGCGGCCGTCGAGGTCGGCCGCGATGATGGAGATCTCGGAGGCGGCTTCAAGCACAGCCGCCCGCTGAGCGTTCACCTCTTGGAGGCGCTGGAGGACGGCATCCGTTTCCTCGAACTGACGCACCACCAGTTCCGCCGTGAGTTCCGCCGCTCGACGCGCCACCCGGATCTCTTCCCGGAGGACGCCCTGCTCCACCTTCAGCTCCTCCACCTCGGAGAGCTGGACATGCTGGGTGTCGCCCGGCGTGGCCACGATCATCTGGGCCGAGACGCTGCCGGGAGCGGCGGTAGCGCGCCCGGCGCCCTGCGAAGATCGACGGCGTGCACGGCGCATACGAGGCAGGCGTCGAAGGAGCGAATGACGTGGCCCGCCTCCACCGGGTCGTTCGGTTCGGCTATCACCGTTCCCACCAGGGCCTCCTCCCAGGGGCCGCGTGTGCCCGTGGAGTCTCGGGGTGACCCGTTCCAGGTGGTGGGGGTGATCACCTGGTAGCGGGTGATGCGGCCTCCGCGCACCTCCACCCAGTGGCCCAGGGCGCCTCGGGCCGCTTCGATGACTCCGTAACCCCGCCCCTCTTCGATAGGCGGGCAGGCGTGGTACATCGGTTCGGTGTCCGAGGCGGCGACTTCGGCGATCCATGTCTCCATCGCGGGCAGCACGCGGGCGGGCCGCACGATGCGTGCGAGCTGGCGTGCGAACGTCCCGGCTCCCTCCCTCGCCACAAGGTCACGGAAGAAGGGGTCGCCGGCCACGATGGCTTCGGCCAGCGGTCCCGTCTCGGCGGGCAGTCCGCGGTAGCGCGGAGCTTTGGCCCACGAGTACCGGCTGCCGTGCTCTCCCACCACGGGATCGGTGGCGCCCTCGGACGGGTGGAGCGCTCCCTCGTGTAGCGCCGCGAGGGAGTGGGACACGTCTTCCGTGATGAACTCGGGGGCGAAGGACTCCACCTCCGTGCCGCGCGCGAAGCCGGCAGGGATGAGGTGGGGACCTCCGTCCGGCGAAGCGACATCCGTCCCGTCAGGTAGATCGAGCGAACCGAACGACAGGAAGGTGTCGTGCCCGCGCCCGGTGGCGTCCAGTCCGCTGCTGCGGGCGAAGCGTATGAAGAAGCCCAGCACGCTTTCGCGGTGGGCAGGACTCTCGTCCAGCCATTCGTCGAGGAGAGCGGCGCTGGTCACTTCACGCCAGCGGTCCAGCCGACACCCGAGCACCTGCTCCTCGTACCACGAGCGCAACCTGCCCAAGATGTAGCGGGATTGGAGGAGTTCGGTGGAGTGCGGCATGAAGGCCACACCACCCGGCACCATGAAGGAGGAGTGGGGCCATTGTCCCGCGATCATGGCCGTGATCTCCAGGATCTTCTTGGTCTCCATGACCGCCTGTATCCACGACTCCCCGCGCAGCGGCTCGAACCGCCGGAGCGCCTCTTCGTGCAAGGGGTGGTGGCGGTAGGCGGGGCCGGCAAGATCCACCAGGAAGAAGAGGATGGCGTGACGCAGGTCGCTCTGCACCAGTTCGGCCATGAGGGCCACGTTGCGGAGACGCACGCCGTTCGGCGGCGGCGTCACGCCGGCGATCATGTCGAGAGCCTTGGCCGCCGCAAGAAGGTGCGTCGTGCTGCAGATGCCGCAGATGCGGGGGGTCACCACAAGGCCGTCCAAGGCGCCGCGCCCCACGAGGAGTTTTTCGAAGCCCCGGAACATGGTGCCCGCGCTCCACGCGTCCACAACCACGCCCTCGTCCACGTCCAATCGGACTTCGAGGTCGCCCTCCACCCGGTTCAGGGGGATCTCGTAGGTCTTTCTGGCGGCCATTGTCTCTCCTACGTGCCCGCGGCGGTGTGCGGGCCTGCGCTCGTGCGTCTCAGATGTCCGTGATGCGATCTTTGAGGCGTCGAGGAGCGGCTGCGGCAGCCATGCCCTTGTAGGCCATGTAGTGCGCGCGGTCGATCCCCTTCGGCAGTTGCAGAGGGATCCCCTCGATGTTCCTCGTCTGGAAGAAGGGATAGGGTGGGGGGAACTCGGGGTCGGTGCATCCGAAGCAGGGTACACCCACGCGGGTCTTCGAGGACCGTTGGTTCCAGAGGAGCTTATTGCAGGGTCCGCCCGCCAGGGGGCCGTGGCAGCCCATGTGGAAGAAGAGGCAGCCTTTTTGGCCGAAATCCTGTTCCTCGATGCGGTACTCGTGATACTCGTTCCGGGTGCAGCCCTGGTGCACCATGACGCCGTACCAGTGCTGCGGACGGTTGTACTCATCCAGGGGGAGGGGGAACCCCGACGTGAGCGCGAGAAGCGTGCCCGCCATCACGTCGTGGTGGCAGGGGCACCCGGCCAGGTTGATGACCGGCGATCCGCCGCGGGACACGAAGTCGGGTCCCAGCAGGCCGCCCTTCTGACCGCGATCCCACTGCAAGCCGCCCGCCTGCGTCTCCCCGCGCGTCCCGAAACCCCCGTACGACGCGCAGGTGCCCGCGGCCACCACGTACTCAGCCTGCGTGGCCAACTCGGCCACCAACTCCCTCTTCGGACGTCCGAGACGCGTGTCGAACATGCCCGAGCCATCTGGTCCGTGAAGGATGGAGCCCTCCACCACGAGGATGTCGAGGTGCTGTCTTCCGCTCACCAGGCGCTCGTGCAGGATGGTCTGCTCGGTGGGGGGAAGATTGGAGAGTGAGGGATGCCAGAGGAGATCGAGATCCAGAGATTGGAAGAGTTGCACCACGTTCGGCGTCTCGGTGCTGAGGAGCGACATGGTGTCGCCTCCGCAGCCGCCGCATTGCACCCAGTGGATGGTGGTCAAATCACGCCTCCGCGTACCTATTCCGGGTCTCCGACGCCGTGCCAAGAGTGCTCTACGCGTCGCGCAGAGGGGTCGTTCTGCGCGAACCCAGTCTATCATGGTGCGACACCTGCTCCGGGGCGCCTGCGGCCGGGCGTAGAGCGTCTGGACGATCCTTCCGGGGGCTCTGACGCTTGACATTGGTAGCGGTGGTGTTAGACTGCGGGAGAAACCTGAGTAAACGGATAAACATTCATAGGAATAAGGAGTGGAGCCCATGCGTATCGCCACCGACGTGTCCGCACTGATCGGATGCACGCCCCTCGTGTATCTCAACAAGGTCACCGATGGAGCGGGGGCGACCGTCGCGGCCAAGCTCGAGAGCTTCAACCCGGGCGGCTCGGTGAAAGACCGGATCGGTTGGAACATGCTCAAGGTGGCCGAGGACGCGGGCCTCATCACTCCGGGCAAGACCACGATCGTCGAGCCCACGTCGGGCAATACCGGCATCGGTCTCGCTCTCGTGGCCGCGGCTCGCGGGTACCGGCTGTTGCTCGCGATGCCCGACACCATGAGTCTCGAGCGCCGCGCGCTCCTCAAGGCCTACGGGGCCGAACTCGTGCTGACGCCGGGCGCCGAGGGGATGAAGGGCGCCATCGCCACAGCGGACGAACTGGCAGCCGAGATTTCCGACTCCTTCGTACCTCAGCAGTTCCTCAACCCCGCGAACCCGGACGTGCACCGGACCACCACGGCCGAAGAAGTGTGGCTGGACACCGATGGCGAGGTGGATGTCTTCGTAGCCGGGGTGGGTACGGGCGGCACCATCACCGGCGTGGGTGAAGTGCTGAAGGCGCGTAGGCCCGGACTCCAGGTGGTGGCTGTGGAGCCCACCGACTCGCCGGTCCTCTCCGGCGGTGACGCGGGTCCGCACAAGATCCAGGGCATCGGCGCGGGGTTCGTGCCCGAGGTGCTCGACGTGGACGTGATCGACGAGATCATCCACGTGTCCAACGAGGAGGCCTTCACCATGTCTCGGCGTCTGGCTCGCGAAGAGGGGATCCTCGCGGGCATCTCTTCCGGAGCCGCCGCGCATGCGGCCGTGGCGCTGGCCACGCGCCCCGAGAACGCGGGCAAACTGGTGGTCGTCGTGCTGCCGGATACGGGTGAACGCTATCTGAGCAACCCGGTCTTCGCCGACCTGGCCTGACTCAGAAGGCTCGGCCCAGCCACACGCCGAACACCACGGCGCCGAGACCGCCTACGTTGCTTACGATCACGTTGACGGCGGCTATCCCCAGACTGCTCATGTGCGCGTAGTCGACGGTCTCGAGGGCGAAGGTCGAGAAGGTGGTGAGACCGCCCAGGAAGCCCGTCATCACGAAGAGACGCGTGGCGGGACCCATCATCCCCCGGTTCTCAGCCAGGGAGAAGGCGATGCCGATCAGAAGGCAGCCGGCCAGGTTGACGGCCAGGGTCCCCACCGGGAAGTCCAGGCCGAACAGGCGGTATGCCGCGCTCGAGGTGAAGTAGCGCACGCTGCTGCCCAGTCCACCCCCTATCGCCACCGCTAGGAGCTTGATTCCCACTGCCTTCTCCCGGTTCGTGGGCGTTCGCCCGATCGTGATCATGGCCAGGTTAGCAGACGTGGAACACGGGCGACGGTGACCTTGGCGATTGCCGACGCGGCTTGGTACCATAGACACCCCGACGGCACGGGCGATTAGCTCAGTGGGAGAGCGCTGTCTTCACACGGCAGAAGTCACTGGTTCGAACCCAGTATCGCCCACTCTTCAGACGGAGGCCCCGCGAACGCGGGGTTTCTTCGTTACGGCACTTGGCGAATCTGAGGCCGCCGGATCCACCCGACCCGGCCGACGCAGCGGGGGAGGTGCCCGGGTGTCCGCGAACGAGGCCCACAGAGGCCCAGAGACAGAGACGCACGCGGCGGACCCGTCCCCCGCTCGAGGAGCCGCCCGCCGCGCGGACCCGCGCCTCGTGCTGGGGGCCTGCGGTCTCGCCATCTTCACGGACGTGGTTGGGACGGGCATCGTCATCCCCGCCATCCCCACGTTCGCCGCGATGTTCGACGCGTCCGAGGCGGATATGGGGTTCGCGTTCGCCATGTTCGCCCTCGCCTTCCTGGTGTCCGTGCTGCCGCTCGGGGCTCTGGTGGACCGTACCGGCCGCATCGATCTCATCGTGGGCGCGGGGATGGTCTTGGTGGCCCTGGCGGCGGTGTCGTTCGCGCTGGCGTCGTCGATATGGGTCCTGTCTCTCGGCCAGGCGTTCCACGGCGCGGGGTCGGCGGCGACATGGGTGGCCGCCCAACCTCTCGCGGCGCGGCTCGCCTCCGGGGGGAAGAGGCGAGGTCTGATGCTGAGCGCGATCACCATCGCCATGGGCCTCGGGCTGGTGGCGGGCCCTCTCGTTGGGGCTATCGGCGGACTGCGTACCCCGTTCGTGCTCTACCTGGGCCTTGCGTGCGTGGCGGCTGTGACATCCGTGGTGGTACTCCGCGGTCAGGGTGGGGGCGAGCGGTCGGGCGGAATGCAGTATCGCACCGTCCTTCGGAACCCCCGCGTCGCCGCCGCTTGCCTGGCCATCCTGGTGCTCTATCTGGGCATCGGCGCACTGGAGGTGCTCTTCCCGCTCTTCATGGACGCCAACGGGGTTGAGAAGAGCGGCATCGGCGTGCTCTTCTTCTGGTTCGCGGTCTTCCTGGTGGGGAGCCAACCTTTCGCGGGCAGGTGGATGGACCGCATCGGGCCGGTGACGCCCACCGTGGCGAGCCTCGTGGTTGTCGCGGCGATGCTCCCTCTTTCGGTGATCGGAGCCGGCTTCGCTGCTTGGATACCCGTGTTCATGGTACTCGGGGTGGCGACGGGCATACCCATATCGGCCACCATGCTGCTGGTCGCCACCAGCACACGCGCCGGGGAGCGGGGCGCAGCGTACGCGCTCTGGAACTTCTCCTTCTCGATCGGTTATCTGATCGGTCCCGCCCTTGGAGGAGCCCTCGCTGTGTGGGCCGGCGCGTGGGGGGACGTGGCAGGGCTGCGGTTTCCCTTCTTCGTGGTTTCAGCCGTGACCCTGATCGCGGCTCCGACGTTTGCCTGGCTCGTCCGGCGTCGGGCGCCCGCATAGTCCGCCCGGCCCGTCAGCCGTCAGCCGCCGGCTTCGACCTCCAGCACGCGGATGGCCACCACCTCACCGCGGGCGCATACTTCGCCTGCGGCCGAGAGGGTGGAGACCACCACCACCTTCTTCCCCTTGAGTTCCTTCACCCGCCCTCGCACCTCGAGCATCCCGTCGATGGGTGTCGGCCGGAGATAGTCGACGTGGAGGGCGGCGGTGACGCAGCGCACCGGGGGTTGGCTGTCGAAGTCGCGACCTTCCGCGTGGTAGATGGCGGCGGCGGCCGTGCCGGTGGAGCTGCAGTCGATCAGCGCGGCGATGAGACCTCCGTACACGATCCCCGGAAGCGCCGTGTGGTACGGCTCGGGCCGGAAGTGGGTTATCGAGTCACCGTCATCGTGCCAATACGTCTTGAGCTGTAGCCCTTCGGGGTTCAGGCGCCCGCAGCCGTAGCAGTGGGCGTGGTCTTCCGCGTAGAAGTCCTGCACGGCTAGGGTACGCGGCCCCCGGCGGCTCGTTTCGGGATCATCTGCGCCCCTGGGTGGTGCGTCGTCGCCCCGCGACTCCTTCTCGCGCTCCGGCCTGTGATCCATCACTTCCTCCTCCCGTCCCGGGCGGGCGGGTGACGCCCTGCGCTGTCAACAGGATATCCTATGCCCAATACCAGCGGAGGTGGAGGAACGGATGCGTCAGGGGCCGTACCGGATACGAGCAGTACTCTTCGATTTCGACGGGACGCTCACGGTGCCCGGCGCTCTCGACTTCCCCGCGATCCGTGACGCCATCGGGTGTCCGCCGGGGGAGCCTATCCTCGAGTTCATCGAAGGTCTGCCGAATCGCGCCGACCGCGAAGCGCGTATGTCCGTGGTCGACCGTTTCGAGTTCGAGGCCGCCGCCGCCTCCAGTCCGGCGACGGGGGCCTCGGCGGTGGTGGCGGCCCTCCGGAAGGCCGGGGTACTCGTGGGGGTGGTGAGCCGCAACAGTCTGAGCGGCATCGAACGGGCACTGGAGAACTTCCCGGACCTCTCCACCGCCGACTTCGACATCGTCGCTTCTCGCGATGCCCCCGGTCGGCCGAAGCCGGCGCCGGACGGGGTGCTGTACGCGGCCGAAGCGCTCGGCGTCGATCCGGTGGAGGTGCTGATGGTGGGGGATCACCAACTCGACATAGCGGCGGGCGCCGCCGCCGGTTCTCTCACCGCCCTCGTGCCGCCGGTCCCGCTCTCGGGCGGCGAGGCGACCGCCCCCGCGTTTCCCGCAGGTGGCGACCCGGGCATGCCCGGGTCGGCCGGCGAACACGCAGCCGTGGTGCCGGATTTCGTGTTCGGCGGCCTAGCGGATACCCTGCCGGTGGTGCGGCTCGGCCTGCCGCTGCCCCTCGGCAAGTTCCCGAACGACCTCTTGGGCGAGTACCTCGAGGGTGCGGTCGACGACGATCCGGCCCTGCTCGTCAAACCGGCGGTGGGCGAGGACGTGGCGGCGGTGGACGTGTCCGGCGAGGACGTCCTGGTGTTGAAGTCCGATCCGATCACCTTCGTCACCGAGGCCCTCGGCGAGTATCTCGTGGTGGTCAACGCGAACGATATCGCCACCTCGGGAGCCACGCCCCGCTGGCTGCTGGCCACCGCCCTGTTCCCCTCCGGCACCACGCCGTCGATGGTCATCCACGCCCTGCGCGACCTCTCCGAGGCCTGCAGGCGGCGCGGCATCACGCTGTGCGGTGGTCACACCGAGATCACCGACGCCGTCACGCGGCCGGTGGTCATCGGCACCATGGCCGGCACCGTCGATCGCATGGATCTCGTGGACAAGCGGAACATACGCGCCGGCGACCGCGTGCTCCTGACCAAGGGCGTAGCCGTCGAAGGTACCGCGATCCTGGCGGCGGAGGCGGGCGGGCGCTTGGTGGAGCTGGGGATGACGCCGGCCGAAGTGGCCGAATGCCGCGGGTTCCTGGCGAGGATGGGAGTTATCGAGGAGGCCACGATTGCGCGATCGCACCGGGGCGTGACCGGCATGCACGATGTAACGGAGGGTGGCCTGGCATCGGCCGTGCGGGAACTGGCCGTGGCCGGCGGACACCGCATACGGGTGGATCTCGGGCTCGTTCCGATCATCCCGCAGACCGCGCGCATCTGCGAGCTGTTGGGCCTCGATCCGCTGGGGCTGATCGGTTCGGGGAGCCTGCTCATCTCCTGCCGGGAGGGCGACCACCGAGCTCTGGAGGACGCGATCCGAGCGGCCGGCATAGAAGTGGCGTGCATCGGGACCGTCCTGGGCCCAGGTGGTGAGGTGGAGGCAGTCCGCGACGGACAGCCGACGGTGTGGCCGCTCTTCGAGGTGGACGAACTCGCTCGGTTCTTCGAGGGGCGTCTGGGCGGAGAGAGGGGCTCGAGGGCCGGTGAGGAGCGGAGGTCCATCGCACTCTGAAGGCACGGCGTCACTCTGCAACAGCCTTCTAGCGGCAGGCCTCGTACCCACCGGAGCGCGACGTGATGAAACCCTCGCGCTCGAGCTCGTCCAGCACCGTCGTCACCTCCGCCGAGTCACCGGCTATCACGCGGGCCACCTCCTCCGCGTGCGTCCCCGGATGATCCAAGACCACGCGAAGCGCACGCGCCCGGAGTTGTCGCCGGGAGCCTTCGAAAGCCGATTGCCGCACGTGGTGACGGCTGCGTCTGCTCGGGTTGACCGTGGTGCGTTTCAGCATGCTGCCGTAGTCCATGAGCGCGTAGTACCAGGTGCGGGGGTCTTCGCGGTCCAGGGTGGCCTCCACCAGCGGGAGGAGGTCGGAGTCGGGCACGTCGTCGCCGGCCGGGAAGAAGTGGTGCAGAAAGGCGGCGCGGATGTTCGTTTCGAGGAAGGCGTGGGCTTCGCCGAAGGCGAAGGCGGTGAGGGCGGCTGCCGTGGCCGGACCGATGCCGGGGAGGGAACGAAGGGCGGTCACATCCCGGGGGAGTCGTCCGCCGTGCTCCGCCACCACCAACTCGGCGGTGCGCTTCAGCGCCAGAGCCCGCCGGTTGTAGCCGAGACCCTGCCAGTGCCGCAGCACCGATTCCAGGGGGGCCGCCGCCAGCGACTCGAGGTCCGGGAAGGCCTCCAGGAACTCCTCGTATTTGGGGAGGACTCTGGGCACCTGGGTCTGTTGCAGCATGAACTCCGATACCAGTATCCGGTACGGGTCGGACGTTCGTCGCCAGGGGAGGTGACGGCCGTGCTCTGCGTAGTGAGCCAGTACGGCTGCACGGAAGGCACGTTGTCTTTCGGCCTGACCCTTCAGCGAGACCCTTTCTCGGGGTGGAGCGGCAAGTCTTGGTGCAATGAATCATGCATTATTATAAATACGCAGAATACATGGCAATCAAGCGGTATGTGTTTGCGCTCCACTCTAACAGCGCGCGCCGGACTCGGGGGGTTGCCCTCGTGGGGGATGCAGGCGGGGTCGAGCGACTCCCGCGAAGAGGTGGTGGCCGCGTATACTCAGGGCGAGTGGCGCCCGCTACCGGGCCGTCATCTCGCTTGATAGAGTTTCGCACCCTGAATACGGACTGAGGAGGCAGATCGGTGACACAGGAACCGGCCGGTATCTCGATCGCCGAGGCGAAGGCGGAAGCGCTCGCTGGGTTCGGCGCATCGGGCCCGGCACATCTGAACTGCGCCCAGGCGGTGGTGTTCTTCGCGCTTCGGGCTCTCGGCCGCGATGTCGACCTGATCACCGCCGCACGCTATCTGGGCGGGGGGATGGTGCGGCTGGGCCATGAGTGTGGAGCGGTCACGGGAGCGGTCCTCGCTCTCGGTCTCCGGGACCTGACCGACCCGGAGGGTACGGAGAGGGATGTTGCCGGAATTACCGCGGAACTACAGGAGTTGGTGCGTACCTTCGAGGCGGAGTTCGGGCACACCACGTGCCGCGAATTGACCGGTCACGATCTCAGCACCCGGGAAAGTTACAAGATCTTCGCGGCAAGCGACGCGCGGCCGCGTTGCGCCGATTACGTGGGCTGGGTCTGCGACCGTGTGGGCGCGGTGCTGTAGTGGGCTTCCGGGTGGAAGAGGGGCGGCTCGACTTCGCTCTTCCGCTCTGGCGCCGCGTGCGGCGGCGGTTCCACGCACCGCGAGAGGACGACGTCCGCGCGGCCGTATCGCGTGAGATGCAGAAGGTGCGGGGCGGGGTGCACCCCGGCATGACCGTGGCCGTGGGTGTGGGCAGCCGCGGACTGGCCCGGCTGGCGGAGTTGGTGCGAGCCGTGGTGGACGACCTCCAAGACATGGGCGCTCGGCCCTTCATCGTACCGGCCATGGGCAGTCACGGCGGCGCGACGCCCGAGGGTCAGCTGGCCGTGTTGGCCCGCTACGGGATCACGGCCGACACCATGGGGGTGCAGATCCTACCGGACATGGAGGCCGAACTCGTGGGGTGGGTGCCCGTCGCCTCCGGACCGGGAGGCTCCGTCCCTGTGTACTTCAGCCGGGTCGCCCTGGCGGCCGACGCCGTCTTCGCCCTCAATCGGGTCAAGGTGCACACGAGCTTCCACGGCCCCGTGGAGAGCGGGCTCAGCAAGATGCTTGCCATCGGCTTCGGCAAACACAAGGGGGCGGCGGGCCTGCACCGCTTGGGCACCGCCTCGTTCGAGGCACTGGTGCCGGCTGCGACGCGACTGATCCTGGATTCGGTCTCCGTGCTGGGCGGTCTCGCCACGGTGGAGAACGCTCTCGAGGAGGTGGCGCTGGTCGAGGTGATCCCAGGGCTCGAGATCCCGGAGCGCGAACCTCGACTCCTCGACCTCAGCCGGAGCTTGATGCCCGATATCCCGTTCCAGCACCTGGACGTCCTGGTGGTGGATTACCTCGGCAAGGACATCAGCGGCGACGGTATGGACCCCAACATCACGGGCCGCCACGGCTCCCCGGCGCTCACCGATCCCCGGCGCGACCCGGAGAAGATCGTGGCGTTGCGGCTCACCGGCGCCACGCACGGCAACGCCTGCGGTCTTGGGCTCGCCGACGTCACGACACAAGCCGTGGTGGACGCCATCGACCACCAGTCCACCTGGACCAACGTGGTCACCAGTCTGGACCTTGCGTTCGGGCGTATCCCCATGTGGATGGACGACGATCGCACCGCCATCGCCCTGGCCCTCAGCACCTGCGCCGGGTTGGACCCGTCGCGGGCGCGCCTGGTGCGTGTGCACAGCACGTTGCATCTCGCGGAGTTGTGGGTGTCGGAGGAGCTCTGGCAGAGCGACGGCCTCGACCACCCGGAGCTGGAGCCCGTCTCCGAACCGGAGGCCCCGGCTTTCACGGAAGACGGCCGGTTGGTCGATCTGCCCGCCTGAGGCCCGGCCTCTCGACGCCTGGATTTCTCGTCGCCGGCGTGAGGCCGTCCGCCGCGGCGTGGTAGGCCCGTACGGTCGGCGCGGCCTCGCGTGGAGAGCCCTACCCGTAGAGGCTCCGCACCGCCTCGCGGAACACCTCGGTATGCCGGTCGACATCCGCGTCCGTGGTGCCGGGTGCGATCAGCGCCATGTTGTGGAACGGCGTCATGAGGATGTCGCGGTTGAGGGCGAAGAGGTGCATGTAGCGGTCGAGCTCCTCATCGACGGCCGCCGCGGCCTCGGCTCCGTTGCGCGGCGGCTCCGGTCGGAACCAGTACTCGGTACGACACCCGAGCCGCTTGACGATCCACGGCAGCCCGAACTCCGCGATCACGCCCTCGACTCCGGTATTGAAGCGCTCGGCCAGAGGGATGGTCTGCGCGTAGGCCGCCTCGTTCAGTACGTCGCGCAGCGTGGCGCGCATGGCCGCGAGCGCCAGCGCATTGCCGGACAGCGTACCCCCGATCCCGCCCACATCGGCGGTCTCGTAGTCCCAATCCTCGTGGATGCGCTCCGCCACGGCCTCGGTGAAGCCGTACACGGCGCACGGGATGCCGCTGCCGATGGGCTTGCCGAGCACGAAGAAGTCGGGGTCGAGGTCGTGCGCGCGGGTGTACCCGCCGGGCCCGGCGCATATGGTGTGGGTCTCGTCGATCACCAGCAGCGTGCCCGTGCGGCGGGTGATCTCGCGCAGGGCCTCGTGGTAGCCGGGCTCGGGGTGGATGATGCCGATGTTCGTCATCACGGGCTCGGCCAGCACGCAGGCGACGTCGCCGGGGGCGAGGGCTTCTTCCAACGCCTCCAGGTCGTTGAACTGGATCACCGTGGTGGTGAGCGAAGGGTCCACCGGTGGGCCGATGTTGCCGGGGCGCGGGCCCGGCACCCCGTCTGTTACGGTGATGAAGGTCTCGTCCACGGTGCCGTGGTAGCACCAGTCGTACACCAGGATCTTCGGGCGGCGCGTGATGTGGCGGGCCAGCCGTATCACGAACCGGTTGGCGTCGGTGGCGGTCATCGCCACCTGCCAGTAGGGGAGGCCGAAGCGGGCCGAGAGTTCCTCGGCGGCCAGGATGGCGTCTTCGGTGGGCAGCATCAGGGTGATGCCGCGCCGCAACTGCTCGATGATCGCGTTCACCGAGGCCTCCGGCGAGTGTCCGGTCATGGCGCCCGTGTCGCCGAGGCAGAAGTCGAGGTAGCGGATGCCGTCCACATCGGTGAAGTACGGTCCCCCGGCGTCTGCGACGAACAACGGGTAGGGTCCGGCCCAGCGGGTCATCCAGTTCATGGGGACGCCGTCGAGGAGGTGCTTCTTCGCCCGCTCGAACAGCTCCCGAGAGCGGGGATGGCGTGTTTCGAACAGTCCTTCTTCCGCCTTCAGGAGGTCGGCGAGTCTGTGCCTGTCGAGTGCCCTACGAGTGCCGGTCATGGGCACGCCTCTCCACGATATCTCCAGTGACTGCCTCGGTGCGGTGGTCGTCGTCGTCGTCGCCCGTCCTGCCGCCGCGTTCCGCGGCGGTGCCGGTGGTCCTGACTTCGGAGACGGAGTCGTGCTCAGCGATAAAGAGCTCCACCTCTTCCACGTTCTCGCGCGAGCCGCCGAAGAAGGGCGAGCGCTGGTGCACCTCGGTGGGCTGCACGTCGAGTATGGGCCGGGTTCCCGTGCTCGCCGCCCCGCCGGCCTGCTCGATCAGATAGGCCATGGGGACGCACTCGTAGAGGAGTCGCAGTTTGCCGCTGGGCTTCGTGGGGTCTTTGTTGTCGGCCGGGTACATGAAGAGGCCGCCGTAGAGCAGGGTGCGGTGAACGTCGGCCACCATGGAACCCACGTAGCGGGAGCTGTAGGGGCGGCCGGTCGCCGGGTCGTGGTGTTTCACGTGGCTCACGTAGCGCCGCACGCCGTCCGACCAGTAGGGATAGTTCCCCTCGTTCGCCGAGTAGATGGTCCCTTTGGGCGGTAGCTGGATATCGCGGTGGGATTCGAGGAACTCGCCCACGGAGGGATCGAGGGTGAAACCGTGCACGCCGCGGCCGGTGCTCATCACCAGCATGGTGCTCGGCCCGTACACCACGTAGCCGGCGGCGGCAACCTTGCGCCCCGGCTGCAACAGGTCTTCCACGGTGCCCCGCACTCCCGGGCTCACCTTGTGGAAGATGGCAAAGATACTGCCCACGCTCACGTTGGCGTCGATGTTCGAGGATCCATCCAGGGGGTCGAAACAGATTGAGTATTGGCCGCCTGCGTACTTCTCGGGGATCTCGATGGGGTCGCTGACCTCCTCCGATACCATGATGCAGAAGTGGCCCATGTGGTTGAACGCGGCGATGAAGACGTCGTTCGCGAATTGATCGAGTTTCCGCACCTGCTCGCCCTGCACGTTCTCCTTGCCGGTGAAGCCGAGCAGTTCGGCGAGTCCCGCCTTGCTCACTTCGCGGGAGACGATCTTCGCGGCCAACGCGATCTGGTTGAGGATGCCGGTCAACTCCCCGGTGGCTTCCGGATGCTCGCGCTGCCCCTCGTAGATGTGGCGCGGAAGCGTCATGCCTATCTTCTTGTCGACCACGAGCGTTCCTTTCGGATCGTCGGCGGCTGGTGTGTTGAATGAATCCTACCGCGTTCGTGTCGCGAGCTGAAGGTTCGAATCCGTGCTGTGAGGGTACCGATTGTTCGAGATGCAGTGGATACTCATAATCCTCGGTGTGGTCCTCGCGGTCGTCGCGGTCTTTGCCCTGCAGAATCCGGCGGTGGTCACTGTGCGCTTCCTCAACTTCGAGGCGGACGCTTCCGTGCTTGTGGTGATCCTCGTGGCCTTCGCCGCCGGCGTGTTCGCGGGCATCCTGGCTCTGCTTCCCTCGTCCATCCGCAAGTCGGGGCGCATGCGGAAGATGGGTTCCGAACTGCGTTCGCTGGAGAAGCAGCGGGTGAAGGAGACGGGCTCTGCTGGTGGCTCGCCATCTCCGCCGCTCGACCGGAACGTGCCGCCGACGGACGTCGCGGATAGCCGGTCGTCCGGCGCCGCCGTGACATCACCAGGGGCGGGCACTTCGGCGCCCGCAGCGGGCTCGTCGGCGCCAGGGGCGGGCACGTCGGCGCCAGGGACTGCCACATCCGCGTCACCCGAGCGGCTGTAGGAGCGGGCATGAGGATCACGGGTATCGCCGGCAGCCCTCGGATGCGGGGGAACTCCACGGGACTACTCGAGGCCGCGCTGGAGGCGGCGCGCGAGCGGGGGCACGACGCGAAGACGTTGACGGCGCGACGCTTGAAGGTGCAACCCTGCACCGCCTGTGAGGGCTGCAAACGGGGACCGAAGTGCATCGTCGACGATGAGATGCATCAGGTGTACGCGGCCATCGCCCGGAGCGATGCGCTCGTGGTCTCCACGCCCGTCTACTACTACGCGGCCTCGGGATGGCTCAAAGCAATCGTCGACCGCACCTACGGTCTCCTCGATTCCGACTCCCAGCCGCGAGTTCCGGCCGGCAAGAAGCTCTACGTCATCACCACCCAGGAGGAGGCGGACCCGGCGGACGGGGCGATCGTCGTACGCCAACTCGAGCGGGCGTTCGCCTGGCTGGGTATGGTACCGGCCGGCTCGTTGATAGGCGTATCGTTGGATGGAGAAGGAGAGTTCAAGGGGCGGCCGGAGCTGATCGAGGCGGCCCGCGGTCTGATCGTCTAGCGGCCCGTTGGGGAGAAGCCCGGAGGGCCGGCCTGAGCAACTCGAGAGTGTGGTTGTTCGACCGTTCGCCGGGTGGAGGGGCTCGAAGTTGGCGTCCTTCAGCGCCTTGAGCTATCCTCCAAGTACTTACGTGAGCTGTCTCCGTTCGACGGCTCTAGGAGGCTGTTGAAGATCGAAGCCTTGGCCGCCAGAACGCACTGGACGGCGCGATACGGCGACCTCGGTCGCGCCCGTAGCGCCGCTACGAGCGCGCCTCTCGTCCTTGTCTCGCGCTCGCCCATCGCGCCCTGGGGGCGAAGCGTCATTCTTCAACAGCCTCTAGCTCGGACCGGCACGTGCCGATAACCGGGGAGAGCGGCATCAGCAGGTAGCGCGGCAGCATCTCAGTTGGCTTCTATTCTCTTGTTCCGTATCCAGCGCCGCCTTAGGCTGATGTTGAAGAGGAAGGTATGACCAAGCTCTCGTCGACCGCTCGGCTCGCCCGGCTGAGTGCTCGTCACCCGTGGATCGTTGTGGGTATCTGGGCGGTGTTCCTGGTCCTTGCAGGAATCGCCGCCACCACCGTGGGCGATGTGTTGGGCGCCCGCGAGATGGACTTCATCAACACGCCGGAATCGGCGCGGGGCGCCGATCTCGTGGAGGAACGTCTTCACGGCGTGCAGCCGGAGACCGAGACCGTCATCGTGCGCTCCGCCACCGCCACCGTCGACGATCCGGCCTTCGAAGCGATCGTCGAAGGTGTCACGCTTAACGTGGCCGCCCTGCAGGGTGCGGTCACTTCGGCCTTCTCCTACTACGATGCCGAACGTCTCGGGGCTCCGCAGGCCGCTGCCATGGTGTCGGCGGACCGGCGCACCACCATCATCCAGGTGGCCCTCGTGGACGAAGGAGATGTCGGCGCCGGTGACCGCGTCGAACGTCTCCGGGAAGCCCTGGGCCACAACGTCGCGCCGGGCTATCAGATTCTCACCGTCGGGTCGGCGAGCGTGACCGACGACTTCGCCAGCACCGCCGAATCCGACCTCCTGAAGGCTGAGGTCTTCGGTCTGCCCGTGACGCTCATCGTGCTGGTGGTGGTCTTCGGTGCGGTGGCGGCGGCCGGGGTCTCACTGCTCCTGGCGATGGCGGCCATCGTGGTCGCCATCGGGCTGACCGCGCTGGTGGGCCGAGTATTCGAGCTCTCCTTTTTCGTCTTGAACATGGTGACCATGATCGGTTTGGCCGTGGGGATCGACTACGCTCTGTTCATCATCGAGCGCTACCGCGAGGAACGGCGCGGCGGGGCCGGCAAGCACGAGGCAATCACCATCGCCGGCGGTACCGCGAGCAACGCCGTGCTCTTCTCCGGGGTCACCGTCGTCCTTGCGCTCCTCGGGCTCTTCATCGTCCCCATCACCACCTTCCGGTCTTTGGGGATCGGAGCGGTGCTGGTGGTGAGCGTGGCGGTCGCGGCCATGCTGACCCTGGTCCCCGCTCTGCTCTCGTTGCTCGGAGACAAGGTCGATTGGCCGAGCTTCCCGCGGATGTTCCTCGCGGCTCGAGAGACGCGTTGGGGCGGGTGGCTGCTCAAACGTGCCCGCCGGCGCTCCCCGGGGGGTACCGGGGAGCCGACCGCGTCCTCCATCGCCGCGGACAACGCCGCTCGCGAGGACGCGCCCACTATTCAGCCGGCGCGGACTACCGCCGCCGAGCACCAGCGCTGGGCCTTCAGCGGTTTCTGGGGCGGGGTGGCTCGGATCGTGATGCGACGGCCCATCATCAGCGTGGCGGTGACGGCCGGCCTGCTGGTGGCGGCCGCCTTGCCGTATATGGACCTCGTGAGCGGCTCCGCCGGTGCCGAGACCCTCCCCGAGGGAGACGTGAAGACCGCCTACGCCATCCTGGCGGAGGAGTTCCCCGGGGGCCTGTCCGAGCCGGTGGAGGTGGTGGTGGCGGCCACGCGCGCGCAACCCGTCGAGAGTGCGATCGAGCGCTTGGTCGCGTCAGTGAGCGCCGACGCTGACTACGTTCCGGGAGCGCAGGTGGAGTGGAACGCGGCCGGCGATCTCGCGCTCGTCACCATACCTTTGGCCGTGGAATCGAACTCGGAGCAGGCCTTCGAGGCGATCGGACACCTGCGTACCAGCGTGATCCCCGCCGTCTTCGCCGGTCTGCCCGCCGAAGTGCTGGTTTCCGGTGCGACGGCCGCGAACGCCGACAGCATCGATCTGATCTCCTTCTACACCCCCATCGTCTTCGCCTTCGTCCTGGGCTTGAGCTTCTTCCTGCTCATGCTGGTGTTCCGCTCCATCGTGGTGCCGATCAAGGCGATCTTGATGAACCTTCTCTCGGTGGGGGCGGCCTACGGGGTGCTCGTGGTGGTGTTTCAGAAGGGTGTGGGCCACGCGCTCTTCGGCTTCCAGAAGACACCCACGATCGAGGCCTGGGTGCCGATCTTCCTCTTCTGCATCCTGTTCGGCCTGAGCATGGACTACCACGTGTTCTTACTCAGCCGCATCCGCGAGCACTTCGACGAGACCAAGCGCAACGCCGAGTCGGTGGCCGTGGGCCTGCGCTCCACGGGCCGCATCATCACCGGCGCGGCGGCGATCATGGTGGTGGTCTTCTCCACCTTCGCCTCAGGTGAACTCGTGATGCTGCAGCAGGTGGGCTTCGGGTTGGCCATCGCCGTGTTGATCGACGCCACCCTGATCCGGTCGGTGCTGGTTCCGGCCAGCATGGCCTTGCTGGGCGACGCCAACTGGTACTTCCCGCGGTGGCTCCGCTGGCTTCCCCGGCTCACGGTGGAGCACCAGCCCGTGCCGGTACCGGTGCGTGCGGAGAGTTCCGAGCGGCCTCTTGGCCCCCGCTCCGGAGGCGGAGCGTAGCGCTTCCCGCGTCGTTCTAGAAGAGGGCGCTCTGGAGCAGCGCCACGAGCACCACTGAGGCCTGAGGCACCAGCATCATCCGGTATATGGGCGCGAGTTTCGCGCTGAAGTAGTCGCGGGTGAGTACCAGACACAGGTGCACGGGCGAGAACATCACGCCCGCGAAGCCGGCCGCGTTGGCCAAAGCCAGCAGGCCCATGTCCACGCCCTGCGGGCCCGTGATCAGCGGCAGGAGCAGCGGGAACGCAAGGCCCACGTAGGCCACGGTGAGCCCGGTCATCGCGCCTACCAACAAGGGCAGGAGAACCACCACCACGCCCACGGGCACGCCGGCGGACGCGAGTGCCTCCGGCAGGTGCTCCACGCCACCGGAATCCTCCATCACTCCTTTGAACACCAGCACGCCGAGCACGAGAAGGAGCGTCTTGAAGGACAGGCTCTCCTTCACCGCCTGCCAGGCGCGCGCCGGCTTCCAACGGTGGACGAGGAGCAATCCTCCCACCACCAAGGCCATGGATACCGCCACGTCGATTCCCAGGGCCACCACCAGCAGGATGCTGGCGAGGATGGGGGCGAAGCTCACGGCCAGCACCCGCAGATCGTGGCTGCGCGCGCGCCGGTCCGAGCGCGGACGCGCTTCCACCCCCCGAAAACCGAAGACGGAGCCGGTGATGAGCACGGTCACGGGGAAGACGGCCTGCCACACGAACAGCCGACCCATCGATACCCCGGCCAAGGTGGCGGTGAGGATGAACCCAGGGTAGAGGGGCGATACGTACTCCCAGATGTGCCGGAACAGGTAGTTGATGAAGCTCTTCCGTTCGGGGTCGATCACGCAGCCGTTGGCCGACTCCTCCACGAGCGGAGCCGAGAAGCGGGCGCCCCCGGCCGAGGGCAGGAGGCCGATGATGGCCGGCATCAATCCCATGACCACCCGGTTGTCGCCGAGGAGTCCTTGGAGGGAGTCCACCAGCCGGCGCAGGGTGTCGGTGGTGCGCAGGATATTCTCGAGCACCATGATCAGCGCCAGCGCCACGATGAGGGAGACGGCTGTGCGGTCGGTGGACGCGCGCAAGGCCGTCTCCCCCAGCGGGAGGAAGCCCATGCCCATGAGCAGCCCGAGGACGACCGCGGCGATCAGCATGACGATGCCGAGATTCCAGCGCAGACGCAGGAGCCCGACGATGAGGGCGAACACGAAGGCGATCTTCAGCAACTCGAGCATGAGGGCGATTCCGGACGTCTCGGAGGTGACGCGCACGTACGACCGCGCATCCTAGCACACCGCGCACCGTCCGGATCGGCGGTGCCACCGGCGGCGGTGCCCGGTGTCTCGAGGCATGCGGCCGCGGTGGGCGCTCAAGTTCTCCCCGGTCGGGTGCCGATGGAGGAAGGAGTTGCCGCTGCTCGAGGGGATCGATGCAGCCGGCTCGATCGCCACTGGGAGGAGTTGACGATGGAAGATGGTGGATCCGTTTTTGCAGGACTGTTCGGCGGGTTGATCTGGTTGGCTTTGATGGTGGTGATGATCGCCGCCATGTGGCGGCTCTACACCAAGGCGGGGGAGCCCGGTTGGGCGGCCATAATCCCCATCTACAACATCATCGTGCTGCTGAAGATCATTGGGCGACCGGCCTGGTGGGTCGTCCTTCTTTTCATCCCTCTTGTGAACCTCGTGATCACGATCATGATGTACGACGGGCTGGCGAAGAGCTTCGGCAAGGGCACGGGCTTCACCATCGGGCTGATCTTCTTGGGTCCCATCTTCCTGCTGATCTTGGGTTTTGGGAGTGCCCGGTACGTGGGCCCCGCATTGGGCGCAGTGGGGGGTACCAGCCCTCTGTATCAGTAGCGGCTCAGCGTGATCACCGCCCTCCGGGTCGCCCCGTTCGCGGGGCCCGGGAGGGCGGATTCGCCTTCTAGACGTTGAACCGATAGTTGACGATATCCCCGTCGACCATCACGTACTCTTTGCCCTCCACGCGCAGCAGCCCCTGATCTTTGCAGGCCTTCAGACTGCCCAGACGCATGAAGGTCTCGTAGTCCACGACTTCGGCCCGGATGAATCCGCGCTCGATATCCGAGTGCACCGCCCCGGCGGCCTGGCGGGCGCGGGTGCCCTCTCGGATGGGCCAAGCCCGCACCTCGTCTTCGCCCACCGTGAAGAAGCTGATGAGACCCATCTGACGGAACGCGGCGTGGGTGACGATCTCGGCGGCGGGGCCCGGCAGTCCGAGCGCCTCGGCGAATTCCAGTTGCTCGGCCGGCGATAGTTCGGACACTTCGGCGGCCTCGGGGAACGGGAAGCGTACGATCTGGCGGCCTCGGGCGACATCCTGGAGGGCGGCGGCCGCATCTCCTTCAGGCGCCCCTGTGGCCGCCCCGCCGTCCGACTCCTGGTTCACCAGGAGTATCTGGGGGGTCATGGTGAGGAACTGGTAGGTCTTCAGAAAGTCGGCCTCGGGTTCCGGGAAGGGAACCTCCCGCAACGGAAGTTCGGCCTCGAGGCTCTCCTTGACGCGCGCGAAAGCGCTCTTGCCGGCGTCGGGTAACGGCTGCTTCCGTGCCCGCTCCAGCGCCCGCTCTACGATCATGAGGTCGGCCAGCACGAACTCGGCGTCGAGAGTGGTGAGGTCGCGTGCCGCGTCGGGCGGATCGGGAAGGAGAGCACTCTCGAAGTCTCGGAGCACGTGCAGGAACACCTGCGCGCCCGCCAGTTGGTCGAGGTACCGTTCCATCTGACCCTTGCGTCCGGAGGCCTCCGGCCACACCGCCTCGCGCACCTGGAACTCGGCGAAGATCGTCTTCCGGGGCTTGAACATCTCGGTGAGCACACGGATGCGCTCGTCGCCCATGCGCACCGTCGCGACGACGCCGTCGGCCCGTCCTTCCGCGAGAGCTGTCATCAGAGTCGACTTACCACAGGCCTTCAGGCCGATTATGCGGGCTTCCACGGGGCGGGACCCTCCTCCTCTAGGCTGCGACTAGTATCCCAGAAGTAGACCGGTGCCATCCGGCGAGCGGCGTGTGGGTTCCGGTGGGGCCGGGTACTAGGAGGCTGTTGAAGATCGAAGCCTTGGCCCCCAGAACGCACTGGGCGGCGCGATACGGCGTCCTCGGTCGCGCCCGTAGCGCTGCTACGAGCGCTTCCTGCGTCCTTGTCTCGCGCTCGCCCATCGCGCCCTACGGGCGAAGCGTCATTCTTCAACAGCCTTCTAGGGCTGGGGGATCGCTGTTCTGTGGGGGACCCGTGGGCGCGACACGGGTTGAAGGGAGGAGCCCATGCGGTTGTTCTGTGATGCGGCCTTGGCTCGGCGTCTCGATGAGGCGTTGACGAAGGAAGGGGCCGCCTACGTGGATGCCTGGCAGCGGTTGCGTCCGGAGTCGGGGGCGGCAAAGGAGTGGCTGGCCGGGGGCTGCGCCCTCTTCACCGGCGTGGAATCTCCCGTCACTCAGGCCATCGGTCTTGGACGTGAGGGGCCGGTATCGGCCGTGGACATCGATCGGCTGGAGGCCTTCTTTCGCGACCGGGGCGCCGTGCCCCGGGTCAATCTCTTCCCGTTCGCCCACCCGAGCCTCGCGCAGGAATTGGGAGCGAGGGGCTACCGGGTGGAGGAGTTCGAGAACGCCATGTTCCGGTCCCTGGCTCCCGATGACCTGTTCGGGACCCCCGTTCCGTGGGTGTCGGTGGGGACCGTGGATACGGAGGACGCCCCCGTGTGGGCGCCTCTCATCGCGCGGGGGTTCGCATCCGGATCGAAGGATGCGCCGGTCTCCGAAGCGGATCTGACCCTTGCCGAGGTCACGTTGGCGGTGGCCGACACCACCGGCTTCGTGGCCGAGATCCAAGGGGAACCCGCGGGTGGTGGGTGCCTCTCCCTCCACGACGGCATCGCCACCATGTTCGGTGACGCCACCCTCCCCGAGTGGCGCGGACACGGCGTGCAGACCTCCCTGCTACGGGCACGGCTTTCACGGGCGGCGGCCGAGGGGTGCGATCTGGCCACGGCGGGCTCGGCTCCAGGCTCCGGCTCACAGCGCACTATGGAGCGCCTCGGGTTCGCCGTGGCCTACACGCAGGTCATGATGGTGGCGACCGCGTCCGCCGACTTGTTGGGGAGGGTGGCTGCTGGTAGTATACCCCCACGGGTATTATGAAGGCGTCGTCGCGGGTGAGTGCGGTGGGAGTCTCAGGCCCTCAGATCAAGCGAGTACGTCAACGAGGGTCCAGATGCCAAAGGCGATGAACAGCACACCGGAGATCTTTTTGAGGGTCGCTTCCGGCACTCGGTCGCTCAAGAGCGTGCCCCCGCCGATGGCGAGGCCGTTCGCCAGCAGCATCCCCAGGCTGGCTCCCAGCCAGACGAGGAAGAAGGTCTCGAACCGGGCCGCGAGCGAGAGGGTGGCGAGTTGGGTCTTGTCCCCGATCTCTGCGACGAGGAAGGCCACCGCCACGGTCAGCACCGCGCCGCCGCGGACGCGTTCTTCGGTGGTGACTTCGCAGGCTTCGGCGGCCGGATCCTCGCGGGCGAGGAGTGTCCAGATGCCGAAGGCGAGGAAGAGGATCCCGGCGACGATCTTGATCGGGCCCACAGGCAGCAACTGGCCGGCGAGTCCGCCCACCAGCACCGCGGCCAGATTGAGCACGGCGATGGCCAATGCCACTCCGAGTAGAACCTTGCGGGCCGGGTACTTGCAGGTGAGACAGAGGGTCAGGAGTTGGGTCTTGTCGGCCATCTCGGCGAGACCCACGAGGAAGAAGGTTGTAAGCAGGGCGGTCATCCGGGGCAGGATAGCACAGGTGTCCGCGGGCTCCGGCGACCAGCATTCCGGAGGGTGAATCAACGCGCCGACGGCGCAGAAGGAGGACCGGTCATGAGTGATCCGGCATACGGGATCGTGCGGCACGTGGCGACGGGGTACGAGGAGGCGGTGGCGCTCACCCGCGAGGCGCTCAAGGAGCAGGGCTACGGCGTGCTCACGGAGATCGACGTCAAGAAGACGCTGAAGGAGAAGATCGACGTCGACTTCAGGCCGTACATCATCCTGGGGGCCTGCAATCCCCAACTCGCCTACAAAGCGCTGAGCAGCGAGCCCGACATCGGCTTGATGTTACCGTGCAATGTCGTGGTCTACGAGGAGGGGCCCGGCGTCACCCGCGTCGAGGCGATCTCCCCGATGGCCGCCCTCGGCGTCGTGGACAGCGCGGCCTTGAAGGAAGTGGCCGACGAGGCCGAGGCCAAGCTCTTGGCCGCCATGGACGCCGTGGCCGCGCGGGGGGGTACGGTCTAGGCGGCTGCTACGAGCGCGGCGTCGGCTGCGAGCCGTTGGCCGCGAGCGAGGCGTCGGCTGCGAGCCGTCTGCCGCAAGGCGTCGGCCGCGGGGATGTACCGGGTCGGCGCCTGTTTGGCGGGCATCCGCATCGCGCGCCCAGCCCCGCGGCGCTGGGCGCCGCCAGCCTCCACCTTCTTGCGTACTGACGCCGGGCCTGTCCCTCGATAGGCTCGGCGTCGTCTTTCCGTAGGGACGGAAAGGATAGGAAGGGAGGAGTCATGTTCCAGAGACAACCCTGGATGCAGAGGGCGGGAGAGTTCCCGGGTGGCGACGTGGAGTACCACGAACTTCTCGCCCGGGCGGTGTTCTCGGGGGGTTTGGGTCCCCGCGTGGTGGAGGCCCGCTGGGCGGGCATCACCGACGCCTTCAGGGGGTTCGACCCGGCCGCCGTGGCGGCGATGGGCGCCGACGATGTGAGTCGATTGCTCGCGGATCCGGGTGTCATCCGGAACCGCCGCAAGATCGAAGCGGTGATCGAGAACGCCGGCCGGTTCCTCGACATTACCGCAGAGCACGGTGGGTTCCACGAATACCTCTGCTCCGCCGGTGCCGCGTCGGAGGGAGGCGCGTCGGAGGGAGGCGCGTCAGATCTCGAGGCCGCGGCGGCCGAGTTGGCCGGGTGCTTCCGTCACCTGGGGCCTGCGTCCGCGGCGCTGTTCTTGTTCAGTGCCGGGTGGCGCAGCGGGTCGGACGATGAGGGTGTGGACGCGCAGGAGGAGGTTCCGGCCACCGGGGAGGCCGTTCCGGCCAAGCCCGAGGGAGCGGGACGCGCATCCTCACGGCGCAAGGCTCAGGCGGGAACGAGCGTCGCGGCGGCTCTCTGAGGCGGATTGTTGGGTCCACAGGGTTCACGGGCGGAGGGTGGCCGCGTGGTGGCTGCGTGACTCGGGAGTCACCCTCCGCCCGAGTGGGAATAGAAGAGAAGGCAAGGCGCTCGCGAAGGCGCGGCGTGCACCGATTCGGGAGGGGGGAGTCATGGACCCGCTTGAACTCCGAGGATTCGAGCTGAAGCTCGCCGATTGGCTCGCTCAGGGCTACCAGGTCATGGCCGACGAGATAGACGGGGAAGTTCGCTTGACCACGCACTTCGTGGCCCGGGCCGGGGCGTCCGGCAAGGAACGCGACCAGGAGTTCTGGCCGCTGCTCCCTGAGATCGTACACATGCTCGAGCAGAACGGCATCCCGCTGGTGCGATCCATGGCCGGGCCTGACTCCCCGCTGGACTAGGAGGCTGTTGAAGAACGAAGCCCCCGGCCTCGGGACCGCACTGGGTGGCGCCATGCGGCGTGGGGGGCTATGGAGCGGCGCCGGCAGGCGGCGGCGCCGCAGGGAGGCGCACGGTGAAGGTGGACCCCACGCCCACCGCACTCTCCACCTCCACCGTGCCCCCGTGCACCGTGGCCACGTTCTTGACGATGCTCAATCCGAGCCCGGTACCGCCCGTGTCGCGCGAGCGGGCCTTGTCGACGCGGTAGAAGCGCTCGAAGATGCGGTCGCGATCGTCGCGGGGGATGCCGATCCCATCGTCCCGCACGGTGATCCGCACCTCGCGTGGGTCGTGATCCACCGTCAGGTGTACGTGACCGTCCGGTTCCGTGTATCGCAGCGCGTTGTCCACAAGATTGCGGACGAGGGTCGCCAATCCCACCGCGTCACCCACGACGACGGCCGCCTCCGGCCCCTGAAGGGATAGTTCGATACCCCGTCGATCCGCCCGGGGGCGTTGGTCCTCCACCACCTGCTCGGCGATCCGCGTCAAGTCGATCCGCTCCGCGCGCTCCCCCTTGAAAGAGCGCCCGTCGTCCAGGATGGAGAGAGCCAGCAGATCCTGCACGAGATCGGTGAGTCGCTGGATCTCGCCGTTCAGCCGCTCTGCGAAGCCGCGGGCGCTCTCGGGGTCGTCGTGCACCGCGTTCTGCAGCGTGGCGGCCAGCAGTGATATGCCCGCGAGAGGGGTCTTGAGTTCGTGCGAGACGTTGGCCACGAAGTCCTTGCGTATCCGATCAACCCGGGTGCGCTCGGTCACGTCGTGCAGCACCATGAGAACCTTGGGAGTGCCTCTGCCGCTCTGCTCGAGCGGAGTCACGAGCGCCTCGATAGTCCGGTCGCCCGGGAGTTCCACCGTGCGCGCGTACGCTCGACCGGATCGCAGGGCTTCGTCCACCAGGGGTCGTGCCGGGAACACCCGGGCCGTGAGGACGAGGGGCTCTCCCGTGAGTTCCTCGACCCTCGCGCCCAGCATGGCCGCGGCGGCTGGGTTGACTGCCGTCACCACCCCATCGGCGTCCACCACGAGCACTCCGTCGTCCATCGATTCGAGGATGTCGGCCATCCGCGTACGTTCGTCGGTCAGTTCGTGCACGCGCTGTTCCAGGTCGTGGGCCATCTGGTTCAGCGCTCGCGCCAACTCGCCGAGCTCGTCGGTGCGGCGGGGCGTGGCGACGCGGTAGGTGAGATCGCCTCCGGAGACCTTCAGGGCCATCTTGCGCAACCGCTCGATGGGCCGCGTGAGCGAGCGGGACAGCAGGTAGGCGGCCGCCAGGGCGGGGATCAGAGCCACCGCGCCGGTTGCCAGGGGCAGCCACCATATGTACCGCAGCAGTGGATCGACGCGCGCGTCTTCGGCGGCGACCCGCATCACCCCTCCCGCCCAGGGCGCCGGGGGACTCTGGATGGGCACGGCCACGTAGATAGCCTCCCTGCCCAAAGTGGCGGAGAAGCGCCTCGAACGTCCTTCGCCCCCGGCGAGGGCCACCACCACTTCCGGGCGGGTGGCATGGTTCTCCATTTGGGAGGGGTCTTCGGCCGAATCGGCCAGCACGCGCCCGTCGTCGGCGATGACGGTGAAGCGCACCTCGGAGGCCGTGCCGGCGTCGCGCATCAACGCTGTGAGGGCAGCCGGATCGGATGCCAGCCGAGCGTCGGCTCCCGCCGCGTCCGCGAGGATCGCGGCCATCTGTCTGCCCTGGCGCGCCATGTCGTCCTCGAGGTTGGCGAAGAGTTGCTTGCGCAGCACGTACCCGGAGACGAGGGCGAGCGCCAGGACGACCAAGACCATCAACAGCGTGACCGAAGCGAGGACGCGGCGGCTGATGCGACTCATGTCGGATCGTCCTCGCCGTTGCCGGCTTCTTGCGGACCGCTGAGCCCCGGTCGGTTGCCGGCCCCTCGCCGGTCACCGACCGTAGCGCGATATCCCACACCTCGTTCCGTCTCGATGGCCACGTCCGAACCGATCTCGGCGAGCTTTCGCCGGAGGCGGCGGACGTGCACGTCGAGGCTTCTCGAGCCCGGCAGGTAGCGGTGGTGCCAGACGCCTTCCACGATGGCTTGGCGCTCGTGGAGCCGGCCCGGAGACTCGAGCAGGAGGGCAAGGAGACCGTACTCCTTGGGTTTGAGGGTGGTGTCGCCCAGGGGGCCCGCCAGCGTGCGCCCGTCCGGGTCGAGCGTCACGTCGCCCACCTCGAGCGGGCGGTGCAGGTCGGCGGTCGCCTCGGAGGTGGGGCCCGCGCGCAGCCGGGCCCCGATGCGGGCCAGGAGGATATCCATGTCGAACGGCTTGGCCACATAGTCGTCGGCTCCGGCCTGGAACCCGCTCAGCATGGTTTCGCGGTCGTCGCGGGCGGTGAGCATGATGATGGGGAGTCCCGGCAGTTGCCTGCGGATCTCGCGGGCGGTGGAGAGGCCGTCGAGTCCCGGCAGCATCAGGTCCAGCAAGACGAGAGCCGTGCCACCGGAGAGGGCCGCTTTCAGGCCGGCGGTTCCGCTGCGCTCCTGCCTGACTTCGTAGCCGGCACGTCGCAGGTTGTACGCGAGGAGATCGGAAATGGTGGGGTCGTCTTCCACGACCAATAGGAGGGGTCTCTCCTGGTGACCGGGCGTACCCTTGTCTCCCTGCCGATGCTCCTGCAAGCCCGGTGCCCTCCCCTCGGACGCGTCCCCACGTTCGGTCGCGGGCGCGATGTTCACATCGCGGTAACGCAATGGTAACACCGGGTCCGTTCCGGGTAGGTACGCTGGAGCGGACACAAAGAGAACGAGAACGAAGGAGAGTCCTTTGAACCGCAGTACCCGTCACTTCTCCCGCCTACTCGTGGCCGCGACCGCCGGCGCTCTTCTGGTGGGCTCCCTGGCCTTGCTTGGTTGTGGAGGGGACGTCGTGCCTGCCGGCGGTTCCGCTACCACCGTCGGCGGCTCGGCTACCACCGGCGGCCTGCTCACCGCCTCTCTGACCGGCGTGGGCGCCACCTTCCCCGAACCCCTCTACCTTGAGTGGGTCGGCGAGTTCGTCACCAACGTCGAACCGGGCGTGAAGGTCAACTACCAGGGGATCGGCTCCGGCGGAGGCATCCAGCAACTCACTCAGATGACCGTGGACTTCGGTGCCAGCGACGCTCCCATGAGCGACGAGGAGATCGCCGCGGCCGAGACGGCAAGCGGTGCGACGGTGCTCCATATACCCACCGTCTTCGGCGCCGTGGCCGTGGCCTATAGCCTGCCCGACGTCACCGATCTGAAGCTCGACCAGGAGACCCTGGCCGACGTCTTTCTCGGCACCGTGACCACGTGGGATGATCCGGCCATCGTGGCTTTGAACCCGGGAGTCACGCTGCCTTCCGCCGCCATCTCGGTGGTCCATCGCTCCGACTCCTCCGGCACCACCTCCATCTTCACCGGCTATCTCACCAAAGTGTCGCCCGCCTGGTCCGACACGGTGGGCGCGGGCAAGGACGTGCGCTGGCCCGTGGGGATCGGCGGCCAGGGCAACGACGGCGTGGCCGCGGTGATCCAGCAACAGGAAGGCTCGATCGGCTATGTGGAGCTCGCCTACGCCACCGAAGTCGGGCTGCCGACGGTGTCCCTGCGCAACCAGGCCGGGTCCTTCATCGCGCCGAGCCTGGCCTCCACATCCGCCGCGGGCGCCGGGGTCGACTTCCCGGCCGACCTCCGCTTCTCCTTGAGCGACAGCCCGGCTTCCGAGGCCTACCCCATCGTGGGTGCCACCTGGATCCTGGCCTACGACTCCATGGCCGACCCCGCCAAGGCCGAAGCCCTGCGCGCCTTCCTCACCTGGGCCTTGAACGAAGGAGCTCCGGTGGCGGAGGATCTAGGCTACGCTCCCCTCCCCGACGATCTGCGCGCCCTGGCCCTCGCCAAGGTGGACGAGGTAGGCAGCCGCTGATGCCGCGCCGGACGGGGTCACGCTGATGTGCGAGGCAGGGCTCTGGTGAGCGAGGGAGCGGTGACGCTCGCCGCCTCCACCCGGCGACGCGGCGTAGGACGCCGCGTCGACCGGGCGTTCGGCATCCTCACGGCCGCCTCGGGATCGCTGGTGTTGCTGGTCCTCGCCTATATGGTGCTCACCACCACCAACACCGCGCTCCCCGTGTTCCGGGCCGAGGGCATCTCCTTCGTCACGGGCAGCGAGTGGCTGCCCAGCCGGGGGGTCTTCGGTATCCTGCCCTTCATCTACGGCACGCTCGTCACCTCGGCCATCGCCCTGGTGATCGCGGTGCCCATCAGCGTGGGCTTATCCCTGTACCTCACGGAGGTGGCCCCCGCCTGGCTACGGGGGCCCGTGGGCTACGCCGTCGACCTGCTGGCCGCCGTCCCCAGCGTCGTCTACGGTCTCTGGGGCGTGTTCGTGCTTCTGCCGCTCTTCCTGCAACCGATCGCCGAGGCACTGGGCTCCGCGTTCGGTTTCCTTCCCATCTTCGCACCGCCCGCCTCGGGCATCTCCTACTTCGGGGCGGGAGTGGTGCTCGGCATCATGATCATCCCCATCATCAGCGCGCTAGCGCGGGAGGTGTTCCGGGCGGTGCCGGCGGACGATCGCTACGCCGCCTACGCTCTGGGCGCCACCCGCTGGGAGATGATCTGGGGGGCCGTGATCCCCCGGAGCCGGGCCGGCCTCGTGGGCGCGGTCATGCTCGGGCTGGGCCGGGCCCTCGGCGAGACCATCGCGGTGGCCCTCCTGGTCGGTTCCCGGCCCTCGATCTCGGCCTCTGTGCTGCAGCCGGGCTACTCGATGGCGGCGGTCATCGCCAACCAGTTCCAGGAAGCGGACGCCCCTCAGATCAGGGCCTTGGTAGGCGTGGGAGTGGTGCTGTTCGCCATCACCATCCTCATCAACATGGCGGCGCGTTTGCTCGTGTGGCGCATGGTGGCGGAACGATGAGCGGGGCTCCGGCCCGCAGGTCCGCGTCCGGCGGCCCGACCACGCCCATGCCTGACGCTCTGCTGGCCCGCGGTCCGTCCCCGCGCCGGCTGTGGACCGACCGGGCGGCCTCGGCGGCCATGCTGGCGACCGTCGCTCTGGCTCTGCTGCCGGTTGTGCTGATCTTCTACTACATCATCCGCGAGGGATTCAGCGCGATGAACTGGGAATTCCTCACGCAGTCGATGCCCTACAGCTTCCGGAAGGAGGGCGGTGGCTTCCTGAACGGGCTGATCGGTACGCTGATCATGGTGGGCGTGGCCACGGCCGTGGCCGTACCCTTCGGCGTACTGGCGGCCGTCTACCTGGTGGAGTACGGGAAGAACGGGCTTCTCGCCCAGCTCATCCGTTTCTTCTCCGACGTGATGACGGGCGTGCCCTCGGTGTTCGTGGGGCTGTTCGTGTACACGGCCTTCGTCGTGCCCTTCGGCTTCGGGGCCCTGATGGGAGCGGCGGCGCTGGCCATCATCATGCTGCCCATCATCGTGCGCTCCACCGAGGAGATGCTGAAGCTCGTGCCTCTTGAGATCAAGAACGCCAGCTACGCGCTCGGTGCGGCCAAGTGGCAGACGGTGACCCGCGTGGTGCTGCCTTCGGCCCTACCCGGCATCACCACGGGTGTGCTCTTGGCCGTGGCCCGGGCGGCAGGAGAGACTGCGCCCCTCATCCTCACCGCCCTCGGGTCGCTCACCATCACCACGAAGCTATTGGGCGAGCCCATCTCCGCCCTGCCACTGGCCATCTTCGACGGCGCCCGCACGCCCTTCGCGGCCGGTCAGGCCCGGGCCTGGGCGGGGGCGCTGGAACTATTGCTCATTGTCCTCGTGTTCACACTACTCGCCCGCGTGGCGTCATCCAGGAGCTCGATCTCGCGATGAACGATGCCGTGTTCGCCATCCAGGACCTCAGTGTCAGCTACAACGGCAACGTGGCCCTGAAGGATGTCTCGCTCGACATCCATCCCCGCGAGATCACCGCCGTGATCGGACCTTCGGGCTGCGGTAAGAGCACGTTCATCCGCTGCCTGAACCGGATGAACGACCTGGTGCCGGGCGCCGCCGTCTCCGGCGAGGTGCTCTACCACGGGGAGGACATCTACTCCCCCGAGGTGGACCCGGTGACCGTGCGCCGGCGTATCGGCATGGTATTCCAGCGACCCAACCCTTTTCCCAAGTCGATCTACGACAACGTGGCCTTCGGTCCGCGCATCAACGGCTACAAGGGCGACATGGACGAGTTGGTGGAGCGATCCCTGCGCCGCGCCGCCCTGTGGGACGAAGTGAAGAACAAGCTGCGCAAGAGCGCACTGGCCCTCTCCGGGGGACAGCAGCAGCGCCTCTGCATCGCCCGGGCCATCGCGGTGGAACCCGACGTGATCCTGATGGACGAACCCGCCTCCGCTCTCGATCCCATCGCCACGGTGCGCATCGAGGATCTCATGCAGGAGTTGAAGAAGGAGTATTCCATCGTGATCGTGACCCACAACATGCAGCAGGCGGCCCGCGTGTCGGACAAGACGGCCTTCCTCTACACCGAAGTGGACGAGGAAACCTCCGCTCGCTGGGGAATACTGGTTGAATACGGCGAAACGGGCGGCATCTTCACCACGCCCAAAGATAAGCGCACGGAGGACTATGTCTCCGGGCGTTTCGGATAGAGTGAACCTCCAAGCGCCGCCTTCCGGCACCCGAAAGCGGGGATAGACCGATATGCGTGACACGTTCCACCGCGAACTCGAACGACTCGATCAGGACGTTGTGCGCATGGGCGCCCTCGTGGAGGCCGCGATCGAGAGCGCTACGCTGGCCCTTGTCGAGGGCGACGTGGACCGGGCTCTGCGCGTGCAGGCCGGCGACGACCAGATCGACGACCTCTTCATCGACATGGAGAAGCGGGCGCTGGCCATGCTCGCCCAGCAGCAGCCCGTGGCCGGCGACCTCCGCCTGATCGTCACCATCCTGCGGGTGGTCAACGATCTGGAACGTTCCGGCGACCTGGCCTACAACATCGCGTCGGTGGTGAAGAAGGACTTGGGCATCGTCAAGTTGCGCAAGGTGAGCACCCTTGTGTACGAACTGGGCCATGCGTCGCGGCGCCTGCTGGCGCGGGCCATCGACGCCTGGGCGAACAAGGATCTCGAGCTCGCCTGCAAGATGGAGGAACTGGACGACGAGATCGACGAGTTGTACGAGCGCCTGTTCCGCGAACTCTTCAGCCTGCAGAAAGAGACGACCTTCGAGGTGGCCATGAACCTGGTGCTCGTGGGCCGCTACTTCGAGCGCATCGCGGATCACGCGGTCAACCTGGCCGAGCGCATCCGCTACTTTGTCACCGGCAACGAGGAGCATCTGGGTTGAACGGACGTCGGCGCCGCCGGGGGAACCACTCCGGGGCAGGCCCCGTCGGACTGGAGCCCGCGGACATCGGCGCGCATATGCGTTACACTCGACCAAGAGTTAGTGTATGAAGAGTAGAGAGACCAGAGAACAGCACCGCGTCGGGAGACCCTCGGCGCTGGCTATGATCACCGCGGCGGCCGCTTCGGCGGCCGCTTTCATTGTGATCACCAAGTCCGGCATCGCGGGCACGCTGGTGGGAGCGGCCGTCTTCTCGGCCGTGTACCACGGGGCGTCCCACTGGTTCGGGGGCGGCGCCGAGCGAGTGGCCGCCTGGTGGCTCGATCGCCGCGGGGTGAAGGTGGGAGCTCTGGAACGGCCACCGGACGACCTCCTTACCAATGAGGTCACCGACAGCGGCACGGGTACCGAGGCTGCCGACGGTGCTGTCACCGCCCACGCTGCCGACAGGGCCCTCGCCGCCGAAGTCGCCGCCCCGAAGGCGTCGAAACATCCGGCCGCTATCCCGGCCCGCCGGGCCATTGCGCTGTGGGGTCCCTTGGTGCTGGCGGTTGCGGCGCTGGGTGCGAGCGGCTACTCCGTCGTGACCGGTGAGCCCATCGAGCGCGTGATCATCCGCGAGCGCGTGGTGGAGAAGCCCGTGGTGGAAGAGCGGGTCGTGGTGCAGAAGGAGACGGTCACCGTCACGGTCACCGTACCGCCGCGTCGCGACTCGGCGGGCAACGAGACCGCCGCGCCGGCCTCCACGACCACGTCCACCACGGTCACCACGGCCCCGTCCTCCTCGACTACCACGTCCACCACGGACACAGGTGGCGGCGGCGGGACGACCACGACCACCTCGGCGGCCGCGCCGGCGAGTTCGTCCACCTCTCTCCCCGCGACCACGGTCACCACCGCCACACCTCCCGGGCAGTAGAGGCCGGATCGCGCGCCCGGGGAGCCCGACATCGCGCGTCTGGGCCGGGCGTGAGATAATCGGCGACGCGATTTCATGCGAGATTCGGTGTTGAAGGGAGCCTCTTTTGTCACGAGAAGCAGTCATCGTCAGCGCGTGCCGCACGCCCGTGGGGCGTTTTCAGGGGACGCTCGCGGAGATCCCGGCCACCACGCTCGGGGGGATCGTGATCGCCGAGGCTCTGCGCCGTGCCGGCGTCGAAGGCGGGCAGGTGGACGAAGTCATCATGGGCAACGTCCTGCAGGCCGGCCTTGGTCAGAACCCGGCTCGGCAGGCGACCTTGGCAGCCGGGCTGCCGGCCGAGACCCCGGCGCTCACCATCAACAAGGTGTGCGGTTCGGGCCTGAAATCGGTGAACCTGGCGGTGCAGGCCATCGCCAACGGCGACGCCGATGTGGTGGTTGCGGGCGGCATGGAGAACATGAGCCTGGCGCCCTACCTCCTGCCGCGGGCCCGCCAGGGGTACCGCATGGGCGACGGCACCCTCGTGGACTCCATGATCAAGGACGGCCTCTGGTGCGCCATGACCGACGTGCACATGGGCATCACCGCTGAGAACGTGGCCGAGAAGTACGGGATCACTCGGGAGATGCAGGACGCCTTCTCCGCCGAGAGCCAGCGCCGGGCGGCCGCGGCCATCGAGGGGGGCCTCTTCAGCGACGAGATCGTGCCGGTGCAGATCCCTCAGCGGAAGGGGGATCCGATCCTCTTCGACACCGACGAGCATCCCCGCGCCGGCACCACCGCCGAATCCCTCGCCGGGCTGAAACCTGCTTTCAAGAAGGACGGCACGGTGACCGCCGGCAACGCTTCCGGCATCAACGACGCGGCCGCCGGCTTCGTGGTGGTATCGCGTGAGTTTGCCGACGCGAACGGCTTGAAGCCCCTGGCCACCGTCGTGAGTCAGGCCTCCGCCGGTCTCGACCCGTCGGTGATGGGCATGGGTCCCCTCTATGCGTCGCGGAAAGCGCTCGACAAGGCCGGCATGACTATCGACGACGTGGATCTGATCGAGGCGAACGAGGCCTTCGCTTCGCAGGTGTTGGCGGTGGGCCAGGAACTCGGGCTCGATCCGGCAAAGACCAACACCCGCGGCGGCGCCATCGCTATCGGTCATCCGATCGGCGCTTCCGGCGGGCGGATCCTGGTCACCCTCCTCTACGCGATGATCCACGGTGGTGCGGAGGTGGGCCTGGCGACGCTCTGCATCGGTGGCGGTCAAGGCGTGGCTACAGTGGTTCGTCGGGAAGCGTAGACGAGCATCGGCACGGTGGTCGTTACGGGTATTGTGTGAGAATATAGACTATACTTGTCAGGATTCGATTCTCGGGGGCCGGCGGCCACCCGGGGGTGGCCCCAAGGAGGAGTAGATCATGAAGGAACGTGTGGCCGAGGCTCTTGAGTACATCAGGCCTGCCCTGCAGAACGACGGCGGCGACGTGGAACTCGTGGACGTAGACGAGGAGTCCGGCGTGGTCACGGTCAAGCTGGTGGGCGCGTGTGGTGGATGTCCCATGTCGCAGATGACCTTGAAGAACGGCATCGAGCGTGTCCTGAAGGAAGCCGTGCCGGAAGTCGTATCCGTAGAGTCCGCCTGATCGGAACGCAGGTTGCGGGCGTATTGTCCCGCCTGGTCTGACCTCGTGTTCGTATGAAGAGCCCCACGTTCGGCGACAAGCTGGCGCGGGGCTCTTTCGTGTGCACGGCCGATCTTCTGCCTCCGCGCGGTCCGGTGGCGCCGAGGCTCGATCCGGCCCTTGTCGCGGGTCTGCGCAGGTTGGGGTGCGCGGTCAACGTGGCCGATATGCCGTCGGCGGTCCTGTCCCAGGCACCTCTCGCTGGAGCGCTACAGCTCCTTGCAGCGGGTCTCGAGCCCGTCCTCCAGGTTACCGGGCGCGACCGAAACCGTCTTGCTCTTCAGGCCGATCTCCTGGCCGCTCATGCCCTCGGCGTCCGCAACCTGCTCTGTCTCACCGGCGACCATCCCGCCTTTGGGGATCATCCCGGTGCCCGCCCGGTCTTCGATCTCTCCGCCACGGGAATCCTGGCCGCCGTCGCCGCGCTCAACGACGGTCGGTCTCTCGGCGGGCGTCCCCTCGACGGGAAGACGGCATTCGTGGCCGGGGCCGCCCTCAACCCCGGCCAGATCCCGCTCGAGCCGCAGCTCGCCCGAGCCGTGGCGAAGGAGCGCGCCGGGGCCGCCTTCTTCCAAACCCAGCCCCTCTTCACACCCCATGACGCCGTCCGGGCACTGGCGGCCGCGACCGAAGCGGGACTCACCGCACCGGTGCTCGTGGGCACCTTCTTGCTCGAGTCGCCGGCCATGGCCCGCTATATGGCTGACCGGGTGCCGGGCGTCACCATACCCGACGCGGTCGTAGAGGGCCTGGAAGCCGCGGCCGACCCCCGCGCGTACGGCCGCGACCTGGCGAGGGAGCTGGTGACGTGGGTACGAGAAACTCATGAGGCAGCTGTCGGCGAGGGAGCTGTCGGCGAGGGAGCTGTCGGCGAGGGAATTGTCGGCGACAGTGCGGTGTCCGCCGACGTGGGCGGCGCCCGGCCGGTCGGGCCGCCACGGCCCGCCGGCGTCCACGTGATGAGCCTCAACCGCCTCCGTGCGGTGGTCGAGCTGCTCGACGGAGCCTTGGGCATGGGCTGAGCGCGAGGCCGGGCTCCGGGGCGGGCTACCCGCCGAGATCCGCCGCCGAGAACACCATCCGGCCCTCGGTCGCCCGGAGCACGGTGAGCACGTCGCGGGTGTGAGGGTCGAGGATGTTCAGCAGCACGGCATCCAGGCCCAGGGCGGCCAGCATGGGGAGGACGGCGCCTTCCACCAGGCCGCGTTTGCCGGGCGGCAGTCCGTGACCCACGTTCGACAGGCCTACCATGGTGCGCACGGGTGGGTCGAAGAGCTGAGGCAGTGCGGCGAAGAAGGAGAGCACGTTCTCCAGGTCGTGCTGGAAGGTGGCCAGCGGGAAGAGGATGGGGTCCAGGTAGAGGTGGGCCCGAGGTACGCCGGCCTGGTCGGCCAGGTCAACCAACTCCATCGCCACCTCGAGTCGCTCCTCCGGCGTCTGGGGTACCACGTCGCGCACGCAGTAGCCCACGATGGACGTAGAGAATTCAGCGGCCAACGGGAGAATGCCCTCCACCTTCCGCGTCTCGAGGGAGAAGGAGTTGATGAAGGGCGTGGGGGACACTCCGAGGTCGCGGGCGGCTTCGAGGCCCGACCGCATGGCCGCGGGGTCGGCGGTGTCTATGGAGAGAGGCAGCCCCGCGGCGTGCCACGTCTCGCGCACCGCCCAGGCGGCGGTCTCCGGACCACCCCTGCTCCTGAACCCCAGGTTGAGGTCGAGGGCGTCGGCGCCGGCGTCGCGGAGCCGGAGGGCCAGAGCGCGGATGGCGGCCGAGTCGCGGTCGGTCAAGGCGTTGGCCACCGCGGGAGTGGCGGCCGTCAGATTGTCGGCGATCACCAGCATCGTACGTGGGGGGAGCCGGGTTCGCTCCGGGATGGGTCAGCGGCCCTTGAAGCGGTTGGCGGCGTCCTTGTACTCCGAAGCCAGATAGGTGAGTTTGGACACCGAAGCCGACGCCCGCTGCATCCCATCGCCCAGTTTGGACTGCTTCTCTTCGATGCGCGCCATCATCTCCATGGCCGTCGCCTGTTTCGCCATCAGAGCCTGCACCTGCGGCTCGATTTCATCTTGGATACGACGCACGTACTTGTAGAGACGGTAGGCGGTGAGCCCCACGACGATGAGCCCGACGAGGATTACAAGCAGCGAGACAGCAATGACTATGAGGAGCACCGTGGTCATGGTGTCCTATTCTAGTCGATTGCGACCGGTCCTGTCCGTGCTTGTATCGGAAAACGTCGGATGGTGTTGATGTCGCGGCGCGTCGAGAGGGGCGTGAGCTTCACCACGTCGCCGGTGCGGGGGGCATGTATGAAGAGGCCGTCTCCCACGTACATGCCCACGTGGTGCACTGGAGTGCCGAAGGCGATGAGGTCGCCCGGCATGATGTCGGCGAGCCCCACGGCCACGCCCATCTGGGCCTGATACCCCGAGTAGTGCGGCAGTACGACGCCGTGCTGACGATACACGTAGAGCATGAGTCCCGAGCAGTCGAGGCCCCTGCTCGGATGTTCGCCTCCCCATACGTAGGGGACACCCAGGTATGTGGCCGCCGTCTCGACGAGCTGGTTCAGGATGGCGTTGTCGGTCTGAGGCAGAGGGCCGTCGTAGCGTTGCACTCCCGCGAGCTTCGAGCGGAGTTCCGCCTCGAGGCGGGCCCGTTCCGCCTCTTGGCGCTGGCGCTCCTCCTCCACCAGTGCCGCGATCCGCGTGTCGAGGCCGGCGAGAACGGCCGTACGCTCTGTCAGGAGACGCTCGATCTCCTCCTGCTTCTGGTCGAGTTGGCGTCGCAGGGCGAGCGCTTGCCTCTTCCTCTCCTCGATCTGAATCTCCAGATCGCCCATGTCGTCGACGGTGCTGCGAACGTTCTCCACGAGGTCCTGATCTTGGACCGTCACTTTGGTGATCAGGATGAGCCGATTCACGAAGTCGGAGAAGTCCTCGGTCACCAGTAGAAGGGCGAGAAGGCTGGAACCGGCCCCACCCCCGCTCTTGTACGTGTCGGAGAGCCGCTTGTTGAGGCGCCCCTGACGCTCTGTGTGTAGGTCTTCGGTCTCCCGGAGTTGGCGCCGCAGCGTGGTCAGTTCCTGGTTCAGCCGCTCCAGGTCGACGTTGAGCTGGTTGTAGCTTTCGGTGACCTCTTCCAGCCGGGTATCGAGGGCGTCTATGTCGGTTTGTACCGCCCGCGCCTGCCCGCGAAGCTCGTCCACCTGATCTTTCGCCGCTCCCTCCAGAACGAGCGACGTGGTGGTGGTGCCGGGGATTGCGGAGGCGACTCCCGTGTTGGCCAGGGCGATGAGCCCCGCCAGCACGATCGTGAGGAGCAGGGCTCGGAACCGGGGTTCGGCGGCGAAGAGGGGGCGCGCGCTGAAGCCCTTCCGATTTCTCCGGCGGATTCCGGGGTTACTTCCCTGCAGTTTGCGTATGTTCGGGCGCACTCGTCTCGATTCTGCTGTCGCTCAACGATCTGTGGATCGCGCCCATGGGTGGCCGCGTCCACTTGCACTATCGGAAAGCTACAACGAACCTTGAGCACCCTCGATACGACGAAGGGTGGACGTTGGCCGCGAAGGTGGGGGCGTGGCGCGTGCTTGATGGACGCTGACCCGGATGCCTCCGGGTTGCGGTGGCACGTGTGCCGGCTGTGCTATAATTCGTTCCTCACACGGCGCGGGGTGGAGCAGTCCGGTAGCTCGTCGGGCTCATAACCCGAAGGTCGCAGGTTCAAATCCTGCCCCCGCTACCATAGAAGGCCCCGTCTTTAGGCGGGGCTTTTCTTTTGGGAAGTAATGGATTGAATGGGGTCTTGCTCACGCGCTGCCCACGAGAATCCGTTTAGATCGGTCCTTGCTCGTCTCCATTGGTCCATCTCTAGAACGCAACGGGTGCTTTCCGAGGCGAGCTCGAGGCACTCGTTCGGGGTTGACTCCGGGGGCAGGGGGGTGGGGTGTCCCCTGGGAATCGGCGCAACGGTGCAACGGTCCGAGAGCTTCGACCAGCGAGCGCCGTCTGCATCGGGTAGAAGCGTGACGCCGGGGCGCTCCCTACATCCGGTCACCGTGCGAGGCATTGTGTCCCTTGGCGGGGCGGTCTATCCTCGCTGAGTGAAGACGCCGGAACGCGCAGCCGTAACCCGAGATCGACGGGCATATGCAGACGTAAACCTGAACAAGAAGGACTTCGGCGGACTGTCGAAAGTACTGTTGGGCGTGTCCGTGGGAGACTCCCCTTTGTAAGGTAGCGGGCACCTTACTAACGTGCTCGCGAACTGCGCGTTCATCGAGCGCAAAGAGAACCTCATCTTCCTGGGCCCTCCGGGAGTGGGCAAGAGCCACCTGGCGGTGGCGCTCGGCCTCGAAGCGGCCAAGCGGCGCCTGAAGGTGAAGTTCACCACCCTGGCCGACATGGTCGCCTCTCTGGCGCAGGCGACGCGAGCCGGCACCTATACCACGCGGCTTCGCACCTACGTGCGTCCCAGTCTGCTCATCATCGACGAGAACGGGTTCCTGCCCTTGGATGCAGACGATGCCAACCTGCTATTCCACGTCATCTCCCATCGCTACGAACGGGGTGGCCGAAGAGAACTAACCGAGAGAGGTCCGTTTACTTCGGCAGAGAGGGGTCCATATTCAACCGGCATTGACAGTGCTCAGATGCGTGGGAGGTGAAGAGTTGGGCAGGTTGCTGCAGAGCGGAGATCGTGCCGAGAGGGGCGACGAGTAGGCGGGGACGACGGCACACAGCTCGGGAGGCCAGCGGTTACGTCGACGCAACTCAGGGTGAAGGACTGGCACGCCCGCGCCCGGACAACCGAGCCTACCCGCACATAGATCGTCGAAGGCAAGGGTTGAACCCGGAAACCGTCACCCGAGAGAACTCATCGCAAGCGATCAGTCCGCTCATCCCTGCCTTGCTAAACGGCAATCGCTCGGCGGCACTAAAGACTAGACCATGGTCCAGGCAGGATTGTTTGGCTGCCTTTACATCTAAACGATAGGATGTTTGCGTCGCCACCAAAGTGAGCGACCGGGGGAGACTCTACGAGAAGAGTGCTCTTCTAGAATGTTCAAGCCGCGAGGCCGATCGGACCGGCGGGCGAGCCGGTTCACCATGCCCCTTGCTCCATCCCCTCCCGTAGGAGTTCCTGCGTCACCTCGGGATCGATCAGGTACGTCAGTGCGAGCACGCCGATGAGGACGTTAACGGCGAGCCACCGCGTGTAGCGTCCCCTCGTCCGCGCGATCAGTATGACGGACAGTACCGCCATTAGCACCGGCGCGACCAGCTTTATGTCTCCCAACGGCACGCTGTACCCGGCAACCTCCTGCTCTGTCGCGGAGAGGAACTCGGAGAGGTTGAAGCTCACGCCAAAGACGATGAACACGAACTCGAGGGCCAACACTCCCGCCATCATCCACGAAGCCCAGCGCGTCGACCTGCCCTCGGTCCTGTACGCCTCGTATGCGACGCTCGGAACCAGCGCCACCACCACAACGAGCGGGCTGCGAAGCCAGAGGCCGAGGAGCACACCGGCAACCGCAATCAACGAGCCCGCTCCGCAGATTGCGTCTGCATACTTGGTCGGTCTCGCCACGCCCGATTCCTCCTCTTCTTCGGAACCGCTCTACCGGTAGACCAGGCGGCCTTCGAGAACAGACTCGAGGTTCTTGCTCTCCCGCAGCCCCTCTTCGAGCACCTGCTGAGCCGAGGTGGCCACCACGCGTCCAGACCCGTCGAGCGCGGAGGGGGGTATGGCGAGGTACCGCTCTGCCTGGATCGCATGGTAGCCCTGAAGGCAGATCGTGTATCGAGCTGCCGATTCCACAGGCCGTCCTCCAACGCCGAGCGAGAAGAGCTCGTCGGAGGCCGTGTCATACACGGCGGCGACGCCCCGGTTGACCTGGTAGCACTCACCCTCGCCGTCCCGATTCTCATTTCTCATGATGTGGGCGAAGGTGTCGAGGAGCACCTCTCCCTTGACCTCGTACCTCGTGAGAGTGTCGTCGTAAGGAAAGCACGCCATCATGTCGCCGAGCGTGACCGCCGGTCCCATGGCATCCACGCGGATGGAGCCTGAACCGAGCAACATGACGTCACACTCGGCGGCGTCCGCAAATATGTCGGCGACGGCATTGCCGAGGGTGGTCTCTTCCTCCCTGAGCGGATGCGTGAGCTCCCGGGCAAAACGAGTGAGCAACGCGGCGTACTTGTTGTCCACCACGCCCTTATACGAATCGATGAAGTCGAGCAACATCTCATCGGGCTCGGCGATGCCCGGTTCGATGGGAACCAGCTGCCAGCTCCAGTCTATGATCGAATTGGTGTCGTCATCGACCACGATGTCGAACCGGCCGATCTGGTCCGTGCCCACCCCCGCCTGCGCAATGAGGACGCCGTTTTCCTGCACCGGTTGCTCGAGGATGGTGTGAGAGTGTCCGCCGATGATCATGTCGACTCCCCACGCCGGGTTGAGCATCCGCGCGAGGGCGACGTCGGAGTCAAAGCCGATATGGGTAAGTAGGACCGTGAGGTCGATGTCCTTCTTCTTGTAGGCGTTCGTTATGCGACCGACCGTCTCGCTCGCCTCTTCGAGGTCGACGAAGCTGCCGATTAGGCTGTCCTGCGACAAGGAATCCATCACCTTCTCGGTGACGATGCCGGTAAAGAGTATCTCGAAACCCGCCTTTTCCAAGATGACATAGGGCTGCATCAAACGGCGCTGGTTCTTACGGATGAAAAGGTTTGCGTTTACCAACGGGAAGTTGGCCATCTTCTCCAGGAAGAGGAGATGCGGCAGGCCGTAATCCAACTCGTGGTTGCCCACGGTGACTACATCCGGCGACAGGTAGTTCATGATCTCCACAGTCGAAATGCCCTTGAACTCCGTGTCGATGAGAGAACCTTGCAGCATGTCGCCCGCGATTACGTATATGACGTGCTCTTCCTCCTCACGGACCCGGTTGACATAGCCCGAGAGCAAGGCCAACCCCCCGATCAGCCTGCGCTTACCCTCAGCCACTTCCGCGAAGAAATCGCCGTGCATATCGTTGGAATGCAGGATTGTAAACTTCCGCGTAACGCCCACGTCTTAGCCCCCTGCTCTCGTTCCAATGACAGAGATGGAATATCCGATGGATACAACGAGTCACCTACGCTGAGGGCGAGGGTGCCCGTGATCATCTTCGCGAACTGGGCGCGCTTTGCCGGATCTGCCGGGTCGAAGCGCCGTCGGTGTACCGGAGATAATCCCTCGACGGCGAGCCTCTCGATGGAGTCCACGTACGGATGGGTCTCCGGCACGTCAGGGAAGGCCGCCTGGGCAGCCCTCGGCAGCACTACCAAGAAGACCAGAGCGAGGGAAAGGAGCAGCGAGCCGCCCACAGAACAGGAGCTTTCAAGATATCTGACCGACGCATCATCCCTCCTTGACAGCACAAGAGACAGCGAGCCGGCCGAGGGGGAAGTTCCATCAACCCGGCATGGATGCTTATACATTATTCTCTACCCTGGAGTCAAACCTGCACGAGAATCTGCGCGGCGCCGCCTACTACGCCGAGAATGATCCCGCCATCGAGAAGGAGAAGAGCTCATGCTGATGGAGCCCACCATGGACAAACTGCGCCAGATGCAGCTGCGGGGCATGGCGACGGCGCTTGTTGCGCAAAGCCAGGACCCAGATGCCCAAGCCCTCTCCTTCGAGGGCAGCTACGAGGGAAGGCGCTACTCCGCCATCGTCGACGCCGGTGCCGGCCGAGTCTTGGCGGTCCGTCGCCCGGCACGGCGGGAGGTGCTGGGCGAGCCCAGGGTCGCCTTGGGCGCGTTGGCGCTCCTGTTCGGAGAGGCAGTCATCGCGCCGGGGTTGGCGGTCAAGATCACCGTTGTCCTGGCGACAGCTGCGCCGGGCCCCTCTCCGTGCGTGATGGCGATCGCCTGATCCGAGAGCGTGAGCAAGACCTGGGAGTGTCCGCGGACCTCCTTCACGCCGTAACTCTCGTAGTGCGGAATGTGAGGGAGGGCCGGAGGTGCCAATCCAACCCGGTTAGGGAGGCTGCCATCCGCCGGCCCGGCCCGACGCTACTCAGAAGCCCGGCCCGAGTCCATACGACTTGGTCCGAATCTTTCCGTCTCAGCGCGCTTCCGACAAGGACCCCGCGACCCACTGATACCACTCGCTGGCCACTCTGCTGGCTCCCCCACTCACGCTTGAGTAAGTGCCCGAAGCTTCGTTGTTGTGTCCGCCACCGACAGCCGAGCCGTAGCCGCTCGCTTGGTTGGAATAGCCTCCCACCGCACTGGACCACTGGCCGGTTGCGCGGTTATGCAAGCCGCCCGCCATCGCGTATCGGCCAACCTCGTTGCTCGTGCCGGTAACGAAGCTCGAATGGTCGGTGTAGGTGTGGAGGGGCCCGACCACGAGGTTGTGGGAGCCGGTTCGTACCGCCCCAGAGGAATACAACTCGTTGTAACCGACTATAAGGTTGCCCAGACCGTTCACCGGCAAGTAAGCGGTCAAGCCGGATCCGCTCCTCACGTGAACGTTAGCCCCGGTGAAGAGCACATGCGGGCCCTTGAGTCCCTGGAGCGGATCCGTCGAAACGTCCACGTACGGCCCCAGTTTGAGTGCGTTGTTCGCCTGTACAGCTGCAAGCGATGTCGTCAGTGTCTGCACGGCCACAGTCAGGGTGGCGACCTCTTCCTCGAGGTCAATCACGCGCTGTTCGAGCACCGGCAAAGGCGTCACGGCCGAGGCGGGCTCAGGGAGCGCGGCTGCCACTAGGGCCGCAAGGACGACGACGGCGAAGAAGCAGAAAGCGAGCTTTTTCACGATTTCCCCCCAAATCACGATTAGAACAGTGCAAACCACTATACTTGCGTGTGCCAAGAAAAAAGTCCCTTTGACACTTTCCAGGGCCAACGGACAGAAGGGGAGGACGGGCGTTTGCCGGTGCGGTTAGTCTCTAGTAGATGACCCAGGCGTCCGGGCGACGGCCCGTAGAATTATCTTATGGAAGGCCTCGCCTCAGCGGGGTCTCTCGTTTCCCAGAGGCGAAGATCCTTGACGCTCCAGTAAGTATGATCCTGCAACTGGGAGTCATTGCCGCCGGGGTGCCACTCAGCGTCGTCGGCGGCTCTCAGTGCGGAACTCGTTCCGATATTCCGCAGTAGAAAGCCCTCAGAGTGCCTCAGCGTCCCCGGTGCTTCTCGGACTTGGGAACTTCAAAACCGTTGTTCGGCAGTGGTCCTGTCGAGGGTGGGTTCGATTCCCATGCCGCTCCGCCTTATTCTTTTTGCCGCTTTTTGGCTTGGATCGTAAGCGGTGGACGCCGAGGGTCTTGCCCCTTCCGCCGCTCCCGTTATGGATGGGTGACGAACTATGCCCTGAGCAAGTCGCCTGCTACTACTCCGCGTAGTAGAAAGAGTATACTCACGGCCTGAGATCTACGTGTAAAAAAGTTGGGGGGTTACTGTGAGAAGAATAGTGTCGATGTTGGTGGCGGTTGCACTGCTTCCAATCCTAGGGGCTGTCGTGCTCGTCCAGCCGGTCGGCGCCGCTCCATCTGCCGTTCCCTGGGAGGAGCGCTTAGCGGCTCTTGAGGCCCAGGCGATAATTCAGGCTGCGGAAATATCCACACTCAAAACTCAGGCGTCGGCTCAGGCTATGGACATCACCTCTCTGAGAACAGACTTGACGGCGGCCCAGGGGGAAATAGCAACACTGAAGACCAAGTTGGCCGCGGCTGAGGCGGACATCGCTCTTCTCGACCCGGCGGCCGTCTCCGCACTCGATATCCGCCTGGATGTGGTCGAGGGCAATAACGCCCTGAAGCTCGGTCCCTATGTGGACGTGGTCACCTCGACGCTGAACGGGGTGGTGGGTCCCAACATCTTATTCACCAGAGCGAACGTACACGTGAGAAGCGGGTCCGGCAATACCAGAGGGCTGCTGAACGGTCTGGGCAATCTCATCATTGGCTACAACGAGGCTCAACCCGGTGTCGAGTATGCCAGGACCGGTTCTCACAACTTGGTCGCAGGCAGCGGCAACTACTTCTCCAGCTATGGCGGGCTGATTGCCGGAGAGAACAACACCCTTGGCGCGAACGCTCCTTTTGCCACGGTGACAGGGGGTAGGTTGAACACGGCGGCGAAGCAGGGAGCGACAGTAAGCGGCGGCCAGAGAAACACGGCCAGCGGCACATTTTCCAGCGTGAGTGCTGGCGACGACAACGAAGCCAGTGGCTCCTTTTCGACCGTAAGCGGTGGCCGGTCGAACACGGCCAGCAACACCAATGCGAGTGTCAGTGGTGGCTACGGCAACCTGGCTGGCAACTACTTTTCCAGCGTGAGCGGGGGGAATAGCAACACTGCGGGCGGCCAGTACAGCAGCGTGAGCGGCGGGATGAGCAACTATGCCGCTGGCAACTATTCGACCGTAAGCGGGGGAGCTGGACAGATAGCCTACGACCCGTATTCTTGGGCTCCGTAAATATTCCCCTAGACCCGAGCAAGGCGAAGGGCCGTGGGCTATGCCTGCGGCCCCTTCCATTTTCGGTCGTCTTGGCCGCACCCCATGGAACAGAGGACGGCCGGGCCGCCTCATAGTGCGCTCCGCCCCCGACCTGGATGCTCATGGGCGGCCCCCGGATTGCCACGATTCTGTTCAGCGGTGATCCGTCGAAGGTAGGCGTCGGGGGAGGGGGAGGGCGTGCTCCTCGGAATCGGCGCAGGCGTTCCACGGGCACGGCGAGTTCTCGATGATGCCGTTCTCGGTCGGGGGTGTGGGGGGTAGGGTGGAAGTCGAATTCCCCCTATAGTAGATTCACCAATCGACGGGGTTGCTCCCAGGAGGGATGGTGGTTCTGGAGTGCACTCGAAAAAGGAGTTCAAGCGGCGTTTGGGGCGACTGTCTGCTGCCTCGGTCCGAAACGTGAAGGCAATCTGAGGGGAGTCGTATCACAATGGCAAAGAAGCCCGGACAACCTGGTGACGCGGCGAGTTGGATCGCTCTCGTCAGTAAACTGTATCGGACACTTGTCTCTGCCGGTCTGGATCCTGAGCGTGCGCTGAAGGTCGCAATAGACCTTGTCTCTGGCGTCGTCGGGAAACTCAAGGACATCACGAAGCAAAGAACCAGTCCTGTGCGGATGGAGTACACCACGGTCGCGTTGTCAGCGCACCCCGAAGGGTCGGGAAAAGGCACTCTCCTACCTAGATGGCTCGACGGCCAGGAGATACCCGATTGGCGGTCCCTCGAACTCTCATCCTATTTGGGGGATCTTGACGCTGCCGGCTGGGACCTCGTAAGCACTGTGGGCCAGGACGGCGGGGGAACACTGATACTACGTCGGTTGGCGCTGGATGAGCAGAGTGCGTAGCATTATGAGGGCGCAGCCGGGCGCATCGCGGAAGAGGTGATCGCGCACTTGGCCGGTTTGGTCGGGGCCAGGGTCCGGGTCACGCTCGAGGTGGAGGCTGAGATTCCTTCCGGGGCCCCGGATCATGTGGTGCGGACCGTGACCGAGAACAGCCGGACGCTGAAGTTCACCAGCCAGGGATTCGAGAAGGAGTAGCCGACGACCGAATCCATTCACACCCGTAAGGAGATCTTCTACATTGGATATTCCACGGATCTTCAACATCACCGAAAGTGCGCACCGCATCCATGACCCGTTCACACCCGAAAAGCTCGCCACTCTCGGCGCGGCGCTGCGTCTGGAAACGGGAACCCGAGTGCTCGACCTCGGCAGCGGTTCGGGGGAGATGCTGTGCACCTGGGCACGCGATCACGGAGTCATCGGCACCGGCATCGACATGAGCCAGTTGTTCACCGAGCAAGCGAAACTCCGCGCTGAAGAACTCGGTGTCGCCGATCAAGTCACGTTCATCCATGGCGATGCTGCCGGCTACGTCTCGGACGACAAGGCCGATGTGGCAGCCTGTGTCGGTGCCACGTGGATCGCCGGGGGAGTCACCGGCACCATCGAGCTTCTGGCGCAGAGCCTCCGCCCCGGCGGGATCATCCTCATCGGCGAACCTTACTGGCGGCAGTTGCCGCCGACGGAAGATGTTGCCAGGGGGTGTCTTGCCGGCTCAATCTCCGACTTTCTCCTGCTTCCAGAACTACTCGCGTCTTTCGGCCACCTCGGCTACGACGTCGTGGAAATGGTCTTGGCAGACCAAAACAGTTGGGACAGATACGAGGCGGCCAAATGGCTCACCATGCGCCGATGGCTTGAAGCCAATCCCGACGACGAGCTCGCGAAGGATGTTCGAGCTCAACTGACCTCGGAACCCGAGCGCTACGCCGCTTACACGCGTGAATACCTGGGCTGGGGCGTGTTCGCGCTGATGACGCGGTCATGAGGGGGTCACCAGGCGACTCAGAAAGAGGTTGCGGCCGTTACGTCAGGCCTCCTTCACCTCCTTGAATCTGATCCACCCTTTCTTTGCGACGTATCTCATGAATGCGACGATTCTTCTCACAGCCTCGTCGATATCGTCTCCCGTCGCTTCGCTGTGGATACGGGCGATGTCCAAGATGCTTCGCGTCCCGTCCATACTGAGCCACGTTGATGAGGAGAGCTCGTCCAGCTCGATATCCGAAACGGGCACCCTGTTGACGAGCTTGCCCATCAGCCTCTTCACGGGATTGATCTCAAAGTCCAGAATGACTCTCGCTTCATCGGTTATTCTGAATCTCTGATGGCGTATTTCCGGGACGTACAAGACGAAATTGTACTTGTCCTTGCCACGATCTCGTTCGGTCATTCGGACTCCGCCTTGCGTGTGGAGTATACGTACAGGAACACTGCCAGCAACACGAACATGAAGAATGCCAACAGATTGCTTCCTGCAATCGTCGGGAACCAGTTGAGGCCAAAGGCGATATCCGCTTCAAGGGCAGCGAATATGCCCACGACGATGCCCATGAGAGCCCCTCCGGCCACCAGCCCCGAAGCAAGCAGTATGCCTTTGTCAACAGCCGCGTCATTGCCTGCGCTCTTCGTTCTTCTCTCGACGAAATATCTGACGATGCCGCCGGCGAGCACTCCGGCAGTCAGGTTCATGGGAAGGTAGATCCCGAGTGCGACTGCGAGGATCGGGATGTCGACTAGGAAGCAGAAGAAAGCCAGCGCTACGCCCACAAGCACAAGCGTCCACGGAAGCTGAGCCTCCATGATTCCTTCCACGATCATTTTCATGAGGGTTGCCTGAGGTGCCGGAACGGCTGCGTCTCCGATCCCGTACGCCGAATTGAGCAGCATCAATGTCCCTGCCGCGGCGACGGATGCCACCGCTAGGGCGACGAACATGCCGATCTGAACATTTCTGGGATTGCCACCTATGATGAAGGTCGTCTTGAGGCTTTGCGCCGTGCCGCCCGCTACGGCAATGGCCACACAGATGACTCCGCCGACCATGAGCGCAGTCGTCATGCCGTCATCGCCGGTCTTCCCCATGAGTTTCAGAACTGTGGTGACGATGAGGAGCGACGCGATGGTCATACCTGACACCGGGTTGTTGGATGCGCCGATCAAGCCGACCATCCTGCCGGACACAACCGCGAAGAAGAAGCTGAATACCACGGCCATGAGACCGCCGACGGGGCCGCCACCGATGACGGGAACGAACCACGTCAAGAGGAAGCCCAGTACCGCCGCCCCGATGACCCATGTGAGAGGCGCCTCATGGTTCATCCTCGTCACCGTGCCGGTTTCGCCTGTGCCCATCCCCCCAGCAGCCTGCCTGAAGCTGCTGACGATGGTGCGAAAAGACCTCACGATCGATATGAAGCCTCCGGCCGCAACGGCACCGGCCCCGACGTATCGGATGTAACTAGACCACACGTCGAAAGCATCCATCTCCGAGATCGGAACGGTAGAAGGGAAGACAGGATCTGCCATTCCTGCCCCGAAGAACTTCAGCAGCGGGATCAGTCCGAGCCACGCGACGACAGAACCGCCGAACATCAGTAGGGTGGTCTTGGTGCCCACGATGAACCCGACGCCCATGAGAGAGGCGACAGCATCCACGCCGATGATGGTTCCCTGATAGGGCTTTATCGTGTAGGAAGCATTCTCGCTCCAGAAGGCGAATCCGCCGGAGAGTATCTTGTACGCGCCCCCGACGCCCATGCCGATGAGTACGGTCCTGAATCCGCCTCCCCCTTCGGTCCCCGTGACAAGAACCTCCGCGGCGGCCATCGACTCGGGAAAGATGAGACTGCCGTGCTCCTCGACGATGAGGTATCTCCTCACCGGAGTTATGAAGAACACGCCCATCAGGCCGCCGATGACCGTGACGATGACGACCGTCGTGATGCTCAGTCCAAAGCCGAGGAGTATCAGCGCGGGGAGAACGAAGATGATGCCGCCGGCGAGAGACTCGCCCATCGCGGCCAGCGATGCCACCACGTTGGCTTCGAGGATGTTGTTCCTTCTGAACACTCCTCTTAGAAGACCGATGGCGAGGATCGCACCGGGAATCCCTGCGGAGACCGTCATGCCTACCTTGAGGCCGAGGTACGTGTTCGCCGCGGCAAATACGAAGGCGAAGACGACGCCCATGATGATGGAATACGCGGTGATCTCGGGCATCGCCTCGGTGGTCGGGACATAGGGCACGTAGTCGCTTCCCGCACAACCGCCATAGGCGTTCTTGGATAGCTCGAATTCCTTCTGGACTGGAGCTTTCTTACTCACCCTAGCCTCCCCGGCCCTACTTCGACTTCGCCAGTACCGCTGTCAGGAACGCCCATGTGTTGGCGACAGAACTGATGCTGAGATTCTCATCGGGAGTGTGCACGTCGTGGACGTTCGGTCCGAAGCTGATCATGTCCGTGTGCGGCAGCTTCTCCCTGAGCAGTCCGCACTCCAACCCTGCGTGAATAGCCCGGACCTGAGCGTCGTGGCCGGTCACCTCCTTGTAGACGCTCACGCAGAGGTCACGGATCTTCGAATCTTCCTCGTACTGCCACGCGGGATACTCGCCGGTCCTGGCGCTCGTGGCGCCGACCAGCTCCGCCAAAGCCTCCAATGCGCGGGCGATGCCTTCTCTGATCGAGTCGACGGAACTCCTCGCCGAAATCGTCAGCTTGATGGATTCATCCGACTGCTCGAGCACGCCGAGGTTGAGGCTGCTTTCCACGAGGTCTTCCAGATCCTTGCTCATCGACTGAACGCCATTGGGGGCGATCAGCAGGAAATCTATGAGCTTGTCCGTGGAAGCTCGGTCGAGCTGTCGGGCGACCTTGTCGGCGGACGCTGTGGCCACAGCAACATCTGGGTCCACGGCGGCGAACTCCGCTTTCAGGTCCTCGGAGAGGGAACCCGCGATGGACTTGATCTTCTTGAGCACGGGCGCGGTGGCGGTGACGGTCGCCCTCGCCTCTCGCGCGATCGCATTGGACTTCGAGCCGCCCGATATCGCGGCAATACCGAACGCCCCCGCTTCTCGGGCCGCATCCAGCACCCTTCCTAGAAGCTTGATCGCATTCGCCCTCTGTTGAATGATCTCCAAGCCGGAATGCCCGCCCGTCAGACCCGAGACCTCAATGAGGAGTGCGCCGCCCGTGGCTTTCTCCCACGTGGTGTCGAACTCACACACGAGGTTCAGCCCGCCCGCGCAACTCACAAAGAGGACGCCTTCTTCTTCCGCGTCGATGTTCAGCAGAGTCTTCCCCGTGAGTTGATCTGGATCGAGCGCGAAAGCTCCATCCATGCCGGTCTCTTCACTCGTCGTGACGAGGAGCTCGAGGGGAGGGTGTGGGATGTCTGCGGAGTCCAGTATGGCCAAACCGTACGCCACTGCGATACCGTTATCCGCGCCGAGTGTCGTGCCGTCCGCCCGCAAGACATCTCCGTCGATCACAAGGGAGAGTGGATCTTTGGCGAAGTCGTGCTGGGATCCCTTGGCTTTTTCGCACACCATGTCCATGTGGCCCTGGATGATCACTGCGGGCGATTTCTCGTATCCTGCGGTGCCGGGTTTTCGGATGATGACGTTCAGTGCTTTGTCCTGAAAGACTTCGAGCCCCTTCTCCTTGGCAAAATCGACCAAGTAGTCGCTCACCTGCTTCTCGTTTCCTGAGCATCTTGGAATGTTGGTCAGTTCTTCGAAATAGCGGAATACCTGCTGTGGGTTCAGGTCTTCCAACATCCGAACCGCCTCCTCTCAGGCAGGTGGAACCTGCCGGTGCGCCCGTGCTTCACCCTCAGTCCTCGAAAACGAAAGACCCGCCTGCCTGCGCGTCGGCAGGAGGTGGGTCTTGTGTTTCCATGGCGGCTGATTGCCGATTCAGTTGCAGGCTACGCGCAGCACCGGATTGTAGCTCGGCTAAGCATTCGGGGCGGGTTCCCATGTGCAGCCAAACCTCGTTCGCAGGAAGGCTCGACTCGTTCTGCCTCTAGTGTTCCTGCCTACCAACTCATCCTACCACTCAGAGGCGGTCACCTGCACGCGATAGAGTCCTGCCTGCTTGACGCGGTTGTGCCCGCGTTGTCTAATGGGATGCGGTCTGCGGGCTGCGGTCTGCGGCTGCGGGTTGCGGGACTAGGGCGGACGAACGTGAGGTGGGCTTGATGCGCGATGAATACACCCACGCAGCACCCCCCGTTGATCTCGGGATCGCGGCCCGGTCGGTGAATCGCAACCTACCGTCGGCAGAGTTGACGGCGCGGGCCCTGGCGAGGGGCGAGGGGATCCTGGCTGCGAACGGGGCCCTTGTGGTGCGCACCGGCGCCTGCACCGGGCGTTCGCCACATGACCGGTTCATTGTGGACGAATCCCCCGCCACCGAAACCGTCGATTGGAACCGTGTCAACCACCCCTGCTCGCCCGGACTCTTCGACACGATGCTGCGGAAGGCCAACCGCTATCTCGAGGGGCGGGACCTCTACGTGTTCGACGGGTACGTGGGGGCCGAGTGGACCTACCAGTTACCCATCCGCGTGATCGCGGACACGGCCTGGCACGCTCTGTTCGCTCAGACCCTCTTCATCCCGCCCGTACCGGCCGATCTGCCACACTTTGCGCCCGAGTTCACCGTCTTGGCTTGCGGGGGTCTCCGCGCGGATCCTACGGTAGACGGCACGGATGGCGAAGCGTTCATCGGCATCAGTCTCGCGCGTAAGACGGTGCTGATCATGGGCTCTTCCTATGCCGGGGAGATGAAGAAGGCCGTATTCTCGGTGATGAACTACCTGTTGCCCGACCGGGGCGTGCTGCCCATGCACTGTGCGGCCAACATGGGCCCCGGGGGTGACGTCGCTCTCTTCTTCGGCCTCTCGGGCACCGGCAAGACCACCCTCTCCGCCGCTCCCGGCCGCCGGCTGATCGGTGACGACGAACACGGCTGGTCGGCGCAGTGCGTTTTCAATCTCGAGGGCGGCTGCTACGCCAAGGTGATCAACCTGGACCCCGACGATGAACCCCAGATCTATGGCGCCATCCGCTTCGGGTCGATACTCGAGAACGTGGTCGTGGACCCGCAGACCAGGGCCATCGCCTACGGATCGGCTGAGATCACGGAGAACACCCGCGCCACGTATCCGATCAGCCACATCCCGGGAGCAGTCGTACCCGGCGTGGCCGGTCATCCCCACCACGTGTTCTTTCTCACCTGCGATGCCTTCGGGGTTCTTCCTCCCATCGCCCGACTCTCGCCCGTGGAAGCCCAGTACCACTTCCTCTCCGGCTTCACGGCCAAGCTCGGGGGGACTGAAGTGGGGGTGACCGAGCCGCTGCCCACCTTCTCGGCCTGTTTCGGGGCTCCCTTCATGCCTCTGCCGCCGGTGCGGTACGCCAACCTCTTGGGAGAGCGACTCCGGGCGCACGGGGTGCAGTGCTGGCTGGTGAACACGGGCTGGACCGGGGGTCCCACCGGCACCGGTCGCCGCATGCCCATCGAGGTGACGCGACGGTTGCTCTCGGCGGCGATCGACGAGCGACTCGAGGACTTCGTCACAGAGGCGGAGACCGGGTTCTCCTTGCGCACCCCCACCGCGTGCCCCGGCGTTGACGCCGCTATCCTGCGGCCGCGCCTCACCTGGCCGGACCCTCCGGGCTACGACCGGCAGGCGGCCGGATTGCGAGAGATGTTCGCGGCGAACTTCGAGCAGTATCGGGACGATGTCGAGCCTGCGGTGGCTGCCGCGGGACCGGCCGCCTAGTTGCGCCCGCAGATCTCCAGGGCGGCTAAGGTGGCGAAACTATGTTGGACAGCCAAATCGGGTTCTTGGGGCCTCCGTGCACCCCCTGATGCGGGTATCTACTCTAGGATTGCCGGTGGCTACTTGGCGAGCACCCTCTCTGCCAACATGACGTGAGACACTCAGCCGCGGAGAAGCGGCACGAGGAGGAACACATGCTTTGCACGAAATGCGGTCAGCCTGTGGCGGAGGACGCGTCATTCTGTATGAGCTGTGGCTCTCCGGCTCCGCAGCCCACGGCTCCGGGTCCCACACAGGCGCCTCCGCCTCCCCCTCCGCCCCCCATGATGACGGGGGGATACGGCACGGGTTGGCAGCCTCCACAGCCTCCGCCACCGGTCAGACGGGGCCGCGGTCCCATGATCGCCGGGTTGGTGGCAGCCGTGGTCATCCTGCTGGCGGGACTGGGGGTCGGACTCTATTTCGGCCTGCGTGGCGACGACACCGACAAGCCAGGCGGCAACGCGTCTTCCTCCTCCACAGTCGGCTCGACCTCGGCCGCCTCCGCTACCACCGAACCAACCGTTGTGCAGCAAGAGGGCGAGATTTTCCTGGAGGCGGCCGGCGAGGCCGGCGCGGAATCGTTCACCGGCGAGACCTTCGTGCCGGAGGGCCCTCCACCGTCGCTGAACCTGCCTACCACCACACTAGCCCCGACGACCACAGTGCCGGTCGGGGTCACCACCACAGCCCCGGGGACCGTGAAGGTGGCCGCAGTCTCTGGAGGCAAGCCGGCGCTCTACGGCGGGTCGAAGAACAAGGCACTGGCCGACAAGGAGGGCCAGCTCCGGTTCTTCGAGCAGAATCCCGACAAAGCCGCGGCCTTCTGTGCCGCGCTGAATAGCGATCCCACCTTCAAGTGGAGCGGAGGCACACAGATACAGCCCTCTCAGCTCCACGACTACTTTGCCGAGCTCACCCCCCTCATGCTCACCCGCGATACCAGGGTCACCAACAACGGTTACCGCGACGGCAAGCCCACCCCACGCCAATCGGTGCTGCAGAAGGGGCAGATGGTGCTGGTCGACCACTACGGAGTGCCTCGGGTGCGCTGTGAGTGCGGCAATCCGTTGACGCCGCCTCAACCGGTCAAGACGTCCCCCAAATACACCGGCCGCCAATGGCCCGACTTCGATCCGACCACGATCGTGGTGATCCAGCCGACCACGGTCGTCATCAACATCTTCGTCGTCATCGACGTCTACACGGGCGAGACCTTCGACCGCCCGGCCGGGACCACCGGAGAGCAGGACATCGCGCAGGAGCCGCAAAAGCTGTTCGATAACGGCAACATCGGCGGGGTGATGCCCGGTGGTACCGCCCCCACGTTCGTACTGGACGTCACGGCCAAGATCACTGAACTCCAGAACTACCACTACATCGTCGGGGGATTGCCGGGGGCGGGCACAATCGGCCTGCAGAGCGACGACGGCACGATGTACGGACCGTTTCAGGCCGTCGGCAGCGAGGGCCAGGGCGGCGTCGCCAACGCGTACTGGACCGTCAAGCCGGATGACTTGGTCCTCCCTCCGGGGACCTACACCATCATCGACTCTGACCCGGGCACCTTCTCGCAGAACGCGGAGAGCGGCGGGGTAGGCATGGCATCGGTGATGGGGATACTTCTGGAGTAGCGCGGGGTCGCTGACCGGCCGGCGGAGGCAGCCGAGATCCGTTTGAATACCGTGGTTGTCGGAGAACTGCTGGCCGGCTTCTCGGCCGGTTCGCGCGAGGCCGTGAACCGCACAGAACTGGCGGAGTTCCTGGACTGCGCGATCGAGGGGCTGCGCCTCATCACCCGGCCCGAGGACCTACTGCCATGATCGAGGCGCCGGCTGGTTGACCTGCTGCGTTCGCAGAATAACCTGCTAATCTACTAGCAGATTGGTAGATTAATCGGCGAGCCCAGAACGGACCGACTATGTACTCCTACCGCACCACGATTCGAATCGAAGCGGGTCTTGCCCGTTTGGTCGACCTGAAGGAGCGACTCGATTCTCGGGGCCCGCTCCCGCGTATCTGGCTGGGGAGGACCCGTCGGGAACTCGAAGCCGAGGCGGTTGCCGCCTCCACGTCCATGGAAGGGGTGTCGGTCACTGTGGACGAGGTGCGGCGCATACTCGCCGGTGACCGGCCCGCTTCTGTGACCCCTCAAGACGTGGCCTTCGTCGAGGGCTGCCGTGATGCGATGAAGTTCGTTCTCAACCGGGCGGACGACTCAGAGTTCCAGTGGCACCCGGAGTTGATCTTGGGAATCCACTACCGAGTTATGGGTGAAGACCACTCGCTTGGAGCAGGAAGGTTCCGACAGACGCAGAATCGCCTGGTCGACGTGGCGGGTCACCGACAGGTCTTCCTGCCGCCTCCTCCGAACGAGGTTCCGCGATTGGTCGCCGAGTTGGCCGTGTGGACAGGAAAGCAGAGGGGTATTCCTGCCCCACTCGTAGCGGCCATGGTCCACTGCCGTCTCGCCGGGATCCACCCCTTCTCGGACGGCAACGGGCGCACCGCTCGGATACTGGCGTCTCTGGCCATGTATCGGGGCGGATTCCGGTCCCCGGAGTTCACCAGTCTCGAGGAATGGTGGGGCGGACACGTCGCCGACTACTATCGCGCTTTGGAGTGCCTGGGATCTGAGTGGGCGGACAGGGTGGATGTGACACCCTTCGTTCTGGCCCACGTTCAGGCCCAGGTGAGCCAGGTGGAAGCGCTCTCGCTTCGGCAGGCGACCGAACGCATCCTGTGGCTCGCCCTCGATGACGCCACGAAGGCAGTGGCTGGGAGTGACGGCCGGATGGCGCACGCTCTCTACGACGCGTTCTTCGGACGAGAAGTGACGAATCGGTTCTATCGGAGCCTGGCCGACGTGTCGGTGGCGACGGCGGTCAACGACTTGGCCCGATTGGAAAGCAACGGGTTGCTGATCGCGCTAGGAGCCGGGAGGAGCCGCAGATACGTCGCGGGAAGCCGGTTGGCAGGGCAGATAGCCGAGAGTGCGGGCGTCTCTTCCGTCGTAGACGACGAGGCCCCGCTGGAGTCTCAGCGTGATGCCATCATCGTTGCTTTGGCCGAGAGGGCGAAATGCGGTGGGTTAGGGCTGTGAGACACCCACGTGACACGAGAGTCGGAGCGCGGGGAAGGTGACAACCGACCCCGGCCGCCTCGACCGCCGCCCTCCCCTCTACCCCGCCAACCCGGGCACCTGCGCGAGGTTCCAGAGGATCTGGGCCACCTCCCCCCGGGTGGCGGGTTGGTAGGCCCACCAACTCACGTCCCCACTCCCCTGGATGCCGGTGAGCAGGCCGTTGAACTCGGCCAGGTGCGCGTTGTAGCCGTGGGTGGGGTCCCGGAAGGTGCGGAAGAGACCCCAGCCTCCGTAGTAGGCGGCGTCGGGAGCGCTGAGGCCGTTGGTGTACTCCTGGGCGGCCCGCACCACCATGGTGATCAC